>Ga0123338_10000658_pt1 | contig 34829 bp, 27 predicted proteins | sample grotaG_FD_89793 | JGI IMG/M metagenome (GOLD analysis project Ga0123338, IMG submission 89793) | Glacier valley bacterial and archeal communities from Borup Fiord, Nunavut, Canada, to study Microbial Dark Matter (Phase II) -... | ecosystem: Environmental > Aquatic > Freshwater > Ice > Glacier ...
GTCATGCGGTAACCCGCCCGGCTCCGGATCGATGCCTAATGCAAAAAGATTATCGAATTCGGGGTTTGGCGAAGGGGACGTCATACCGATTAGCTTCATCTGATTCCAATCGAACGCTTCCAGATGCCCGAAATAGAAGGCCATTCTATGCCTTTCCGCAATGGGCCGGTCATATATGGCTGACGTGTCGAGATGAGCAAACAGACGATCTGTTTCCGCACGCGCTTCCGCAATTTGCGGCAAAAGTTCCGAGTTGTCAGGCATGAGTCGCACGCACCGTTAATGCAATTTCCGGGCCTAATGCGCCAGAGTGCCGGCCGTTTTTTCAACCTCACGCATCAGACGAAGTGTATTCCCGCCATAGATCTTGCGTACGTCGGATTCCGAGTAGCCCCTTTCCAGCAAGGCGCGAGTCAGATTGGGAAACTTCGAGACATCATCGAGTCCTTCCGGCACGCAACCGACCCCGTCGAAATCCGTGCCGATTCCGATAGCATCGATGCCAGCTATCTGCTTCACGTGATTGATGTGCGCCACCACATCCGCAACCGTGGCCCGAACCGCGGTGCGGGCCATCTCATCGCGAAGCTTAGCCACTGCTTCGCGTTGCTTTGCGGGATCATCCTTGAACTGCTCCATTACCGCGCGGAACTTTTCCATTCCGCCCGATTTTGCTTCCGCGTCAGCCGATTTCTGGGATAAGAAATCGCAGCCGAAGTTAATTTGCACGACGCCACCCTTCTTACCGAGTGCTGCAATCATTTCATCCGTCATGTTCCGCGGGATGTTGGAGATTGCTTTGGCAGAGGAGTGCGATGCGAAAATGGGCGCTTTGCTAGTCTCAAGCGCATCCCAGAAAGTCTTATCGGAGACGTGCGAGATGTCCACCAGCATCCCCAAGCGGTTCATCTCAAGGACAATCTGTTTTCCCAGAGGGCTTAAGCCGTTATGGTGCTTTATGCCGGGCTTGTCCGGATCACCTGACGAATCGGCCCAGTTGTTCGTATTCGTATGCGTCAGAGTCATGTAACGCACGCCAAGAGCATAAAAATCCCGCAACAGCCTGGGGCTGTCCTCAATTGCGTGGCCCCCTTCGATTCCCATTAGGGCTGCAATCTTTCCTTCATCATGGGCGCGTTCAATATCGGCGGCCGATGTGGCGAAAAGAAAGCTGTTCGGGTGGCCGCCTACAATATCATGCCTTACGGTGTCGATCATTTCGAGCGCGCGATTTGCAGAATGATTGCCACTCAAGTAGTTCGCGCCCACATAGACGGCGAAAAATACCGCGCCAACTCCGCCTGCCCGGAGACGCGGCAAATCCGTATGGCCACCATCGTTCGCAGGCTTCCCGATGTCAAAACCTTCGACCGTCTTGCTGGTGACGTCGTTGTGTGTATCAATCAGAATCGCCGTTTTCGTGATGCGGTCCACGTCGGCTTCCGTAACTTTACGCGTCTGAGCGAACACAGGGCACGCTGCCGCTGAGATCAGCAACACAAAAAAAGCTGTCTGCCGCAGTTCCATCGGCGCTATACCTTACGCTTGCGAATTGCCGCGCCGAACAATGCAAAACATCCGGCACCCATCAGGGCCCAGGTTGCGGGTTCCGGCGTTGCCGTTCCGATGAAGGGCGCTAAGAAGTTGTTCGCATAAATGGAAACGCGCGAATCGGCCCCAATTTCTCCGAAATAGCCTGCGGGGCCATTCGTGGTGGAATGCAGATCCGGCGGCGAGAGACAAGCGCTGGAGGTGGGCGTGGCAGTGACGCAGGTGTCGTAAGAGTGAACCCCGATGATCAGGCCGGTCACAAAATCGAAACTCGGTCCACCAGAATCGCCACCCGCAATCGTAACTTCGCTCAGGCCCCTACCTAGAGAACTATTTAGCGCGTTCTGCGCCGTGCTTCCGTTGTCGAAATCAAACAGAATATGCGTCGTATCCTGACCGGCAAACTGGTCGAAATCGTTCAACCCCATTCGCCGTCCACTCCGGGATTGACTTGGCGCATAGTTCGGATCGACGCCCGTATTTCCGGTACCGCTTGAACCTTGGCCCACCAGCACGATCTCTTTCCCGATCTCGTTCTGGTTTGTGTAAATGGAGTAAGAAGCAGCGTCGGCTGGTGCGGGATTCTGCAACTGAATCACCGCTAAATCGTTGGCAAAAGTACCGGTCCCCGTATATCCCGGCGCTATGAATACAGCAGCAAAGGCATCGAGGCCGGTTGTGACGGTGGGCGTATCGAAAGCAACGTTATAGTTGGTGAAAGGCGCGCTTACACCAGACACACAATGCGCGGCGGTTAATACGTAGATGCGGGCAGGTCCGAATAGCGAGCCGCTGCAGACCCCGTTGCCGCCAAGATTCACCCGAACCACTCCGCTATAAGCACTTCCGTTATTCAGGGAGCCATTCGGATCCGTGCCGGAGATGATGATTGCGTTTGCAGAAGAAATCAAGACGCCGGTAAGAAAAGCGGCACAGGTAAGCCGGAATCGCATACGAAGAAGGTACCATGCCGTACGCCCCCGCCATTCACCCCCAAATTCTCAGCGGGGGACTTGCAAAATGCTTGGCAATTGTGTGGCAACATGACGTTACGCGCTTGCGTGGCGACGGTTCGTTTATGGGCTTACTGCCTGTGGCACCAACTCGGGGCATTCTGCTTTACCCTTCCATCCTTGCGCTTGTTTCGCTGTGCGCCAGCCATACTCTTTCCGGCCAAACCGCCATGCAGGCGGCGGGTGTTGGCGGCACGGTGCGAATTTTTAACACCGATGAAGCTGTGCTGGAAAGCCAGGAAGTACGAAAGGATTTGGCGTGTCAGGTGGAACCTGTAAAACCCTCGCTCGGTTTCGATCTCCGGTTTCACTCCGGCTACGAAGTGACTGTTCCGCTGCATGAACTCTCCGGATCAGAAAATACTCTCACAATGATTTTTCGCGTGACGCCGGACCTGGACAAAGGACATCCGCGTTATTTTTCACAGCACGTTACCGTTCCCAAGATTGAAGACGACGCAAAAGGTGACGCTTTCCTGCAGGGCACTTTTGACCTGGGGGAAGGTGCCTATCACGTAGATTGGCTGATGCGGGACCGTTCTGAACGCCTCTGCTCCTCTTACTGGAATACCACTGCGGCGCTGAACCCGAAAGATCGCGAGGTAGCGCTTTCTATCGCTGCGAACATTGTGGAGCCGAGCGAACGCGAGCCGTTTAAAGAGGAGCCACCCGTGACGCGCGACGACAAGTCCGCACCTTTGAACATCAAGGTAATGGTGAATTTTGCTCCGCAACGGTCTCTCTCCCCCACTCTGCAACCGATCGACACCAATGCTTTGGTTTCCATACTTCGCAATATTTCCCGCGAACCGCGGATCTGCAAGTTCAGCATCGTTGCTTTCAACATGCAGGAACAGCGCGTTTTGTACCGTCAGGACGAAAGTGACCAGATCAACTTCCCCGCGCTTGGAGATTCTCTGAACTCACTGAATTTGGGCACGGTGAATCTTAAGAAATTGGAGCAGAAACATGGGGATACCGGGTTCCTCAGCAAGCTTATTGCAGAGGAAATGACGAACTCGCATCCTGATGCCATGATCTTCGCCGGTCCGAAAGTGATGCTCGAGGAGGGTGTTCCGATCGAATCGCTGAAGCAGATGGAAAATATCGAGTATCCAATTTTTTACATGAACTACAACCTCTATCCGCAAGCGAACCCCTGGCGCGATGCAATCGGCAACGCGGTGAAGCACTTGCGCGGAATGGAATACACCATCTCGCGCCCGCGCGATCTCTGGGTGGCATGGAGTGATATTGTTACCCGTATAGTAAGATCAAAGAGTACGAAAGGCATCACCAGTCTTTCTTCTCACTAGGGGTTAAGTCATCGTATGCGGTTGGTTTTTCTGCTGTCGCTGTGCGCGGCTTCCGTTGTTATTTCGCCTGCTTTCGGCCAGCATTTCAAGAATCCGGACACGCTCGGGCCTGACGTTCCCACTCCTCCGCAGGTCATCGAACGTATGCTGACCGCTGCCAACCTCAAACCCGGCGAAACCTTGTATGACTTAGGTTGCGGCGAGGGCCGCGTGGTGATCATGGCAGCTCAGAAATTTCACGCACGCGCCGTGGGAATTGAGCTTTCGCATTATTTGTTCGAACAGACTTTTAACCGCATCAAGCAGATGGGCCTTGACGGTCAAATCTCTATCGTGGAAGGCAATGCTCTTCATTACGATCTGAGCCCCGCCGACGTGGTTACAATCTATTTTTTGACCAGTTCCAACGACCGTTTGCGTCCGGTGTTTGAGCACTCCCTGAAGCCGGGGGCACGGGTGGTTTCTCACGATTATGAAATCCGTGGCTGGAAGCCTGCTGTGAAAGAGACCATCTCCGTCGGCGGCCGCGGCCACGTTATTTACGTTTATGACGTGGGCGCCCATAAAGCCGGATGAGCGGCTGGATTGCAGAGAGCCTTTTCCCTGAATTAACGCCCGCCACCGAAACGTACCCCACCGGGGTGCTTCCTTCGCAATCGATTCGCGAACTCATCGACGCGGGACAAATCACTGCGTCGAACCCGATTGAGCCGGAACAAATTCAGCCGTCTAGCATCGATCTGCGTTTGGGCGACGTGGCCTATCGGGTTCGTGCCAGTTTCCTTCCCAGCGAGCGGTTCACGGTGGCTCGCAAGCTGGAGGGTTATGCCCTGCACGAAATCGCTCTAACCCGGCCTGCGGTGCTTGAAAAGGGCTGCGTCTATATCGTGCCGCTTCAGGAAGAGCTTCGGCTTCCGTCCCAGCTTTCGGGCAAGGTGAATCCGAAAAGCTCAACCGGTCGCTTGGATATTTTCACCAGAGTAATTACAGATTACGGGCGTCAATTCGAGATTGTGCCCGCAGGTTACAAAGGCAAACTGTACGCGGAGGTGGTACCGCAAACATTCAGCGTCCTGGTGAGAGCGGGCGTTCGCCTAAGCCAATTACGGCTCACCCGTGGCGCGCCCCCTTCTTCAGACAACCAGCTTTCGAAGCTGAACAAATTGGAGAAGCTGGTGTACGACGATAGCGAACAGCCTACCAAGGCCATGATCGATTCCGGGCTGAGACTCTCGGTGGACCTGCAAGGCACCGGCGGCGGCGACATCATCGGTTACCGGGCTAAGAAACATACCGCTCTGATCGATCTGGACCGCATCGGATATTACGAACCGGGTGAGTATTGGGATGCCATCCATCGCACCAGGAACCGCGACCTCGTCCTCGATCCAGAAGACTTTTATATACTCGCCTCAAAAGAACTGGTGAGCATTCCTCCCGGTTTTGCCGCGGAAATGGTGCCGTATGATTCCTCAGTGGGCGAATTTCGCATTCATTACGCCGGCTTCTTCGATCCAGGTTTCGGGTATGGCAACGACAACATTAAAGGCACCCGCGCGGTGCTCGAAGTGAGGTCCCACGAAGTACCGTTCCTGCTTGAAGACGGTCAGGAAGTAGGAAGCCTGACTTTTGAGCGTCTGCTAGCAGTGCCCGATAAACTTTACGGCCAAGGCATCGGCTCCAATTACCAGCGCCAGGAACTACAGTTGAGCAAACACTTCAAACGCACCTGACACGGCGCGGGCCGGGGAGCCGGTGGGTTACTCGCCCCAGATATATTTCGCGAACCACTCCATGTTGTGTTCCATCACGGCACGCTGCTGTTTCGGTTTGTCAATGCCGTGCCCGAAACCCTTATACACAATCATCTTCACTGGCACGCCGCCATCTTCCAATGCCTGGCGCAATTCATACCCGTTTGGAATCGGCACCCGCTTGTCGAGTTCGCCATGCTGAATCAAAGTCGGCGTCTTGGCCTGCTTCACATAGGTGATGGGCGAGGTCTTGCGGTAAATTTCCGGGTCGCTCCAGGGTGTCGAACCCAGGTACTGCGGCGTGAACCCGGTGATATCGGTGTTCACGTAGTAGGTGGACCAATCCGAAATTCCAGCGCCCACCGATATTGCCTGAAAGCGATCTGAGGTAGTAGTCAGAAACGCGGAGATATATCCGCCCTGGCTCCATCCCATGCAGCCCATCCGCTTCGGGTCCACGAACCCTTTCGCGATGAGCGAATCCACTCCCGAGAGCACATCCCAGGAATCCCCCACGCCCAGGTTCCGTACATTCAACGATCGAAATTCCTCCCCGTATCCCGCCGAACCGCGATAGTTCGGCCGCAACACCACAGCACCTTTCGCTGCAAATTGTTCCAGCGGATAGTAGCGGTCAGGCCGGTACAGGGGCTGGTCAACTCCCGTGGGCCCCCCGTGAATCACCACCAGCAACGGGTACTTGCGCGAGCTATCGAAATCCGCCGGCTTGATCAGAATGCCCTCCACGATTGCGCCATCTTTCGATTTCCAATTCACCACCTCCCGCTGTGCCAGCTTCAGGCCGTTCAATTGTTCGCCAAGCGTGGTGAGAGCCTGCGGTCTGAACTTATCCGTCGCTGAGAAATACAATTCGGCCAAGCCTGTCGCGCTCCCTCGAACAAAAGCCGCGGTGCGGCCATCATCTGTGACCGCGGATTGTGCGTAGGCCAAACCATCGTTCTCGCCCAACCGCGAAATGCGGGAAGTACCGGCATCCAGCAAATACAGGTAAGAGGCCGTCTTCTGCCTCGCTTCGAAGAAGATGCCCCTTGCCGTCCACCGCACCAGCTGCGGATCTTCATCGAGCGCTTGCGTCAACACGCGGGGCTCTCCGCCGTCAGCGGAAACCGCGGCAATCCGGGTATTCTTGAACGACAGCTCCCGGCCCGCCGCAGTTTGGAACGCAATCTCTTTTCCATCGGGCGACCATTGCGGGTTGGAGTCCGCGCCCTTAGTGGTAACCAGCGGCCTTACTTCCTTCGAAGCCAGAGTGACGGTGTAAATATCAGCCAGGCGCGAAGAATTTGGCGTCGGATCAGGCACCGCGGTAAACGCGATTTTAGTTCCGTCGGGTGACCAGGAGAATGCGCCCACCGAAAACTTTTCTCCTTCCGTGAGCCGCGTCGCGGCGCCCTCCATCGGCTGCACCCACAAATGGCTGCGGGTGTAATCGCTGCGGACAATTTCAAATTCACCGTAGCGATCCTTGCGATCTTTTAGTGGCTTCGCATCAGCATCGGGAGCCGCAAACGCAATCGATTTACCATCCGGGGACCATCGAAATGCGGACACCGCTGTTTCCGATTTTGTGACTTGGCGCGCCTCACCCCCAATCGGCGAGATCACGTAAATCTGGCGTTTACCATCCCGGTCGGAAGCAAAAGCTATCTCTCGCCCATCCGGCGACCACAAGGGAGCCGCACTCGATTTCTTGCCCGATGTCAGCGCGTAATTCCGGCGCTGTGCGTCCGTCGAGACCAACCAGATCTCTGTCTCAAACGCATTCTCATCCCAGTTCGTTTTCTGAATTTCATAAGCCACCTGCCGCCCGTCAGGCGAAACCTGCGGGTTAGCGGCAGTACGAAACGAGAGCGATTGGTCGATTGTGGGCGCGGCTCCAATCACCACAATAGGAGCCATCAAAAAGAGGACGGACAAACAACGCATACAGCAGTGTAGCGCCACGCGCGATGGCCGGTGGGCCAAAACTCAACCTAGCAGTACTGATCGAACGCGTCTGTCAAAACCTTCGCAATTTGAACCGCATCGCGCCGCTCAATATCCTGCCGGTGCATCATGTAAATCGGCTTACCATCTTTAAACAGCGCAACCGACGGGCTGGAAGCTGGGAAGTCCTTCAGAATTTCCCTCAAATGAGCCACGGCCAGATCATCTCCACCCGCGAATACTGTTGCGGATTTCCCCGGCTTCTTGGCATTATTCAGCGCCATGCCGATCCCGGGTCGCGCCTTCCCCGCCGCGCAGCCGCACACTGAATTCACCACCATCAGCACGGTGCCGCTCCCCGGACTGAGCAAGCGATCTACATCCGCGGGCGTGCGGGCTTCTTCAAGTCCGTAACGGGTAAGGTCCTGGCGCATCGGCGCGATAAACTGCTCGGGATAAGGCATAATTCTTATTTTACTGCTTCTCCCTCTGGCCGTGCTTTTCGATTACTCGAAAGCGCCCACTGCAACTCGTGAACAGATCCGTATTCGCATATCAGTTGGCAAGGCGTGGATGGAAAGCAAAAATCCGGTTACCTGGTGGGCGGCGGCAAAGGACGCCATCCCAGCATCCTGTTCGTCCCATGGCGCGGTTTCGCTGCTGGTGGAAACCATGTGGTCTGGTCCCGAATGGTTCAACACTCGCGATCGCGCAGCAGATTACCGTCAAACCATCGATCAGGTAAACGAACTGCGCCGCGCCCTGGACATAATCGAAACACAACCGGGCGTAGATAAATTGAAGATTGCCTTCGTTGGCCACCATTTCGGCGCCATGTTCGGCGAAGTGCTCGCCAAGGTAGACGGCCGCCCTTGCGGCTACGCCTGTCAAGCCGGGACCAGCGCATGGAGTAAGTGGTATCTGTATTAAAACAAGCTCGACGCACCGGCCAAGGCTGCTTTCATCCAACAAATAACTCCGCTCGATCCAATCCTGTGGCTCGCAAAACTGAAGGGCAAACCCGTGCTCTTGCAGTTCGGCAAGAGAGACGAATTCGTAACCGAAGCCAAAGCGCAGGCACAACTGGAAGCAGCGAACCAACCCAAACAAATAATGTGGTCTCTAGCCGGACATGGCTTGAACGAAAAAGCCCGCCGGGACCGCGTCCAATCGCTCCAGACCTTACTTACTGCCGCTCCCACACAGTGACGCTGCGGAATGCTTTGCCGGTCTTTGAATTAGTACTCTGATTGACATGGATCATCATCTTGCTATCCAGCGAGACGGTCCAAATCCCGTGCGATCCCTCTTTGCCGTGGAGTTTTGAAATGGACTGCCAGTTGTGATCGTCAATCTGCTTCATGGCGATCATGTCAAAAGTGGGATTCACAGACTGAGGGTAGTCTTTGCCGTCGAACTCGATGGTCGCGTCCGCGCCAGGCTTCTTGCCTCCACCGGGCAGGTCCAGATCGAAGCCATACTTCACTTTGCCGGAGGGCTCCTTAATCCAATACGCGTGTTGCGCTGGCAGCTTGACAGATGATTTATCAGGATCGTATTTCCACTTCCCGATAATCAACGGGTCAGCCGCCGAAACAATCCGGGCACTCACAATCAGCATTAATAAGGCAAGAAGTCTCATGGTTCGGAATTTTACCCCCAACGCCTCGGGATACAATCCTCAGTATATGGAAATCTTTGACGAGTCACTGGTGAACTTACTCAAATCCAACCCAGGCTTGTCAAAAGCACGCATAGCGGAAGCGCTCAAAATGGAATTGAATGACGACTTCCGCAACCAGATGGATCAGGCGTGTGACAAAGACCTGGCGCACAAAATGATGGACAAGTACTATCCGGGCAGCCGCAAGGCTTACTAATCCGTAATCGTCACGGTTGGCCCGTGCGGCGCCCCAACTTCCGCCACACGCTCCAGCAGCCTTTCCGCCAGCGCGGTAAATATATTTGTGGTCAGAGCCAGCGGCTTACCGGTATCGCCGCCTATCCGCACCGCCGGATCCAGCGCCAGTTCGCCTAGAAACGGAACGCCCATCTGCTCCGCTGTGCGCTTGCCGCCGCCCTGGCCAAACACATCGATGCGCGTACCGGCATGTTCCAGGTAGCTCATGTTCTCCACAATCCCCAGAATTGGAACCTTCACCTGTTCGAACATATGCACGGCCTTACGCGCATCCTCTAGCGACACCGCGGAAGGCGTGGTCACCACGACCGCCCCCGTCACCGGCGCAGTCTGTAGCAGCGTCAACTGAACATCCCCAGTTCCCGGCGGCAGGTCAATCAGCAGATAATCCAAATCCATCCAATCCACGCCGCGCAAGAATTGCTGAATTACGCTGTGCAGCATCGGCCCGCGCCAGACCAGCGGCTTATCGCCTGGATTCAGGAACCCCATCGACATCAGCTTCACGCCGTAATTTTCAAGGGGCCGAATCCGTTCCCCGTTCGCCATCGGCGTCGTATTCACGCCCATCATCAGCGGCACGTTCGGCCCGTACACATCGGCGTCCATCAGCCCGATCTTGTGCCCGGCCTTCGCCAGAGCGATCGCCAGATTCACCGACACGGTCGTTTTTCCTACGCCGCCCTTCCCACTCCCGATCGCGATCAGATTCCGAACGCCCGCGATAGGCAATTTCGGCTGCGGCTGCTGTTGTGGACCCATGAACCTTAAGTCTACCGGGCTTTACACTTAGGGATTGCACATGAAATATATAGGGGTCATCGCCTTCACCTTCGTGGGCAGCGTATTATACGGCCAGTCTGCCACCACAGGCACCTTGCAGGGGGTCGTGGTTGACGCATCCGGAGGCACCCTCCCCGACGCCTCAATCACGGTGCGGCAACTCTCCTCTTCCGCCGCCAGGCTGCTGACGGCGGGGCCGGCGGGTGAGTTCCTCGCGGCAGCTCTCCCCATCGGCTCGTACGCTTTACACATCGAAAGAAGCGGATTCAACCCCGTCAACGTCGCCAGCGTCACCGTCTCCGTTGGCCAGACGATAACGCAACGCATTGTCATGACACCGGCCTCGGTCTCAGAAAAGCTGGATGTGCAGGAGCAGGCCGATTCGCTTCAGACATCCGCCACCACTTCCAACATCGCGCTCGGCGGGGAACGCATCGAAGAAGCTCCCGCCCAGAACCGCAACTATTTGAATTTCGTTCTTGCCGCACCCGCTGTCTCCGCATCCGCCGGCACCAACACCAGCCGCTCCATGGCTGGGCTGAGAAACGCCGGGAATGATAGCGGGTTTGTGTTTAACGGTCTGCGTGGCCGCAACAACAGCATCTCCATCGATGGCGTGGACAACCGCGACGAGACCACAGGCGGCAACCGTGTCGCCGTAGGCCTTGAAATGATCCAGGAGTTTCGCGTTTCCGGCACTGAAGTGAGCGCCGAATTCGGAGGTGCCGCCGGAGGCCTGGTCAACGTGGTCACCCACACAGGCCAAAACCTTTGGCATGGCGATACCACGTTCTTCTTTCAAAACGAATCGCTCAACGCCCGCAATCCGGAATCGGAGATGGCGGGCCGTCCGGTTGCCCGCAAATACCAACCTGGCGTTTCGGCAGGCGGCCCCATTCATCGCGATCGCACGTTTTTCTTCTTCGCCTTTGAACACGCGCTCGAAGATGCGCAAGAGTGGTCCGATTCTCCCAGGCGGTTCGCGTCCACCATTAACGCTGCCCTAGCCTCGCCGGCATTCTCCCGCTCGGGCACGCGCGCCATCCTGCCTGGCCTATTCTCCAGCGGCGAAAATGATACCGAATTTTCCATCAAGGGCACGCACCTGCTGAATCAGACAAATACGCTCACCGCGCGTTATGCCTTCTCACGCGGTAAGGTGCGCAATGATGTTCAATCCGGTGACAACTTCACTGACCTATCCGCCCGCGGCAGCAGCCTGACTGCCGATCATTCCGTGGTTGCCAGTTGGTCCGCCACCGTGAGCCCCACCAAAGTAAATGACGTTCGCGCTCAATGGAGCCAGCGCTCAGCAGACCTCAGGCCCAATACGTCCGGCCCCATGTATGAGATTCCAGGGCTCGTCACCTTCGGCCAAAGCTATCGCTTGAATCAGCAACGCACCGAACGGCACGCCGAAGTTGTTGAGACCTTTCAATGGGCCATAGGCAAGCACCTGCTGAGCATCGGTGCCAGCGCGCATGGCGTCTTCTTCGATGGGCGGCTGGCAAACCGTTTCAGCGGCATCTACATCTTCCCGACGCTCAGCCACTTTCTGGCCGCGCGACCGGACGTCGCTATTCAAGCTTTCGGCAACCCGGCAACTGAAATTACAACAGTCCCGATAGGCGCTTGGTTACAGGATCATTGGCAACTCGCGCCGGGGCTCACGCTGGAAGCTGGGGTCCGCTATGATCGTCAATTTCTTCCCAGGCTCATTCCCGAAACCAACCGGAACATAGCGCCCAGGTTGGGTCTGGCATGGCACCCGGTTAGTGCGTCAAGATGGGTTCTGCGCGCAGGCACCGGCCTGTTCTATGACCGCTACCCGCTGGCGTTTCTCAATGACGCCATTCAGAAGGATGGACGCCATGGTTTCGAGCAATACCTGACGGGTGCCCAAGCCGTTCAGGCGTTCGTGCTCGCGCAAGGCGGTACTCAGCAGCAACCCCTTACCGGAGCCGATGTCTCCACCTACAAAGCGGCCCCTGGGTTCCTCAGCACGTATAGCCGCAAGCTGACCGCCGGTGTGGAACGCCAACTCGATCGCGACACTACGCTGACCGCGGAGTACAGCAACGTAACTGGTATCCATTTGCCGCGAACCAGAAACGCCGCCCTCACCCTACCGCCTCAATACGACCTGGAACAGACGGCACGCTCCACCTATCAGGGACTCTCGCTGGCACTGAATCGACGCCTCACGAAAGATCTCACTTACCTGGTCACCTACAACCTGGGCAGCACTCACGACGATGCGTCCGATTACGATGAGCAGCCGCTCAATCCAGCCAACCTCCGGCAGGATTGGTCTCTCTCCCGGCAACATCAACGGCACCGCTTCACCTTCAGCGGCCTCTTCGATTTTCCCGTGGAAGACATCAAGACCGCCCCCACCTGGCTGCGCGAATCGTTCGAAGGCATCACGCTTGCGCCGCTCTTTTCCTGGGGAAGCGGACGCCCCCTGAACCCGTTACTCACCACTGATGCATACCGCACCGGCGCCTACCCCATTTCTGCCCGGCCCGACGGCTTTTTAAGGAATCGCTTCTTCACTCCGCGCACCGTCTCCCTTGACCTTCGACTCATGAAAACGATTCTGGTGAAGCACGAACGCGCCCGCGTACAGTTCGGGGCCGAAGCCTTCAACCTGATGAACCACACCAACCGTCTTAGAGTGAGCCCGTACTACACAAACACCTTCGGGGCGCTGGTGGAAGCTCAGAACCCCCGGCAGGTCCAGCTCATGTTCCAGTTTGAATATTAGGCTTTTTACTGCTGTTTCCAGCTCTCCGCGATACAGAAAGCCGTGTAGCATTCCCATTCCCACGGTGTAACCGTATCGCCCAATATCTTCTCCAGCAAAGGCCCGAACACCAGTTCGCCGTTGTCGCTGTTAGTCAGCAGAATCATGCAACTGCGGCTTTGCTCAAAACAAATTGTATAGGTCTGCGCTCCATCGCCGTGCCCTTTTTTGAAGAAGGCCGGACCGAACCGGGTATGGGTGAGAAGGCCCCAACCCTCACCATAGGAGAGGCCAACTGCAGCAGATTCCCGCCCCTCACCTTCGTCGGGACGAAGCGGGAATTGGTGCAAGGAGCGGATTTTGTAGAACGGATGCAGCATCTGCCGGCGCGTTTTTGCGCTGACGATTCGATTCGAGAACAGTGCCGATTCAAAGCGCGCCAGATCTTCCGCGCTGGTGGTCATGGAGCCACCGGCCCGCGTGGGAAAACGTCTGGTCTATGCATGAAATTTTTCGCCAGCATCGAAGCGGTCGGCCACGTCAGCTTTGAACTCTTTGCGATAAATCATGCCTGTCCGGCTCATGGCAAGAGGTGAAAAGAATGCCTGCTCCATTAAATCGGCAAGGGGCTTGCCCTTGCGCTGCTCAATCAGAAATTGAACCAGGTTGAATCCTTCGCCTGAATACCGGAAATCCGCGCCCGGTACAGAATGCAATCGAAGCTTCTTGTCGGGCTCCATCGAAGCGAAATTCAGCAGGCCAGAAGTATGCGCCGGCAAGATGCGGGGCGTAACTTTGGCCCAACGCAGATCCCGAACAATTTCGCTCGCCGCTTGCCGATAAGCTGGATACTCATTCAGCGCCAAGGGTAGTTGCTTCGCAACCGGCAAATCCAAATCAAACTCTCCGCGCTCGACAAGTTGCATCACGTAAGTCGAGAACACGCACTTGGTGATCGACTCCGCCCAGGTCGAAGTCTCATGCGTCATAGGCAGATCCGGATTTTTCCGCCGCAGGCCATAAGCGAAACTCCACACCAGTTTCCCGTTGTTGAGCACCGCAATCTGCGCGCCGGTGACATGCGCCTCCGCTAGCGCTGCCCGCGCAAGCTCCTCGGCAGCCTGAATCGGAATCCGCGTGCCGTCAAGCCTTCAGATCTCCGCCAGCAAAACTGGGCCAATTCATCACTCGCATGTTACCCTAGACGTTTCCCACCTGTAATGATTCGAGCCGTAAAAGGAATGAGGGATCTTCTGCCTCCGCAGACTGCGGTGTGGAACCGTGTGGAAGCGGTGGCCCGCGAAGTCTTCAAAGCCTACAACTATCACGAGATCCGCACTCCCATTCTTGAGGAAACGCAGCTCTTCGCCCGCGGCGTGGGCGCGGAGACCGACATCGTCACCAAAGAGATGTACACCTTTGAAGACCGTGACGATTCCAGCCTTACTCTTCGTCCCGAAAATACGGCGTCCGTGATCCGCGCCTATATCGAACACCGCCTCGATCAGCGCCCCGGCGTCCAAAAGTTCTACTACATGGGCCCCATGTTCCGCCGCGAGCGCCCGCAAAAAGGCCGCTACCGCCAGTTTTTCCAGATCGGCGCGGAGGCCATCGGCAGCAGCTCACCCTTCATCGACGCCGAATTAATTGAGATGGTCGTCGAGATCTTTGACCGCTTGAACATCACCGGCTACGAAATGCTCATCAATTCGGTCGGCGATGGCAACTGCCGGCCCCAATTCATCGAAACACTCAAAAACGCTTTGCAAGACGTGGCCCAGACACTTTGCGCGGATTGTCAGCGCCGTGCCGTCACCAATCCGTTGCGCGTGCTCGATTGCAAAGTACCGCAGGATCAGCTCGTTATTGAGAAGCTCCCCAGCATTCAGGATTCGCTCTGCGATCCCTGCCGCACGCACTTCGACAGCGTGAAACAGATGCTTGATGCCCGCAACATCGCATACCGCGTGAATCCACGCATGGTGCGTGGACTCGATTACTATATGCGCACTACGTTCGAGGTGGTGCACGGCAACCTCGGTGCGCAAAATTCCGTTCTCGGGGGCGGTCGTTACGATGGACTAGCTGAAGAACTTGGCAGCAAAGTGCCCGCGCCTGGCATCGGCTTTTCTATCGGCGAAGACCGCCTCGTGATGACTATCGAAGAGTCCCAACCGGAGCAGGCTCAACTCTCGCTCGACCTCTTCGCGATTCCCATGGGCGAGGATGCCCTACAGCACCTCGGCCTTCTTGCGCGCCACCTCCGGCGAAGCGGCGTCTCCGTCGAGGTGATGGATTCCGGCAAAGTGAAACGCGGCATGGAACTTGCAAATAAGCTCAGCGCCCGCTTCGTTGTCATACTGGGCGAAAATGAATTGCGCGATAGCAAATACGCACTGAAAAACATGGCAACTGGTGAACAATCGGAAGTGACCAAAGAACAACTCACAGAACTGATGGGTGCGCGCAGTTGAAGCTCGATCTCCTCGGCAACCTTCAGCGTACTCACACCTGTGGAGCCCTCCGCGCCAATGACGCCGGAAAGACCGTCATCATCATGGGCTGGGTACACCGCCGCCGCGATCTGGGCGGCGTCATCTTCATCCACCTGCGCGATCGCGAAGGCGTCACGCAATCCGTCTTCCGCCTCGGCTCGGAAACACATGCCAAGGCAGAAGACCTGCGCCCCGAATACGTAGTCGCTATCGAAGGCCGCGTGGAACTGCGCTCCCCGGATACTATCAATTCCGCGCTCCCCACCGGCGAAGTGGAAGTGGTCGCAGACCGCATTTGGATCCTGAACGATTCCAAGGTTCCGCCGTTCCCCATGGAAGACGAAGTGAACGTCAGCGAAGAAGCTCGCCTGAAATACCGCTACGTCGATCTCCGCCGTCCCCGTATGCAGCGCAACATTATCCTGCGCTCGCAAATTGCCTTCGCGGTTCGCCAGGTCATGACGGATCAGGGCTTCCTCGAAATTGAAACGCCGTTCATGACGCGCTCAACGCCCGAAGGCGCGCGCGATTACCTGGTGCCTTCGCGCGTCCAGCCCGGCAACTTCTACGCACTTCCGCAGTCCCCCCAAATCTTCAAGCAGTTGCTCATGGTCAGCGGGTTCGATAAGTACTTTCAAATCGTGCGCTGCTTCCGCGATGAAGACCTTCGTGCTGACCGCCAGCCCGAGTTCACTCAAATCGATATCGAGATGTCTTTCCCGCAAGAGGAAACCATCTTTGCCATGGTGGAGCCGCTCATGAAGCGCGTGTCCGAAGTGGCCGGCTTTCCGGTGCAGATTCCCTTCAAGCGCCTCACTTATGCCGAAGCTATGCGCCAGTACGGCTCCGATAAGCCCGATGCCCGCGTGCCACCCATGCACTCCGTTGAAGATCTGATCCCGGATCTCAGCGCCGCGGGCCTCCCGACGCTCGCCATCCACATCCCTGCCGTCGGCCAGATCAGTCGTAAAGAGCGCGATGACCTGAAAACCTACGGTCAGGAGCGCGGCCTGCGCGTCTTTGATGATCCCAAGCGCCTCGAACGCGACTTTCCCGAAATCATGCCGCGCATCCGCGAACGCGTCGGCTTCAAAGAGGATGACCTCCTTATCCTCGCGTCCTGGAATGGTGAACCGAAAGGTCATCGCCCCGAAGAAACGGTGTACCAGGCATGCGGCCATCTCCGCCTCATGCTCGCGCAGAAATACAACGACCGTCACAAGCTACTCGATCCCACGCGCTTTGAGTTCCTCTGGATCACCGAATTTCCCATGTTCGAGTGGAACGACGAGGAGTCCCGCTGGGTCGCGGCGCATCATCCTTTCACCAGCGTTCTCGATCAGGATCTCGATAAGCTCGAAAGCGATCCCGCAAGGTGCCGCGCCAAGAGCTATGACCTCGTCCTGAACGGCGTAGAGCTTGGAAGCGGTTCCATTAGAATTCATCAGCGCGAAATCCAGCAAAAAGTTTTCTCCGCTCTTGGCTTCACCGAAGAAGAAGCAAAAAAGCGCTTCGGCTTTTTACTGGAAGCGCTGGAATACGGTGCCCCTCCGCATGGCGGCATCGCGCTTGGGTTAGACCGCATGGTTATGATCCTGTGCGCCGAAACTTCCATACGCGATGTAATTCCCTTCCCCAAGACTGCGAAGGGTACCGATCTTATGTGCGAAGCCCCGGCCCCCGTCGCGGACCGTCTGCTTCGCGATCTAGGCCTAACTCTAAAAGGACACAAATCATAAATGGCACGCAAGAAAATCACGGTCATCGGTGGCGGAAACGTTGGAGCCACCTGCGCCCTGCGCATTGCAGATAAAGAACTCGCTGACGTCGTTCTGGTTGACGTAGTCGAAGGGGTCCCGCAAGGCAAGGGCCTCGATATCCTCCAGTCCGGCCCTGTGCAAGGCTATGACATCAACGTCACGGGCGCGAACGATTACAAACCAACCGCCAATAGCGACATCATCATCATTACGGCTGGCTTTCCCAGAAAGCCAGGCATGAGCCGCGATGACTTATTGCTCGCGAATTATGAAGTGGTGAAGTCGGCAACCGAGCAAGCCACCGCAGTTTCGCCGGAAGCCATCATCATCGTCGTCACCAATCCGCTGGACGCTATGGCGCAAGTCGCCTATATGGTTTCCAGGTTCGCAAGGAACCGCGTTGTCGGAATGGCCGGCGTACTTGATACGGCCCGCTTCCGCACCTTCATCGCGCAAGAGCTTCAGGTCTCCGTGGAAAATGTTGTAGCAGTAGTCATGGGAGGTCACGGCGACACCATGGTGCCACTCGTGCGCCTGAGCAATGTGGCCGGCATTCCTCTCACCGAACTGTTAAGCGAGGAAAAACTGAATGCCTTAGTGACCCGCACAAAGAACGGTGGTGCGGAAATTGGCAACTTTCTGAAGACCGGCAGCGCTTTTTACGCTCCTTCCGCCGCTGCTGTGGAGATGGCGGAGTCCATTCTGAAGGACAAGAAGAAGGTTCTCCCCTGCGCAGCCTACCTTGATGGCGAATACGATATTAAAGGTTTATTCGTTGGTGTCCCGGTGAAACTGGGCGCAAACGGAATTGAAAAAATATACGAGTTAAAGCTTAGCCCCGACGAAATCGCCCTTCTCAAAAAGAGTGCCGACGCGGTGAAAGAACTGGTTGATGTGATCAAAACCAAAATGGCCTAAGTTATCGCGCTCCGAAGACCAGGCGCTACCCATCAGAATACGAAGCGAATCACTCCCTGCATCACGCGCGCGGTGCGAACTGAGTGCCGACTTCGAGTCTGATATCGCCCATGCTGACTCGATCGTCTGCAAGAACTTCACGTTGGTACGTTCGGCGACCTTGAATCCTTGCTGCTCTACGCGCAAACTGTACACCGACGGCTGAACCGCGACCAAGGCGTAATTGCCGTTTGCATTCGTTTTGGTTAAGTGAACCTCTTTGGTCGTATCGTTGGTTAAGGTAACCGTTGCAGCGGGCACTACGGAGCCCATCGCATCAATTACATTTCCGGTTAAGGATCCCGTGGTGACCTGAGCGAAAAGCTGAGTCCCCGCAAAAGCGAGTGCAAGCAGACTGGTGACTTTGTTAATATCCCTTCAAATCCTGTTTTTCAACAGGCGGACAAAGTTAAATCAGAGATTCGACGGCAAGCGGAAGTGTTAACTGAAAGGTTTACTTTGGGGCGTCCGAATCACACCGACAAGGTCTTTACGGCGGTTGACGAACTCAGCGCATTGAGGTCTCTGGCGGAATGTCTATCTAGACGAAAAGTGATTTAATCGCAGCCGGTGTTCGCTCCAGCAGCCTTAGGGCTAAACTCGTGATGGAGTTACCGATGACGCGCAATCGTGCCCTATTTCTTCTAGCCCTGGCGCTAGCTCCCGCCGCCGGCTTAGCGCAATCGCCGCCCACTTCTCAGGCCTATAATTTCGCGCCCGTCAAAATCATCGGCGGAGGATATAGCCCGGGTCTGATCGCGCATCCCACTGAGGCTGGGCTGTTCTACTTGCGTACCGATATTGGAAGCACATACCGCTGGGACGGCAGCTCCGGTCAATGGACTCCGCTCACCGATGATCACGCCCCTGCCGACTATAACCTGAACGGGCCGGAAAGCATCGCGGTGGATCCCACCGATCCCAATCGTCTTTATATCGCCGCAGGCATGTACACCGGCAGTTCCCGGGCGGCCTTTCTGGTTTCCACCGATCGCGGAGCCACTTTCACGGAGTATCCCGCTCCTTTCCGTATGGGTGCGAATAACAATGGCAGGGCTGCGGGTGAACGTCTGGCGGTCAATCCGTTCAACCCCTCTGAGCTGTTCATGGGCACGCGGCTGAACGGCTTGTGGAGAAGCGGCAACAACGCTCAAAGCTGGACGCAGGTCCCGAGCTTTCCGGTCAAATCGTCACCAGACGGCTTCGGTGTTCAGTGGGTGCTCTTCGACCCGCAGCAACAGGACACCATCTACGCCGGTACTTATACCGATCGCACGATTTATCGCAGTACCGATGACGGGTCCACGTGGGCACCGCTTCCCGGTCAGCCTCTTGCGTGGCCTTTTTCCGTTTCGACCGGCACGCGCGGACCTTCCTCGAACCGCGCGCTCATGAATCCCGATGGCAGCCTTTACGCCACGTTCGGGGACCAGCCCGGCCCCGACACCATGAACTACGGTCTGGTGATGAAGTTCGATCCGTCAGCTAACCTGTGGACCGACGTCACGCCTCCTTTGAGCAAAGCCGACGGCCAAAGCGCACCGCGCGGAGGCTTCGTTGGCCTGACACAGGATCCCGGCCATCCCGGAATCGTGGCAGTAAGTACTTTTGACCGCTGGTACCCTGTCGACACCATCTATGTCACTCGCGATGGCGGCCTGACGTGGGTTGACCTCGGCCACATTACCTCCACAGCCGGTGTCGACGGCAACGCGCAGGGAAACTACTACATGAACCCGTCAGTCTTCTCCACCGTTCCGTGGCTGACCTTCGGCGATACCTCCTCGCCGCGTTCGCCCGTGCCTACCGCCCGCTTTGGCTGGTGGATTTCAGCTTTGCTGCTGGATCCGGCCGACTCCCAGCACCTTATGTTTGCCACTGGGGCTACCATCTTCGCAACTGACAATCTCTCCGCGGCATTTAGCGGCAACTCTCCTTCCTGGTACGTTTGGGCTTCGGGCGTGGAAGAAACCGCTGTGCTCTCGCTCATCAGCCCTACCGATGGAGCGCATCTGTTGAGCGGCGTCGGCGATATCGGAGGGTTCCGGCATGACGATTTTAATGCTGCCACGCAGATGTACACCAATCCAGTCGCCACTAGCGTCGGCAGCATGGATTGGGCGGGACAGAATCCCGCAGTGATCGCGCGGGTGCAAAGCCCCAGTCGTGTTTCCACCAGCCCATGCAACTATGGAGCTCTCTCGAACGATGGAGGCACCACGTGGAGTCCCTTCGGCAACTGCGCCGCGGGCGGAAACAGCGGCAATGGCGGTTCCATTGCCCTTGATGCCAGCGGTACAACACTCATGTGGACACCGCCCTCCGGCACAAGCCCGCCCCAGTACACTATCACCGCCGCTCCCGGCCGAATGTGGACAGCCGCCACCGGTCTGCCGGCGCGCTACACGGCGGTTGCCGACAAGGTTGCGCCGAACGTGTTCTATGCTTTCGGCAATGGAGGCTTCTTCAGCACGACTGACAGTAACGCCACGGCGTTTACCCGGGTGAACACGACCGCTCTGCCCTCTGGCAACGGCGTTATCACCGCGAGCTTCGCTGCTTCGGGCGATCTGTGGCTTAGTGCGGCAAACAGCGGTCTTTGGCATTCAACGGATGGCGGCTTCAACTGGACAAAACTTCTGAACGTTGCCGCTGCGAACGCGGTCGCAATCGGAGCAGCTGCCCCAGGTAGCACGGTTCCCTCCGTGTTTCTCTACGGTGTCGCCGCGCCGCTGGGCGTGCAGGCAATCTATCGTTCAGACGATAACGGGTCTTCCTGGCTTCGCATTAACGACAATGCGCACCAGTACGGCGGCCCCACCGTTATTCAAGCCGACCCGCGCGTCTACGGGCGTGTCTATCTTGGAATGAACGGCCGCGGGATCATTGCAGGGGACATCCAATAAATGTCTTTGAATTACCTTCCGCGGAAGTGTCATGATTACCTTCATGAATTATCGGTTTCGAAGCGCCATGTCGTCGTTCACTCTGGTGCTGTTGGTTGCGCGGGTCTCCCCTGCACAGCGGCCGCCAACGGCTAAGACGGACGCCACGGTCATCAGCAGCACGTCGCATGAGGTTTTGCTCGATGTGGTTGTGCGCGATAAGAAACAAAGACTTATTAAAGACCTCCGCATCTCCGATTTCGAAGTCACGGACGACGGTGCCCCTCAGAAGCTCCGCGCCTTCCGCCTGGTCGGCTCTGACGACGCAAGCTCGCCTTCAGCTCCGCGCTCGGCGAAAACGGCCGCTCCCGCCAACGCGACTGTCGACCCGCTCCGCCAGATCCGCCTTGTCACGCTCGTTTTTGATCGCCTCGGAACCGATGCCCGGAATAACGCCCGTGTCGCCGTACAAGATTTTCTGACAAGCGAAAGCGGCTCAAATCTTTTTGCAGCAGTCTTCTCTATCGATCAGCGGCTTAGCGTGCTCCAACAGTACACCAGCGATCGCGACAAGGTTCAAAAAGCAGTCGCGAAAGTCACTTCTTCCGCTTCTTCTCTTTACAAGAGCGAATCCGATCAAATCGAAGAAGAACTGAAAACCGTCTCCGTGCAAGGGGCGGCAGGCGCCGCCGCGCCGGCTAACGGACAAGGTGTGCCGGATTCCGGTTCTCTTGCGTCGGCGGCTATGGCGCAGATGACGCTGAATGCCATGCAGTTCAGCCAGACCCTGGACCGCACTCTGCAGGGCCGCAGCAGCATCTTCGCTCTGAAAGCTTTAATCCAGGAACAATACCGCCTGCCCGGGCGCAAGACCCTGCTCTACTTCTCCGAAGGTCTCAGCATTCCGCCTGAATACGTCGACGAATTTAACAATCTGATCGGAGCCGCCAACCGGGCCAATGTGAGTGTCTACGGCGTCGATGCAAGGGGGCTCACCACTTTTTCACAGAATGGCGCCGCATCCGCGCTTATGTCTCAATCCACCAGCTCCAGCCGTTCCATGCAAACACAGCGTCAAGGTCCCGTCACAAGGGACCAGGTTACGGCAGCTGACCGCAGCGAGGAAGCAATCCGGGCCAATTCGCAGAATTCACTCGCGGATATCAGCGATAAAACCGGCGGCTTCCTCATTGCCAACAGTAACGATCTTCGCGGCCAGTTGCACCGTGTGGCAGAGGACATGGATACTCACTATGAGCTTTCCTACACGCCAGCCATCGACAAGTTCGACGGAACCTTCCGGAAGATTTCTGTCCGGGTGAATCGGGCCGATGCGAAAATACAGACCCGTAGCGGCTACTTCGCGCTGCCGTTTTCAAGCGGCCGGGCTCCCGCGCCGTTTGAAATTTCCATGCTGTCGGCAATCTCGACCGTTCCCCCTCCGAGAGTGATCCCCTTCCGCTCCTCATCGCTTCATTTCCAGACTCCCTCCGGACCGCAAAGTTCCGTGGTCATCGACGTCCCCCTGCAGGGAGTCGAATTCGCACGCGACGAAGCAAACAAGGTTTACCGCGTGCACTTTTCAGTAATGGCGATTTATAAAGACGCGGAAGGCTCCGTGGTGCAGAAGCTAAGCCAGGATGTACCCAGGCAGGGGCCGCTCGACAAAATCGAAGCATTCAAGCAGGGGCATTTCCTCTACACCCAACACGTCGAGCTTCCCGCGGGCCGGTACACTCTGGAAACCGCGGTGTTCGACAGCCAGACCGGCAAGGCCGGCGTGAAGAAGGCGGTGGCCATTGTTCCGCCTGTGTCGAAAGGCGTGGGCATTAGCAGTCTCGCTTTCGTCCGCAGCGTTTCGCGGCAGCCTGCTCCAGCATCGCCCAACTCGGCGCACGATCCTTTCGACCTCGGAACCGGAACCGTCACTCCTGGCCTGGACGATACATTTAAGTTTGCCCCGGGCGCGTCGGTCGCGCTGTTTTTCACCGTCTATTCGCAACCCGGGGCTGCTGCCCCGCCAGATCTTACGATGGAGTTCCTACAGGACGGTAAAGCCATCGGCCGTGGTGAGCCTAAACTGCCCGCCGCCGACAAAGACGGCAGAATTCCGTATGTCGCGACTTCCCCAATTGGGTCTTTCAAGCCGGGGCAGTACGAAGTGCGTGCCACGGTCCGTCAAAACGGGACGGCTGCCACCGAGCGAACTTTCTTCACGATCGAAGAATAAGAAAAATTGCGATTCAATCGCCGGTGTTTATAACTTCAAGAGCGCACAACGTCGCGTAATTCACCACCGGCAAGAACGAGAGTTCCAGCTTCCCCTGAGCGTTCGGGCGCAGGCCGGTATAGTGCAATACCAGCGCGCGGTTGGGTCCGGAGCGCTTCAGAATGTTGATGTTTCTTTCCAGAGCTACGCCGTTGCACAGGATATCGAAACTGCGTTCGCCATTCAACCCTCCAGCGTTCTCGCTTCCCCAGTACGTCTCGGCGACGTGCACGTTTACATCGTAAACGCCGGGAGCAACGGGAATCGAATAGGAGAAATTGCCGTAGCGCTCCGTTGAGTAAAGCATCGGGTTTCTTGTGCCACCCACCGGCACTACGTGAAATGGTTTTTGACCGCCCGTCCAGTAGTTGTCTGGTGCCCAAACTGTGCCGCTAGAATCCGTATAGGAAACGTCCTGTGTCGAAAGCCGCAACGGATTCATGCGGTAAGGGTGCGAGGGGATCAGCGCAATCCCGTCTAACATGGCGTGATCGCGCAGACCTGTAAACTTCAGGTGCACCTTGCCGTCCTGCCCGGGAACCACATCCTTGAAGACGCGCTCGTCTGCGACACCCGATCCCGGGGCATCCGCCAGAATGTCGAATCCGGAAAGGAGAATTTTGCCGTTGTACTCCACGTCGAACAGGCGGCTGGCTTCACCGCCTCCCGACCGCGTTCCAGGTCCGTACGAAGTCTCTGCAAAATATAGGTGGAGGTCGTAAACGCCATGCTCCAATGGGATGTCGTAGCTGAAGGTGGCGCCCTCGCGCGAGTGGGAGTAAAGCGTAAAGTCGTAGGTACGGCTCAGGAACTGCCGCGGACGATCGCCTATTGCTCCGCCCGAATAAAATCCGTCTGACTGCCACAGTTGCCCGGCTTTATCCATATGCGGCATCTTGCTGCCGCAAAGAATCCGAATGGCATTGCCCCCCGGAAAAGCTGCGATACGTTGTGGCGTTGTTGCGGCAAACGCGCTGAAGACCGGGGTAGCCTTCGATCGCCCGTAGGAAATGTAGGCGACAAAGGCCGACGCGGCCACCACAAGAATTGCCGCAGCCAAGAGCACCGGCTTCCTCCAACGGTCGGCTGAAATGGATACAGGCACAACAGTTAAAGCCATTTCCGCAGGCGGTGCCACCGGTACTTCTACTGAAACAACAGAAGAACTGGCTTTCTCGAGTGTTTCTTCGGGTGCCCGGCGCACTGTGGAAAACGCCGGAATGTAGGTACCGGCCGGGATCTCAAGCTGTACCAGGCTATTTGATCCTTCACCTTCGTGGTATTCGCGGAGCTTGCGCCTTAGACGATGGAGTTCCACCCGCACAATAGCGTCGGTCGAAGGGTCGAAACTCTCTCGACGGCCAAGAGCGTCAACTCCAATTTTGTATTCGGTGACATCCGAATGGCCCCTAAAGTACTCAGCGCACAGATACGAAAGCAGCTTTTCCATTCGCGCGGAGCGATGAAACGCCGCAGACCCCAGCACCTCGGCGAGCGTGCGCTCTTCCTGCTGGCGCGATAAAACAACAGGCGAAATTACTCCGGCCATAAGCGATATTTGGTTACAGTGTAACAAAAAACTTTTCTAATGAACATGTAACGTCACGTACGTACATGAAAATAAAGGGTTTAAGGTTTGATGCATTATTTTGTAGCGTAACGGAGATTAACTAGACGCTCTAGATCGTCTCTAATATGATTCCTCTACTGGCAGGGGGCTCTGATTTTTCCTGTCCAAATAAAATTCCCGAGTAGGAGATGCAGTCCATGTTAAGACTCTCGAAGTTAAGACTCTTGAAAACAGGCACCAACTTAAAGCGGTTCGGACTAGCCGCATTGCTTGCCATCGCTGTCCTATCCACGGCTCCGATGGAAGCGCAAAACGTTTCTGCAGCGCTAACCGGAACTGTTTCCGACGCCTCTGGATCGGTCGTTCCCAATGCCACAGTCATATTAAAGAGTGATTCAACCGGTGACACCCGCCGAACTGTCAGCAATGGCGAAGGCTATTTCACCGTCTCAGCGATCCAGCCTGGCAGGTATGCGGTGACGATACAGGTGCCAGGCTTCAAGATGTGGGAAGAGAAAGGCATCGTCTTCAATTCAGGCGACAAGCGTAACCTAAGTAATATCTCGCTCGAGGTCGGGTCGCCGACAGACACCATAGAGGTGACCGGCACGGCATCTGAAGTTACGCCGGTGGATTCCGGTGAAAAGTCTTCAGTCATTAGCGAGCGCCAACTGCAGACCATCGCCATCGTTGGCAGCAACGCGGCGGAGTTCATTAAGATTCTGCCGGGCATGGCAATCACCGGTGGAGTGCAAAACGGTGCCTCGTACACGGGCGAAACACACGGAACAGGCAGCGGTCCCATCGGAAGTTTTTCTGCGAATGGCCAGCGGACCGGCGCTCTCGACATCACCTCGGACGGCGCCCACATCATCGACCCGGGCTGCAACTGCGGCCAGGCTGTAGATACCAACGTCGATATGACGCAGGAGCTGAAGGTCTCTACATCAAACTTTGGCGCCGATTCGCAGAAGGGTCCAATCGTGATCTCCGCCGTTGGCAAATCAGGCGGCAACGCATTCCATGGTCAGGCTTACTTATATGCCCGCGATACCATTTTTAATGCGAACGACGCCCTGAACAATTTGCAGGGCATCAATCCAGCCACCGGACAGCAGGTCGCCCCGCGTCCCGGTACCCGCTATTTATATCCTGGCGGTAACATCGGCGGCCCGGTGATGATACCAGGCACGCGATTCAACCATGGCCGCGACAAACTGTTCTTTTTTGTGGCGTACGAGTATTACAAACAGACCGTGGATAACGGTCTTTATCAGGCTTTCGTTCCCACCGCCGCCATGCGACGTGGCGATTTCAACCAGGATTCGCTCGATGCCTTGCAGCCTAAGGGCGGCAGTATCGGTTACCAGGTGTCGAACGCCCCCAACTTCCCAGGCGGTATCGTCCCGGCCAGTTCCATAAGCCCCATCGGCAAAGCTCTCTTGAATCTGTATCCGCTTCCGAACGCGAACCCGGCCACCAACGGCGGATATAACTATGTACAGGTCTCCACCAAGCCGCAAAACGCTTACCAGTTCAGGCCCCGGGCGGATTGGGCCATCAATGAAAACACCAAGCTCTTCTTCAGCTACAACCGGCAGCGCGATACCGCGTACTACACCGATACCCTCTGGTGGAGACCGTCTCCCACGGTTCCCGGACCTTCGCGTCTTATTGCAGCGAATCTCTCCGATTCCATTTCCACAAACCTGACCAAGGTGTTCAGCCCGACGATGACCAACGAGCTGATCTTCACCTACACCCTGCTCGATCTACCCAATTCGTTTGAAAATCCAAGCAAAGTGGATCCGGCGAACCTGGGCACAAGCTTCAAGGACATCTTCGGCACCAACACGAAAGAACTTCCCAGTATCACCGGTTGGGGCGGCGGCGTGGCGAACATCATCCAGCCCAGCGGCTTCCAATTGACCGGATCTCTGTATGCCAAGAAAAAACTTCCCACCTTGGCAGATAACCTCTCCAAGGTTTGGGGAACTCACACCACCAAGGGTGGCTTTTACTGGGAGCGAACCAGCAATGACCAGCCCTCCAGCAACAACGCCAACGGCCAGTTGATCCTCGCTACGTGGGGTGGTAATTCCACTGGCAATGCTTATGCTGACCTGCTGACCGGCAATCTGGCCCAATACTCCCAGACCAACAAAGATGTTCTGATCGTCATGCACTATCAGCCGATTGAGTTTTACGGCCAGGATTCCTGGAAGGTAACCAAGAGGTTGACCTTGGATTATGGGGTGCGTTTATCGCACTTCGGCCCATGGGTAGACGACCGGGGTGCTGGACTGGCCATCTTCGATGCGTCCAAGTACCAGGCCAATGCCGCACCTTCCGATCTCACAGGCGTCCGCTGGCACAAAATCGATCCTAGCGTTCCGCTTTCCGGCTCCCCCAGCCGCGCTCTGTTCATCGCTCCCCGCTTCGGTTTCGCGTGGGATGTCTTCGGCACCTCAAAGACCGTTCTCCGCGGCGGTTACGGTTCGTATCACTTCCACGACGAACAGAATGTGCAGGCCAGCGCGCTGAACGCCTCTCAGGGTGTGTTCAGCTACACCGCAAACAATGTAACCTTCGGGGATATCGGGAACATATCCGCCGCCTTCGTGCGTCCCGGTGGGATCAATGTCCTGGACCGGCGCGACGATCAGCAACCGCGAACGCAGAGCTACAGCTTTACGATTTCGCAGAGGCTGCCGTTCTCCTCGCTTTTCGAGATCGCCTATGTGGGTAATAAGAGCGATTACCTGAGCAACTGGAACAATGGTTTCGGGCAGATCAACGATCTTCAGTACGGCACCGTGTTTAAGATCCCCGGCTTCTTCGGCGCCAACGGAACATCGCCCGACTCTGGCGTTACCGACGCTCTTCGTCCCTTCTCGAATTACCAGACCATCAAGGTCATTAATCACAAGATGTACTCCAACTACAACAGTTTGCAAGCCAGTTGGAACAAGCAATCCGGTCGCGTAAATTACCTGATTAACTATACGTTCAGCAAGGCATTGGGAATCCGTGGTGAAAGCGGCTCTTCCACCGGTGATCCGTTGAACCTTGCTAACAACTATGGAACCCTCCCCAACGACCGCACGCATATTTTCAACATCGCGTATGTGATCGAAACGCCGCGTTTGCAAACGCAATATCGAATGGTTGGCGCCGCAGTCAATGGGTGGAGGATATCCGGCATCACGCAGTTCCAAAGCGGGATTAACTTGCAATCGGTGAATTCGTCTAACTTTAGTCTCGCCGGTACGCTGCCCGCCGGTACCACACTGCCTGACGGAACCGTTTTGACCAATTCCACTGGCGCAAGCCCCCTGCTGATTAACGGCTCACCTGAAATATCGATTCAGCCCGTGATTACGTGCGACCCACGCAAGAACCTTCAACCTAACCAGTTCATTAATGGGAACTGCTTTGCGCTACCCACGCCCGGACACAACGGCGCGTTCATTATGCCGTACATCAAAGGACCGGCGTTCTTTAACAATGACCTTACGCTGTTCAAAGACTTCAAGCTCAGCGAAAGGCACGATAAGCAAACGCTCCAGTTCCGCGTGTCGGCGTATAACTTCCTCAACCATCCGCTCACTTCGTTTGTCAACGGCGATACGAACCTGAACCTGTCGTTCGACGCCAATGGCAAGCTCTCCAACCAAAAGTTCGGCTACGCCAACTGGCAAACCGGACACCGCATCATTCAACTTGCTCTGAAGTTTAACTTCTAAGCTGGCTAGTCTAAACTCGGCGCAAAAGGGCAGGCTTTACGCCTGCCCTTTTGCTGCGCGATAATCGTAATTTATTTGCTGACCGGGTAGCATGCTCCGTCTTTCTATTCTCTTCGCCGCGCTGGTCTATTCACTCGCCGCCCAAAACAATCCCGATGCAGAGGAACTGAATACCGCCGTCCGCATGCACCAGGCAGGTGACTATGCCGGCGCGATTCCCGCCTACCAGAACTTCCTGCGACGGCATCCCGAAATGGGACGCGTTCGATCGAACTTAGGCGCTGCTCTTGCCCATGAACAGCGTTTCGATGAAGCCATTGGCGAATACAGTATGGCGCTCGATTCAGATCCGGGCAACGTGCCTGTGCGCATGAACCTTGGTCTGGCGTGGTACAAGACCGGACGGATGCAGGAGGCTTTCGAGCAATTCGAAAAGGTTCACCAGGCCGAGCCCGAAAATCACCAGGCGATTCTACTTCTTGCCGACGTTGGCCTTCACTTGGGCGAGAACAAAAAGGTGATTGCGCTTGTGGACGAAATGGGCAGAATCGATAATACGGATAAAGCGATTGCTTACCTTATGGGAATGGCGTTGCTTCGCGATGGCAACCAGGAGCGCGCCAAGTTTTGGCTCAACGATATCTTGAAAGACTCAGGCAGTGCCGAAGCCCGAATTTTGATGGCCAGTGCCAAACTAATGGCCAACGATCTAACAGGTGCAACTGACGACCTCGCGATAGCCATTCAGATGAATCCGGCCCTCGCGGAAGCGCACACCGAAATGGGTGTCGTCCGGATGCGGACCGGCGATTCAGCATCGGCTGCACGGGAGTTCCGGCGGGCGCTGGAACTTGACCCAAACGATTTCAATGCCTGCCTACAACTCGCGGGCCTGCTGCGTCAGGATCAGTCTTACGCGGATGCTCTGGCCTATCTAAATCGCGCCATTCGGCTGCGCCCCGGTGACGCCGGCGTTCGCTATCAAATGGCTGCCATCGATCTTTCGGAGAGCCGGGCTGAGAAAGCTCGTGCCACTCTCGAAGCGCTAGTGCATGACGAGCCCGGCTTTACAGAAGCCCATGTGTCACTCGCCACGGTTTATTACCGGCTAAAGCGCAAAGAAGATGGAGATCGCGAACGCGAAATTGTGCGCAAGCTGAATGCGGAGACGCAGCAGAAGCAGCCCGGAGCGCAGTCTCCGGGGAGCGCCGCACCGTGATCCTTAACGCCCTGTTCGTCTTGCTGATGGCCATCCCTTCCTCTCAGCTCCGCGACGCGGCGGAAACCGCACGCAAGAGCGGCAGCCCGGATGCAACCGTGTTGTATCAGAAGGCCCTGAAGGTGAACCCTTCGTGGCAGGAGGGCTGGTGGGCTCTCGGCAATCTGGAATATGCGAAAGACAGGTACCCGCAGTGCCGCGATGCTTTCGGCCGTCTAAGCCAACTCGCTCCCAAAGCAGGCCCCGCGTTAACCATGCTGGGTCTCTGCGACGTCGGCCTGAAAGACCTCGAACCCGCGCTCGATCACCTCAGTCGAGGTATGGAACTCGGCGCCGGGAACGATGCGATTACGAAAACCGCGCGATATCATCTGGCACGGCTGTACACCCGGGCCGGCATGTTCGAGCGTGCGCTGGCACTTATCGTTCAGCTGGCGGAGACCGCCCCGGAGAGCCCCCCCTACCTTCAGCTCGCAGGGACAGCCGCTTTGTGGAAACCTGCGTTCCCGGAAGACGTTCCGTCCCAGGATCGTGAACTCGTTTATTTTGCCGGTAAAGCGTTCTGGCTAGCCGGTCGCCATGATGCCGCCGCCGCGGGCAAGCAGATGGAAACTCTGGTGTCCCGCTATCCGGCGGCGCACGGCGTTCATTATTTATACGGCAGTTTCCTGCTCGCAAACGATCCGGATCGCGCGGTAGCGGAGTTTACGGCGGAACTGGCGAACTCCTCCGATCACGCCGGTGCCCTGAGCGCACTCGCGGCAGAGTATCTGCGCCGCGGCGATCCTGCGCAAGGATTGCCCTACGCAAAACGGCTACTGACCGCTCTTCCCGATTCTGTTGCTTCACACGCGCTGTTCGGCCGCCTGCTTGCGGAAAAAGGTGATCTGGCCGAAGGCGCGCGCGAGTTGGAGAAGGCGAGAGATCTGGACCCAACCGATCCCCAGCCCCACATCAGCCTGGCGTCGGTTTACGCGAAGCTGGGGCGCCCGGCGGATGCCGCGCATGAGCGTGAGGCATTCCTCCGCGTGCGGGACGCGGCGCATTGAAGCCGGCCATTCTGTTACTGTTCGCCGCATGCGCGGCGTTCGCGCAGCATTCCGCAAATACCAACTGCGCGAGTTGTCATCCGAAGGAAAGCCGAACTCAGGGGCTGACCGCCATGGCGCACGCGCTTAGCACAGCGGAGCAGGCCGACATTCTCCGTAGCCATCCTGATCTTCATTTTCAGCAGGGCCCTTATTCCTACAGCATCAAACGGAGCGGCACTCAAAGCGTCTACAGTGTGACCGATGGCAAGGAAGAATTCTCCTCTCCCATCGCTTGGGCTTTCGGGCTCGGCGCGGCAGGCCAGACTTACCTGCTAAACCGCAACGGCGTATGGTACGAAGGCCGCGTCAGCTATTACCGCCAGACCGGCAACCTCGATCTCACCGTTGGCGCGCAGCCCGGTGTTCCGCGCAATCTGAATGAAGCAATCGGGCGCGAAATGTCGAAGAAAGGTGCCGAGGAATGCTTCAATTGCCACGCTACCGGGGCCGTTGCGGGTGGCAATCTTAAAGTGGAAGCGCTCACGCCGGGCATTCAGTGCGAACGCTGCCACCAGGATGCCCCGAATCATGTCACGCGAGGCATCGTTCCGAAGAAGCTCAGTACCATGTCGAGCGAGGAAACCGCGGACTATTGCGGGCAATGTCACCGCACCTGGGCGACCATCGCATCGGAGGGGCCGCATAATATTTCGAACGTTCGTTTTCAGCCTTACCGGCTGGTGAACAGCAAATGCTACGACGCCGCTGACTCTCGAATCCGCTGCACCACCTGCCACAACCCTCACGACGATGCGCCGGCGCGCGTGCTGACCAGCTTCGATTCACGTTGCGAGGCCTGCCACCAGCCGGGCGGCAAAGCGCGCGCGAAACTCTGCCCTGTTGCGAAATCGGATTGCGCCAGTTGCCACATGCCCAAGGTGGAGCTTGCACAGGCGCACAACAAGTTCACCGATCACTGGATACGAATCGCGCGGCCGGGCGGCAAAGTTCCGAACTAACGTTGGTTGCGAAGCCGGACGAATTCTTCCCGTTCCCGTTTAGCATCGTTCGGCCGGCCGATTTTCGCATAGGCCGAAGCGAGAGCGATTCTGGTTTCAGGACTGTTCGGGGCCAGATCGCGCGCTCTTTCAAGTTCGCTAACTCCCTGCTCCACTTCGCCGGAATTTACCAGGCTTCGGCCCAGGGCATTATGAGCGGCAAACGATTCTGGGTCGATAGAGGCTGCTTCCCGGGCGTAAATCGCCGCAGCTTCGGAATCGCCGCGCTTCAGGTATTCGAAGGCAATCTGCAGGCGTGCATGAACATGCTTTGGCGAGATCTCAATCTCACGCTTCCATTGAACGAGAGCTTGATCCGGATCGGCATTCAGCAGCGATTCGCCGAATAGGTAATGCAGTTCCGGGGCGTCAGGATATCGCGTAAGGAGTGATTCGAACTCCGTCTTTCCACTGGCCGCTCGCCGTGCTGAAGTTTCGCGCATAGCGTGGCCGACATCGAACGCGAACTCCTCTTTGCCAGCCGGCAGCGCGGACGGTAACAGCGGAAGCCGAAGTCCCGCGAGACCGGTCGCGATCACGGTTTCACGGTCCCCGGCGTCAAGCACCGCAAGTTGACCGAACAACTGCACGGCACTTTCAAAGTGGCCTAGCAGCGTCAAAACAAGAGCCGCGTGATAGCGCGTAACTTTGGATAGCGGCTCCGCTTCGGGAAGGCCGATTCGCAATGCACGCTGCAGATGGGTCAGAGAATTCGGGTACGCCCGGTTCTCGAACTCGCAAAGGCCCAGAAAGGCCCAGCCAGCCGCCGCTTTGGGCTCGATGGCAACAAACTTCAGGAACGTGGCTTCAGATTCCCGGAATTGGTTACGGTCGTAAAGTTGAGTCCCACGATTCCACAATGCATCGGGCGAAGCCGGCGCGAGCAACAGAAGCAGCAGGAGAAGCATCTAGCTTTTCTCAGTGACTGTCATATAACGGTCCAGCGGAAGGTCCGTCAGCCGCTGCACCGCGCCGCTCGGCAGAGGCCAGCGAATCTCCAACCAGTCAAGTTTTGAAGCACTGCCCATTCCCAGGATCTCTCGCGGGTCGTGTGACGAAAGATAGCTACCGCCGTTGTTCTTCAATCGCGAGCGCACCACGCCCCCGGCCGACCAGATAATTTTCGCGCCGATTGCGTCGCGGTTACATTTTGTGCCTTCCAGCTTCAGCCCAAGCCAGTGGTTTCCTGCAGGGCAATTGTTTCGCAGCAGCAGTGGCGCTCCGCCGTTATTACCCACCAGCACGTCGGCTAGGCCGTCATTGTTAAAGTCGCCTAGAGCAAGGCCTCGCGCTGGAAAAGACTTGCTGAATACCGGGCCCGAGGTTGAGCTGATATTTCGCAACTTCGGCGGCACACCCCCTTCGTTGCGGAACAGCAGCAGAGGTTCGCGATACTTCACCTGCTGCGAGTAATTGTCGATCATGTCGTCCGGATGGCCATTGGCAAGGATCAGATCCACACGGCCATCGTTATCGTAATCGAAAAATTTCAGCCCCCAGCCGCTCAGCAGGCGCGTCGATTGAGCCACATCGCCTTTGTGGGCCACATCGGTGAAGGTCTCGTTATGGTTGTTCCTGTATACCGAGAACATCTCCTGATCGACATTGGCCACGAACAAATCCTGCCACCCGTCACCGTCGATATCGGCCGCATCGACGCCCATTCCTGAACGCGCCTGGCCGTTGTCGCTAAAGCCGACTTCCGCTGCAAGCGCGACTTCTTCCCAACGCGTTTTGCCCGAGGCGTCGGGACCGCGATTCATAAACAGGAAATTTTGCACCGTGTCGTTTGCGACAAAAAGATCCATACGGCCGTCATTGTTGATATCGGTCGCCACCACGCCCAGCGCTTTGCCCATCGATTTGGCGATATCGGTTCCTTGCCCCACCTCCGTGAAAGTTCCATCGCCGTTGTTGTGAAAGAGCAAGCTGGCGGTCCCGTTAAACACGCGCGGAACGCAGTAGAAATGTCGTCCCATTTTATTTCCCCCGCACGAGAAGTGCGTTTTATCGCCGTAGTCGACAAAACTGCAGACGAAGAGGTCCAGCCGGCCATCGTTATCGAAATCGAACCACACGGCGCTGGTGGTCCAATGGCCGCGAAACACGGCTGGCCCAAGGCCCGCCTTTTCACTTACGTCTGTGAAGGTGCCGTTGCCGTTGTTTTTGTAAAGATAGGGGCGCCCGTAGGCTGTGACGAAGATATCGGGATAACCATCGTTATCGAAATCGCCGACAGCGGCGCCCATGCCGAATGAGCCCCCCGCAAGCCCCGCTTTAGCGGTGACGTCGGTAAAAGTGCCGTCGCGATTGTTGTGGTACAGTGCGTTGCGCACCGGCACCTTCGGATTCCAAAAATCCGAAGGACCGCTGTTGACCAGAAAAATATCCATCCAGCCATCGCGATCGTAATCGAGAAACGCGACTCCCGGGCCCATGGTCTCGGGCAGGAAACGCTCGTCGGACCGTGCGTTCTCATGAACCCACGATATCCCACTCTGAGATGGCTCAACCTCTTCGAACAGGGCTAGTCCGCTTTCCGCGGGGGCACCGAGCAGGGGCAGGGCGACACCGGCGGCAAGCAGAAAATCACGACGCGTCGTGGTCATTCAGAACAATTATATGGTGTCAAACCAGTGCCGCTACAAGCCAAAAGCATTTGCCTACGCCCTGTAATAACTTGTTGCTTATGTCCCGTCTGGAAAGGATTTGATTGGTCGGGGCGAGAGGATTCGAACCTCCGGCCTCCTGGTCCCGAACCAGGCGCGCTACCAGACTGCGCTACGCCCCGAATACCTTCAGTGTAAA
>Ga0123338_10000659_pt1 | contig 34813 bp, 30 predicted proteins | sample grotaG_FD_89793 | JGI IMG/M metagenome (GOLD analysis project Ga0123338, IMG submission 89793) | Glacier valley bacterial and archeal communities from Borup Fiord, Nunavut, Canada, to study Microbial Dark Matter (Phase II) -... | ecosystem: Environmental > Aquatic > Freshwater > Ice > Glacier ...
CGCTTGTTGCTTTCCCCCGGCCTGGCAGGCCGCCACCACCCGTTCCCGTAAGTCAAGTGAATAAGCTTTCATGACCGAAAGTAAACCAAAAACGTGTACACTCACTTGGGAACCGCTCTAGGTAGCATACGAAGGAGAGGTGACGTTCAGGTATTCGCGAATAGCCAGCGCCTGGTCAAGGGCTTCGTCGGTCCAATGAACAATTCTCATTTGTCCCGAAAGCCTTGCATAACGATGCGCTTTGCTTCGTCGTGCGGCGTGAGCCGCCCCGCTTGGATGTCAGCAAATGCTCGCTCAAGGGAGCGCAGCTCGTACAGCTCGCGCATCAGGTCCTCGACGGTGGCCTCGGCGGGCAGATTATCTACCAGCGTGTGTACGTGCTGCTTGAAGGGGTTAAATCGGCACGTTCACGTGGCGCTCGGCGTGGTACGACGAGCGCACCAGCGGGCCGCTCTCCACGTATTTCAGGCCCCGCGCCAGCCCTTCCTCGCGGTAGCGGGCGAAGGTGTCGGGGTGAATGAACTCGGCCACTTCGAGGTGGCGCTTGGTGGGTTGCAGGTACTGACCCAGCGTCAGGATGTCTAACCCATTGGCTACGAGGTCGTCCATGGCTTGATGCACCTCGTCGGCGGTTTCGCCCAGGCCGAGCATGATGCCCGACTTGGTACGGTGGCCGGCGAGCTTGGTGCGGCGGATTTGTTCCAGGCTCCGGTCGTAGCGGCCCTGCGGGCGCACGAGGCGGTAGAGCGAGCCGACGGTTTCCATATTGTGTGAAATCACCTCCTGGCCGCCCGAAATCATCACGTCGAGCGCTTCCCAATTGGCTTTCACGTCGGGGATGAGCGTCTCGATGGTCGTCGCGGGCGAGAGCTGCTTGGTGAGCACCACCGTCTCGCGCCACACGGCCGCGCCACGGTCCTTCAGCTCGTCGCGGTTCACGCTCGTGAGCACGGCGTGCTTAACCTTCATCAGGGCGATGGCTTCGGCCACGCGGCGCGGCTCGTCGAGGTCCAGCTCGGTGGGGCGGCCGGTGGCCACGGCGCAAAACGAGCACGAGCGGGTGCAGACGTTGCCCAGAATCATGAACGTGGCCGTGCCCGCGCCCCAGCACTCGCCCATGTTGGGGCAGTTGCCGCTCTCACAAATCGTGTGCAGCTTATGCTCGTCCACGAGGCGGCGCACGGCGGCGTAGTCGGGGCCGATGGGCAGCTTCACGCGCAGCCAGTCGGGCTTGCGCGCGCGGGCCGGCGCGGCAGGCGGCAGCGTCGCTTCAGGCTGGGGTTGAATAACGGGCAGGTGTATCATCTTGTCAATGAGCAATTATTAATGAGCAATGAGCAATAACCGAATGGGCCTGATGAGCATTGCTCATTATTCATTGATAATTGCTCATTGACCAAATCAGCTGCGGTGGCCGATGTAGAGGGTGAGATAGACCGAGGGGAAGAACTGCCGGTTCAGCGCGTCTGAGTTGGTGGTGGCGGGTGGGTTGAGGATGAGCAGCCGCTTGGTGTAGGCTTCGAGCAGGAACCCGACTTCAGCCCCGGCCACGGCATCGCGGTAGCGGCCATACTCAAAGCTGAGCGCCCCGCGCAGGTGCGCGCCGGCCACGATTTTGGTCTGGGAGATGCCCGCGAACAACGGCCCCCGGTCCACGATGGCCCGCTCGTCCAGAATCGTGAGCGGGTCGTAGGGCTGGTCCACGATGAGGTCGCTCAGGCTGGGCTGCCGCTGCGGATTGTTGGCCGCCGTGGTGTTGTAGCTGATGTAATAGGGCATGAGCAGGCCCAGCGACGGCCCCACGCTCAGCAGTCCGTTTACCTGCACGCCCGCGTCGGCGGCCTTGCGAAACAGGATGCGCTGCACCCCCACCGACGGGCGCAGGGCGAAGGCGTAGTTGGCCTTGTAGCGCTTGTAGGTGCCGCCATACCCGGTGGGGACGCTTTCCTCCTTCGGGTTTTTAAACGACACGCCTTCCAGGCTCCAGAAGCGCAGCCAACGCTCGTCGAGTACCCGCGCCACGCGGATGTTCACGCCACCGATGAGGCCGCCCTGAGTGTTGAAATTAACGCCAAACACGGTTTCGCGCCGATACGACTGCTCGTCGGACGGCATGGGCAGCGGCGCGGCCGCGCGGGCAGCAACGGGGGCCTGAGCGTGGGTCGAGCCAGCCGCCAGCAGCAGCCCGCCAACGGTGACGGAAAAAAGGAGAGCTTTCATACGCGAGTCAAAATTACCGCCCACTGAACCGACCGGGCGCGCCGGGGCGGGTGGCTGAAATGGTGGCTGCTTTGGGGCTGCCGTCTAGCTTTGCGCCATGAGCACCAGCCCCAGTCCCAACTCTGGCCAAGTTACGGCCACCGCCCGCTACGAGGGCCACCTGCGCACCGAAGCTACGCACGTGGCCTCGGGCACCGTTATTCAGACCGATGCCCCGGTGGATAACCACGGACGGGGCGAAGCGTTTTCGCCGACCGACCTCGTGGGCACCGCCCTCGGCACCTGCATCCTCACCACGATGGCCCTGGTGGCCGAGCGCCACGGGCTGAGCGTGGTGGGCAGCGCGTTCGAGATGCAAAAAATCATGAGTTCCGAGCCGCCCCGCCGCATCGCGCAGCTAAACCTAACCGTGCGCCTGCCCGCCCAACTCAGCCCCGAGCACCGCGCCCTGCTGGAGCGCACCGCTCGCACCTGCCCGGTGGCGCTGAGCCTGAACCCGGAAATCCGGCAAGAGGTTCGGTTTGAGTACGTGTAGTGGAAGAGTCGGGGCAAACTCTCCAATAAGGCAGCCTACCGAAACCTACTGATTTGTGTATGAGTCGGTAGGTTTCGGTGGCCCGCTTTAGTTAGCCTGCTATTCAATAAACTGGCTATTCTTACACGTACTTACTCACCCGCAGCTCCTCCGCCAAAAACCGCCCCGTGTGGCCTTTGCCGCTCTTGGCCACTTGCTCCGGCGTGCCCTGGGCCACGATGCTGCCGCCGCCCGCGCCGCCCTCGGGGCCGATGTCGATGACGTAGTCGGCCACCTTAATCAGGTCCAGGTTGTGCTCGATGATGAGCACCGTGTTGCCTTTGTCGGCGAGCTTGTGCAGCACGTCGGCCAGGTGGCGGATGTCCTCGAAGTGCAGGCCGGTGGTCGGCTCGTCGAGGATGTAGAAGGTCTTGCCCGTGTCTTTTTTGCTCAGCTCGGTGGCGAGCTTCACGCGCTGGGCCTCGCCGCCGGAGAGCGTGGTGGCCTGCTGACCGAGCGTCAGATAACCCAAACCGACATCAGCCAACGTCTTGATTTTTCGCAGGATGCGCGGCTGAAACTCGAAGAACTCGACGGCTTTCTCGACCGTCATGTCCAGGATGTCGGTGATGGATTTACCCTTGAAGCGCACTTCGAGCGTTTCGCGGTTGTAGCGGCGGCCCTTGCAGGTTTCGCAGGGCACGTGCACGTCGGGCAGAAAATTCATCTCGATGGTGCGGATGCCCGCGCCCTCGCACGTTTCGCAGCGGCCGCCGCGCACGTTGAACGAGAACCGGCCCGGCCCGTAGCCCCGGATTTTTGACTCCGCCATCTCGGCGTACAGCGCCCGGATTTCGGTCATCACGCCCGTGTAAGTGGCCGGGTTCGAGCGCGGCGTGCGGCCGATGGGCGACTGGTCCACCTCAATCACCTTATCAATCAAGTCCAGCCCGTCGAGGCTGCCATAGGGCAGCGGCTCGCGGTGAGCGTTGAAAAAGTGCTGGTTCAAAATCGGGTACAGCGTGTCGTGAATCAGGCTCGACTTGCCCGAGCCGCTCACGCCCGTGACGGCCGTGAGCTTGCCGAGCGGAAATTTGGCCGTCACGTTTTTCAGGTTGTGGCCCTTCGCACCCTTCAGGGTCAGGAACTTGCCTTCGCCCTCGCGCTTCTTTTTCTTGATTTCGACGTGCTTCTGCCCGCTCAGGTATTGTGAGGTGAGCGAGCCGGAGCTGAAGATGGCTTCGGGCGGACCCTGGGCCACGATGTGGCCGCCGTGGATGCCCGCGCCCGGCCCAATGTCGAGCACGTGGTCGGCGTGCATAATCATGTCCTTGTCGTGCTCAACGACGATAACCGAGTTGCCGATGTCGCGCAGGTGCTGCAAGGCTTTAATTAGGCGGGCGTTGTCGCGCTGGTGCAGGCCGATGCTCGGCTCGTCCATGATGTAGAGCACGCCCACGAGCTGGGTGCCAATCTGGGTGGCGAGCCGGATGCGCTGGCTCTCGCCGCCGCTCAGCGTCCGCACCGAGCGGTGCAGGCTCAAATAATCCAGCCCGACTTCGAGCAAAAACCCGATGCGCTTGCGAATTTCCTTGAGCAGTTCCCTGGCAATGAGGTTCTGCCGCTCGCTCAAACGCTCTTCTAGGCCCACGAACCAAGCGGCTAATTCAGTGATGTCCATCACCGACAGCTCGCCGATGTGGCGGTCAGCCAGCCGAAAGTGCAGGCTTTCTTTTTTGAGCCGGAAGCCCTGGCAGTCGGGGCAGGGCTGGGCCTGGGTGTACTGCTGAATCCAGTCGCGGATGTTGTCGGACTCCGAGTCCATCTGCCGGCGCAGGAACGGGATAATACCCTCGAACGGCTCCTGGTGGGCGCTTTTCGCGTCGTCGGCCTCGTCCTGGGTGATGCCGTGCAGCAAGCGCGCCAGCAGCTCCGGGGCGAGCTTGTCGATGGGCGTGTTCAGGCTGGCCTTGTGCTTTTTGAGGATGAGCTGGAGCTGCTGGAATATCCAGATGTCGCGGTACTCGCCCAGCGGCGCGATGGCCCCTCTGCTAACACTTAACTTGGGGTCGGGGATGACGCTCTCCTCCGTGATTTGCTGCACCTCGCCCAGGCCCTGGCAGGTGGGGCACCAGCCGTAGGGCGAGTTGAAGCTGAACGTGTTCGGAGCCGGGTCGTCGTAGGCGATGCCGGTGGTCGGGTCCATCAAAAAGCGCGAGAAGAACTGCGGCTTAGCCCCCTCACTTTTGCTCCCGCCGCCCTTCGCGTCGGGGTCGAGTACGAGCATCGTGCCCTTGCCGTGGGTCAGCGCGTTCTGCACCGAGCCACTGAGCCGGAACCGGTCCTCCTCCTTGACCACGAGCCGGTCGATGACAATCTCGATGTCGTGGATTTTGTAGCGGTCCACCTGCATCTTGGGCACCAGGTCGAGCAGCTCGCCGTCCACCCGCACCTTCGTAAAGCCGAGCTTGGCAATGCGCTGGAAATCTTCGCGGTAGTGGCCCTTGCGGCCCTTCACGACGGGGGCCAGAATGATGAGTTTGCGGCCATCGAAGTGGCGCAGCAGGTAGTTGATTATCTGCTCATCGCTCTGCCGAATCATCTTCGCGCCGGTGGCGTAGCTGTAGGCTTCGGCCGCGCGGGCGTAGAGCAGGCGCAGGAAATCGTAGATTTCGGTAATGGTGCCCACCGTCGAGCGCGGGTTGCGCGAGGTCGTCTTCTGCTCGATGCTGATAACGGGCGACAAGCCCTCGATTTTATCGACGTTAGGCCGCTCCAGCCCGCCCATGAACGAGCGGGCGTAGGCCGAAAACGTCTCCATGTAGCGCCGCTGCCCTTCGGCGTAAATCGTGTCGAAGGCCAGGCTCGACTTGCCCGAGCCGGAAATACCCGTAAACACGACGAGCTTGTTGCGCGGAATGCTGACCGTGACGTTTTTCAGGTTATGCTCCCTGGCCCCGTACACCTCGATAAACTCGGTATCGGCCACGGTGCCGGGCGCGCCGTTGGCGGTCGTGGGCGGCAGCGTATCGGGCGTTTGGTGCTGCTCGGCCACGGCCCGGCCGGCGGGGCTGGGCTGGGAGCCAGCGGGCTGGTCGTGTAGCAAGCCGGGGGCCTGAACGTCAAGCGTTTCAGCCAGCACATCCGTGCCGATGGTGGTCAGCAGCTTGGCGGCGGAGGCCACGTTGGCGGCCCCATTAGGAGTTGCGGAGGCCGCTTTTTTGGCGGACACGGATTTCTTTTTCGGAGCGGGAGCCACGGGGGCGGTAGCCGTTTTTTTAGCCATGCGGGGCAAAGTCGGAGGAACACGTAAAGGTACGGCCGGGGCCGGGCGGATGGCCCCAGAATCAGCACCTTTGGTGAACAACCCGCCAACGGACCTGATTGTGCCCCGCCCTTCTTTCTTTACCAGATTGGGACTTGTCCTCCCACGCGACCCGGCTCCCGCCGCCGCACCCTGGCACTGTTGTTGGCAAGCGGCCGGCACACCTTTCTATTTTTCATGACCCAGTTTTTCAAACTTGCCGCGCTGAGCTTGTTCACGCTGGCGGCCGCGCCGGCCCAGGCCCAACTGACCATCAACGTCAATACGGCCCCGCCCGTGGTGGCCAGCGCGCCCGCCGACGCGCAGTATTACTACGTGCCCGAAATCAAGGGCTACTACGACGTGCCGGCCCGCCAATACGTCGTGTTGCGCAACGGGCAGTGGATGCGCGTGGAGCGCGTCGAAGGCTACGACCCGCGCAATTTTCACCCCCGCTACCACCCCTACCGCGGCGCGTCGCCGTGGCTGTATCAGGGCCAGGGCAAGAAGGGCCACCCGCACGGCATGCCTCCCGGCCAAGCCAAGAAGCTCTACCGCCAGGGCTATGGGCAACCGGTTTTCCAGGGCAACCGGGAGGACGATGACGACGGCTATGGCAAAAAGGACAAGAAATACAAAAAGGACAAGAAGGATAAGGACCACGACAAGGACAAAGAGCGTGACTGAGGCGCTCCTTCAGCCTCCGTTTGAGGCAAGCGCCTCCTGCTCTTTTGAGCGGGAGGCGCTTGCTTTTAGTGACACCGGACGCGGCCAGGCAGCAATAGCCTGACTATGTCCGCTGGGGCAGATTTTGCCTGATTTCTCGTTGGTTACCAGTCGTGAGCAAGAATTGAGGGGGTCGGCTTGCGCCATCTTCGCGCGGCAGTTTGCTTGCTTACCGCTCACCGGCTCGGGGCCATAAGCAGCTTGCTCAGAAATTCGAGGGCCGGGGCGTAGCGGGCGCGGCGCTCGTGGTAGTGCTGCCAGGCGACTTCTTCGTCGGCCCGGAGCGGCAGGTTGGCTTCGCCAAGCGCGAGCCAGGTTTGGGCAAATTCGGCGCGGCCGGGGCCGGCGGCGGCCTGCTCGGCCTCGGTGCGCAGCTCGACGGGGGTGGTTTCGGCTTTATGGTCGAAGTAGCGATACACGCGGTTCAGGGCCAGGCAGCCGGCCGCGAAAGTCAGCTCGACCTGCCGCGAGTGGGGCACGTCGAGGGCCGAGAAGAGCAGATTGGCCGTGTCGAGCACCAGCCCGGCGGCCGTCACCCAGGAGCGGCCCGCCTGCGGAGAGCGGAAAAAGGCCAGCACCGGCAGCGAGGAGTGGCTCTCGTCAATCTCGACCAGCCAATGCTCCCAGGCCAGCCACTGCGCGTTGTCGTTGCCGAAGTCGCCGTCGTGGCCCAGCCAGGCCAGCAGCCCGGCGGCGCTGGCCGGCTGGCCAGCGCGCAAGTCGAGCTGGGCCACCACGACTTCGCGCCGCGAAAATGCCTGGTAGAGCGTGGGTAGGTATGAGAGCAGCAGCGTGAGCAGCAGCAGGCCAAGTGTGGCTTCGGAATAATTGAAGATGTTGATGATAAGACGCTTGTCGGGCGTGGTGCCCAGCGTCAGCAGCGAGCTGCCGCTGAGCTGGTAGCTCAGCGTCCAGGTTTCGATGCCCAGCGCCCAGTAGATGGCCGTGTAGCCAAAACAGACCAGCGCCAGCCAGCCGATGGGCAAGGCTACGAGGGCCACGGGCGCGTAGTGGGCCATGATGCGGTCGCGCTGGGCGTAGGTATTAACCCGCCGCGCGGCGAAATCAAACAGCCCGCGCACCCCGCCAAACACGAAAATATTGAGCCGCACCGACTCGTTGCGCGGCAGCACGAACGAGCGGATGGCCGCCGACAAGGTGATGATGACCAGCACCGCTCCGCCCAAACCCGTGAGCAGGCGCAGCAGCAAAAACAAAGCTTCCCTCATGGCTGGCGTGTACGGGTCGGGGCCGGGCTTGGCTGCCGGTCACCCTCAGGAGCCGACCACGCGGGCAAATTCGGCCTGGTAGGTTTCGCCAATCGGAATCACGGCCCGGCCGGTGTAGATGCGCTGGCGCTCGACGGCCGTAATCTTGTCCAGGGCCACGATGTAGGACTTGTGCACCCGCAGAAACCGCGGCTGGGGCAAGCTCTGGGCCAGCTTGCTCAGGCTGGTCAGGGTCAGTATCTTCTCCGTGCCCGTGACGACCGTAGCGTAGTCTCGGCCGCCTTCGATGTGCCAAATGTCGGCGTAATTCACGCGCACCAGCCGGTGTTCGGTCTTGACGAACAGACAGGCGGGGCCGTTGGCGGGCGCGACAACGTTGGCGGGGGCGGGCACTCGCCGCACGGCCCGCAAAAAGCGCTCGAACGAAACGGGTTTGAGCAGGTAGTCGGCCACGGCGTACTCGTAGCCGTCGAGCGCGTACTGAGCGTAGGCCGTGGTGAGGATGACCGGGCACTGCCCGCGCAGCAATTGCAGAAATTGCAGGCCGGTGAGCTTGGCCATTTGAATATCGAGGAACACCAGGTCCACGCTGCCGCCTTGCGCCTGGAGCAGACCCCGCACGGGGTCGGTGGTGGTGGTCAGGGCCAGGCCCGGCACGTGGCGGGCGTGCTCGGCCAGTACGCGCAGGGCCAGCGGCTCGTCGTCGATGGCCAGGGCGCGGAGCGAAACGGCGGGTGTCATAACGGTTGGGGAAAAGCCAGCGGGGTGGGGGCTGCGGGCGCGACGACGGGGGCCGGCCGCAACTCAGGTATGGCCGGCGTAGCTGGGGCAGTGGCCAGGGTGGTTAGAGCGGCCGCGTCTTCAGCCTCAGCGGTTTGCAAGGTCAGTTCGCAGTAAAACTGGTCAGCTTCCTGGCGGATGCGCAGCGCGTGGCGGCCGGGATAGAGCAGCGCCAGCCGCCGCCGAACGCTGGCCAGGCCCACGCCGCCCACCTGGTCCTTGTTTTTGCTCACTACCTGGTTTTCGGCCGTGAAAATGAGCCGGTCCGGCTCCACGACCAGCCGCAGCCGGATGGGCCGGGCGGCGTTGTCCACGCAGCCGTGCTTGAACGCGTTTTCGACGAAGGCAATGAGCAGCAGCGGGGCCAGCTGACGGCCCGCCACGTCGCCTTCTACGCGGAACTCGACGTGCGTTTCGCCGTCGTGGCGCAGCTTTTCCAGGGCCACGTAGCTGTGCAGGTAAGCCACTTCGCGGGCCAGCGCCACGTGGGTTTCGTTGCTTTCGTAGAGCATGTAGCGCATCATTTCCGCGAGCTTGAGGATGGCATCGGGCGTGCGGGCCGGCTCGGTCAGGGCCAGGCCGTAGAGGTTGTTCATGGAGTTGAACAGAAAATGCGGATTGAGCTGCGACTTGAGGTAGGCCAGCTCGATGGCGTTTTTCTCGTGGCGCAGCGCTTCGCTTTTCACGTGGTCCTGCACGTGCTTAAAGACAAAGGCCAGCATGACGTAGAGCCAGCTGGTGGTCAGGTCTTGCAGGGTGAAAAGCAGCGCGGGCACCCCCGGCGGGCTGAACCACTGCCCCGTGAGCGGCCCGATGATTTTCTGCTCCAGCGCGTAGCCCAGCAACGAGTCGAACAAGCCCAGCAACACCACTTCCAGTCCCACCACGACCAGCACCCGCGAGAAGAAAACGCGCGTGAACACCCACAGGCTCAGGTAAAAGCTGAGCACTACGCGCCCCTGCCGCACCCAGGTGTAAAGGTCGGCGAACTGGCGCAGATACAGCCGGCCGCTGAGCTGCCCGTGGTTGCGGGCGACAGTGTCGAACACCGCCGCCACGCCCAGAAACAGCCCCCAGAACAGCAGGTGATTGAGTAGAGCACGGGGGCGGGCCATAGTTGCGCGGGAGCCGGAAATAACCGCTTCGGCCAGCAAACTACTAGGTTAGAGGGGATTCATGGCCCAGCCGGCTGCCAGCGACACATCCCAAACGGCCACTCTGCCGATTGGCGGTGGAAAGGCGGGCGTTGGCGGATTCCCGACGAGCCATCCCGAAGCATCCGGCTACTTTTCGGCCGGCTGGTAAAGGGCGGCGAACCCAGTTGCCCGCCGCCGCGCACCTTTTTCCCTGACCCATGAAGTACCTGCTTTGGTCGTTGCTGCTGAGTGCTTACTCCCCTTGTCTGGCTCAGAGCGCGGCGCAGCCGGCCGAAAGCCCGCCCCAGACCTTGCCCGAGTTGCAGGCCCGCATCGAGGCGGTGATGGCGCAGGAACGTATTCCCGGCCTGATGCTCACCATCGCCACCAAAGACTCGGTGCTCTTTGCTGGGGGCTTCGGCTACGCCAACCTGCAAACGCGCGAGAAGGTGACGGACCAGACCTCGTTTCGGCTCGGCTCTATCACCAAGAACCTCGTGGCGCTGGGCCTGCTGCACCTCGTACGCGCGGGCCGGCTTCGGCTCGACGACCAACTGCAAGACCTGGCTCCCGAAGTGCCCATCCAGAACACCTGGGCCGCGACCCACCCCGTACGCGTAGTGCATTTGCTGGAACACACGGCCGGCTTCGACGAGGTATATCTGAACAAGTCGTTCAACCTTTCCGGCACTGACCCGCGGGGCCTGGCCGCCGTGCAGCTCTACCGCCAGCAGCTGGTGTGCCGCTGGCGGCCCGGCGAGCGCATGGCCTACTCCAACGCCGACTACATCGTGCTGGGCTACCTGCTGGAAAAGCTCGCGGGCCAGCCCTGGGATGTTTACCTCACGCGGCAGGTGCTCCAGCCGCTCGGAATGCGGCACACCGACTTCGCGCGCCGCCCCGCCGCCGTCGGGCAGCGGGCGCAGGGCTACGTGATGCGGGACGGCCGCGCGGTGCCGGTGCCCTGGCTGGCCGTGTTCGGCAACGGGGCCGATGCCGTCCTGAACTCGACGGCGGCCGACATGGCCCGGCTGCTGCGTTTTTATTTGAGTGATGGGCAAGTCGATGGCGCGGCGCGGCTGCCCGCGTCGGATTTGCGCGACATGGAAACGGTGCACAGCACCCTGGCGGCGCGCCGGGGCCTGGGCTTCGGCTACGGGCTGGGCAACTATGGCAGCCGCCTGCCCCGGCAGACCACTTTTCACGGCCACGGCGGCGCGGTGAGGGGCTTCAACGCCGCCTTGCAATACAGCCGGGAGCTGGGCGTGGGCTTCGCGCTAGCTCACAACGGCGGCTACAACGGCGGCCGCGTCGAGCGCCTGGTGGCCGACTACGTGACCCGCCACGCGCCGCTGCCAGCCACTCCACCGGCCTTGCCGCTGGACCAGCCCGCCGTCGCGCCCTACCTGGGGTTTTATCAGCTGGCCAACCCGCGGCAGGCGCGCTTCGCCTTTCTGGAAGAGTTGCTGGGCGGCGCTCAGCTCGCGCGAGCCGGTAATGCCCTGCTGCTGAGGCGCGGGCGAAACTGCCCCGACACCTTGATTCAAGTGAGTCCAGGGCTGTTTCGCCGCCCCGGCCAACGGGAGCCGAGCTTGGCGCTGGGCACGGATGCGGCCGGCATCGGAACCCTGATGACCGACGAGGGCGCGTACTACCAGCCGGCCTCGCTGGCTGGCTGGCGCCTGCATCAGGTTTTGCTCCTGTTGAGCGGTCTGGCTCTGGCGGGGTCGGCCCTGGGCGGGCTTGGGGCGCTGGGTCAGGCGGCACGGGGCCGCTTGCGGGGGGCGGCCCTGCTGGTGCGCGTGCTGCCGCTGCTGGGCCTGTCGGGGCTGGCTGTTGGGCTAACGCGACTGCTCCGACCAGCGGACGACTTCTTCGGGTTCGGTGAAGTGAATGCCACGACGCTCGCCATTTTCGGCGGCACGCTGCTCTCTGGCCTGAGCGCGGCGCTGGAAGTGGGCCTGGTGGCGCGGCAGTGGCGCGCCGTCACCAGCGGCTGGACGAAAAGCTGGCTGGCCTTCGGCGCGCTGGGCGGGGCCTATTTGGGCGGCTGGCTGCTGCTGCACGGCTTCATCGGCGCGCGCGTCTGGACGTGGTAACTGCCCGTTTTACTTACGATTTCCGGCCGCCGAATAGCGCAGCCGCTCGCGCCGGCTGGCCAGGCTTGCGGCGTAGCGGGCCTGCAGGTCGGCGGGCAAAAACGAGCGCCGCAGCAGCTCGGCCGTGGCCGCTTCGTGGCCGGCCACGTCGGCCAGCACCCGCCGCACCCGGCTCAGCGGCAGCCCGATGCGACGGCCCAGCTCCAGAAAGTCATCGTAGGCCAGAAACGCGTTGGCCGCGAAGCTGGGGGTTTCATGGTCGTCGGCGAACAGGTCCAGCGCCAGACCGTTGCCGTCGTTCACGTGCAGGCTCGTGTTGAGCAGGTCGTAGGCCGGCGTGAGGGTGTATTCGCCGTCGGGCTGGCGGTAGAGCGAAAAGTTTTTCAGGTGCGCGTCGCCGTTCGAGACGAGGTAGTTGAAGATGGTCAGGCGGAAGAACTCATCAACGGCTGGCTGGGCGGCGCGGACGTGCTGACGGATAAGCAGGGCGATTTCCTCGTGGCTGCCAGTCATTTTGAAGTCGTCCCCGTGGGTGGCCTGGCTACGCCCGGTTAGCTGAGCAAAGTCTTCCTGCAACAGACGCTCGCCGCCGGGCAACACGTCGAACCGCCGGGTCAGGTAAGCGGCCGGCTCGCCGTCGGCAAATCGCAGTAACGCACACGCCGCGACCCGCAGCTTAAATACCTGCCGGGCTAACTGCATGGTAAAGTGCTCGTTGGCAGGCAAAGCAGGCGTTAGGTTGATTTGAAAGCTCCGGGGCGGCGGCTTAAGTAAATACTCGTGGCCGCCGCGCTCCGCACTTAGCGTTAGCGTAGCATTCTCCAACCGCATCGAAGCTTTAAACTGGAAGCCCGAAACTGACATGCGTTTGATGACGCGCAACAAGTCTTCGCGCAGTACGCTGGGCAAGTCGCGGGCCGTAAAAGGCAGCACCGGGCTTACCGTCTGCCCGTCGAAAAGCTGCTGGCTACAGGCCGGGCAGAAGCGCGGAGCATTGCCGCGCAGGAGACGGTAGCAGCCGGGGCAGCTCATGGCAGCTCGCGGACCGTGACGGCCCCGATGGTTTGAAACTGAGCCGTGGCCAAAAGCAAGCCGAACTCGTCCCGTTCCTGCAAGTGCAAAGCCCGTAGCTGCAACGAGCGGTTGGTGCCTTCGGCCAATAAGCCGGCAAAAAAAGGAAACAGCACGGGCGCGATGTGAACGCGCTGCTGTTTGGGCAGCGTCAGGCTGATAGCGGGAGCATCTGCCGCCGCTACATAATCCGCGTCGTACTCAAACACGTAGCGACCAGGCTCTTGGCGCAAGGTGCCCGCCCGGCGCTCGTTTACGAAAACTGCTGCTTGCCGGTGACTCATGCCAACTCTCTAGGTTCAATCTTCAACGTGAGCCCGAGCACGTTCAGCACGGCTTGTAGCTGTTCGAAGCTGGGGTTGCCCCGCCCTGCCTCCCACTCCAGCAGTTGCCGGCCAGATAGGCCGGCCAACTCCGCCACATAGGTTTGAGACAGCCGCAGGCGTTTGCGGGTGGTGCTGATTGTTTGGCCTAGTTGCTGAGCGTCCACCTTTTCCTCACTACTACTACTACGAGTTAAATCTCGCATTTTCTTGTCTGAAGTAAATATCTGGCAGTAAATGTACTACTCTAAGCCCAAACCAGAAGTTTACTTCACCCCTGCCGCGCCGCCCATAGTTGCCGAAACGACTTATCGGCCACCCGCAAACTCTCGCGGCGCTTGCGCCAGCCGCTCTGGTCGAGCAAATAGCCGAGGCTGAAGTCTTTGAGCCGGCCGGGCAGCACGTCCAACGCCCAGCGGTGGCGCATGCTCCAGCGCCAAAAGCCGATGGCCAGCTTCTCGACGGCCGGGTTGTGGCCCTCACGCACGCTCTGTTGGCGATTGAGCAGCAGCAGGTTGTGCAGGTTGATGCGCACCGGGCACACGCTGGTGCAGGCCCCGCACAGCGAGCTGGCGAAGCTCAGATGCTGATGCTCCTTCAGCCCGCTCAGGTGCGGACTGATAACCGAGCCAATCGGCCCGGAGTACGTCGTTTCGTAGGTGTGCCCGCCGATGTTTTTATAGACCGGGCACACGTTGAGGCAGGCCCCGCAACGAATGCAGCGCAACGCCTCGCGGCGGTCGGGCTGGGCGAGTAGGTTCGTGCGCCCGTTGTCGAGCAGGATGACGACCATCTCACGGGGGCCGTCCACTTCGCCCGGCTGGCGCGGCCCGAAATAAACCGTGTTGTAAACCGTGAGCTGCTGGCCGGTGCCGCTCGTGCTGAGCAGCGGCCAGAACAGCTCCAAATCAGCCAGCGCGGGGATGACTTTTTCAATGCCCACCACGGCGATGTGCAGGTCGGGAAAGGTGGCCGAGAGGCGGGCGTTGCCCTCGTTTTCGGTCACGGCCACCGCGCCTTCTTTGGCCAGCAGGAAGTTGCCGCCCGTGATGCCCACCTCGGCGCTCGTGTACTTGTCGCGCAGCAGGTGCCGGGCGGTCAGTACGAGTTGCTGGGCATCGTCGGTGGATTCGGTGCCCAGATGCTTGACGAAGATGTCGTTGATATCGGCCTTGCTCAGGTGCATGGCCGGGGTCACGATGTGGTAGGGCCGCTCGCCGTTGAGCTGCACGATGTACTCGCCCAGGTCGGTTTCGACGGACTCGATATGTCGGCTTTGCAAGTAAGCATTGACGTGGATTTCCTCGGTCGTCATGCTCTTGGCCTTCACCACCGTGCGGGCGGCGCGGGCCTGAGTGAGGCGGCCGATTTCGGCCAGGGCCTCCTGCGCGTCGCGCGCCCAGACCACGCGGCCGCCGCGCGCGGTGAAGGCTTGCTCGAATTGGAGCAGGTACTCGTCGAGCTTTTCCAGCACCTGGGCCTTGACGAACGCGCCGCGGCTCCGGGCCAGCTCGTGGTCCTGGTAGTGGTGCAGACCGGCGCTCACGGCCGCGTCGTACTTGCCGATGTTGAAGCGGATTTTGCGGCGGTGCTCGCGGTCGAAGGCTTTGTGCTCCGCGTCGGCCTGGAAGGTGAGGGCTTTGGTCATGGCAGCCCGAAGTTACGGCTTGCTTATCAACACCGTCGCGTAAGCCGCCACCCCCTCGCGCCGCCCCACAAACCCGAGCTTCTCCGTCGTAGTAGCTTTAATCGAGATACAATCCTCGTCCACCCCGAGCACTTCGGCCAGCACCCGGCGCATGGCCGGCACGTGCGGGTTCACCTTCGGCGCTTCGAGGCACACGGTCGAGTCGATGTTGCCCACCTCGTAGCCGTGCTCCCGGAGCAAGCGCGCCACACCGGCCAGCAGCACTTTCGAATCCACGCCCTTGTACTGCGGGTCGGTGTCGGGAAAGTGAAAGCCGATGTCGCGCAAATTAGCGGCGCCCAGCAGCGCGTCGCAAATGACGTGGATGAGCACGTCGGCATCGGAGTGGCCGAGCGCGCCGTGGGTGTGGGGCACTTCGATGCCGCCGAGCCAGAAGGGCAGGCCGGGCTGCAATTGATGAACGTCGTAGCCGAAGCCAACGCGGATTTTCATAAGAATGGTTTTTTTGGGGTCGGGCGAAGGTAAAGCCAAGGCTCATACGTCTGCCCCGGCAGTTGATTCAGGCAGCTTATTCAGGCAGCTGACGAAGAAAATAAAAAAGTAATCTGGAAACTTGCAACCCATTGAAAGTTTCCCGCGTATCTTTGCGGCGAAACTAGGTAAGCTCCTTGGACCTCAAACCCCGCATCCTGCACTACGCCGACCAGCTCTTTTTGCGCAACGGCATCAAGAGCGTGAGCATGGACGACCTGGCCGCCGAGCTGGCCATGTCGAAGAAAACGCTTTATAAAACCTTCGCCAACAAGGACGAGCTGGTGCTGGCCGTCATGCGCGGCCACATCGAGAAGTCGGAGCGCGACTGCGGGGCCATCGCCGAGCGGGCGGCCAACGCGGTGGAGCAGTGCGTGCTGCTCGCGCGCTGGGCCGACCAGCAGTTCAGCCACATTCACCCCAGCATTTTCCACGACCTGCGCAAGTACCATCCGGCGGCCTGGGCCTCGTTCGGCGAGCACAAAAACGCCTACATCCTCAATCAGATAACCCAGAACCTGCGCCGGGGCATGGCCGAAGGGCTGTTTCGGCCCGACCTCGACGTGGACGTACTCGCCCGCCTGAGCCTGGCCGAGATTGAGCTGACCTTCAACCCCGACCTCTACCCGCCCGCCGACTTCGCGCCGGCCCGCGTGAACCGCGTCCTCGACGAGCATTTCCTGCTCGGCGTCGTGACGCTCAAAGGCCACCGGCTTTTCAATAAGTACCAGCAGATTACGGAAGAGGAATAGACCCTTACCCCGCTGGTAAACGCCCAAAACTACGCTTATGACCCGCTTGTTGAATCTACTATCCCGGCCGGGGCTGGCGGCCGCGCTGCTGGCGGCCGCGCCGCTGGCCGGCCTGGCCCAAACCACGCTGCCGGCCCAACCCGGTCCGCTCGCTCCGCTGGCGCTGAGCTTGCCGCAGGCCGTGCGCTACGCCGTGCAGAATAAGCCCAGCCTGCTCGGCTCGCGCCTGGCCGAGCAAACGGCCACCGCCAAAATAGGTGAGCTGAAGTCGTCGCTCTACCCGCAGATTAACATCGGGGCGAACGTGGCCGACAACTTCAAGCTCCAGCGGGCGCTGGTAAATTTTCCGAGCATCCCGACCGTGCTTACCCAGCAAAACCTGGCCGATGCCCAGGCCGGGCGCACCGCCGAGCTGGGCGTGGGCGAAGCCCGCCGAACGCCGCCCCAGCCCTTTGCCTTCGGTCTGCAATACGCCGGCAACGCCTCGGCGGGGCTCAACCAGGCGCTCATCAACGGCGGCCTTTTCATCAGCCTGAAGGCGGCGAAAGTTTACGAAGACCTGGCCCGCAAGCAAACCCAGGCGGCCGAGATTGACGTGGTGGAGCAGGTCAGCAAGGCGTACTACAGCACCCTGGTGGCCCGCGCCCGCCTGACGCTGCTGGCCCGCAACGTGCAGCGCCTCGACACGCTGCTCTACCAGACCCAGAAGACCTTCAAGGCCGGCTTCGCCGAAAAGCTCGACGTGGACCGCCTACGGGTGCAGCGTAACAACCTAGCCATTGAGCAGCAAAAAGCCCAGCGCCTGACCGAGCTGAGCGTGGCGCTGCTCAAGTTTCAGATGGGCCTGCCTCAGCAGCAGCCCGTTGCGCTGACCGACTCGCTCAGCGCGGCGGTGGTGGACGCGGCCGCCCTGCGGCGGCGCCTGGGCGGGGCCAATGCCGCCAACTTCGCCAACGGCGGTGGGTCGGCTCCCGTGCCCGGCGCGCCCGCCCCGGCCCCCGGCGCCGACCAAAGCGGCGCGCCCACGCCCGGCCTCAACACTGGTCAGCCGGCCCAGGCCCAGGCGGTGTTCAACTACAATAATCGCGTTGAGTTCAGCACTTTGCAAACCCAGCAGGCGCTGGCCGGCATCGACACCCGCAGCCGTCAGGCGGGGGTTTATCCTACGCTCAGCCTGACGGCCGCCTACGGTTTCACGGGCGGTGCGCTCACGGCCCGCGACCTGCTCGCCTTCCGCGGACCTAATTCTACGACCAGCTTCACTAGCTCGACCGGGGTAGTCAGCCAGGTGTCTAACCAGAACTGGTTTGGCTTCGGCAACGTGGGGCTGTCCCTCAACATCCCCGTCTTTGATGGCTTCCGGCGCAAATACCAGGTGCAGCAGGCGCGCCTGACGCAGCAAACCATTGAGCAGGGCCTCGAAACGCTGCGCCAGAGCATTGACTTGCAAGACGCTCAGAGCCGGGCTACGCTCACCAACGCCCTCGACGTGCTCGATAACCAACAAGCCAACCTGAAGCTGGCCGCCGATGTGGCCCGCGTCACGCGCATCAAGTTCCAGGCCGGCGTCGGCTCGAACCTGGAAGTGATTTCGGCCGAAACCGATTTGCGGGAAGCGCAGACCAATTACTACGCCGCCATTTACGACGTGCTCGTGGCCAAAGTGGACCGCGACAAAGCCACCGGCGAGCTTAAATAGTTGGCTTTTGGCTGTTGGCTTTTTCATCTGTTTGCAAAACCTCTTGTATGAACTCGTTTTTCAATTTCACTCATCGCGGCCTGTTGAAAGCCATCAGCTATCAGTTATTAGCCATCAGCTTAATAGCTTGCGGCGGCGAAGCCAAAGACCCCAAAGCCGAGCTGGCCAAGCTCGAAAAAGAGCAGGCCGATAACGCCGCCAAAATCGCCGCCCTGAAAACGAAGGCCGGGTCGAACGCGGGCGCGGCGGCCAAGCCCGCCGTGCCGGTGTCGGCGCTGCAAGTCAAGCTCGGCACGTTCAACAGCTACCTCGAAGTGCAGGGCCGGGTGGACTTCGACGAGAACGCCAGCGTGGCGGCCCGCGCGGCCGGCACGCTCACCAGCATCCGCGTGCAGCGCGGGGCGCGCGTGGGCCGCGGGCAGGTGCTGGCCACGATTGACGCGAGCATCCTCGACGCAAGCGTGGCCGAACTGCGCACCCGCCTGGAGCTGGCCCGCACCGTGTATGAGAGGCAGGCGGGGCTGTGGAAACAGCAGATTGGCACCGAAATCCAGTACCTGACGGCCAAAAACAACTACGACGCGCTCCGGCGCAACCTGGCCACGCTGGCCCGCCAGCGCGAGCTGTACAACGTGGTGGCCCCGTTCGGCGGCACCGTGGACGAGGTGCTGCCCAAGCTCGGCGAGGTGGTGGCCCCTGGCGCACCGGTCGCGCGGCTGGTGAGCGGCACGGGCGGCAAAGTGCTGGCCGATGTCTCCGAAGCCTACGCCTCGTCCATCAAAGCCGGCGACCAAGCGCTGGTCGTCATCCCCGATATCAGTGCCCAGGAAATCCCGAGCACCGTGCGCGTCGTGAGCCGGAGCATATCGTCCGCCTCGCGCACGTTCACCGTTGAATTGCGGCTGGGCGGCCAGCAGGCCCGGCAGCTGCGCCCCAACATGGTGGTGCAGGTCCGCATCCGCAACTACCAGCGCCAGAACGTGCCCGTCGTGCCGGTCGATGCCGTGCAGAAGGACGAGAAAAACTCGTTCGTGTTCGTGGTCGGGGCGGGCAATAAAGCCCAGAAGCGACTTATTCGGACCGGGCAGACATACAACGGGCAGGTCGAGGTGGCCTCGGGATTGAAGGCGGATGAGAAGGTTATCACGGCTGGGTACCAGAATTTGAACGAAGGTCAAGTAGTGAGTTTGTAACACCCTCAGCGCCTTCTGCGAAACCTTCTGCGCCCTCTGCGGGCTAAAAAACTATCGAACGGTTTCAGCCCGCAGAGGGCGCAGAGGGTTTCGCAGAAGGCGCAGAAGTAAACTCTTCAATTAATTAACGTTATGCAAGAGACTGAAAAAGAATTTGGCCCCACCAGCTGGGCCATCAATAACCGGACGAGCATCTACATCATCACGGTTATCCTCACCATCGCCGGCATTTTCAGCTACCTCAAGCTGCAAAAGGAGAAATTCCCCGATATCGTCGTGCCGCGCATCATCGTGAGCACCGTCTATCCGGGCATCTCGCCGGCCGATATGGAGAACTTGGTAACGCGCGTTATCGAGAAGGAAATCAAGGGCTTGAATGGGGTCAAGAAAGTCAATTCGACCTCTAACCAGGACTACTCCGTCATCGATGTCGAGTTCAATGCCAACGTGAAGGTGGACTTCGCCAAGCAGCTCGTCAAGGATGCCGTGGACAAGGCCCGCACCGACCTGCCCAACGACCTGCCCACCCCGCCCAACGTGAAGGAAGTTTCTTTCTCGGAGCTGCCCATCATGCAGGTGAACCTGAGCGGCAACCTGCCGCTGGTCAAGCTCAAGAAGTACGCCGATGACATTCAGGACCAGATTGAGAGCCTGCCCGAAATCACGCGGGTGGACATCGTGGGCGCGCTCGAACAGCAGGTGAACGTGGACGTGGACCTGATAAAGATGCAGGCCGCGCACCTCAATTTCGACAACATCACCCAGGCCATTCAGGGCGAAAACCTCAACATTTCGGGCGGCTCCATCACGGTGGGCGGGCAGAAGCGGGCCGTGCGCGTGGCCGGCCAATACGCCAAAGCGGCTGATTTGGCCAACATCTTCGTCTCGAACACCGACTTGCAGCGCATTCGCCTCGGCGACATCGCCACCGTCGCCGATGCTTTCAAGGACCGCGAGAGCTACGCCAGCCTCGACGGCAAGCCCGCCATCACGCTCAACGTGGTGAAGCGCAGCGGCGAGAACCTGATTGACGCGTCCGACAAAATCCGCGCCCTCATCAACCAGGACCAGCGCACGACCCTGCCCAAAGACTTGCGCGTGACCATCACGGGCGACAGCAGCAACGACACACGCGTCACGCTTACCGACCTGATTAACACCATTATCATCGGCTTCATCCTGGTGACGCTGATTCTGATGTTTTTCATGGGCACCACCAACGCCATCTTCGTCGGGCTGAGCGTGCCGCTGAGCATGTTCCTGGCCTTTCTGGTGTTGCCGGTGCTGGGCTTTTCGCTGAACATGATTGTGCTGTTCAGCTTTTTGCTGGCCCTGGGCATCGTGGTCGATGACGCGATTGTGGTCATTGAAAACACCCACCGCATTCACCACGAGCACCCGAATCTGACGACCGAGAAATCGGCCAAGTTCGCGGCCGGCGAGGTGTTCGTGCCCGTGCTGGCCGGTACGCTCACCACGGTGGCCCCGTTCATCCCGCTCGCGTTCTGGCCGGGGCTGATTGGCAAGTTCATGTACTACCTGCCGATTACGCTGATTGTGACGCTCTTGTCGTCGCTCATCGTGGCTTTCATCATCAACCCGGTGTTCGCCGTCACGTTCATGAGCCGCGAGGACCACGACGCGGCCGAGAGCAAGCGCCCGCCCGTGACGAAGAACCTGCTCACGGCTTCGGGGATAATGCTGGGGCTGGCCGCTGTCGGCTACGCGCTCAGCTCGCCGTTTTTTGGTAACCTGATGCTGTTCGTGCTGGTGCTGGTCTGGCTGAACCGCTACGTCTTCAACCGCGGCATCGCTTACTTCCAGCAGCGGATGCTGCCCGCGTTTCAGAACGGCTACGCCCGGCTCGTGGACTGGGCCGTGCACGGCACCTGGTGGCGGCAGGGGGCCATCGTGGCTTCGATGTTCGTGTTGCTGTTCCTGGCCGTGTTCGCCATTAAGCTTCGCAATCCGCAGGTCGAGTTCTTCCCGCAGGGCGACCCGAAGTTTATCTACACGTATATCCAGATGCCGGTCGGCACGGCCGTTGAGGTCACGGACTCGGTGACGCGGGTGCTCGAAAAGCGCATCTACAAAATCATCGGCGCGAACAACCCCGATGTCGAGTCAGTGATTTCCAACGTGGCCATCGGGGCCAACGACCCGCAGGAGCAAACCGGCGCGGCGCAGTCGCACCTGGGCAAAGTGGCCGTGGCCTTCAAGGAGTTGAGCGAGCGCACCGGCCCGAAAACCCGCACCTACATGAACCAGATTCGGGAGGCCATCAAAGGCATTCCGGGCGCGGAAGTAACCGTGGACCAGGAAAGCAGCGGCCCGCCCCAAGCCAAAGACATTGCTATTGAGGTCGTGGGCGACGATTATTTGACGCTTTCCAAGCTCAGCAAGCGCGTCTATCGCTACGTGGACTCGCTCCAGATTCCGGGCATCGAGAAGTTGCGCTCGAACCTGGAGGACCGCAACCCCGAAATCGCGGTGGCCGTGGACCGGGAGCGGGCCAACCGCGAGGGCGTGAGCACGGCCCAGGTGGGTTTGCTGGCCCGCACGGCCATCTACGGCCGCGAAGCCGGCAAATTCAAGACCGCCGACGACGACTACGACATTCAGGTGCGCTACGCCGAGCCGTACCGCAAGAACGTGGACGCGCTCATGAACGCGCCCATCACGTTCATGACCATGCGCGGGCAGCTCCGGCAAATCCCGATTTCGGCCGTCGCCAGCCTCGAATACTCGACCACCTACGGGGCCATCAAGCGCAAGGACCTCAAGAAGATAATCACGATTTCGAGCAACGTGCTCAAGAGCCAGGGCTACACCGCCCCGAACGTGGTGGCCCAGATTGACCAGGCGCTGCGCCAGTTCAAGGTGCCCGACGGCTACCAGGTACGCATGGGCGGCGCTTCGGAAGACCAGAAGGAAACGTCCGACTTTTTGATTGTGGCAGCGGCACTAGCTATCAGTCTCATCTTCCTTATCCTAGTCACGCAATTCAACTCTTTTTTCAAGCCGCTCATCATCCTGTCCGAGATTATTTTCTCGATTATTGGAGTGCTGTTCGGCTACGCGGCCACGGGCATGACTATCAGCATCGTGATGACGGGCGTGGGCGTGGTGGCCCTGGCCGGCATCGTGGTCAAGAACGGCATCCTGCTCATAGAATTCACCGACATCCTCCGCGCCCAGGGCATGCCCTTGCGCGAGGCGCTGGTCACGGCCGGCCGCACCCGCCTCAACCCGGTGATTCTCACGGCTACGGCCGCCATCCTGGGGCTGATTCCGCTGGCCATCGGGCTTAATGTGGACTTCTATGGCCTCTTCGCCCACGGCGCGCCGCACGTGTTCATCGGCGGCGAGAGCGTCGTGTTCTGGGGGCCGCTTGCCTGGACGATAATTTTCGGCCTCTCGTTTGCAACCATCGTCACGCTTTTGATAGTCCCGGTCCTGTATTTGCTTAACGAGGAAATCCAGGCCGCCATCGCCGGCCGCGATGTCGATGCCCCCCAGCCGCCCGCGCAAGTGGCCGACCGCGAGGAAATCGAAGCGGCGAATCCGGCGATACTGGCGTAACTCTTGAGAGCTTAGATGTTAGAGCTTAGAACTTAGATGAGTAAATACTTGCAAAGCCGAGTCTCCATTCATCTAAGTTCTAGGCTCTAATATCTTAGCTCTAACATCTAAGTTCTTAATTTCATGTTTGCCACCACTGTCATCCCCACCGCTACGGAAACGCTTGAGAACCCGCGCGCCATCGAGCAGCAGGTGCTGCGCATCATCAGCAAGCGCAAAGCCATCAAGGCCGTGCGCCTGCGCCGCACCGCCAGCCTGAGCCGCGACCTGAGCTTCGACACCGTGGATTTGGTGGACATTATCCTAGAGCTGGAGCGCAACTTCCACATCACCGTGCCCGACGAGGTGCCGTTCTACACCGTGGGCGACTTCGTGCGCTACGTGACCAAGCACGCCGCGTAATGTCTGAACCGCGGATTCGTCGGATTTTGGTGACAACCTGCGCTCACACTCGTTATGGTTTTCCTCATAAATGCAAAAAAGCGAAAGCTGCTCGATGAGCAGCTTTCGCTTTTTGTGGTCGTCACCAAAATCCGGCTAATCCGGCTAATCCGACAAATTCGCGGTTCAGACATCATCGGTGGCCGACTGCCCCGTGCCCGCCGGGGCGCTTGGCAAATTCACGGTGCCGGCGTTCTTGGCCGATTCCTGGCTCAGCACCAGCTGGTTGGCATACGCGCCGCCGCTCGTGTTCGTAGCCGAGGCGGCCGCCGCGAACTGATGCGGGTCGGCCAGGGTCGCGGCTTTGGCGGCTTCCCACTCGTGAAACTTGTCCAGCTCTTTCTTAATCGAAGTCGAAAACCAGGCAATCAGGGCCATGTCGTCGAGGTAGCCGATGACGGGGATGAAATCGGGAATCAGGTCAATCGGCGAGACGAAATAAACCAGCACGGCCACGGCGGCGATTATCGTCGTGGTCGGCAAGCCCGTGTACTTGCCCGCTACGCTCAGCCGTACCAGCCGCACGAGGCTCTGAATGGTTTCCCAGGCATCGTGGGCCAGGGTGCCGACCTCCTTGTTTTCGCGGGCCTTATTGAACGCCTTGACCAGCACGTCCTTGAGCCGCGAGGGCTGCTGAATATATTGCTCGGCCGAAGCCAGAAATTTCTTGAAAAAAGCCGAGCCAGCGACATCGTTGCCGCTGGGCGCGGGACCGCCGGAGGAGTTATAAGTTGCCACGGGATGGAAGTTTTGAGGAAGAAGACAGCGGCCGTGCCGCTCACGGGCCTCATACTCTGTTGCGGCGGGCAATGTTTTTGGGGCGCGCCGGCGCGGATGGCGCGGCTATTTGTCGTCCGGGCTGGCGGCCGTCTGAGGCGCGCCCATCATAATACCCAAAAGCCGCAGGCCGATGGACGGGCCGTCTTTGTCATAGTCCAGCACCGCGCCCGTGGTGGCAATTCGTAGGTCCTGGGGCGCGACGGGCTTGGACTGGACGCTGGTGAATTCGTACAGCATCTGCTGCTTGTGCGCCTTGTCGAGATAAACCACGATTTTCATGATTCCATGCTTCTCCTTGACGTAGATGGGATGGGCAAAATTCAACGACACGGGCATCTTGCTGGATGTCCAGACATCCAGACCCACGGCCTCGACGGCCATGCCGGCAGCAGTGCCGGGGCCAGGCTGCGCCAGGCTGGCCGCCCCCGGCTTGCGGGTGTAGCGGGTTTTTAGGCAAGGGTAGCCCGCTATGAGCGCGGTTTCGGTGGTGGGCTGAATAAGGTAGTCGGCATCCGTAGCCGAAATGGTTTGCCATTCCTGCTTCACCCCCGCGTTGGTGTAGGTGAAGGCCAGCTGACTGGAGCTGGCCTGGGATTTCACCAGACACAAGCCGGATTTTTGCGCGCTGTTGAAGTAGTTTTCCAGGTGGTACGTCAGCCCATCGGTGGTGGCACGGGCTTCCTGGCCCCGGACGTAGATGGTGGCTTTGCGCGGCAGCCACGCGGCCATCATCGTCAGGCCGGGGTTTTGTTGGGCCTGGGCCTGCGCTTGTTGCTGCTCGGCTGCCGACATCTTGCTCATGATGCCCTGCGCCTGCGCTTGCAGGTTGCCCTTGGCCGGGTCGAGCTGGCTCATGTATTTATCGTACAAATTGCCGGGCAAAGAAACGCGGGTGGTGATGACGCCAAGCGTAAAATCCTGCGCGGCAGGGGCCGTTTGCAGCAGCGAGCGAGGATGGTTTCCAGCCGCCAGCAAGGCAATCAAAGCAGCCGGGGCCAGCACGCCTAGCGCGGCACTTCGCAGATTGGTACGCATGAGTAAGTATGTTAGGGCGCTGTAAACGGGCAGGTTACGGGTTAAACGCACCGTAGCCTGTCCGCGAAGCTATGTCGTCGCTGTCACAGCCTTTTCTTTCCGAACACCCGTGTTGCGTAAGCCTAGGTTTAATCAAACAGCCTCTCGGCTCCACTTCTTTTCGGAAGGAAGGCCAGTTTCGCAAGGCGCCGCGCGGGTCGAGCCTGCTGCTTACTCCGGCCGGGCCGACGCGGCGGCGGCCAGCAGCGCCTCGGTGGGCTGCCCGGCGGCGGTGCCGGCCATGCGGCCGGCGGCGTAAAAATTGCGGGCGTAGTACGCCTGGCTGAGCGAGCTGACCATCACGCCCCCGTTGCAGGCCGAGTGGGCGAATTTGCCGTTGTTGAGGTAAATGCCGACGTGGTAGATGCCGCCGCGCCGGCCGTGGGCGAAAAACACGAGGTCGCCGGGCTTCATGTCGGTTTTGGCCACGCGCTGCACTTTGGTAAACATCGAGCGCGAGCTACGTTGCAGGCTGATGCCATAGACCTGCTGGAACACCCGCCCCACGAAGCCCGAGCAGTCGGTGCCCCGGCGCGAGCTGGCACCGTAGCTGTAAGGCGTACCGAGCCAGTCGGTTACGGTTTGCAGCAGGCTCTTGTTTTCAGTGCGGGCCAGCTTCAGGCCCAGCGTCTGGGCGTAGTAGCCGTAAGCCAGCGAGTCGCGCGAGGCCGTTACGCGGGGCGGCTCGGCGGCGGGCGGCGTGGTGGGCGTGGTGCGGCCGGGGCCGTTGCCCTCGGTAAAGCCCGAAAACAGCGATGCCTCGGCGGCAGCCGGGGCCGAAGCCCCCGCCGCGCGCGAGGCATCGGGTAGTTTATCGAAGCAGAAGGAAAGGGCCAGGGAGGCAGCGGCGAGGCAATACAGCAGGTAGTTCTTCATTGTCCGTCGGGGAGGTAGGTTCCGGTCAGCGCCCTGAAGCTGGCTGACCGGGCAGAAAAAGGGAGGCTGTTACGCTAGGCAAAGCTGCCGAAGCAGCGAGGGCTGAAGAGTGGAGAAAGACGACGAGTCGCTTTATTTGGAGAATAAAATGCGGCTGGTCGTCGGCCAAAGCTAAACCGTAACTTGGTAGTCAACCTAGTCTTTTCGCGGAAAAACGCGAAAGTTCTTGGAATAATGAAGCCCTTTCTGACATCCTTCTAATTAGCCGCTGCAACCCCTTGAAAACGTCTCCCGTGCTTCGCCCGAATTTTACACCCGCCGCCGCGCCGCGCACCTTGGTTCGTTCGCCGCTGGCGCGTATGGCCCGGCTCGTGCTGGGCCGCGCCCCGCGCGTGGCGATGGTGCTGGGCCAGACGGTCCACCTGAGCGGCGTGAGCCGGGCCGAGTTTCTGGCCGACCCAGAGTGGGTGGCTCACGAGGAAGTCCATTTGCGGCAGGTGCGCGAGCTGGGCCTGCCCCGCTTTTTGTGGGAATACCTGCTCGAATCGGCGCGGGTGGGCTACTACCAGAACCGGTTTGAAGTCGAGGCGCGGGAGGGCGCGCGGCGGGCCGTGCGGGCCGCCACCCAGGCAAAAGGCCGCTGACCCGCGCCGTCGCCCGCGCAACCCGCATAGTGTGCCGACGACCGGCGGAAACTTCGCGCCCGCCGCAACCCCGGTGCCCCGACTTACGAATACAGAAACCCGGCTGGCATTGCGTCAGACGGATTTTCTTTTTATACTACTCACTAACAGTCTTTTCCCGATGGAACCCACGCAAAACCAGGCTTCGCCTGAAAACCTCGGCGCCGCCGCTGCCCGCAAGCCCGCCGCCTCACGCTCAGCCAAAACCGCCGGCCTGAACCCCGAAAACTCGAACTCGACGGATACCGCCGCCTCTGCCGCGAGTGACTCTGCCGCGACTACCGAAACTTCCGCCCTCAGTGGTGCTCAGGACGCGCTCAGCAGCGTCGTGGCCAGCGGCAAGAAGTGGCTCGACGAGTCGCACCTGCTCGACCAAGCCGGGCAATTGCCCCAGCAGGCCAGGGCATACGGCCAGCAGGCACTGAGCCGGGTGGGCGCGCTCAGCACGACTCAGAAAGTGGTGGGCATCAGCTTGCTCACGGCGGGCATCGCCTTTTTGGCCACCCGCGGCAAGCGCCGCAAAAACGAGGAGAGCGAGTACCGGGCCAAGCCACGCCGCTCGCCCTTTGAGGGTCGCAAGTCGGACGCGGGCTACGGCCCCGGCCCCGGCGAGCAGCGCGGCCGCTACGGCGCGGGGTCGTCGGCAGGCGGCAGCGGGCGCGTCAGCTCGGGCAGCAGCTACGGCGCTGGCCGTCACGACAATGATTTCGGCAAGCAAACGGGCCAGGGCGGCGCGTCGGGTTCGTACGGCAGCAGCGGCAGCGGCTCGGCTTATGGCAGCAGCCAGGGCAGCGGCTCACGGCGCGACCAGGGGCCGGGGCGCTACGATGCCCGCACGGGCGGCCGTCAGAATCCGAACGTGGACGACGACACGCTGGCTTTCTAAGCTGGTTGAAAGACTACAATAGTCTGACGGTCGAGCGGTTTGCCTCAAAAGCAACTTCTACAACGTTCTGTCACGTCAATTCGCTGCTGCGCGGCGATAAACGGAGTGCCACTCCGTTTTACTATGCAGGACCGGTGGCCCCAGGGCGGCCGGTCCTGCTGAGTTTTGGCGTAAACTTGCCGCCATGCTTTTCTACACCGTCATCAAGCCCGTGGTGCGTTTGGGCTTGCGCGTGTTTTTTCGGCGCGTCGAAGTGCGCCACCCCGAGCGGCTGCGACTGCCGGGACCGCTGCTGCTGACCGCCAACCACCCCAACACGCTCATGGACCCGTTGCTGACGGCTATTCAGCGGCGGCAGCCCATCGCGTTTCTGGCCAAAAGCACGTTCTTCAAAAACCCGGTGCTCGGGGCGCTGCTGCGCTCGGGCAACTCGATTCCGATTTACCGCCGGGCCGACGCGGAGGCCGGCGAAGAAACGCTGACTCCGGCCCAGGTGACGGCCCGCAACGAGGCCAGCTTCGGGCGCTGCTACGACTACCTGGAGGGCGGCGGCACGGTTATGATTTTCCCCGAGGGAACCAGCATCAGCGAGCGCCGCCTGCGCCCACTCAAGACCGGGGCGGCCCGCATCGCGCTCGGCACTGAGGCCCGGCACGACTTCGGGCTGGGTTTGAAAATTGTATGCGTGGGCACTAATTACTTCGACCCCAGCCGGTTTCGGTCCGACGTGCTGCTCAACGTGGCCCCGCCCATCCGGGTGAGCGACTACGCCGACCAGTACCGCGCCGACCCCGATGCCGCCGCCGCCGCGCTGACCGAGGAAATCCGGCAGCGCCTCACGCGTCGGCTCGTCATCAGCCGCGATGCGGCCGACGACGAGCTGGCCCAGCAAATCGAGCGCACCTTCGGCTCGCACCTCATCCCCGACGACGACCCCGACACGCTCTACGACAATTTTCAATTCGGCCGGGCGCTGCTCGATGCCGTGGCTTGGTTCGCGCAACACGAGCCAGCCCGGCTCGCGGCCCTGCGGCCGGCCCTGGCCAGCTACCTGGCCGGCTTGCAGCGAGTGGGCCTCGACGACAGCGCCCTCGACCAAAGCCAGCGCCAACCCGCTGGTCTGGCCGATTACCTCAACCTGGCACTGGGCTTGCCGGTCTGGCTCTACGGGCTGCTGACCAACTACTTGCCGTATAAAATTCCGTCCGAAGTAGCTCGGCGCGCCACCCGCGAAGCCGAGTTCATCGCCGCCATTCTCATGGGAGTCGGCATGCTGACTTTCCCGCTGGCCTACGCCCTCGAAGCTGCCGCCGTGCAGCACTGGCTCACCCACGACTGGCGCTGGACGAGCTTGTTCGTATTGAGCCTGCCGCTGGCGGGCTTCTACGCGCTGGGCTACTGGCAGACCCTGCGCGCCCGCTGGCGGCGGTTGCGGCTGCGCTGGCTGCCGGCCGGAGCCGTGGCCGGGTTGCGCGAGCAGCGGGTTGGGGTAGTGCAGTTGCTGGACGAAGCCCGCGCCGCGTGGAATGTGCGGTAAGCTTTAGCCTGCCGCACATCTCACTCGTCCAGATACTGATGCACGAACTTGATGGCCATGCTCCCCTCGCCCACGGCCGAAGCCACGCGCGCCATCGCCCCGGCCCGCCCGTCGCCAGCGGCAAATAGCCCCGCCACGCACGTCTCCAATAAATACGGCTCGCGGTCCTTCTTCCAGGCTTGCTTGTAGCGCGGGTCGAGCACGAGGTCGCGGCCGGTGAGCAAATAGCCTTTGGCATCGCAGAGGGCGAGGTCGCTAATCCACTCATTGGTAGGCTTAGCCCCGATGAAGATGAACACGGCGCGCGCCGGACGCTTTTCCGGGGCCTGGCCATCTTGCTGAATGATAACGGCTTCGAGGTGGTCCGAGCCGCAAGCTTCGCGCAGCTCAGTACGGGGCAATAGCTCGATGTTCTCAGTCTGGCCGATTTGGTCAATCAAATACGCCGACATGCTCGCGGCCAGGCTTTCGCCCCGAATGACGATGAACACCCGCCGCGCGTAGGTGGACAAGTACATGGCCGCCTGCCCGGCCGAGTTGCCGCCGCCCACCACGTACACGTCCTGCTGCTCACAGGAGCGGGCCTCGGTGCGGGCCGCCCCGTAGTACACGCCCGCCCCGCTGAGGCGGTCCAGGCCCGGCGCGTCGAGCGTGCGGTAGCTCACGCCGGTGGTCAGGACCACGGCGCGGGCGCGGATTTCGGTGCCGTCCTGCAAGGTGAGGACTTTGTAACCGTCTTGCACACAGAGGTTTTTAACTTCGTGCGGAGCCATGAACTCGGCCCCGAGGCGGGTGGCTTGCGCCCAGGCACGGTGGGCCAGCTCGGCCCCGCTCAGGCCGGTCGGGAAACCCAGGTAATTTTCGATGCGCGACGACGAGCCAGCCTGCCCACCCGGCGCGCCCCGCTCGATGATGAGCGTTTTCAACCCTTCCGACGCGCCGTAAACGGCCGCCGCCAGTCCGGCCGGCCCGGCCCCGACCACCACCACGTCGTAAAGCGCCTGCTTGGCCGCGTTCGGGATGCCGAGCCGGGCGGCCACGGCGGCCGGGCTGGGCTGGGCCAGGCTCTGGCCGTCGGCGAACACGACCACCGGCAGGTCGTCGGGCTGGTACCCGCTCGCTTCCAGCAATTGCTTGGCTTCGACATCCTTCTCAAAGTCAAGCCATTGGTAGCCTACCATGAAGCCACTCAGGAAATCTTTCAGCTCGTGCGAGCGCGGCGACCACTGGAAGCCGATGAGCCGTAGGCCGTCGTAGCGCGGCCGGTACTGCTCCTGCCAACGGGCCAGCAGGTCGTGCAGGGTCGGGTAGAGCAGCTGCTCGGGCGGGTCCCAGGGCTTCATCAAATAATGGTCGAGCCGGGCCGCGTTGATGGCCCGGATGGCGGCCTCCGTGTCGGCATACGCCGTGAGCAGCACCCGCTTGGTGTCCGGGAACAGCTCGCGGGCGCGGCTGAGCACGGCCACGCCGTCCACGTCGGGCATGCGCTGGTCGGCCAGCACCAGCGCCAGCGGCTCGGCGCGGGCCTTCAGCTCGTCGAGCGTCGTGAGCGCTTCCGGCCCGCCGTTCAGGCTCAGGATGCGGTAGTCGGCGCGAAACTCCTGGCGCAAGTCGCGGGTGATGGCCGCGAGCACCTGGGCATCGTCGTCCACGGCGAGGATAAACGGTTTTTTCATCACGTGTAGGGTAAGCTTTAGCTGCCACCGGAGGGCCAGTAGCTAGCATGTCAGGTTAAAAAGATATTGAAAGTAGGGCTTACTTTGCTCGCCTAAGATAACCCAAGGCCCGCCTTACCTTGCTACTTACTGGCCCTCCGGTGGCAGCTAAAGCTTACCCTACGCCGATGAAAACGCACTACGAGCGGCGGCGGCCTCACATCCTGCCACCTGGTGCAGGCGCTTTCTTCACGTTTTGTCTGGCTGATTCGCTGCCGGTCGGCGTAATTCGGCAGCTGGCCGCCGACCAGGAGATGGCCATCCGAAATCTGTCCGCTGCCTCTAAATCAGCCTTCGAGCATACGGTGGCATTGGAAAATTTACGAAAGCTATAGTCCAGAAAATACGACAAGTTTTTGGATGGCGCGGACCACGGCCCTACCTGGCTCCGCGACCCCGCAGTGGCTAACCTGATTGCAGCTGAACTGAACCTGCTGCCCGAATTGGCCGTGTTGGTTGTGGCGTATTGCGTTATGGCCAATCACGTGCATTTGCTGGTTCGGCTCCCCGAGACGTCTGATTTCAACGCCGCCCGGATGATGCAACGGTTGAAAGGGCGTACCGCGATGGCGGCCAACCGACTACTTGGGCGGCAGGGGCAGGCGTTTTGGCGACATGAAAGCTATGACCACGTAGTGCGCGATGGTTGGGAACAAGAGTGGGTTGTAGCGTACATCTTGAACAATCCGGTAAAGGCTGGTTTGGTGAGCGAGTGGACTGATTGGCCGTGTAGTTTTTTGATGTAGGGCAAGCTTCAGCTTGCTATTAGATTACTAGCTGATTTTGCGTAGTTTATTCCAGGCTGAGAAAGCCATCGCTCGTCTGACTGGCAAGCTAAAGCTTACTCTACAGGCAGCCACACGCTGAACTCCGTGCGGCTTGGCTCCGAGCGCGCCTCCAGCCGCCCGCCGTGCTCACGCACGATGCGCCGGGCAATATCGAGGCCCAGCCCTGAGCCTTCGCCGGCCGGCTTGGTCGTGTAAAACGGCTCGAACATGTGCGTCAGCACCTCGGGCGCGATGCCGCTGCCATTGTCGAGGATACTGACGCAAACGCCCCCGTTTTGCTTTTCAACCCGCACTGTTAATTCGCCGCCGCTAGTCGGCAGCGCGTCCAGCGCGTTGTCAATCAGGTTGGTCCAGACCTGGTTCAGCTCGCCGGCGCGGCCCAGCACGACGGGCAGGTCGGGGGCGTAGGCCCGCGTGAGGCGCACGCTTTTACCCCGAATCGCGTGGCCGAAAATATTGAGCGTACTATCCAGGCCACCGGTCAGGTCGAGCGGTTCGCGGCCGCCGGCGCGGTCCAGGTGGGCGTACGTTTTGACGTTGCCCACGAGCGTGCTGATGCGCTGGCCGGCCTCGTGCAGGTTCTGGGTAAGGCGGCGGGCGCTGAGGTGGCCTTCGAGCCAGGCCAGCGCGGGCGGGCGGGCCACGGGCGGCAGCTCCCGCATGAGCGGTTCGAGCGTAGTCGGCGAGTGGCCGGCTTCGAGCAAGCCGGCGGACAGGGTGGGGCCGTCGGGGCAGCCCTGCGCGGCGAGCCAGTCGGCCAGCTCGTCCTCGGCATCGGCGCGGTCAAGGGCTGAAGCGGCCGACACGGCCGGGCCGCTAGCCGCTGCTGCCGGGGCGGGCGGCGACGCGGTGAGGGCGGCCAGCGCGGCGGCCGGCGGGCAGGTCTGGAGCAGCGCGCGCAGCAAGGCCGGCTCCAGGGCGATGTTGGTGGCCAGCGCGGCGGCGGCCCGGACAATGGCGGCGGCGGGGTTGTTCAGCTCGTGGGCCAGGCCGGCGGCGAGCTTGCCCAGCGCGCGCAGCTTGTCGTCGCGCTCCTGGCCGCGCACCTCGTCGCGGGCGCGGTCGCTCATCACGCCCACCAGCCGCTGCACCAGCTCGGGACTACGCTGCTCCAGCTCCGCGAACTCGGCGCGCGGCAACAGATACACCGTCGTTTCGCCCGCCGCTTCGGCCTGACCACGAAACACTTGCAGGCGCGAATACGGCAGCACCCCGCCCACCTGTCCGGCTTCGAGCCGAAACACCGGCTCGGTGGTCCCGTGCCGTTGGGCACGGTATTGCATGGCCCCGCTCACGATGGCCAGCAGCCGGTCGGCGGGCGAGTTGAAGGGAGCGATGACTTCGCCGTCGGCGTATTGGCGCAGCTCGCCGGCCGACCCAAGCCAAGTCAGCACGTCGGCTGGCAAGTCGGCGAAGGCCGCGATGATGGCGAGCGCGGCGGGGTTGGGGGCGAGGGTTTGCATAGAGTAGGGTAAGCTTCGACTTGTCTAACGACTCTTACTGAACCGTTCACGTAAATTTTAGCCCGCAGAGGGCGCGGAAGTTTGCGCGGAAGGCGCAGAGGCTACTCTTTTATTAAAGCGCGACTTCTCCAACCGGCCTCGCCACGCGAATAACCTAACTCAAAGAACGTAATTGCCCGGCTTATCCTTTAATCGCCCGCGCCGGCGGGCTGGTTTTACGGCCGCGCGCCGTTCTTTTGCGCCGTGCCCGACTCTTCCACTCTCCTCACCCGCGAGCACGTCTTGCGCGCGTTGCGCCTGATTGAGCGCGAGGGCCGCCGCCTGCCGCCGAGCACCGTGTATGAGCTGCTGTACCGGAGCCGCCGCTACCCGCCGCGGGCCGTGGCCGAGCTGGCGCATCAGCTGGCCCTGGCCGACCCGCGCGCCCGCTGGCCGCACCCCGCTGGCCAGCCCACCAACACCCGCCTCGAAGCGCTGGGCTTTGCCATTGCCGCCAAGCGCCCCGTGCTCGCCGCCGGCCAGGCCCAGGACCAAAGCGAGGCCGCCGAGCAAGCCGCCGAAAGCCTCTACACCGGCCCGGCCGCGCACCGGGCCAGCGCGTCGGCCGTGGCGGCCGTGGCCGAGCCGGCCGCCGCCTACGCTGCCCCGCCCGCCGCATATGCCAAAGCCGACGCGCTGGCCGAGCTGTTCATGGCTGAAAGTGAGCTGGATGCGGCGCTGGCGGGCCTGGCTCGGCGGCAGGCCCTGCTGCTGCAAGGGCCGCCCGGCACCGGCAAAACGTTCCTGGCCCGGCGCCTGGCCTGGCTGCGGCTGGGCGCTCAGGATGAAAATCGCATCGAGCTGGTGCAGTTTCACCCCAGCTACGGCTACGAGGACTTCGTGCTCGGCTTCCGGCCGGGCGGCGGTGGCGCTGACGGCGGGCAGTTTCGGCTGGTGCCGGGGGTGCTGCCGCTGCTCTGCGCCCGCGCCGCCCAGGACCCCGGCCGGCCGTATTTTCTGCTGATTGACGAGCTGAACCGCGGCAACGTGGCCCGCATTTTTGGCGAGTTTTTGCTCTTGCTCGAACCCACTCAGCGTGGCCCCGCCCACGCCCTGCGCCTGCCCTACGCCCCGCCCGACGCGCCGCGCTTCTTCGTGCCCGCCAACGTGTTCGTCATCGGCACGCTCAACCTGGCCGACCGCTCGCTCACCCCGCTCGACTACGCCCTGCGCCGCCGCTTCGCCGTCGTGGCCATGCGGCCCCAGTTCGGTTCGGCTTTGCGTAAGCTGCTGACCGAAAGCGCCGTACCTACGCCACTGATTGACATACTCATCGAGCGCCTGAGCGCGCTCAACGAAGTCATCGCCGCCGACCCTGAGCTGGGGCCGGACTTCGAGGTCGGCCACAGCTACTTCTGCCAGCCGCCGTTTGAGCCAGCCGGCCCGGCCGCAGCCACCGCCTGGCTGCGCTTGATTTTCGAGCAGGAAATCGGCCCGCTGCTGGCCGACTACTGGCGCGAGCAGCCCGCGCGCGCCCAGGCCCAGTTGCGGCAGCTGCTGGCCGGGCTGTGAGCCGCGCGGACCTGATAACTGACGTTGCGGAGTGGCTGCCTTGTTTCTTGTTTCTTGTTTCTTGTTTCTTGTTTCTTGTTTAAGGCATTGCCAAGTCACAGCGTCTGAAGCAGTTTCCGAAACTGTGCGTTAATCGAAACAATTTACTCAAACCCGCTTAACAAGAAACAAGAAACAAGAAACAAGAAACAAGAAACAAGAAACAAGAAACA
>Ga0123338_10000660_pt1 | contig 34810 bp, 28 predicted proteins | sample grotaG_FD_89793 | JGI IMG/M metagenome (GOLD analysis project Ga0123338, IMG submission 89793) | Glacier valley bacterial and archeal communities from Borup Fiord, Nunavut, Canada, to study Microbial Dark Matter (Phase II) -... | ecosystem: Environmental > Aquatic > Freshwater > Ice > Glacier ...
GAAGGCGTGCGAACTCGGTGCCGCCGCGATCCAGCCGCTGCTGTGCGAGCGCTCCGTGCTGCGCCTGAGCGGCGAGCGTGCCGAAGCGAAGCGGCGGCACTGGAGCGGCATCGCTTCGTCGGCGAGCGAGCAGTGCGGGCGAGCGCGCATCGCTTCGGTGGCAGCGATGCGAGGGCTTCACGATTGGCTCGACGGCACGGCCACCGTCGACGGTCAACGCAGCGTCGTGCTCAGCTTCGCGGCCGATGCCGCGCCGGTGGCGTCGCTCGCCGATGTCGTCTCTCCAGCAGCCTCCGGCAACGGCAAACGCCCGGGCCTCGTTGTGCTGAGCGGCCCCGAGGGCGGCCTCACCGCAGCGGAGGAAGCAGCGGCCGTCGAGCACGGCTTCATCCGCGTCGGCCTCGGACCGCGCGTGCTGCGCGCCGACACGGCGCCGCTGGCGCTGCTGGCCTGGCTCGGCCTCGCTGCCGCGAGGGTGTCCACGTGAACCGTGCGTTGTTGCTGCTGGCGCTCTGCCAGGGCTTCTTCCTCACCAACAACGTCACCTTCATCGCCATCAACGGCCTGGTCGGCCTGGCGCTGGCGCCGAGTGCGTGGATGGCGACGCTGCCGGTCACCGCCTATGTCGCTGGCGGCGCCATCTTCGCCGGGCTGGTGGCGCGGCACCAGCGCGCCTGGGGCCGGCAGCGCGCCTTCCAGGTCGGCCTCGCGGTCGCCATCGCCACCACCGCGCTCTGCGCCTGGGCGGCGCTGCACCGCGAGTTCTGGCTGCTCGTGCTCGGCGCGACGCTGGCCGGCTACTACAACGCCAACGCCGGCCTCTACCGCTTCGCCGCCACCGAGATCGTGGCGCCGGCGTTCAAGGACCGCGCGATCTCGTGGGTGCTGGCCGGCGGCATCATCGGCGCCGTCGCCGGGCCGAACCTCGCACTGGCCACGCGCAACGCGTTGCCGGTCGAGTTCGCCGGCGCCTATGCAGCGCTCGCTGTCGTCGCCCTCTTTTCGCTGGTGACGATGTCGTTCATCCGCTTTCCAAAGCTGGCCGTGCCGACGGCATCGGCACCCGGCCGACCGCTGCGCGAGATCGCGGCGCAGCCGGTCTTCATCGTCGCCGTCATCGCTTGTGCGCTCGGCTACGGCGTCATGAACCTGCTGATGGCGGCGACGCCGATCGCGATGGCGATGTGCCCGCATCCGTTCGCCAGCACCGCGCTCGTCCTCGAGTGGCACGTGCTCGGCATGTTCGTGCCGAGCTTCTTCACCGGCAGCTTCATCAGGCGATTCGGAGCCGTGCGGGTGATGGCCGCAGGCGTCGTCCTCAACGTCGTGTGCATCGGCGTGGCGCTCTCGGGCGTCGAGCTGGAACGCTTCCTGATCGCCCTGTTCGCGCTCGGCGTCGGCTGGAACTTCCTCTTCATCGGCGGCACCTCGCTCTTCACCGCAGCCTACCGGCCCGAGGAGAAGACGACGGCACAGGCGGCGCTGGACACGGTCGTGTTCTCGACCATGACGATCACCTCCTTCAGCTCCGGCGCGCTGGTGACGACGCAGGGCTGGACGCTGCTCAACGTCGGCTCGCTGGTGCCGGTCGCCGTCGTCGCCGGCGCGCTGGCTTGGTTCAGGATCGCGCGAAGGCGCGCGATGCCGGTTCGCCCCGCGGTCTAGTCGCGGCTCTTGCGCGCCGAACCGGCGACGAGGTCGAATCGGAACAAGCGGCACTCGATCGGGCCGTTCCACATCGGCACGCGGCGCGATTCCTTCAGCCGCATCGCCGTCGGCAGCTTCATGTCGGGGCTCAGGATCCACGCCGTCCAGCCGGCAGGGTGCGAGGTGTAGGCACGCTTCCAATGAGCGGCCAGGCGCGGGAAGAAGTCGCTCGGGGCGTCGCGGTCGGGCGAGGGCGCGGCGGCGGCCTTGCCGGCAACGTCGATGCGCTCGCCATACGGTGGGTTGACCATCAACGTGCCGGGCAGGTCGGCCGGCAGCGACGGCGCCGACCGCTCGAGCGCATCGCCGCCATTGAAGACGATCGCCGCGGCAACGCCGGCGCGCTCGGCGTTCCTGCGTGCGAAGTCGACCATCCGGAACGAGACATCGCTGGCGAAGATCGGCACCGCCGACGGCCGCACGCGCTCGACCGCCTTCGACTTCAGGCGCTGCATCTCGCCGCGCATCGCCACGCTGGTGAACGGCCCGAGCTTCTCGAACGCGAACCGTCGCAGTGCGCCCGGCGCGATGCCCATCGCGATCTGCGCCGCCTCGATGGCGATCGTGCCCGAGCCGCAGCACGGGTCGTGCAGCGCGCCGCCGGCGGCCGCCGTGCCGCGCCAGCCGGCGGCCGCGAGCATGGCTGCGGCGAGCGTTTCCTTCAGCGGCGCGTCGCCCTTGTCTTCGCGCCAGCCGCGCTTGAAGAGCGACTCGCCCGAGCTGTCGACGTAGATCGCGGCGCGCTCGGCGCCGGCGTGCAGCACGAGCTGCAGGTCGGGGCGCACGGTGTCGACGCTCGGACGCTCGCCGTGCTCGTCGCGCATGCGGTCGCAAAGGCCGTCCTTGACGCGCAGTGCCGCGAAGTTGAGGCTTCGGAGCGGGCTGCGCTGCGAGGTGGAGTCGACGCGCAGGGTCTGCTGCGGCGTCATCCAGTCGGACCAGTCGACGCCGTGGGCGAGCGCGTAGAGATCGTTCTCGTCGCGGTAGGCGCCTTCGGCGACCTCGATCAGCACGCGCTGCGCCAGCCGGCTCTCGAGGTTGAGCCGCATCACGTCGCGCGGTTCGCCGTCGAGGGCGACACCGCCGCGCACGCTGCGCACGTCGGCCTCGGGCATCAGGCGCCGCACCTCCTCGTCGAGAAATGATTCGACGCCGGCGGCACACGGCAGGAAGAGGGGCAGCGGCATCGAGCTCGGTGGTGAAGGTGGCGGCGCGCAGCCGTTACATCGCCTTGCGCAACTGCGTCGGCGCGATCTTCAGCGCTTCACGGTACTTGGCGACGGTGCGGCGGGCGACGTGGATGCCCTGCTCGTCGAGCATCTGCGAGATCTGGCTGTCGGACAGCGGCTTGGCCGGGTCCTCTGCAGCGACGATCTGGCGGATGAGTGCGCGCACCGCGGTGCTCGAGGCGTTGCCGCCCGAGTCGGTGTTGAGCGATGAGCCGAAAAAGTACTTGAGCTCGAAGGTGCCGAACGGCGTCGACATGTACTTGGCCGTGGTCACGCGCGAGATGGTCGACTCGTGCAGGCCGAGCTCGTCGGCGATCTCGCGCAGCACCAGCGGCTTCATGGCGATGGCGCCGTGCGTGAAGAAGCTCTTCTGGCGCTCGACGATGGCCTGCGAGACACGCTGGATGGTGTCGAAGCGCTGCAGGATGTTCTTCACGAACCAGCGCGCTTCTTGCAGCCGCGAGTTCAGGCCGGGGCCGGCACCGTTGAGGGCGCCGCTGCCGCGGTGCTGGCGAATCGCGCTCGCATAGAGATCGTTGATGCGCAGCTTGGGCATCACGTCGGGGTTGAGCTGCACCTTCCAGTTGCGGCCCGACTTCAGGACGATGACATCGGGCACGACGATGTTGGCCTCGGCGCGCGCGAACGGCCGAGCCGGCTTCGGCTCGAGCGAGACGATGAGTGCTTGCGCATCGCGCAGCATCTGCTCGTCGGCGCCGGTCACCGCCATCAGCTTCTTGAGGTCGCGGCGAGCGAGCAAGGCGAGATGGTTCTTGCAGACGATGATCGCGATCGCTTGCGCCTGCGAGCGCTCCTTCGTGCGCAGCTGCAGCGTCAGGCAGTCGGCGAGGTCGCGGGCGCCGACGCCGGTCGGGTCCATGCTCTGCAGGAAGCGCAGGGCGCAGCGCAGGTGGGCGAGCAGCGGGTCGGTGGCGTCGCCGTCGTCGCAGGCGGCGTTGCCGTTCTCGCCCAGGGCAGCCGCGTCGATCCAGTCGGCGGCCTCGGCGCCGCCGCCTTCGCGCAGGCGCTCGGCGATGTCTTCCAGCGAGTCGGCGAGGTAGCCGTCGTCGTCGAGCGAGTCGATGAGCACGAGCACGGCGGCGGCGTCGGCCGGCGACAGCCGCATGCCGCGCAGCTGGCTGCGCAGGTGGTCCTGCAGGCTCAGGGTCGGGCTGTCGCGATCGCTATCGTCGAAGTCTTCGCCGTCGGTGCTGTTGCGCGACTTGCCCGGCGTCTCGCGGATGCCGTCGAAGTCCTCGCGCTCGGTGCCGTTCTCCCAGTCGTCGCGCTCGGTGCCGCCGAAGTCGGCGCTGCCGTCGATGGCGGCGACGTCGTCGCCACCGCCGTCGCTGCCGCTGTCGCTGCCGGTCTCGGCAGCGCGCTCGCTCTCGCGCTCACCGGCGCGCTCGGCGCTGCTGGTGCGCTCGGCGAGCGGCTCGAACGCAGGTGCCTGCTCCTCCTCGGCCTCGAGAAACGGGTTCTGCTCGAGCATCTGCTCGACTTCCTGTTGCAGCTCGAGCGTCGACAGTTGCAGCAGCCGGATCGACTGCTGCAGCTGTGGCGTCAGCGCGAGATGCTGCGACAGCCTGACCTGGAGCGTTTGCTTCATGGGTCGGACGCCCGCCGGGCCGCCCCGAGGGCGGCCGTGGCCCCCTCGGGGGGCAGCGAATGAAATGAGCGTGGGGGCTTCATCAACTACATGCGGAAGTTTTCGCCGAGGTAGACCTTGCGGACATCGGCGTTGGCGACGATCTCCGCCGGCGTGCCTTCGGCCAGCACGCGGCCGTCGCTGATGATGTAGGCGCGGTCGCAGATGCCGAGCGTCTCGCGCACGTTGTGGTCGGTGATGAGCACGCCGATGCCGCGGCCCTTCAGGAAGCCGATGATTCGCTGAATCTCGATGACGGCGATCGGGTCGATGCCGGCGAACGGTTCGTCGAGGAGGATGAAACGCGGCTGCGTCGCCAGGGCGCGCGCGATCTCGACGCGGCGGCGCTCGCCGCCCGACAGCGCCGGCGCCGGCGACAACCGCAGCTTCTCGATCGAGAGATCGCGCAGCAGGCCCTCGAGCTTCTCGTCGATGGCCGCCTTCTTCAGCGGCTTGCCGTCGCTGCCGACCTGGAGCTCGAGGACGGCGCGGATGTTGTCCTCGACGTTGAGGCGGCGAAAGATCGACGGCTCCTGCGGCAGGTACGAGAGGCCGAGTCGCGAGCGCTGGTGCACGGCGAGGCGTTCGATGCGGCGGCCCTCGATCGTGATCTCGCCGCCGTCGGCACGAACGAGGCCGACGATCATGTAGAAGCTCGTCGTCTTGCCGGCACCGTTGGGGCCGAGCAGGCCGACGACCTCGCCGCTCTTCACGGCCAGGCGGACACCGTCGACGACCGTGCGTGCGCCGTACGACTTGCGCAGGCCGCGGGCTTCGAGGCGGTGGCCGGCCTCCGCGGCCGTGGCTGCGGCCGCGCCCGTCATGGCTTGGCCGGAAGCGACGGCGAGGTCCGCAGGCCGGCCGGCGGCGACGCATTGCCGGCGGCGCTGGCCGCGGCGCGTGCGGCTTCGGCGGCGGCGGCGCTGCCTTCCTTCGGCGTCAGCGTCGCCCGCACCCGGCCGCCGGGATTCGAGGCCGTCGCCGGAGCGCCGCCGGTGACGTTGAAGACTTCGGTCGTGCTGTCGTAGGTGACGAGGTTGCCGGAGATCTCGTCGCTGGTCTCGCTGCCGCGCAGGCGCCGCACCGACGCGTTGTTGACGAAGCGGATCACGTCGGACTTGCCGTCGTACTCGAGCCGCTCGGCGTCGCCGGCGATGAACTCGTCGGCCACGTCGCGCTTTTGCCGGAAGGTCGCGTGCTGGCCGGGCGAGCCGAAGGCGACCGCGGTGTGATAGCCGTCGGGCAGCTCGCGGACCTCGATCCGCGCGGCCCGGATCACCATCGTTCCCTTGGTGACGACGACGTTGCCGTTGAAAACGACGACCTGGTTCAGCAGGTCGATCTTGCCCGGCAGGCCGTTGCCGCCGCTGCCGTCGGCCTCGACGTTGAGCGGCTTGAAGCGGTCGGCCTTCTCCGCGCGTGCGCCGGGCGCGAACGTGCCGAGGGCGGCAACGGCGAGCGCGACGACGATGGGGCGAAAGGACAGGCTGGGCAGCAAAGGCAAAGCAGAAAGGAGAAAGGAGAAAGGAGAAAGGAGAAGGGTGGGGAAGCGGTCCGCAGACCCGGCGGCGGCATGAATCTTGCTGTCAATTCTATGCGACACCTGCAAGAAGCAGGCAGAACTTGCCTAGTTCACTTCTGCACCGCGACGAGCGCCGAGTCGACACCCGATTCACCGAGCTTGTCCTTCGCACCCTCGGCATCCTCGCGGCGATCGAAGGGCCCGACCCGCACGCGATAGACCATCCGGCCGCCCTGCTCGCGCTCCGTGAGCCGGCTCTCGACGCCCATCATCGCCAGCTTGGCCCGCTGCTGCTCGGCGTCTTCGCTGCGGGCATAGGCACCCGCCTGCACGAAGTACGAGAAGGCGCCACCGGCGCCGACGGTACCGGCCGCGGCCGGCTGCGAAGCGCGGTTTGCGGCCAGCGCCGGTGCGCTCGCCGCCGACGCCGCCAGGCGGGCCGGCCGCGCCGCGCTGGCAGCACTGGCGGCGCCGGGCACCAGGGGATCGATCACCGTCGGCGCGACCAGGGTCGGTCGGGCGACGGTGCCGGCGAGGTCGCTGCCGGCGCCGCTGCGGGGCGCCGCCGACGAGCCGCTGGGCGCCGGGTTGCGGCCCGCCAGCGCGCTGTTCGGATCCCAGTTGCGGTTCTTCTCCGCCTCGGCCGCGTCCTGGCCGACGGAGCGGGCCGGCACCTTGTTGACGAACGGGTTGGGCGCCTTGGTGACGTAGAGGGCGACGCCGAGCGCCAGCGCCAGCCCGATGAGCAGGCCGACGACGAGGCCGATCAGGAAGCCGCCGCGCTGTCGCGCCCGCGAATGGAAGTCGCTCATGCCGTGGTGTCCGTCTCTCTCGTCATGCGTTGCGGGGCGCTCACGCCGAGGACCCCGAGGCCGTTGGCCAGAACCTGCCGGGTCGCGGCCAGCAGCGCCAGCCGGGCCCGGGCCAGGCCGAGATCGTCGTCGACGATGAAGCGCTCGGCGGCGTAGTAGCTGTGGAACGCGGCCGCGAGGTCGCGCAGATAGAAGGCCACCTCATGCGGCGCCAGGGCGGCGGCCGCGGTGGCGAGCAGGTCGGGGTAGTCGGCAAGCCGGTTCATCAGCAGCGTCTCGCTCGGTGCCTCGAGGCGCGCGAGGTCGGCGAGGGCGGCGCTGCCTTCGTCGGCTGCAGCGCCGTGGCGGGCCGTGAACTGCTCGAGCACCGAGCAGATGCGGGCATGCGCGTACTGGATGTAGAAGACCGGGTTCTCGTCGCTCTGCTTCAGGGCGAGGTCGACGTCGAAGGTGAACTCGGTGTCGGCCTTGCGGCTCAGCATGAAGAAGCGGACCGCGTCGCGGCCGGTCCAGTCGACGAGGTCGCGCAGCGTGACGTAGGCGCCGGCGCGCTTCGAGATCTTCACTTCCTGGCCGCCGCGCTCGACCCGCACCATCGTGTTGAGGACGTAGTCGGGGTAGTCCTTGGGCACCGACGGGTCGGCTGCCTGCAGGCCGGCGCGGACGCGCGCGATCGTGCCGTGGTGGTCGGTGCCCTGGATGTTGATCGCCTTCAGGAAGCCGCGCTCGACCTTGGCGAGGTGATAGGCGACATCGGGCACGAAATACGTGAACGTGCCGTCGGACTTGCGCATGACACGGTCCTTGTCGTCGCCGTAGGCGGTCGTGCGCAGCCAGAGCGCGCCGCCTTCTTCGTAAGTCTGGCCGGAAGCGACGAGGCGCTCGACGGCGCGCTCGACGCGGCCGCTCGAATACAGGCTCGACTCGAGGTAGTAGTGATCGAAACGGACGCCGAAGGCGGCGAGGTCGAGGTCCTGCTCGTGGCGCAGGTAGGCGACGGCGAATTGGCGGATGGCGTCGATGTCGGCGATGTCGCCCGAGGCGGTGAACTCGCGATCGTCGGCCTTCACCGTCTTTTTCGCGACGAAGTCGGCGGCGATGTCGGCGATGTAGTCGCCGTTATAGGCCGCCTCGGGCCAGCCGGCGTCGCCGGGCCTCAAGCCGTCGAGCCGGGCCTTCACGGAAGCCGCCAGCGTCGCGATCTGGACGCCGGCGTCGTTGTAGTAGAACTCGCGCGAGACCTGGCGGCCCTGCGTCTCGAGCAGGTTGCAGATGGCGTCGCCGAGCGCGGCCTGGCGGGCGTGGCCGACATGCAGCGGCCCGGTCGGGTTGGCCGACACGAACTCGACGATCACCGGCTCGCCTTCGCGAGCGCGGCTGCCGAAGCCGGCACCCGCGACGAGCACGTCGGCGACGATGCGCTGGCGGGCGGCAGCGCGCAGGCGCAGGTTGATGAAGCCAGGCCCGGCGACGTCGATCGATTCGACCCAGCGCTCGACGGCCGATTTCGCCCGCAGCGCCGCGATCAGCTCGGCCGCGACCTCGCGCGGATTGCGCTTCTGCACCTTCGCGAGCGGCATCGCCGCGGTGACCGCGAGATCGCCGTGGGCGGCCTGGCGCGGTGTCTCGAATGCGGCGGTGAGGGAGTTGCCCGGGCTCACTTCGGCTATCGCCGCGCGCAGCGCTTCGAGCAGTTCATCACGAGCGAGAGGCATCCCAGAATTCTACGAGGCCACCCGGCGGTCACGCGCCGGTGCGGCCGAGGCGGCAGCGAACACGCGAGCAAGCGTGACCCAGTTGCCGTCCGCTCCGGCTTTGTCGCGCCGCTGACACGGCGCCGGTGCAAGAATGGCCCGGCACGTTTGCTCACATGTCGGCCACCGCTTCCCTCTCAGCCCCGGCTGCCGCCCAGGCTTCGCTCTCGCCCGACTCGTTGGCCATGCCGACGCACATCGGCAAGTACCGCATCCTCGGCCGCCTCGGCGACGGCGCCACCAGCGAGGTGTTCCTCGCCTACGACGATTTCCAGGGCCGCAACGTCGCCATCAAGCGGGTCCGCGCGGCCAACGCCGCCGACCCGATGGACGGCCACTACTCGGAGCGATTTTTCGCTGCCGAGGCCGCCCTCGTCGGCACGCTGCAGCACCCCAACGTCGTCCAGATCTTCGACGCGATCCCCGATCCGGTGGCGCCCTACCTGGTCATGGAGTACGTCGCCGGCAGCACGCTTCGGCCGTACTGCCGCGCCGACCAGCTGCTCTCGCTCGAGCTCGTCGTCGAGATCGGCTTCAAGTGCGCGATGGCGCTCGGCTATGTCTATCGCCAGGGCCTGATCCACCGCGACGTGAAGCCGGCGAACCTGCTGGCGGTGCTCCACAACGGCACCATCACCGACGTGAAGATCACCGACTTCGGCAGCGTCCTGAACCTCGGCTCCGACGTGACGCAGATCCATCGCGTCGGCTCGCTCGCCTACATGTCGCCCGAGCAGCTCGACGGCGGCACCATCGATTGCCGCGCCGACATCTACTCGCTCGGCGCCGTGATGTACCACCTCATCGCCGGGCGGCCGCTGTTCGATGCGCAGGTGCAGTCGGCCATGATGCATCAGATCTACCACGTCAAGCCGACGTCGCTGGTCGGCATCCGTGCCGGCGTCACGGCCGGGCTCGACGCCGTCATCATGAAGGCGCTCGCCAAGCAGCCCGGCGATCGCTACGCCGACTGGGGCGCCTTCGCGCAGGCGATCTCCGAGCTCGTCACCACGCAGCAGGTGCCGCGCGGCCAGTTCCAGGGCGTGCTCGACTCCGAGCGCTTCACGCTGCTGCGCACGCTCGAGTTCTTCCAGAACTTCGGCGACGTCGAGCTCTGGGAGGTCGTGCACCGTGCCAAGTGGCAGCGCTTCCATTTCGGCCACGCGCTCTATCGCAAGGGCGAGGAAGGCAACAGCTTTCACATCATCGCGCAGGGCGAGGTCGAGGTCTTCCGCGACGGCAAGAAGGTCGCCCAGCTCGGCGCCGGCACATCGGTCGGCGAGATGGCCTACCTGGCGCCGAGCGCCGAACTGAAGAAGCACAGCACCGACGTCATCGTCACCGAGCCGGCGACGACGATCTCGTTCACGCCCGAGACGCTGATGCAGCTGAGCCCGAACACCCGCCACCTGTTCCACGACTCCTTCATCAAGGTGCTCGTGCGGCGGCTGCATTCGGCGCACGAGGCACTGGCGCATCCGCGCCGCATCTTCTAGGCGTTTCTCGCACGCCTGGCTTGCAGGCCGCCCGGGCGGCATGGTCCAATCGCGGTCGCCCGCATCCACGAGCGCGGCGTCCAGCACACCACCCCGGAGATTTCCATGACGCGATTCCTCACCCTGTCCGCCGCTCTGGCCCTGGCCCTGTCGAGTTCGGCGTTTGCCGCCTCGCACAAGATGGCGCCCGAGATGGCCGCCAGCGCGCCGATGACCAAGCAGCAGTCCAAGATGGGCGACTGCAACAAGGACGCCGCCGACAAGAAGGGCGACGAGCGCAAGGCGTTCATGAAGAGCTGTCTGTCGGGCTCGAGCGCGATGGCCGCCGCCCCTGCCAAGCCGATGACCCAGCAGGCCAAGATGAAGAAGTGCAACGTCGACGCCACCGGCAAGAAGGGCGACGAGCGCAAGGCCTACATGAAGGAATGCCTCTCGGCCTGAGCCGTTCGGCGCGAATGACTGCGGGCAGCGTGCTGCCCGCACGTTCGCTGCCGTCGCGGCCGTGAGCCGGCCGCCTGTCGCGGCACCGCATCGATGAGCGCCACGTCAGCGACTTCCGGAGGCGCCCCGCCAGCGCCTCGCGCCGTGCTGTTCGACGCCTACGGCACGCTGTTCGACGTCTACAGCATCGGCGTCGCCGCCGAGCGGCTCTTTCCCGGCGCCGGCGAGGCGCTCGGCGTCGTCTGGCGCGACAAGCAGATCGAGTACACGCGGCTGGTGTCGATGAGCGGCCAGGCGCGCAGCTTTCGCGACTGCACGCGCGCCGGCCTGCGCTTCGCGGCGCGCCGCCTGCAGCTGGCCCTGACCGACGCTGCCGAGGCCGAGCTCCTGGCCGCTTACCAGCGACTGGCGCCGTTCGCCGAGAACGAAGCCGTGCTGCGCGAGCTGAAGCGGCGCGGCATCCGCGCCGGCGTCCTCAGCAACGGCGACCCCGACATGCTCGAGGCCGTCGTCGGCCATGCCGGCTTCGCGGCGCTGCTCGACCCCGTTCTCAGCGTCGCCGGCACCGGCCGCTTCAAGACCGACCCGGCGACCTACGCGCTCGGCACCGCAGCGTTCGGGCTGGCGTCGGCCGAGGTGCTGTTCGTGTCGTCGAACGGCTGGGACGCGATCGGCGCCACCTGGTTCGGCTACACCACGCTCTGGATCAACCGCCTCGGCCTGCCGCTCGACGAGCTCGGCACCGCGCCCACCCGCATCGGCACGCGCCTCACCGACGTGCTCGACTTCTTCGCTACCTGATCCCTTCTTTGCTTTCGAGAGAAACGATATGTCCCTGACCTTGCCCGCCGGCGTCCTCATCAACGCGCCGATCCTGCCCGGCTTCGAAACCGTCCTCGGTACGCCGGCACTCGAGCTCGTCGCCCGCCTGCACCGTGCCTTCGAGCCGCGCCGCCAGGAGCTGCTGGCGCTGCGCGCCGTGCGCGCGAAGCGGCTCGACGCCGGCGAGCGGCCCGACTTCCTCGCCGAGACCGCCGCTGTCCGCGCCGGCGGCTGGAAGGTCGCGCCCGTGCCTGCGGCGCTGCAGCGAAGGCGCGTCGAGATCACCGGCCCGGTCGACGCCAAGATGGTCATCAACGCCTTCAACTCGGGCGCCGATTCGTACATGACCGACTTCGAGGACTCGAACTCGCCGCTGTGGACGAACCAGATCCAGGGCCAGATCAACATCGGCCAAGCCATCCGCCGCACGCTCTCTTTCGAGCAGACCACGGCGGCCGGCACCAAGACCTACAAGCTCAACGACACCATCGCGACGCTGCAGGTCCGCCCGCGCGGCTGGCACCTCGACGAGAAGCACGTGACCGTCGACGGCCAGCGCGTCCATGGCGGCCTCTTCGACTTCGCGCTCTTCATGTGCCACAACGCGAAGGAGCTCGTCGCACGCGGCGCCGGGCCGTACTTCTACCTGCCCAAGCTCGAGAGCCACCTCGAAGCGCGCCTGTGGAACGACGTGTTCGTGATGACGCAGAACGAGCTCGGCCTGCCGCAGGGCACGATCAGGGCGACGGTACTGATCGAGACCATCCTCGCCGCCTTCGAGATGGACGAGATCCTGTACGAGTTGCGCGAGCACAGCGCCGGCCTCAACGCCGGCCGCTGGGACTACATCTTCAGCTGCATCAAGAAGTTCAAGCTCGACAAGAGCTTCTGCCTGGCCGACCGCGCCAAGGTGACGATGACGGCGCCGTTCATGCGCGCCTATGCGCTGCTGCTGCTGCAGACCTGCCACAAGCGCGGCGCGCCCGCGATCGGCGGCATGAGCGCGCTGATCCCGATCAAGAACGATCCGGCGAAGAACGAGGCTGCGATGGCCGGGATCATCGCCGACAAGCGCCGCGACGCGACCGACGGCTACGACGGCGGCTGGGTCGCGCACCCGGGCCTGGTCGAGGCGTCGATGAAGGAGTTCGTCGCGGTGCTGGGCGACAAGCCGAACCAGTTCGACAAGCAGAAGCCCGAGGTCGCCGTCAAGGCCGCCGACCTGCTCGACTTCAAGCCCGAGGCGCCGATCACCGAGTCGGGCCTGCGCATGAACATCAACGTCGGCATCCACTACCTTGGCGCCTGGCTCGCCGGCAACGGCTGCGTGCCGATCCACAACCTCATGGAAGACGCGGCCACCGCCGAGATCAGCCGCTCGCAGGTCTGGCAATGGATCCGCACCCCGAAGGGCGTGCTCGACGACGGCCGCAAAGTCACCGCCGAGCTGGTCAAGCGCCTCGTGCCCGAGGAGCTGGCGAAGATCAAGAGCGGCGGCTTCGCCGGCAAGTTCGACCGCGCTGCCGAGATCTTCACGCAGATGAGCACGCAAGACGACTTCGAGGAGTTCCTGACGCTGCCACTGTACGAAGAGATCTGAGCGAAAAGGACCCTCTCGTGTTCGACCTTCGACTGCTTCCCGTGGCCTTCGTGGCCTGCCTCGCGGGCGCGCTGCCTGCCACAGCTACGGACGCCGTGCCGCGCACCGGATCGACACCGCCGCCGTCGATCCGACCGTCCGAGCGCAGGACGACTTCTTCCGGCACGTCAATGGCACCTGGCTGAAGACGACGTCGATCCCGGCCGACGAGTCGTACAGCGACTCGTTCATCATGATCCACGACAAGGTCCAGGACGAGTTGCGCGGCCTCGTCGAGCGGCCGCCGGGCGGCGTCGATGCCCGCCGCATCGCCGACCTGTACGCGAGCTTCATGGACGAAGCCGCGGCAGAACAGGCCGGCCGACGACACCCGCTTTCAGCAGACGCGCAGTGCCTACGTGGCCTACCTTGTCCGCCTGCTCGAGCTGTCGGGCCGCGGCGAGGGCGCCGCTGCCGCCGCCGAGCGGATCGTGGTTCTAGAGATTGCGCTGGCGCGGGGCCAGTGGAGCCGCGTCGACAACCGCGACCCGGTGCGAACCTACAACCGCTACGAGCTCGCCGCACTGGCACCGCTGGCGCCTGGCTTCGACTGGCCGGCTTACCTCGGCGGCCTCGGCCTGAAAGGCAAGGCGACCGATGTCGTCGTCACCCAGCCGAGCCATCTCGCCGCCCTGACCTCCCAGTTGCAGGAGACGCCGCTGCCGGTCTGGAAGGACTACCTGCGCGTTCGCCTGCTGCATTCGTACGCGCCCTATCTCAGCAAGGCGCTCGTCGACGCCCGCTTCGACTACGCGGGCAAGGTGCTGTCGGGAACAAGCGAGAACCAGCCGCGCTGGAAACGCGGCGTCGCTCTCGTCGAGGCCTCGGAAGGCGAAGCGCTCGGCCGGCTCTACGTCGACAGGTACTTCCCGCCGGCGTCGAAGGCCCGGATGGAGAAGATCGTCGCCAACCTGCTGGCCGCCTACCGCCGGAGCATCGACTCGCTCGACTGGATGAGCCCGGCGACGAAGAAGAAAGCCCGGGCCAAGCTTGCCACCTTCGCGCCGAAGATCGGCTACCCGCAGCGCTGGCGCGACTACAGCAAGCTCGTGATCCGCGGCGACGATCTGGTCGGCAACGTCGAACGCGCGCGCGCCTTCGAGTACGAGCGCGACCTCGCCAAGCTCGGCGGTCCGGTCGACTGCGGCGAATGTCACATGACCCCGCAGCAGGTCAACGCCTACTACAACCCGTCTTTGAACGAGATCGTGTTCCCGGCCTCGGTGCTGCAGCCGCCACCTGCGCGAGTGGTGGACGGCCGCGGACCGCGAGCGCTTCCCCGCAAAGACGACGGCGCTGGTCGCGCAGTACTCGGCGTTCGCGCCGATGCCCGGCTAAACCGTTAACGGCGAGCTCACGCTCGGCGAGAACATCGCCGACAACTCCGGTGTCGAGATCGCCTACAAGGCTTACCGCCTCTCGCTCGGCGGCAAGACGGCGCCGGTGATCGGCGGCGCCACCGGCGACGAGCGCTTCTTCTACGGCTTCGCGCAGGCGTTTCGCGGCAAGGCCCGAGACGCGGCGATGCTGACGCAGATCAAGTCCGACCCGCAGTCGCCCGACGAATTCCGCGTCAACGGCGTCGTCCGCAACCGCTCGGCTTTCTACGACGCCTTCAAGGTCAAGCCCGGCGACGCGATGTACCTGCCGCCCGACAAACGCGTCTCGATCTGGTAGGCGGCGGGCGACAATCGGCGCGGCGCTTCGGCGCCACCTTCGCCGCCGCTCGTGCCTGACTCCGACCCCGTCCACTCCCGCGCCGCCCTCGAGGCGCGCTTCGGCCCCGGCTATCGCTGGCGCGTGCTGGCGACGGTGATGATCGGCACGGTGGCGTCGATCATGGCGTCGACGATCATTAACGTCGCGGTGCCCGACATGAGCCGTGTCTTCGGCCTGGGCCCGGAGCGCGCGCAGTGGCTCTCGGCCGGCTTCATGGGCGCCATGACGCTGTCGATGCTGACGACGCCGTGGCTGCTCGACCGCTACGGCTATCGCCATACGTATACCGGCGCAGTCGTGTTGCTGATGATCGGTGGCGTCGTCGGCGGCTTCAGTCCGTGGTTTGACCTGGTGCTGGCGATGCGCGTGGCCGAGGGCCTCGCGGCCGGCGTGCTGCAGCCGATCCCGGCGATCATCATCCTGCATGCGTTCGCGGCCGGCGAGCGGGGCAAGGCGATGGGCATCTTCGGCTTCGGCGTCGTCCTCGCGCCGGCGGTCGGCCCGAGCGTCGGCGGCATCCTCGTCGAGTGGTTCGGCTGGCGCTCGATCTTCTTCGTGGTGACGCCGTTCTGCCTGGTCGCGATGGCGATGGCGCAGCGCTACCTGCCGGTCGGTGCGCCCGGCGGCGCGCCGGTCAGCCGCGCCGGCGGCCGGCTCGATGTCGTCGGCCTCGGCCTCATCGCCGTCGCCGTGCTGGCATTGCTCAACGGCATGGTCCACCTTCGCGGCGACACGCTGGCACTCGGCCTGACGCTGATCGCCTGCAGCCTCGTCGCGACGGTCGGCTTCGTCTACCACCAGCGCCGCGGCGCCCGGCCGCTGATGGCGCTTCGCCTGTTCGAGCACCGCACCTTCGCGATGGGCGGCACCGTCGCCTTCATCTACGGCATGGCGCTCTTCGGCTCGACCTACCTGGTGCCGGTCTTCATGCAGGAGGCACTGCACCTGCCGCCGTCGCAGGCCGGCGCGGTGCTGCTGCCGGCCGGGCTGGTGCTCGCGGTCACGATCCCGATCGCCGGGCGAATGGCCGACCGCGTCGCCGTCAGCCGAATCGTCAGCGCCGGGCTGGTCCTGCTCGCGGCCTCGTTCTTCCTGATGCTCGGCGTCGGCACGCTGACCTCGCTCGCGATCATCACGCTCTGGGCGGTGATCGGCCGGCTCGGCCTCGGCTGCATCCTGCCGTCGCTCAACCTCGGCTCGATGCACGGCGTGCCCGACACTCTCATCTCGCACGGCTCCAGCACCATCAACTTCCTGCGCCAGCTCGGCGGTGCCGTCGGCATCGGCCTGGTCGGCAACGTCCTCGAGTGGCGGCTGCGGGTCAGCCCGGCGCAACCGATCGCCGCCTATCACGAGACCTTCGCCCTGATCGGCACGCTCACCGCGCTCGCCGTCTTCGCGGCGTGGCAGATGGGCGCGCGAGGCATGGCGTCGAAATCAACTTCCGAAAGCGCACGACTGTCTTGAACATCGGCATCGATCTTCTCCCGGAGCGCTGCGACGTCGTCGTCGTCGGCGCCGGTCCGGCCGGCAGCGCCGCCGCGCAGCTGCTCGCGAAGGCGGGTCGCAGCGTTGTCGTCGTCGACCAGCACGCCTTCCCGCGCGACAAGGTCTGCGGCGACGGCCTCATCCCCGACGCCCACCACGCGCTGGCCCGGCTCGGCGTCCTCGACGCGGTGATGGCCGAGGCACGCTCGTCGACGACGCTCACCTGCATCGCGCCGCGCGGCGGCCGCATCGACGTGCCCGGCCGGCTCGCGGTGCTGCCGAGGAAGCGCCTCGACGAGATCGTCTGCCGCGCCGCCGTCGATGCCGGCGCCCGCATGTTCGCGCCGCTGCGCTTCGTGGCGCCGTTGCGCGAAGGCGGTGCCGACGGCGGCGGCCGCGTCGTCGGCGCGACGGTGACGCAGGGCGACGTCCGGCGCGAGATCCGGGCGCCGTGGCTCGTTCTCGCCAGCGGTGCGCAGCCGCAGGCCACGCTGGCCGCCGGCATGTGCGACCGGCGTACGCCGAGCGGCATCGCCCTGCGCGGCTACATCCGTAACGCTGCGATGAGCGCGCGCATCACCAGCCTCGAGGTCGTCTGGCACAAGAAGCTGTCGCCCGGCTACGGCTGGATCTTCCCGTGTGGCGACGACGTCTTCAACATCGGCGTCGGCGTGGCCCAGAGCGAGCGCGAAGGCACGAACGGGCGCCAGCACAAGGTCCGCCACGTCAACCTGCGCGAGGTCTTTGCTGCTTTCCAGTCACTCTACGCGCCGGCCCGCGATCTCGTCGCCGGCGGTCGCTGGCTGGCCGAGCCCGGCGAGGAATTGAAGGGCGCGCCGCTGCGCTGCTCGCTCGAAGGCGCACGCCTCGAAGCGCCGGGTATGCTGGTGACCGGCGAGGCAGCCGGCAGCACGTACGCGTTCACGGGCGAGGGCATAGGCAAGGCGATGGAGACCGGTATCCATGCCGCCGAAGCGATCCTCGCCAGCAGCGACGACGCCGCGGTGCGCGCCGACTACGCCGCCCGCGTCCTCGCCCTGAAGCCGCGCTTCGACATGTACGAGCAGGCCAACCGCGCCAACGAACATCCCTGGCTTATCGACCTGCTCGTCTGGAGCGCGAAGCGCAGCCCGCGACGGGTTCAGCGGATGGCGGGCGTGCTCGAGGAAACGCACATCCCGACGGACGCCGTCACGGTGCGCGGCGTGCTGCGCCGCATCTTCGATCGGCGTTGAGCGGCGGCCTGGCTCGCTATGCCGCGAGCGCTGCCTGGGTGCGCCTGCGCCGCGTCGCCGCTCCGAGCAGAGCCAGCCCGGCAGCGAAGAGCGCATAGGTCTCGGGCTCGGGCACGGCCGTCACCAGTGTGCCTCGGATCTCACCGCCGCCGAACCGGCTGGTGTGGATGTTGAAGTAGCTCTGCCCGGAAGCAAGACCACCCGAGAGAACGGCGAACGCGGACGCCACCGTGCCGCCGTTCAACGTCACGAAGGCCGGGTTGTAGCTGCTCGCGAGCAGCAGGTCGAAGGTCTGGTCGTAGCTGCCGGCGGTGACGCCGAGCGGGAAGCCGGCGAACGTCGGCGTCATCGTGGCGACGCCGGCGTTGCTGGTGCTCGGCGTCGCCGTGCAGCAGTGGATGTGCGACGCCGTGGTGGTGCCGAGCAGATCGCTGAAGCTGGCCTGGATCCGCAAGGTCGGAAGGGCGCCGAGGGTCAGCGTGACCGTCGCCGTTCCGGTGCCGGGCGACGCCGTGGCCGGGATCTCGTTCGAGCCGGTCAGCGCCGCGGTGAACACCTGGGCCTGGGCGGCCCCGACCGAAGCCAGGGCGAGGAGGGCAGCGGTCCATGCGACGGCGAGTTTCATGTTCGATCCTTGGTGTGGCAGAACAAGCCCGCTTTTAGCGCAAAAGGCGCGCGACCGCCATCCCGGATCCGTTCCGTCAGGCACGGGCGATACCATTCGCCATGTGCCAGCTGCTCGGCATGAACGCCAACACGCCGACCGACGTGATGTTCAGCTTCACCGGCTTCGCGACCCGCGCCGAGGAGCACAAGGACGGCTTCGGCATCGCCTTTTTCGAGGACAAGGGCGTGCGCCTGTTCGTCGACGCGCAGAGCGCGCGCGACTCGCCGGTCGCCGACATGGTTCGCCACTATCCGATCCGCAGCGAGAACATCGTCGCCCACATTCGCAAGGCGACACAGGGCCGGGTCGCACTCGAGAACACGCACCCGTTCGTTCGCGAGCTTTGGGGCCGCTACTGGGTGTTCGCCCACAACGGCGACCTCAAGGCCTTTCGGCCGCGCCTGCACGGCGCTTTCCGGCCGGTCGGCGACACCGACAGCGAGCTGGCGTTCTGCTGGCTGATGCAGGAGATCGCCAAGGCGCACGCCAGCGTGCCGAGCGTCGACGAGCTGACCACGACGCTCGCCGAGCTGCTGCCGGAGGTGGCGCGTCACGGCGTCTTCAACGCCATGCTCTGCAACGGTCAGGCGCTGTGGGCGCATTGCTCGACGCGGCTCTTCCACATCGTTCGCCAGCATCCGTTCCGGCGCGCATCGCTGCAGGACGACGATGTCACCGTCGACTTCGCCGAGCAGACCTCGCCGGCCGACCGCGTCGCCGTCGTCGTCACCGAGCCGCTCACCCGAGACGAGACCTGGCACGCGTTCGCCCCCGGCGAGCTGCGAGTCTTCGTCGACGGCATGCCGCTCGCGCGCGCCTGAGCGCAGCCCGTGCGGCCCGGCCTGCCGTTCGCCGCACCGCCGCGGCCGGCCGACGGGCGGCATTCGAGAATCCGGCCATGACCTCTCGCGTCGACGACAACTGGCTGCAGCGCCGCTACTTCGCCTGGGCCGAGCCGCACTACCTGCGCATGCCGCCGCGCACGCGCGCCGAGGTCGAGCGCATCGATCGCTGGCTCTACAGCCGGCGTGGTGCCGGCGTCTGGTTCGCGGTCGCCTGCGCGGTCGTCGCCAGCAGCCTGGGCCTGACCTCCGCCGGCCTGCCGACGCCGGTGGCGATCGCGGCGAGCGTCGGCATCTGGGTCTGCGTGCCGATGGGCGTGCTCGGCGCCTGGTTGCAGCCCGAGCGCTTCGCCGGTCGCCGTGGCGTGCGCTTCGCGATCCTCATCGTCGTCGCCGTCTACCTGGGCGCTGCCTTGGGATTTCTCTCCGGGCGGATCGTGCGCTACGGTGGACTCGAGCTGGCGACGCTGTGGACGGCGCTGCGCAGCGCCATCGCCGATGTCGCGCCGCTGCTCGCGCTCTGCGCCATCCTGCTGGGCGCGGCGCTCGAGTTGGCCGCGTTCGCGCGCCGCCGCGTCCTCAAGGCGCAGCTCGAGCTCGCAACGCTCGTCGGCGAACGCGACGCCGCCGCCCGCCAGGCCGCGGAGGCGCAGCTTCGCCTGCTGCAGGGCCAGATCCGGCCGCACTTCATCTTCAACACGCTGGCGTCGCTGCAGCACTGGGTCGACACCGGCGACGCCCGCGCCGGCCCGCTGCTGCGATCGCTCACGGCCCTGCTGCGAACGACGACCGAGGCGATGGACGCGCCGTTGGCCACGCTCGGCGCCGAGTGCGAAGCGGCGCGCCACTATCTCGAGGTGATGGCGTCGCGGCTCGGCAAGCGACTGAGCTGGCGCGTCGACATCGCTGCCGACTGCGGCAATATCGAACTGCCGGTCGGACTGGTGCTGACGCTGGTCGAGAACGCGGTCGAGCACGGCATCGAGCCGATGCTCGGCGGTGGTCGCGTCGAGGTCACGGCGGCGCGAGACGGTGCCGCCGTGTTGCTGCGGGTCGTTGACGACGGCGCTGGCCTCGCCGGCATGGCGGCCGCTGCGAACGACGCGCCAGGTGGCGGTGTCGGCCTCGCCAACAGCCGCGCCCGCCTGCGCCACCTCTACGAAGCGCGGGCCACGCTCGATCTCGTGCCCGGCCCGCAGCGGCGCGGCGCCGAGGCGCGCCTGCGGATCGAGGCTGCGCCATGAGGCCGACGGCTCTCATCGCCGACGACGAGGAAGCGCCGCGCCAGCAGCTCGCCGCGGCGCTCGCCGTCGCCTGGCCCGAGCTCGAGATCGTTGCCACCGCTGCGAACGGCGTCGACGCGTGGGACCTCTTCCTCGCGCACGAGCCGGCGGTCTGCTTCCTCGACGTCCGCATGCCGGGCATGACCGGCCTCGAGGTCGCGCGCCGAATCGACGGCGCTGCGCGCATCGTCTTCGTGACCGCGTACGGCGACCACGCGCTGGCCGCGTTCGATGCCGGCGCCGTCGACTACGTGATGAAGCCGGTCGATGCCGGGCGCCTCGCACGCACCGTCGCCCGCCTGCGCGGCGGCCCCGAGGGTGGCCGAGATGCCGGCGACGAGGTCGAAGCGCCGGCTCTGCGGGAGTTGCTGGGCCGGCTCGCGGAGCAGGCGCGGCGGCCGCCGGCACTGACGACGATCCAGGCCAGCGTCGGCAAGGAAGTGCGGATGATTCCGGTCGACGAGGTCGTGTTCTTCGAGTCCGACACGCGCTACACCCGCGTCGTCCATCGCGGCGGCGAAGCGCTCATCCGCACGCCGCTGAAAGAGCTGCTCGCCCGGCTCGATCCGGAGCGGTTCTGGCAGGTGCACCGATCTATCATCGTCGATCGACAGGCCATCGCCAGCGCCCTCCGACAGGACGACGGAACCATGGTCGTGACACTGCGCGGCCGCGACGAGCGCCTGCCGGTATCGAGACACTTCCAGGGCCTCTTCCGGGGCCAATAGGCTCCATGACCGCACCCCCTTCTCCGACCTTCCGCTTCGACACTTTCTATAAATACGACGAGCTGACCCGACTGCTCTTCGACTCCGCCCAGGCGCACCCCACGCTGATGGCCGTGCAGTCGATGGGCAAGAGCCATGAAGGCCGCGACATCTGGGTCGCCACGATCACCCGCATCGCCACCGGCACCGCCGAGGACAAGCCGGCGTTCTGGGTCGACGGCAATATCCACGCTGCCGAGCTCACCGCGTCGACGGCGGTGCTCTATTTCCTCAACGAGCTGCTCACGAAGTACGGCCACGACGCCGACATCACGCACCTGCTCGACAGCCGCGTCGTCTACCTCTGCCCGCGCCTGAACCCCGACGGCGCCGAGCTGGCGCTGGCCGACCGGCCTCGCCACATCCGCTCGTCGACCCGGCGCTATCCGTTCGACGAAGAGACCGTCGACGGCCTGACCGCCGAAGACATCGACGGCGACGGCCGCATTCTCTTCATGCGCGTGCCCGATGCGAACGGCACCTGGAAGAAGTGCCCGCAGGACACCCGCCTGATGGTGGCGCGCGAGCCCGGCGAGTTCGCCGGCGAGTTCTACCGACTGATGCCCGAGGGCCTGATCCAGAACTACGACGGCCTCACGATCAAGGTCAACGCCGACCTGGAGGGCCTCGACCTCAACCGCAACTTTCCGTCGGGCTGGCGCCAGGAGCACGAGCAGCAGGGCGCGGGCGACTATCCGACCAGCGAGCCGGAGGTGAAGGCGATGGTCGACTTCATCGTCAGGCATCCAAACATCGGTGCCGCGATCAGCTATCACACCCACAGCGGCGTGATCCTGCGGCCGATGGGCACGCAGAGCGACGACGACATGATTCCCGAGGACCTGTGGTCCATCAAGCGTTTCAGCGACATCGGCGCCAAGCTCTCGGGCTACCCCGCGATCAGCATCTGGCACGACTTCAAATATCACCCGAAGGACGTGATCAGCGGCACCCAGGACTGGATCTACGAGCACCTCGGGGCGCTGTTCTGGGTCGTCGAGATCTGGGCTCCGAACAAGGAAGCCGGCATCACCGACTACAAGTGGATCGACTGGTACCGCGAGCATCCGGTCGAAGACGATCTCAAGCTCATCAAGTGGAGCGACGAGCACTGCGGCGGCCAGGCCCACGTCGACTGGAAGCCGTTCATGCATCCGCAGCTCGGCCAGGTCGAGATCGGCGGCTGGGACAAGATGAACTACTGGCGCAACCCGCCGCCGCCGCTGCGCGAGCGCGAGGCGGCGCGTTTCCCGAAGTGGATGACGACGATCGCGCTGTCGCTGCCCAAGCTCGAGCTGCTGCGCACCGAGGTGCGCGCGCTCGGCCCCGACACCTGGCGCGTGCGCATCGCCGTCGTCAACAGCGGCTGGCTGCCGGCCTACGTCACCAAGCTGGCGCTCGAGCGCAAGATCGTGCGCGGCGTGATGTTCGAGATCCATCTGCCCGAGGGCGATCCGTCGGTCTCACTGGTCAGCGGCAAGCCGCGCATTGAAGGACCGCAGCTCGAGGGCCACGCGCCGAAGAGCTCGCTCAACGCTTTCTTGCCGGCCCGCGAGGTCACGGCCGACCGCGCCATCGGCGAATGGGTGGTGCGGGCGCCGCAGGGCACCCGGCTCGCGCTCAGCGCCCGCGCCGATCGGGCCGGCGCGGTGCGGGCGGAGGTCGTGCTCGACTGAGCGTCGGGGTCACGGCACCGTCGATCCAGCGCGAATGACCGGGCGGGTGACAACCCGTGCGGCCCGGTTCACACTGCCGCCATGGCATCCCTCCTCGTGATCCGATCCGCGCTGTCGATGGTCCTGCCGGCTGTCGTCGCAGGCTTCGTTTCTCTGCCGATCTCGGCTGGCGCGCAGGTCATCGTCGAGAAGAGCGCCCGCGCCGAAGACGCCACGTCGGCGTGCGAGCGCAAGGTCCGGCAGTCGCTGTCGGCGCAGGTCGTCAATCCGGAGGTGACGTTCAACGCCGCGCCAGCCGTGCAGCCGAGCCTTTCCGGCGATGGCCAGGTCGTGCTGCAGGGCGAAGGCCGCTGGCGCGCCGCCGACGGTGCCCGCAAGTTCAACTACAGCTGCAATGTCGACGTGCGCACGGCCGAGGTCTTCGGCCTCGTCATGCGCGACTCGCGGCCGGCCGCTGCACCGCCGCCGCCGGCCCCGCGCCCGGCCGAGCCCGACCTGAGCCACCTGTCGCTGGCGGCTTGCGAATCGAGCGTGGTCCAGGCGCTGAAGCAGCGCTGGCCACTGGTCTCGCAGATCAGCTTCGACAGCGACACCCGCCGCTACGGGCAGGAGACCTCGGTTCGCGCCGAGCTCCACGGCCGCGGCCGGGCGTTGCCGGCCCAGGGTGCGCCGTCGACGCTGTTCGGTTTCGACTGTGCGATCGACCCGCGCGACGGTCAGGTCCTGGGCACGCGCCTCTCGGGCTGAACCGCCCTCAGAACCGCATCCGCACGCCGCCCGCGACCGAGTTGCCCGACGACACGAAGCTCAGCTTCTCGTACAGCGCGGCAACGTAAATATCGGTGTTCTTCGAGAGGAAGTAGTCGTAGCCGATCGAGGCCTGGCGATCGGTCGTGCCCGACAGCGGTGTCTTCGTGTGCGAGCGCCCGTAGGCGACCAGGACCAGGCTGGTGCCGAACGGCACGGCAGCGCCGATCTGGTAGAGCGTCGTCTTCGATTCGACGGTGGCGCCGGTCCGGATGCGGCCGAGCTGGCCGTACACACGAACGAACCTGAAGTCGTACGACGCGCCGGCCTGGATCACGTTCTGGCTCTCGAAGCCGGCCGGCAGCGCCTGGCCGCTGTTGCGGATCAACTCGCCGGCAAGCGCGGCCGCGAACGGGCCGCTGATGTACGCGGCACTGCCGCCGATGTTGTGGCCGCCGTGGCCGGCGCTCGGGTTGGTCTCGTTGGCGTTGAAGGCGACGTTGACGCGCAGCGGCGCGTCGCCAGCGCTGTTGTTGTACGAGATGGCGTTGTTCCAGCGGGTGTCGCCGAGGACCGCGCCACCGAAGTACTGGCGCACGCTCGGCGAGAAGCCGAGCGACTCGCCGAACGGATTGAAGTTGATCGTCGTCAGCCACAGCGGCGACGGCGCGCGGCCGAGCACGGTGGTGCCGAAGGCGCCCGACAGGCCGACGCTGGACTCGCGCGCGAAGATCACGTCGCTGTCGCTGCGGCCGACGCTGCCGGTGTCGACGCGGACATACGACTCGAGCTTGAAGACCGCCCGCAGGCCGCCGCCGAGGTCCTCGCTGCCGCGAAAGCCGAGGAAGCTGCGCGTCAGGTTGCCGCTGTCGAGTTGCCAGCGGCGGGTGTCGATGCCGACCGGCCGGGTCCGGCTGCCGGAGGCGTCGACCAGGCCGTAGAGAACCACGTTCTGGCCTTGCGCGCCGGTGCAGCAGGCAGCGGCGACCACGAAGCCAGCCGCAAGAATCGATCGGAACATTCGCAACACCTCGGGAGCCGGAAGGCGACAAGGGAAAAGTCGTCGCCGCAAGGGCGACAGCGGCTCGTATTCTGGCCGAGAACCCTGAGAGCCACGTGCTGGCTCAGCGGCGTGCAGCCCAGCCGCCACAATCGGCAGCCTCGAAAGATCAACGCGTGGACCTCTTCGTCAACGGCGCAATGCGCCAGCTTCCCGACGACCTCGCCGAGCCGTCGATGCCGCTGCTCTGGGCCCTGCGCGACCTGCTCGGCCTGACCGGCACCAAGTTCGGCTGCGGCGTCGCTGCCTGCGGTGCCTGCACCGTCCACGTCGACGGTCGTGCCGTGCGCTCGTGCGTGACGCCGCTGGCTGCCGTGCAGGGCAGGCGCGTCGTCACCATCGAAGCGCTCGGCAGCGTCGCGAGCCCGCATCCGCTGCAAGCGGCTTGGCTGCAGCACCAGGTGCCGCAGTGCGGCTACTGCCAGAGCGGCCTGCTGATGGCGGCGGCGGCGCTGCTGGCCGCGAACCCGTACCCGAGCGATGCCGATATCGAGGCCGCCGTCACCAACATCTGCCGTTGCGGCACGTATCCGCGCGTTCGCGCCGCCATCAGGTCGGCGTCCAAGGCATGAGACGGCGGACGATGCTCGTGAGCGGCCTCGGCGCCGCCGGCGCCTTCGTGGTCGGCTGGGGTGTCCTGCCGCCGCGCGACCGCGTCGGCGGTACCGAAAGCTGGCCGGGCGGCGCGGGTGAGGTCGGCCTCAACGGCTGGATCAAGATCGCCGCCGACGGCACCGTGCTGCTGGCGATGAACCGCAGCGAGATGGGCCAGGGCACGCACACGGCGCTGGCCATGCTCGCCGCCGAAGAGCTCGACGTGTCGCTGGCCAAGGTGCGCCTCGTCACCGCCGGCCACGACCGCCTGTACGGCAACGTCGCCATGTTCGTCGCCGTCCTGCCGCTGCATCCGCGCGACAGCGACGCCGGTCGCGAGACGAAGACGGCACGCGGCGGCCAGTGGGTCGTGGCCAAGGTCGCGCGCGAGCTCGGCATCAACGCCACGGGCGGCTCGTCGTCGGTGGTCGACGGCTGGGACGTGATCCGCCTCGCCGCAGCCACGGCGCGCGCTCGCCTCCTCGGCGCGGCGTCGCTGACGTGGAAGCTGCCGGCCGGCGAGCTCGTCGTGGCCGACGGCGTCGTCAGCCACCCGTCGGGCGCCTCGGCGCACTTCGGCGCGCTGGCGCGGATGGCAGCGGCGACGCCGAGCGGCGAGGTTCGGCTGAAGGCGCGCGCCGACTGGAAGCTCGTCGGGACAGCGGCGCCGCGGCTCGACCTGCCGGCCAAGGTCGACGGCTCGGCCGTGTTCGGCATCGACGTGCGACCGCCAGGCCTGCTCTTCGCCGCGATCCGCCACTGCCCGATGCTGGGCGGCGGCGCCGGTGCCGTCGATGTCGCGCCGGCGCTGGCGCTTGCCGGCGTCGAGCGCGTCGTCCGCCTCGGGCCGTACGGCGGCGGCGACGCGGCGCTCGCCGTCGTCGGCAGGACCTGGTGGCATGCTCAGCGAGGCGCCCAGGCGATCAAGGTCGAATGGCAGCAGCGACCCGCCGGCCCGCTCGACAGCGCCGCCATCCTCGACGGCCTCGCCGAGACCGCGCGCACCGCGGCCGACGCCGGCGGCGGCTTCGCCTTTTTCAGCCGCGGCGACTTCGCGGCTGCCGACGCCGGCGTCAAGCGCCGAGTCGAAGCCGAGTACCGCGCGCCGTATCTCGCCCATGCACCGATGGAGCCGATCAACTGCACGGCGCGCGTCGCCAAAGGCCAGGTCGAGATCTGGGCGCCGACGCAGGTGCCCGGCCTGGCCCGCGACATCGCTGCCGAAGTCGCCGGCGTGCCGGTCGACGCGGTCACCGTGAACGTGACCTACCTCGGCGGCGGCTTCGGGCGCCGGCTCGACGTCGACTTCGTCGGCCAGGCCGTGCGCATCGCCGTCGAGTGCGGCGGCCGACCGGTGCAGCTGATCTGGTCGCGTGAGGAAGACATCGGCCACGACTTCTACCGGCCGGCCGGCGCCGCCGTGCTGCGCGCCGGTCTCGACGCCGGCGGCCTGCCGGTGACGCTCGCCATCACCAGCGCCGGCGACGCCATCACGCCGCGCTGGATGGAGCGCACCATCCCCTACCTCGTCGGCCCGGTCGACACGCCCGACAAGACCGCCAGCGAAGGCCTGTTCGACCAGGCCTACGGCATCCCGTATCAGCGCATCGCCCACGTCGCCACGCACAGCGGCGTGCCGGTCGGCTTCTGGCGCTCGGTCGGCCATTCGCACAACGCCTTTTTCAGCGAGTCGTTCATCGACGAGCTCGCTCACACGGCCGGCCAGGACCCGGTCGCCTATCGACTGGCGATGCTGGCCGACGAGCCGCGCCATCGCGCCGTGCTTCAGCTCGCCGCCGAGCGCGCCGGCTGGCCCGGCCAGGGCGAGGCGCGGCGGCCGCTGCCGGCCGGCCGGGCACGCGGCGTCGCACTGCACGAGAGCTTCGGATCGATCGTCGCGCAGGTCGTCGAGGCCTCGATCGAGAACGGGAAGCCGCGCGTGCACCGCGTCGTCTGCGCTGCCGATGTCGGCACCGTCGTCAACCCGGGCATCGTCGCCCAGCAGATCGAGAGCGCGGTGATCTTCGCGCTGTCGGCGGCGCTGTACGGCCGCATCGACATCGAAGGCGGCGTCGTCCGCCAGCGCAACTTCCCCGACTACCCGGTGCTGCGGCTGGCCGAGACGCCGCTGATCGAAACCCACCTGATCGAGAGCACGCGACACCCCGGCGGCGTCGGCGAGATCGGCACACCGCCGCTGGCGCCGGCGCTGGCCAACGCCTTGTTCGCGCTGACGGGAAAGCGGTCGAGGCAGCTGCCGCTGGTTCTCGGCTGACCGTTCGGTTGCTGGCGTCGCGTCAGGAGAAGTGCAGGCCGCCGACGCTGAGCCACGGCAGCAACCAGGCGCCGGTGTCGAGCCGCTCGCGGCTGACGGCCGCGACGCCTTCGAGCATGCGGGCGACGTTACCGGTGATCATCGTCTCCGAGAGGGCGCCGGCGAGGTGGCCGGACTCGATGGCGAAGCTGTTCTTGATGACGCCCGAGAAGTCGCCGTTGGCGGCCGGCCGGCCCATCGACAAGCGGCCGACGAAGGCGCCGTGCACGACATCGCCCACCATCGCAGCGCGTGCCGTGGTGCCGGCAGCGAGCTGCCAGCCTGCCGCGGCGACAGGCGTGTGCGGCAGGCCGGCCTTGCGGCTGCCGTAAAGCGTCGGCAGCAGCGTTCGCAGCGTACCGGCAGCGAGCACGTCGACCGGCCGGGCGACGAAGCCGTCGGTCGAAAAGGCGACCGTGCCCGGCGCGTCGAATCGGCTCGAGAGCGACAGCAGCGGCGAGGCGACGGGCTGGCCGACGCGCTGGCGATAGAGCGAGGTGCCGGCGATCAGCGCGCTGTCGTCGAACTGGCCGAGCAGCCAGACGACGAGGTCTTCGACGGCGCTCGGCGCCAGCACGACGCTGCCGGTGAAGCGGGCGCCGATCGGCCTCGTCTCGATCTGCTGTTCGGCGTCGCGCAGCATCTCGGCGATGCCGAAGCGGGCCGCGACCGGCATCCCGACGAGCGAATCGCAGGTGCCGCCCGCACTCGCGAACGAACTCGAACGCTTGCCGTCGCGGGCGACTCCGGCGATGCTGATTTCGTAGCTGCCGAGCCTGCATTCGAGTGCGCTGCCGCCGCTCGTGAGCGTGCACGACTCGACCCGGTTGTGGGCCACGAAGGCCTCGTCGAGCATCATCTTCGGCGCCTCGCGCTCGCGGTAGGCGAGCAGCTCGTCGACGGTGTCGGCGAGCACGCGGGTGTCGCTGTCGAGCGGCCCGCGCACGATCCGCCCCTGCTCGCCGGCGGAGACGGCGTTGGCGTCGTCGACCGGTGCCGAGCCGGCGCCCGCGAACAGCGCCGCGATGCGCCCCTGCACCGCCGACGCGTCGTCGAGATCGGCGAACTCGGTGCTGGCCTTGCGCCCGCCGACGAGGCCGAGCAGCGACAGCCGCCGGGTCTTGGTGCTGCGCATCAGGCTCGGCGCGTTGTGGGCGATGTTGATCTCTTCCTTGGCGAGCGCGCTGGCCGTGGCCTGGGCGTGCTCGAAGCCGGCCTCGCGCATCGCCGCGAGCGCGCTCGCGGCGATGCCGTGCAGACGTGTCGACACGTCGGCCATCTCAGACTCCGCCGAGATGAGCGCGGGCGCGGATCGCCGGGCCGCCCATCGAGACCACCATCGGCTGCTTCTTGCCGCAGTAGCCGGCGCAGTTCCAGACCATGTCGTCTGAGACGGCGTCGACGCTCTGCAGCACCTTGATCGCCGAGCCGGAGACCGTGGTGTCGCGAATGGCGGCGCCGAGCCGGCCGGCCTTGATCTCGTAGCCGAGCGTGATCGCGAACATGAATTCGGTCGTCGCGTCGGCCTGGCCGTTGCCGGTCTTGAGAAGCAGGTAGCCGTCGTCGACGCCGGCGATCATCTCGGCGAGCTTCGAGGTGCCGGGCAGGATCGCGGTGTTCCTCATGCGCACCAGCGGCTCGTCGGTCGGCAGGTAGGCGCGGGCGTTGCCGGTCGCCTCGCGGCCGGTGAGCAGCGCCGTCTCGCGGCTGTTCATGAATTCCGTGAGAACGCCGCGGTCGATGAGCACAGCGTCGCGCGCTGTCGTGCCTTCGTCGTCGGCGTAGACCGGCACCAGCGTCTCCTCGCCACGAAAGGTGTGGGCGTAGTCGATCATCGTCACCAGTTCGCTGGCGACGCGCTCGCCGACGAGGTTGCCAGTGACGGCACCGCCGAGCACGAGGTCGGCCTCGCACGGGTGGCCCATCGCTTCGTGGGCGAGGATGCCGGCGAGGTCGGGCCCCATCACGACGACGTGCTGCCCGCCGCGCGCCGGCACCGCCTTGCACTTCGCCTGCAGGTGCTCCCAGGTCGCGTCGAGCCGCGGCGCCAGGGCGTCGGTGGTGAGCACGAGGTCGGCGACGCTGCCCTTGCCGCTGACGAACTCGCGCAGCTCGACGGGCGCGCCGTCGTCGCCCTCGCCGATGAGCGTGATGGCGCAGGTCGCCCGCTGGATGCTGTTGAGCACGTCGCTGCCATCGCCGGTCGTGAGCCACTTGCTGTGGTGCTCGTCGTGCAGCATCAGCTGCGTCGAGCGCAGGCCCGGGTAGCGCGCCATGCACCAGGCGTGCAGCGACTGCATCAGCTCGACGCACTCGGCCGGCGCCAGCAGCGCCCGGCCGCGATGTTCGTGCCGGCCGCGATGGCTGCCGCCGGGCAGGGTCGGCGCGGTCCTGGCGCCGAAGCGGACCATCGCGCGCGCATGCAGCCGCGCCTTGTCGCGCACGCGGCCGGCAGCGCCGGCATCGCCCGCAGGAGCTGCCGCAAAGCCCCAGTAGCCGCCCTCGAAGACGCGCTCGCTGACGCTGGCCTCGGCGCTGCGGTTGTTGACGGCGAGGTGGCCGCCGGTCATCACCAGCCGCGTCTTGCGAAGCTCGTGGCGTCGTGATTCCGTGTAGTCGGTGGCCTGGCCCATGGCGGTCTCCGATCAGTGCTCGAGTTGCGGCTGCGCCGCGGCGCCCGGCTTGGTGCGGACGTGGCGCGCCAGGGTGCGACGCAGCTTCGGCGCGTCGATCGGCTTGGTGAGAAAGTCGTTCATGCCGGCGGCCAGCGCCTGCTCGCGCTCCGAGACCAGCGCCGCCGCGGTGAGGGCGATGATCGGCAGGGCATGCGCGCTCCAGGCCTTGCGCAGTTCGATGGCTGCCTCGTTGCCGCCCATCACCGGCATCTGCACATCCATCAGGACGACGTCGAACGGCCGGCCTCGGCGAGCCGCCGCCTCGACGGCGCGGATCGCCATGCGACCGTCGCGCGCTTCTTCGACGTCGACGCCCCACTGCGCCAGCGTCGCCGCCGCGATCATCATGTTGACCGGGTTGTCCTCGACGAGAAGCACGCGCGCCGAGCTCAGTCGTGCGCTGTCGACGGCATCGTTGCCGACGCTGTCGCCGACCGCGAAGGCGGCCGGCAGCGGCAGCTCGGCCCAGAAGGTGCTGCCGCGCCCGGGTTCGCTGGCGACGCCGACGTCGCCGCCCATTAGCTGCGCGAGCTGGCGGCAGATCGACAGGCCGAGGCCGGTCCCGCCGAAGCGCCGCGTCACCGATACGTCGCCCTGGCTGAAGGGCTGGAACAGTTGTTCCTGGCCTGCAGCGTCGATGCCTTCGCCGGTGTCGACGACCGCGAGGCGCACGCCGCCGGCGGCACCGGCGCCGGCCTCGACGCGGATGCCGCCGCTGGCCGTGAACTTGACGGCGTTGGTGATGAAGTTGCCGAGGATCTGGCGAACCCGGACCGGGTCGCCGGTGACGCGCATCAGCAGCCCGTCGTCGATCACCAACTCGAAGCCCAGGCCGCGTGCCTCGGCGAGCGAGCGGTACGAAGCGTGCACGGCGCCGAGCAGCTCGCGCAGGTCGAACACGGTCTCGTCGAGCGTGAACTTGCCGGCCTCGATCTTCGAGAAGTCGAGGATGTCGGAGAGGATGCCTTCGAGGCCGCGTGCGCTCTCGAAGATTTGCTCGACCAGCCGCTGCCGCGCCGAGCCATCGATGCTGTCGCGCAGCGCCAGCCGGGCCAGGCCGAGCAGGCCGTTGAGCGGCGTGCGGATCTCGTGGCTGGTGTTGGCGAGGAAGGCGCTCTTGGCGCGGCTGGCCGCCTCGGCAGCGTCGCGCGCGGCGGCAAGCGCGGCGTCGAGACGGCGCCGCTCGGTCACGTCGTCGGCGATCCAGATGGTGCCGCCGTGGCTGGGCCGCATCGGGTCGACGGCTTGGCCGAGGATGCGGCACCAGAAGCGGCTGCCATCCTGGCGGCGCATCTCGCGCTCGATCTCGAACGGCTCGCCGGCGGCGAGCAAGGGTCCGGCGACGCGGCCGATCTCGGCGTAGTCGGTGGCGTCGACCCAGACCGTTGATCCCGGCTGGCCCACCATCGAACCGGTGTTCCAGCCGAAGATCGCCTCCCAGCGCGGATTGGCCTGCACGAAAGCGCGGTCGCGCGTCAGGGCGATGCCGATCGAGGCACGCTCGAGAATCACGGCGTGCTCGAGGCGCGAGCGCTCGCTGTCGGTGACGTCGCGGGCGTTGACGACGACGTAGTCGCGGCCGTCCATCGCGAAGCGCGCTGCCGACACCAGCACCGAGGCGAGGCCGCCGGAGCGCTTCTGGATCGTCGCCGGCAGGCCTTCGATGCGACCGGCGCCGGCCATCGCGTCGCGCAGGCGGTCGCGGTCGCGCGGGTCGTGCCAGAGGCCGAGCTCGAGGGCGTTGCGGCCGACGACCTCCTCTGCGGCGAAGCCGGTCAGCCGGCAGAAGGCCGGATTGACCATCACGTGGTGGCCGCTGTCCAGCTCCGAGAGCGTGATGCAGTCCGGGCTGGTCGCGAACAGGTGGCTGAGCATCGCTTCGGAACGGCGCAGCGCCGCCTCGGCGGCCTGGCGCGCCGTGATGTCGAAGAGGATCGACAGCGTCGCCGGGCCGCCAGCCGAATCGACCCGCACGGCGCTGACCTGGACGCAGATCCGCCGGCCGTCGGCGGTGCGCGTTTGGTACTCGGTGACGTCGATGCCCTCGCCGATCTTCATCGTCTCGAGCCGCTGGAGGCGAGCGGCGAGCAGGGTCTGCGCCTCGCCGGGGCCGTAGAGATCGACGAGGCGAAGGCCGTTCATCGCGTCGGCGCTGGCGAAGCCGAACAGGCGCGCCGCCGCCGGGTTGGCGTCGTAGACGACGCCGCGCCGGTGCAGGTAGAGCGGCGACGGCGAGCGCTCGAAGAGCTCGCGGTAGCGCGTCTCGCTGGCGACCGAGGCGCGCTGCGTCCGCAGCTCTTCGGTGACGTCGCGGGCGACGCCCCAGTAGCCGGTAAAGACGCCGTCGTCACCGAACTTGGGCTCGCCGCTGACGCTGTGGACGCGGGCGCGACCGCTCGCGTCGCGGCGCCGCACCAGCATGCCGGAGAACGGTCGGTGCGCTTCGAGGTCGGCACGGTGGGTGTCGAACTGGGCTTCGCTCATGCCGATCTCTGCCGCCTCCCACGGGGTCTTGCCGAGTTGGGCGGCCAGCACGGTCGGGTCGATCAGGCCGCGCGGGTCGGAGACATGGCTGAACCGGAAGTCGCTGTCCTGCTCCCAGTAGAGGTCGGCCGCCAGCCGCAGCAGGTCGTGGGCGTGGCGCTCGCGGGCCGCGGCGGTACGCAGATAGTGAGCGACGACGCGCGAGATCAGCGCCCCGGCTGCCAGGCCCGCCGCGACGACGAGGCACTGCAGCATGAACATCAGCGCCAGCGAGTTGCCGGCGGTGCCGCGCGCCGCGAAGCCGCCTTTCTCGAGCAGCGCCAGCACCGTGAGCTCGGCGACGGCGAGCAGCGCCAGCCCGGCGCCGGAGCGCACGCCTGCGAGCGACGCCATGACGCAGACGACGAGGCCGAGCATGCCGACCGACGGGTCGTGCAGGCCGTCGTGCAGGGTCAGGGCGAGGGCACCGGCGAGCAGCATCGCGCCGATCGCGGTCGCATGGAGCGCGCCCCACATCGCGAAGCCGAGCCGGTTGCTGCGCACGCAGGCCCATGCCGACAGGCAGGCATAGAGGCCGAGGCCCGTCACCAGGGCCAGCCGTGCCGTCTCCGTCAGCGAGCTCGCCACGAGCGAGACGACGAGGGCGGCCGTGAGCGCGGTCGCAGCCGCCACCCCGAAGCAGGCGCGGGCAATGATCCGGAACACCCGCTCCGACTCGGCCGGTGCGAGCGAAAGGTGAGGGCGCTCCGCCATGCAGCGAATCAGGCGACGGCCGCGGCCAGCTCGGCGCGCGCCGCTTCGGCGGCTCGACGCGAGGCGGCTTGGAAGCCCGTCGAGGCCGCTTCGCCGGCCGCACCGCCGGCATAGAGCACCGCCCGCGACGAGCTGACGATGATCGGTCCGGTGGTCCGCTCCGGCGTGCCGCGCCAGCCGGCACGCACTGTCGCGGCGGCGTCGCCGCCCTGGGCGCCGATGCCGGGGATGAGCAGCGGCAGCGTCGGTGCCAGTTCGCGGACGCGGGCGATCTCGGCCGGAAAGGTGGCACCGACGACGAGGCCGACCTGGCCGCCGCCGTTCCATTGCTCGACCGCGAGCCGGGCGATGCGCTCGTAGAGCTTCTCGCCGGACTCGAGGCGCAGCTCCTGCAGGTCGGCGCCGCCGGGGTTCGAGGTGCGGCAGAGCAGGATCACGCCCTTGCCGGCGTAGCGCAGGTAGGGCTCGAGCGAGTCGAAGCCGAGCAGCGGCGACAGCGTCACCGCATCGGCGCCGTAGCGGTCGAAGACCTCGCGTGCGTACTGCTCGGCGGTGCTGCCCATGTCGCCGCGCTTGGCGTCGAGGATCACGGGCACGTCAGGCACGCTGTCGTGGATGTGGGCGATCAGGCGCTCGAGCTGGTCTTCGGCGCGATGCGCGGCGAAGTAGGCGATCTGCGGCTTGTAGGCGATGACGAGGTCGCGGGTCGCGTCGACGATCGCCGCGCAGAAGTCGAAGATGCGCGACGCGTCGCCGCGCATGGCGCCGGGAAAGCGTGCCGGATCGGGGTCCAGGCCGACGCAGAGCAGCGAGCGGTTGACGCGTTCGGCATGCGCGAGCTGCTCGACGAAGGTCATGCCCTTCAAGCTCATGCCGCGGCACCGCCGGCGCTGCGGGCCAGCCGCTCGGCGTCGCCGATGTACGAGGCCGGCGTCATCGCCAGCAGCCGGGCACGCTCGGCTTCGGGAATGGCGAGGCCGCGGATGAAAACGTGAAGCACATCCTTCGTGATCGCCTTGCCGCGCGTGAGCTCCTTCAGCTGCTCATAAGGGTTGGCGATGCCGTGCCGCCGCATCACCGTCTGCACCGGCTCGGCGAGCACTTCCCAGGCGGCGTCGAGATCGGCGGCGACGCGCTCGCTGCCGATGCCGAGCTTGGCCATGCCGCGCGCCAGCGAGTCGTAGCCGAGCAGGCAGTGGCCGAGTGCTGCGCCCATGTTGCGCAGCACCGTGCTGTCGGTGAGGTCGCGCTGGAAGCGCGAGATCGGCAGCTTCTCGCTCATGTGCGCGAGCAGCGCGTTGGCGAGGCCGAAGTTGCCTTCTGCGTTCTCGAAGTCGATCGGGTTGACCTTGTGCGGCATCGTGCTCGAGCCGATCTCGCCGGCCTTGAGCTTCTGCGTGAAATAGCCGAGGCTGATGTAGCCCCAGGCGTCGCGC
>Ga0123338_10000661_pt1 | contig 34784 bp, 35 predicted proteins | sample grotaG_FD_89793 | JGI IMG/M metagenome (GOLD analysis project Ga0123338, IMG submission 89793) | Glacier valley bacterial and archeal communities from Borup Fiord, Nunavut, Canada, to study Microbial Dark Matter (Phase II) -... | ecosystem: Environmental > Aquatic > Freshwater > Ice > Glacier ...
GTGACCGTGGTCGTTTGCGGGCCCACTGCACGGCTCACGTAGAGCAGGCGAACCAGCATCGAAGACCTTGTGGGGTGGTGGCCAAGGGCGGAATCGAACCACCGACACGCGGATTTTCAATCCCTTTCCGCGTCTTCGGCATCTGCTCTTCACACGCAACAACCATACAAATCAAGCACTTGCAGCGCAGTCAACCGCAGTCGACCGCAACTTTCCGCACCCGATTACTCACGCGACTGCCAGATTCTTGCCAGAAATATGGCACTGACGTTCGCGCGCGTGGGAAGTATAGAGACCTCGGTTATGAATGCGCAACGGGCTCGGCCGCGGTCCGGCTTCACATGAGCGGCGGTCTGACGCCACTGGAAGGACGAACGTGCCGCGCAGTCGCCCTAGCCGGTTGGAGGGCACGCACGTTACAGCGTTACAAGAGAGGCCCCAGCCGATAGGGCGCCCCCATCACTCGACCCCGGGACTACGACCTCAACAGCGAAGGCAGGACAGCAAGGTTATACCCACCCAGCGCGGCAAGTGTGTTCTTGATGACGAACGCGGACAGGTCTTGCGCATCGGCAGTATCACCATGACAGCGCCGTCCTTCTGCAATCTCTCGTGGCTGCCCTTGCGCCCCGTCCTTGACCCGGTATCCCCGGTCCCAGCCCTAGGCGTCTAGCGCCTGATGGGTCCAAACACGAGCTCTCGATTTTGAATGTCCCAGGTCGCCCTAATCTTGCCCGAACGGAACGTAGCAGAAGGGGCTTGCGCCGTCAGCTCAAGTGTCTCCGGCTCGCCAGGAGTCGGTTCCAGCTCCGACACGCTTATCCGAATGGCGGTGATGTTCAACTCCTGAGTCGTCGGAAGAGTGACTCTTGCAGGAGCAGGGTTCGCGGTCGACAGGCTACTCGTGATTTGGGGAAGGTTTCTCGGCGTGACCGCCGTCGCTGACGTTCGGTAGTTTCCTTCAACGATGAGCTCACCATGGCCCCCGCCCGGGCAGTTGCGAGCAAAAACGAGGTTCTGATAATCGATGCCGCGAATCGTTCCGGTGGCGACGGCTTGATTGCCGTTGGTCGTAACGGTGGCTCGCGGAGACGAGCTGTTGGATAGGTTGTCCCACTTAGTTGTCGGAAGGGCCACAAAGGACGCGCCAGCCGGAAGCGTGAACGTCGCAACAGCTGACTTGGTTTCTTCGCAGCCGAAGTTCACTTGACCAGATGTCGCGCGGAAGGGCACGACCGTTTCGCTTGTAGAGCTAGCTTGCCCCGAAACCGCGCTAATGATGCGGTAGGTAACCGGCTTGGCGACCGCTTCAGGGTTCGCCGAATTGCTCGACCACGCCAAGATAAAAACCACTGCAGCGGTGAGCCCCCAGCTGATGAGGACGTAGTAGACAACATACGCGCGCAGCAGACGCGTTCGCTGCCTTCGGATTTCATCAGCAGGCGCCGTAACAAGATTGGCCACCGAAAAGAACGCAGAAAAGCCTAAAGCGGTTGCCACGACCGCAATTGCCGCGAGCGTAACAACCGACACCGGTGCGCTGTTTCCTAGAAAAACCCACGTAAGCGCAAGGAAGACAGCTACCAGTACTCCTATCAGGTTCCGGGTGTGGGGGTAGAGCGGGTGGTCCGAAATCGAAGGGGGAGGCTTTTTCGCAACGAGCAAATAGATGCTCACGCCTGTTGTAAGGACAATGCCGGCCAGACGAGAGATTCCACCCAAAGGAATCGCGCTAACTGCACTGCTCGCCGCGCTAAGTGCCTCGACTGCCATCGCTCCGCCCTCCCATTTGCAAGCCTCTCCGAGGGACTTCTTCAGAGGGCAGCGTTTCCTGCGATTCTGCGGCAATCATGCGGAAACAGCGAGTGCGGCCGGCGCTATGGCTCATATCTTCTGATGAACGGACTACAGACTCGTCGACGGAGCAACTTGCGAGGCTCCCAACCTCCATTGCTTGCGGCAACAAGATGCGCCGTGCACTACGTGTTTCCATCGGCCACGGTCCTTCTCGCTCCCGAACTTCTCAGGGGTGCTCTGAACACGACTCGTAGGGGGACGAAAAAATATGCGCCCTACACGTCGAACCCCACCAAAAGGACAACATGACCACCGAGAACAGTTCTTACATCGTGCCCATGACCGACAACGAGTCCACGCCTACACGTTCGCCCGCCTTACCGCTCTGATGAACGCTGGCACGCGACCAACGAGGAGCCGCCGGGAGCCGGCGTACTGTCATCGGGCGAATACGTGGCGCTCGCAGTCAACGCAGGGCATGAGCACTCGCTGGGACGCTCACCAGTGACTAACTTTTTGCTCCTGGACGGATGGCTGCAGCGCTGTGTGCTTGAGACCCGAGGCATGCCTGGATTGGTAGGGACAAGGGTCGGGTACGACCCACAGTGGGTTGCGCAAGTGCAGCCTCTCGGCCTCTAGTACCCCGTACTGGGTCAGAAGCCGTGGAATTAGACCTCCGCCTACGGGCGGAGGTTTCGTTCGTGCGTCGCCGCCGAACGTTAGCGCGACGAGTGCGAGGCACACCTTAGGGGCGCACGTGCCCGCTAACGTGAGGCATGTCAGGCGAGCTAGACCCGTCGCCTTCGCAAGGCCCTGGGCCATCCAGCAACCGAGCCCGCTGGGCTTGCTGTTCGACCATGAGGAAGGCCTCGACAGTCGATTCGAACCATACGATGCACCGCCCGTAGCGCCGCCCAGGCGGAAACCTTCGGTTCTCAATCAGCCGTTCGAGAGCTCGCTCACCGCAACCGAGGAGCGCGGCCACCTCAGGCTTGCTGAGCATGCGGAATTTTGGGGCGTCCATCGGTGAGACTTTCAGTAGATTGCCCGTCTAGCGAACGCCCTTTAAACGCGCGTCTGCTGGGTTTCGCCAAAGCGACGAAGCGCACCTCACGCAGATTCACGACGACCCGGCGACCGAAAGCCCCCTACAAACGCCTGGCGATGCATGCGCTTCGTACTTGGCATTCAACCGTCGTCCCTTTGAAATGCGAGCCGTTTGCCTGTGGATTGGGCGACCTCTTCCGTCACAGTTCGACTCATGCCGACTGAGCGCGAACGCGGTGCCTACACGTTTTCGTTGGGGGAGATGGCTCAAGTCCTCGCGACCAACGTTTTAGGCATCAAGCGGGAGTCACGGATGCAGCCCCGGGAGTCAGTAGCGGAGGGGCGAAACAGCAAGGTGTGCAAAACCTTGAAAGTCTGACTATGTCGCAGCGTCTGCACCGACTGCGATGCCCAGGCGACGGGCCGGCTCCACGGTCCAAGGCTTTGAGTCGATGGAAATTCGACGGGGCAAGACTCGCTGCTCGGCATCCTGCCGGGCAGGGGGAACTTTGCCCAAAGCTCAGGGCCTCTTCCACGTCTTGGCCGAGGGGAGTAACAAGGTGCCCCTTCCAAGGCAACGCGGTAGACCTCTCAGACCTGCTGCGTTCGAGCGCGGCGGCAGCTTCCAATAACGTTTGGGCTATCTCCTATGCCGTCGCAACGTTCTCTCCACCTGTGTTGGCGAGCACACTCAAAGCACGATGCCAACGGTCATTGATGTGACCGTACCGGTACGCCTCCAGGCCCTCGATGGAGCCATCGAAGTCCACCGGGGTCGCAAAACAGCTGGGTCGGCCATGCCTGCTCGTCCACCAACCCGCGTTCGACGGCCAGGGTGATTGCGTCGAGGAGGCAGTAGAAGTCGCTGTCCGCGTCGTATAGGCGTGGCACGAAGTCCTTCGGGTCCGGGCCTCTGAAGCCACCGTTCGCCTCACAAAAGGCGTTCTACCAGCGACGAACGTGCTGTCCGCCGGCCCACAGGTCTCAAGGCGGGGTGAATATCCTTCGATGAGTGCCATGCTGTTTCTCCGCTGGGGGGCCGCCGCAAGAACGGCCTGTGCGCTGAACGCTAGCGCCGTTTTTCGCTTCGTCCGGGCGATATCGCACATAGCGCGTATGGGCAATTGACGCCGCGCGCGCGACCCCTCGGGTGCATGTCGCTAGCCTCGCGCATTGCTCATCGGAGGAGAGTTCGTGGTTACTCGGTTCGTGGATTTCGAGCGGGACAAGTTGTTCGACGAGGTTTGGGAGCATCCGGTGAGCCATCTCGCCCAGCAGTACGGCGTCAGTGACGCCAACCTCCGGCTGGCTGCACGGGAGATGGGTCTGCCCCTTCCGGCCTCTGGGCACTGGTCAAAGGTCGCCCACGGTAAGGGAGCCGCCAAGCCCGAGCTCCCCGACACGGAGGGCCCTGCCACATACCGCCTCACCTGGTACGTCAATGACGAGGTCGAGGAGATGGCGCGCCGTTTCGAGCCGCGCTTTAGCGAGCTCAAGAAGCCGGCCGCAGACATGCCGCCAATGGCTACGGCGCTCGGAGAGTGCATACCGCTCATCCGGCAGATGGCCACTCGTCTGAAGAAGGGCTTCAAGGACGGCAGGGAGTGGCCGGCCGTGAAGGGGGGTGGGCTCTTCGAGCTCGCCGTCGCCCCAGAGAACCAGCTACGCGCCCTCCTGACGATGGACCGGCTCGTCCGGTATTGCAAGGCGTCCGGCCTGAAGCTGGTCACGGACGACAAGGCCCAAGCGCCTGCCCACTTCCTGGTGGATGGGACGAAGCTGACCATGCGCATCTTCGAGTCGGGTCGCCGGGAAGACAACGAGGTCACGCCTGCCGAGTTGCTCAATGCGAGGTCGGACCCTTACGCTCTCCGCCACCGGCAGAAGTACGTTTACCGTGCAACCAACCTCCTCAAGCTAGAAGTGCAGGTTCCGGACTGGCGATGGACCGAGTTCACCGTCCAAGACGGGTCCGAGACGCCGCTGGCCGAACGGCTGGCGGAGGTTCCGGCCCGGATGCAGGAGGTAGCTCTACGCATCCGGCTACGCGACGAAATTCGGACCGAGGAGCGGGACCAGGCGGAAACGCGACGTGCCGCGCTGGCGCGACAGGAAGCACTCAAGGCCGCGGAACTCGCCAAGCTGGCCAAGTTCGAGGGGTTGGCCGACCGTCTGGAACGCGCCGGGCGCTTGCGCGTGCTGACGGCTGCGCTGCAGGCATCGAAAGTATTTCCGGAAGATTCCGAGGTACGCGAACTCACATGGCTGCGCACGGCAGCAGACTGGCTGGACCCGACGGTGCAGGTGCACTGGCCTGTTGTGGACGACGCCCACGTGCTCGCTTGAGATGGTGGCTGCTGCGGCCCTTCCGTACCGGGTTGTTGTACTAGCCCCCACCACGGTGCGAAGGCTAAATTTCGTGCCGTACCGGTTGAAGCCGGCTCAGGAACGCCATGGACATGCTTGAAAGGCTCATTGCGGAGTCGCAGCGGTTTTCGGACTGCTTGGCCGACCTGCTGGAGGAGACGCCGCCTCTTGTCGAGAACGAGCGAGCCGAAGCCTGCTTCAATGCAGCCGTCTTGAGCTTTGAGCACGCCCACGGCATACGCACGTTGTTCTCGTTAGGCGCGCCGAACTCTGCGAGCGCTTTGCTACGCGTGCAGTACGAGTGCCTCCTTCGGGGCGCATGGGTCATGTACGCCGCCTCCGCGCTGCAACTGGGCAAGCTCACTGCTCCCTTGACCCGCGAAGCGAGCGACGTCGCCAAGAACGCAAGGAATGCCGACGAAATGCTCAAGGACCTGGAGGCAGAGCTGGAGCGGACGCCCACCCTAAAGGGCCTTGTACTGCCCCTGAGAGAGATTCGAAACGTCTCATGGACCGCGATGAATTCCTGCGCGCACGGCGGGCTGCATCCTCTAAAAAGGTCAGAGGGAGGATTCCCGGTGCAGCTGGCAGCGGACATGCTGAAGAACTCCAACGCAATGCTGCACATGGCCGCTAGGCTGCTAGCTCGCCTGACGCCCTCGGCGGACTCGGTACAGGCCGTCGAGCTGTCCTACCTGCAGTTTCAGGACTGCCTTCCTATCGTGCAGCGGCCCGCAACACCGTCGGCTTGATTCGGCGCGAGCGCATTTCTCCGGCGCTTGACCCTCTGGCGTCCCAAGCGGCTGAAGAGGTGCGTCCGACCACTGCGAAGCGTCTCGTCGGAATACGAGGCTGAACCGTTGAAAAAGGCATCTGGCAACGGAAAACCGTTCTGCCTACAGTTCTTCCCAGCGCATCACCAAGGAGAACGAGATGTCGAAGGTCACTGTGAGCTTCAAAGTTCCGCCGAAGCTGTGGGAAAACTTCCGTCAGCAGTCAGACGACCTGTTTCTGTCCCGAGCGCCCTTCTTGAACTACATGCTTCGGCAGGAGCTGAGCCGTCTTGAAGAAGAGCTTCGAGGCCTCCGGCAATCCCTAAGAGCAAAGCGGCACATCAGCGGAAGGCTCAAGGTGACGGGCCCCACCCCAGTAAGCATAGAGGTCGACGGCGAAGTAGCCGCGACGTTGCGGCGGGTGGTCAAGCAGCACAACATGGTGCGAGACGCATTCATTTGCCGCTTGCTGGTGTTCCTTCGCAGCACGGACACCCTTCTGACCTGGCTGGAAGTCCCCAAGGCCGCCCTTGGAGGTCGACGTTCCGGCGGACTGGCGGACATGCCCACCAGTCCACTCCGCGCGATGGAGGCAGTTCGGGACGACCCTCTGTACTACGTTCGGAACCACGTCGAAGACGTTCAGGGCTGCGGCATTTACCGCGTCGCCCTGCCGCCCGGAGCGGAATGGGCGTCTTGCTATCTCCCGGACGATGAGGTCCCGACAACTGGGGCGTTCAGGCGCCGCCAGAAGGACCTGAACCTCATGCTCTCTCTGCTGGAGCCCGAGACGGTGTCGAGCCGGGCAAGGCGCGGCAGCCGAGGGGCGAAGAAATGAAAGCGAAAGCACTGCACACCTCTGACGCGCGCACCGCTGACCGCGCGTGGTTACTGCTTGGAGGACAAATTGAATCCGTGCGGAGAACTGGTGAGCACCGCTACACGCACGGAGCGTTCGTATCTCCACTCACACTGAACGGCCGACGCAAGGACGTTCCCGCCAAGCTTCTTAGCCGCATCAATCAACTGCTGAAGGCGCAAGCGGCGAATGACCCGGTCCTCCTTCGCGCTTAGGACGAGTGCTCACCAGCGCGGGGCAATGTCTTGTTCGCCGCGCCGGATTGCATCTGAGAAGGCCTAGCTGTCAGAAGATGTGCAATGGTGCGCGGACCGCCTCCGCTCTCCATGTCTCTGTGGATAGCGTTTCGAGGCTAGTCCGAGGATGAAGGGTTAGAGTCACGGAGAGCTGAACTTCTGGCGGGCAACCGCTTGATGCAGTGAATCGCGTAGCCAGGGAGGCCGATGCTGATAACGGCGGGCAGTCTTGATGACATGCTTCGGGAGGTGCTGGAGCAGTTGCTCAACGTACCGACCAAGGTCACAGCATCGCGGGGCGATTTCCGTGAGCTATTCGGCCCCGTCTTGCACCTGACCAACCCCAGGGCCCGCCTCAGCCGCAGCGAGAAAAAGGGGAAGCTGTTCAGTGCCCTTGGCGAACTGTTTTGGTATTTGTCGGGTGCGACCAGGCTTGACTTCATCGACTACTACGTACCGGGCAGATTCAAAGTCGAGTCCGATGACGGAGTGAGCGTCCGTAGCGGGTATGGCGAGCGCCTGTTCTCGCACAGGGGCGTAAACCAAGTTCGGAACGTCATTGACCTGCTCAGCAAGAAAAAGACCTCACGTCGGGCCGTCATTCAGCTCTTCGATGCCAGCGACCTTTCTGAGGCCTACAAGTCCATTCCATGCACTTGTACGCTGCAGTTTCTGATTCGCGATGACCGGCTAAGCCTTTTCGTGGCGATGCGCTCAAACGATGCGTACATCGGTCTACCGCACGACGTGTTTGCATTCACGATGCTTCAGGAGCTAATTGCGCGCTCCATCGGTGTGGAAGTGGGAGAGTACAAGCACTGCGCAGGTAGTCTTCACCTGTACGATGAGCACGAAGCTGCTGCCAGGAGCTACTTGGACGAGGCTTGGCAGTCAACCATCGCGATGCCGTCAATGCCTGCGGGCGAGCCTTGGTCCGCGGTACGTGCCCTTCAGTCCGTAGAGGAAGACTTGCGGAAAGGCGGGGTCGTAGATGTGGATGGTCTGGCTCTTCCGGACTATTGGAAAGACTTGGCTCGGCTGCTAAGGGCCTATCGAGCATCCCGCAGCAAGGACGCTGCGACGATGCAGAGTATGAGCGACGCGTTGACCACTGACGTTTACCAAGTATTTCTGCGCGCTCGTCTTGACAATCTGGGTGAGCAACCAGCTCTAGAGACGGAACGCAGTCAAAGGAGGGAGGGAAAGTGAGCAGGCAAGGCTTACTGCAGGAAGTCGACGAACTGCTCGCACTCTTGGGAGGCAATACGCTGGCGCGCCTTGGAGCCATACCGTGGGCATCTCCGGTAGTTTCTTTTGGAAATCCCCTTACAAGCAAGTTGGCGACGATTGGCCTGAATCCGAGCAATCTTGAGTTCATGGACGCCTCTGGCCTTCCCCTTGAACCTGAGAACCGGTTCGAAACGCTTCAGTCGTTGCGCTTGACAGATTGGACTAACCGGGCGGCCGTCGAGGTCGGCAAGGTTTGGTGGTCGTGCGAACACTACTTCAGGCACAGACCATACGACCGCTGGTTTCGCCCTCTTGATAAGGTGCTTAGTGGCTTGGGCGTTTCGTACTACAGAGAGGATGCAAGCGCCTGTCACTTGGACTTGGTGCCGTTTGCGACAGGGAAGAAGTGGGCGAACCTCGACTCCCATGACAGAAGCGACCTCATTAGGCTTGGGGTGCCTTCTTTAGTACGCACCATCAAGGCGTCGAACGTCAGAGTGCTTGTGCTCAATGGCTCCGGCGTAGTGAAGACGTTTGAGCAACTGATAGACGGCAGGCCGTTGCTTCGGAGACGTGTCCCGAAATGGTCGCTGTGCGACGGAAGGGTAGAGGGCTACGCCTACTCCGGCTACGTCGCTTCGCTTCGCGGGATGAAGCTCGGGCGCGAGTTGCTCGTTCTCGGTTTCAACCACAACATACAAAGCAGCTTCGGAGTGACAAATGGCGTGGTGGGCGGAATCAGCCGCTGGGTGGCGCGTCAGGCTGCGAGAGAAATCGCGTGAAGCAACGGGAGAAGGCTGCTTTCCGCCAGCAATTCCTGGGGGGCCTGCAGTTGTGCAATCAACAGGGCGTGCCGCTCCCGGGGATACAGGACCTTGCCAGGCGTGAGGTCTTTATCGGCCAGTTGATTGACAGTGTTCGCCGGGTTCAGTACGCCTCGGTCGTGGCCAAGCGGCCCATTAACCCTGTTCGGGCAGATGGCCTTAGTCCGCTATTCGACCCTCTAAGGGCTGCCGTACTTCGTCAGCACTCCGGCAACTTCGACGAAGCATGCTGGCTGGTCTTTCTCTTCGTTCACTTTGGTAAGCACCCGCGCTCAGGTTACCGATACACGCGTGAGGTATATAGCGCGCTCGGTCAAAGGGCTCCTTGGACGTTTGCCGCGGTAAGCCAAGATATCGGCGGCATGCGTGCTTGGCTGAATCAGAACGAGGCCTACCTCCGCAGGGGGACCGGGTGCGGATTCGGCAATCACAGAAAGTACATCAGCCTCTCAGGCACCAAGCCAAGTGGTACGGGCAGCGCCTTCGCCACCTACGTGCAATGGGTTCAGTCCCATGGCGACCATCACGGACTCATCGCCCACGCAATAGCCCAAGCTCCCGGAACGCCCGAGAGCGCATTCGATTGGTCGTATTGGTCCATGCGAAGCGTCGCTTCGTTCGGACGGATTGGGCGCTTTGACTACCTGACAATGTTGCAGAAGCTTGGGTTCGCGCAGCTACGACCGGCTTCGCCCTACCTTGACGGCCCTAAAGATGGGCCGACGAAAGGAGCTAGGCTGATGTTGCAAGGTACCCAGCGGGCGTTCAGCGTCGCTGAACTTGACCGCCGAGTGCGAGTCGTTGGTCAATACCTCGGCGTAGGCATGCAGGAGATGGAAGACTCTCTATGCAACTGGCAGAAGAGTCCTAGTCACTATGTACTCTTCGGCGGCTAGTCAAACGGCTAAGCGTCACTCCAAGCGTAGCGAGTCTTCATGTAGTTGAAGTGCTTGTACGGCACCCTCCCCATTTCCTGCAAGTGACCTACGACGACTCCTGGGGACACGTCGGCCCGTCTTGCCAGACGCGCGATGGCGAACTTGGTGAGCGGTACGGAGAGAAGGCTGTCGGTGCCAACCCTTGCGAATAGCGTATTTCGAGCGAACTCGTCCGCTTCTGTCTCGGCTTCCGGTTTGGCGCTCTCGATGCCTTCGAGGAAGATGTCATCCTGCGTGTGAAGCAAGAGGTGGCCGACCTCGTGAAAGACCGTAAACCAGAACTGGTCGTCGGCCAAGTAGCGAAAACTCAGCAACATGAGTGCCTTGGCGGGGCTCAAGAATCGGGTTGCTCCACTGGCGCGGCACCCTTCTGTCGTTCGTGAGACAACCATCGCAACGCCGCAGCGCGCCAATATCGCTTCCAGCTTCGGGAGGAAAGTCGAAGGGTTCTGCTCCCGTGTCAGACGACGAATCTCGTCCACAGAACTGCGCAGCAGTTCGGCGCTCCAAGGCGCACAGTCCACTTCCGCCGAAAGGATTTCTCCTTGGCGTAGCCACGCGGCCACCGCACCGGGCCGGGATTCGACTGTCTTACTGGTTCTATACGCCGAGGCCGCTAGCACCTTGCTGTACCGGCGACGAAACGTTTCTTCAGAGGTAACGCCGAAGAACGCGCAGACGTTCGCCGCTAGTTCCTCTTGGTTTGTACCTCCCTCGACCCAGCCGAGCCGGACCAACTCCCGAAGAGACACATCTCCAAGCCAGTCGCTGGTAGCTTCCACAGAGCCGCTACAAAGCCGAGCCAAGTCCTGCCGATAGAGCTCTTCGCGGCGGAGCCAGAACGAGGGAGACGAACCAAGTGCCTTTGATAGGCTGTCCGCCCAATCCGGGGTCAGCTTTTCGAGCCCATAGATAAGCTTGGACACCTGATGGACGTCCCGATGCGCAGCATGCGCAAAGTCACGAACAGGAACCCCTCGCTCTTTCAAAAGCTCGCGCACTGTCGCACCAGGAGGTGAGACCCAGTTTGGCTCGAACGCACTTGTTGCGGCCATGCTATGCCTCCAAGGCGACTACGCGAATGCGTCGGACCCGCGCCCAATCTGTATTGCCTGCCCGGTTAGTCCGCGGTGGTGCGTGGTTTGCCACCACAGTCAGGACGAATCCTTGGCCAAGCACGAAGCGAAAGCAATCCACGCTCCCGTGGAGACCCCGCTCGGGACTGCCGACGAGCACTTCATGTAGAGCGTCAGCCGCACGCAGGTCAGCGAGACGGTTTTTCAGCACTTCAGCAGCGGCAGCGCCAAGCCGGCCGATTGCCACCGTCTCTTGCTCGCAGACATCGCGGAATTCCTTCGAGCTGAACTGGATTTCCAAGGGTCACGCGGCTGGTTGAGGAAGTGAAGCCATCCACTTGGCCATTATTGGTGACGACGCCCCACCACCGTCCTTCGTTGCGAGCAAGCATTTGACGTTCACCTCGGGAGGCCATGCTACATTGTATCGAACGAACGTTCGATGTATAGAGTCTATGAGCGATGATGCCCACCTAGCGGCCCTGCGCACGTACTACAAGCGGAAAAAAGCCTTTCCCTCCATGGCAAAGCTTTGCGACGTGGTTGGCCTTTCCAGCACTAGCTCGGTCTTCGCGCTAGTCGGCCGACTGACCGACGCCGGTCTCCTTGAGCGCGTCGAGGGGCGCATTGCTCCAACCACCAAGTTTTTTGCTCGGCCCCTACTCGGTTCGGTAAGAGCCGGTCTTTCTCAGTCTGCGGACCAATCTGAGCCTGAGTTGCTAACACTCGACGACTACCTCATCGACGAGCCCAACCGAACCAGTCTCCACAGGGTTCGTGGCGACAGCATGCGAGACCTTGGAATACTTGACGGCGACTTGGTGGCGGTCGAGCACAACTCACCAGCGGCACCGGGCGATGTCGTAGTTGCCGTCACCGACGGAGAGCTGACGGTCAAAACGCTGCGGCGAGATATCAAAGGAAAGTTCTATCTCGAAGCCGCCAATCCGGACTTCGATGTCATTCGTCCTAAAGCAAGTCTAGAAGTCCTTGGTGTGGTCGTCAGCGTAGCCAGAAGGGTCCGCAGATGACTAGGCAGTCACTCAGCTTGCTCTCCCGCATGCCGACTTGGGCGCCAACGCCCGGATGTGCACGGGTAACCAGAATCAGGCCCCAGCGGGCCCTCTGGAACGACATGACCTAACCCGCGCGAAACCCGATGCAAAGCACTTTAGAGCGTTTGGCCTACTGGTTCCTGCGGCTAAACGGTTTCATGACGACCTGCAATTTTGTGGTTCACCCAGAGACACCCGATGCTAACGGCAACTACGTGCAGCAAACCGATGTTGATGTACTAGCAGTGCGCTTCCCCCACCGACTTGAGAATCGCGTCCGCCCGATGGTTGACCATCCTGCGGTGGTAGACGACTCGGCAATACAACTAGTATTGGCAGAAACGAAGTCTGGTGTATGCAGCTTGAACAAGGCATGGACGGAGCCAGAGCGCGAGAACTACCAGAAGATTCTTAGTTCGGCGGGAGTAGTGCCTAGGGAACAAGTACAGGCGGTTGCCGCGGCGCTTTGCGTTAATGGAGAATGGAGCGGCGCTGGAATACGAGTGAGACTCTTCTGTTTTGGAAAGCGCGCGAACAGGACACTCCAACGCAGGTATCCCGCAATTGCGCAGATGTCTTGGCGCGACGACGTGCTGCCATTTGTATTCGAGCGCTTCAACGGCCAAATAGAGGAAAAGCGTCTGCACGAACAATGGGATGACGACGCCCGGGCATTGTTCCGGGCGATGATTGGCACGGACGGCACACTTGATGCGTTAGATGCAGTGGTAGAAGTCATCGCACCAGATGAAGGTCCGTGACAAAGGCACCTACGCCGAGCAGCCATGCATGCTGCTCCGCCTTAAGGAAGGGGTGTCAAGCATGAATGGGCGTAGGTGAGGAGTCGATTCCTTTATACGGTCCATTAGGAGCGCTGCCTACGCGACCGGCGCTGAGCATGTTCGCGCTGCGTCGAACTGACTTACGAGCCTCAGTGATGAGTGCAACGCGGCCGGATGCCAGAGTTCACCCTAGCCGCAAGCGTCGGCAAAAAGGCGCAACAACCGCTTCGTCAGCGCTACTCGGTCGCGGAGTAGTTCGTGCTCCCAAATCCTCAGGACCCTCCATCCGGCCGCCTCAAGGGCGCGTGTCTGGGCTCCGTCTCTTCGGACGTTGCGCGCCAGCTTTGCCGACCAAAAGTCTGCGTTTTGCATCGGCGCTGTTGCGTGCACGGGGCATCCATGCCAGAAACATCCGTCAACGAAGAGTGCAAGCTTCCCGGGTCTGAAAACGAAGTCCGGTCGGGTCAATATCCGACCAGCGCCTTTCTTGGTTGCCAGCTCGATGTCTTCTACGCTTAGTTTGGGACGCAGACAGATGTGGCGCCGCCAACCGATGATGTGCGCATCACGTAGCAGCTTGACCATCGCCAATTCAGTCGAGAGGTTCCCTCGCCCGCGTATGCCGGCCATTACCAACGAGCGCTTTGACGGGTCGAAGACGTCTGTCACTTATCGTGGCGCTACGGTCCGCGTTGCCGGGCCCGGCTAGTGAATCTGCTCGCACTTGGCAGATAGGTTTTGCAGCAGCTTCGCAACTGCGGTCGGGGTCTCGCTCAATAGCCAGGCTCCGGCAGCGTCTAGTCGTAGCTCGTACGCCACGTTGCTCACGCCCACTGGCATCCCATTCAGAATCGAAGCTGGCACGAGCCGCGGGAAGCCCTCGGAAACCCGGTAAAGCCCTTGGCCTCTGACGCGTAGCTTGAGCTTTTCATACTCAGGCGCATGAGCGTCGTCGTATCCGGCGGCAAGCAACATCGACTCAAACAGCGCCAGCTGCGACTGGTCTACCGCAAGTACGGTGCGCACATCATTGATAAGACGGGGGACCGACTCAGCGCCGCTCGCCTCTTCTCGAACGACCAGACTGAACAACATCAGGACGCCGCCGGCAGGTTCCAAAAGTTGCTCTAGTCCGTGAACTTGATGGCTTCCGTCCAGCTTGCCGCTGGTCTTGACCTCTACCGCGACACCCGGAGCTTCGAAGTCGTTTCGGGCTCCGGCTGGGCCACGCCACATTGAGGTACCTCGCTCAAGCCCGACGCTCGGCAGCAGCCACCGCGAAAGGAACCAGACTTCACCAAAGAGGCCGAGCAGCTCTTCCTTCCGCAACAGGTTCTGTGCCACGCCAGACCAGAATTGCCGCCACTTGGCGAGGACGCTCTGAACCAGGCGAACCCTGCCGATACTTGCGCCTGCTAAGAGGGCCTCAACAAGCTCACTCGTGACGGTGTCTAACGCCGCGTAACCAGACGGCTCAAGACAGGCGACTTCTACGAAGACAGCGGCCTTGCCTGAACCGTCGAAGTTTCCCTCGACGGTCCGAACTGCAATCCCCTTGCTCGTACGTTCATACAAGGTGCACGGCTCCCCATCCGGAATCCGAACGAGAACATACCGCCCACGCGCCGCGTCAACCGCGATGAAGATATCCGAGCAACGGGAGGGAGCTGCCAAGCGCGCGGTGAAGCGCTCGCCGCTCGGGGGCTGGGCCTCGACGAGGTCCCAGCGCATCTCCATCTCGTCGCCTCCGTTCACAGCACCGCTTTCCAGCGAGCAGTTCCCTCAACATAGGACTGCGCGGCGCGGTCCTTCGCAGCTTTCGGAAATGACACTGCGAACCCAATAAGGTCGCGCGCATCACCTCCGTCCGGGTCAGCAAAGAGCGGCTCTCGGGCGGAACCAAGGTCGCTACCGTCGCGGCCGGAAAATCGGCTTATAGGGTAGAGCAGCAAAAGTCCCGAGGCCGGGGCTCTGGTAAGCCGCGCCGCGCGATTCAGCGTCTTCTCCCCCGCGGTCACGCGTTTCTTGGCCTCCTCCAACTCAGCATCCGTGAGGCCGATGGCCTCGTCACCAGCGGTTGTGATGACGCCGAGCGAGTTGGAGCCTTTCAGTCGCGTCCGGCCGATGTTGAAGACTTCGCCGGCTGAATCTGGCAGCCAAGTCGCGTTTCCAAGGGCCGCATTCATTGACTCCCGTCCACGCACAGCGACTGTCCAGTTGACCAACCCTCCGTGCAGGTTCTGTTCCTCAATCCAGTCCGCCATGAGCGTGGGAGCCGTCCCGCAGGCATCCGGGTCATAGTCAAAACGCCGCAGGAAATCGACAACTGCTGCTGCCGCGACGTCCCCCCAGACAGGGATGTAATCCCGGGTCGGGTGACGACGCGGGCCGGCTAGCCCATCCAAAAACTCGCGGGCGAGAAGGCGATTGCGCTCGCACATTGTTCCCAATCGGACTAGGTCTTTAACCGGGAACCTGAAGGTCTGCTCCAACTGCTCCGAGTAGCTTTCGCTAACGTTCGTGAGCATGGTAGCCCGTTGCTTGATTGTGCTCGTGACCTGCATCGCCGGATGTCTGAGGATGCGCATGCCGACATCTCTGGGCGTGATTCCCGGCATCTGCTCGTAGACCTGCATGTCTTCCCGCAGACGATGTTCGACGAGTGCGAGGTCCGCAAACCACCCTATCAACTCGCCGGTGGTGTAGATGCGAGTCAGGTCCTCATAACCTGCACGGAACCCATACCAACGGGCCATCTGAAGCAGCGTGTCGTACTGCGGGGAGCGCCTAGCGAAAAAGCTGACCGTCAAGCCCTCAAGCGTAAGGCCGCGCGACAGTTTGTTGCCTCCGATGGCGATAGCCTTCAGCGACGGCTCACGCTCATAGTCCAAGACCTCACCGACCTGACTGTTGATTTCGCGAACCTCTACAGCTTCCATGAACTTGCCGATGAAGGGCACCAAGTCGTCGAATCGATGAACACGCTCCGGCTCCACGGACTTCGAGGTCTTGACGAAATCCTTGTCCCACAGGGTGTGCAGGCGTGCCAGCAGACCGGCGGTGCGGTTGTAGCGCCACTCGTCCTTCAACTCTCGCCACCGTGCATCGACCCGTTGCTTGAGCGGCCCCTGCTTGGCTGTGAGGTGGCTCGTATGAATGAGCATCGTGCATGGCGCGTCGGGTTTACCGCGAAGGGCCCGCGCCGCGCCCCCCAGTACGAACGCACAGATGGCTTCGTCAAGTGAAGGTGTGAGCTCGTTGTTCTGGACGAGACTCGCAATCTCCAGCGCCTCAACAGGTCGAAGGACCTGCAAGCCTTCAATCCGGTCGTCGGTGCTTGGGTCGAAACGTCCGAAGAACTCTTCGGTTCCGAAGTACCCCGTCGGCTTCGGGAGGTCGATGAAGAAATCCTTGGGATAAAGGTCTAGGCCAGCTTTGGGGTCGTACTGCTCATGTGGGATGAGGATGTTTGCGAACGGAGTGGCCGTGTAACCCACGAAGACCCGCCGCGAAAACGTCGAAATGATTTCTCTGATGAGGCCGTTGATGACCGCAGGAGGCGTGTAGTCCGGGTCGTCCGGGTCGTAGTTCTGCTCGGTCTGGCTTGAGGCCTTCGCATCGACGCTGGCTTGGTCGGCCTCATCGTCGATGAACAATGCCGGCAATGACTTCCGAACCTCCTCCGGAGCATTCATGAGCCACGCCATCAACTTGCGCAGCACTGGCCCATTCTTCTTGACCACCAGAAGTACTGGCTGTGAGCCTTGCAGCGCAGCGTGGTTTGCGCGACCGGGGTTGAAGTCACCGTTTAAGTCGTCGGTGGTGTACTGATGCCACTGCTTGCCGACCGGCGGCATTCGAACCGCACCAAGCGGGTTGTGCGGATAGCCCGTCAGTTCTTTGTTCAGACGAATCTGGGTCTGGCGGCGCAACCCGTTGTCCACGCCTGAGAACACCACCACCAGTCGGTACCCCGCGTCCGCGGCCTTGGCGATGACTGCCGTGAAGTTCGCGGTTTTGCCGCTCTGGACGTAGCCCAGCACCAGACCTCGAACATCGAACTCGCCGGAGTGCGGGGGTCTGAGTTGCCGGAGTACCTTGTCGGACGCGTCGTCGAGAGACGTCACCGTGTCCTTGGGCCAGTTCTTCGTTCCAAGAAGGTATTTCCGAAGGGTGGTCCAGTAGTACCACTCGCTACGGTCGACCTCCGCCAGCCAGTCATCGGCCTCGGTCGCCACCGAGATGACGCGAGCGCGCTCGAACGTCCGGTTGCCCTCTCTTTCGAGCTCCGCTTCAACCCACCCCCGTAACTCGCCCGGGATGAGTGGGTTGACAAGAACCTCATCGCGGGAATGGCCCTCATCGACGAGGAAACGCGCCGTCCGAAGGGCCTTGTCCTGCTGCGGTGTGGTCGTCGGCATGTTCAACTCTCAGTCAGAGGTCTGGCGCGCGCAATGGCGTTCTCGATGGCTTCGACCTCTGCTGGAAGAGCGACTTGGATTAGCAGGCCAGCCACGACATCAAGCTCGGCGCGGGTCGCCCTTCGCTTTCCACTTCGAGGCGGCGCGGGAACTGGGGGTGGCGCCGGCGGCTCAGGCTCGTCAGTTCGCGGACCGTCATCTTCCGCGTCCGTATCGTCGCTGGGTTTCGGAGGCGGCGGTGGTGGAGGCGGCGGGTGCTTTCCTTTGCGGTAGACCTCCTCAGCAATTTTCACAGCGGGCCTAATCCACTTCTCGACCTCGTCCCGTATCTCCGGCGGCAGGAGCACGCGCATCTTTGGAACATTTATCTTGAACTCGTCGTCGAGCTTTGGATTGAACGAGATGGCGATTCGGGACAATTTGCGGTGCTCGTCCGTCGCACGCAGACCGGACCAGCCGCCGCTCTGAATCAGGCGGTCCGCCCGGTAAATGTAGAAGCCCTGCTGGGCGTTCCACTTGCGCGGCCCCGACGCCCTGTTGAACGCATCGGTCGTTGAGAAGAGGGCCTGCGACGGGAGCACATACGGTTCGACGACTACGTCACCCTTGCCCTTCTCTCCTTCGACCCGGAAGGTCTTCGCTTCAAGGCGCTGGGTGTTCAACTCCTTGCGGGCGAACGGGTCCCAAGCTTCGACTCGGTTGTCGTTGACATAGATGGCCAGACGTTTACCACGTACCTCGCTGGCGAGAAATCGATGAAACACCATCGCGGCGTGTTCTTCCAGCTCGCGGGCCATCGTGACCAAGTGCTTTCGCGCCGATTCACCATCCGGATACTTGTAGCCGAGTAGCCTGTCGAGGCGCTCCCAGATGACGACCGTGCCTGGTGTTTCCTTCAGGTGCAACCTTGCCGAGATTGGCAGGTCTGCTGCTTTGACCGTCAAGACTTCCCATCGGTTGGTGGCTTCGATGTGCTCGACGTCCCAGCAGTACGCCGAGACATCCGCCCGGTTTGGATTCCAGCGGGTGGCGACGGTCACGCGCAGGCACTGGCTGAGGGAGGCGGTCTTCAGACCCAGTCCGAACTTGCCAAGGTCGGCATCGTCGTAATCGCGCTCCGTCCCGAAGCGCAATGCCTCCTGCAGCACTTCGGGTCGCATGCCTTCGCCGTTGTCGGCAATCATGACGCAGGATTTGGAGCCCTCCCATTCCACGTTGACTCTGACAGTGTTGGCTCCGGCCTCCACCGAGTTGTCAATCAGGTCGGCGACCGCTGTGGCGAATTCATATCCCATGTCCCGGAGCGAGCGGACCATCCGCTTTGCACTGGGGACCAACAGCATGCCGTTTGTTGCCAACGAGATTCTCCTAGTTCTGGCTTGAGAATCACCCTCAACTGCCGTGGCTGAACGCGCCAGCTATCACCGCTCCAGAGCAGTAATACTCATCCTCTTCCAACAACTTCTCGGCGAATCGACGCCTAGCCTCTTGCGCAATCGGAATGAGTTCTACAGGCCATCCGCTTCGGACGTAGACCGGCTCAAGAACAAAGCTGATGCCCCGTCTCGGTCCCTTGCTTAGTGCCTTCCCGTTGTCAAATGCCGCATCCGGGTGCAGAGTCGGGTGCAGAAAGCAGACTGCCCACCAAGCCCGGAGGAACTCGTCCTTGGGCATGCCGGTTAGAGGGCGCTGATACAACGATTCGACGAACGCCTCAAGTTGCACAATCGCCTGCTCCCTGTCGGCCGGGAGATTGGCAGACATCCTCGGTACGACGTGGTCGCCGTCCACCGCAGCAGTTACGTATTCCTTAACGGCCAATCCCATGGCCTTTCCAACAAGCGGCGGGACTGCGTTGCCAATCTGCGCGAACGAATTGGTCGGCTGTTCGGGCAGGATGAAGTCATCGGGAAAGCTCTGGATTCGAGCTGCTTCCCTTGGAGTCAATGAGCGGGTCTGCGTCGGATGGATGAACATCAGACCATCCTTCTTCAGGTGCGCAACGATGGTTGAGCAAAGCTCATCGCGATGCTGACGCGTATACCGGTCCTTGAAATTCTCGCGGTCATATGGGAACTCCATATTCTCTCCACGCGATAGAGCCTGCTTGCTGTTTTCACCCTCCCGAAGGCGACAGAAGTCACGCAGGTCTCGCAAACTGTGCGGCCGGGATGTGAAAGCAGTCAGCTTCTTGGCTTTGTGAACGCGAAGAACGTCATAGGTGAATCTCCGTCCGTACTGCTTTAAGTGGGCCCTTCGACGCTCGATGTCGTACGGGCGATGGAACCGGTCGTCGCCCGCGTAGATAGGCGGTAGGTCGCCGATGGCTTCGCCCAGTGTGACGGGGGGCATTAGCCCCTCTCGTCGAGGCTCCCCGATGCCAGTGTGCGTCTGCCCAACGTAGCGGTCGGCAATGAACAGCGGCAGCTCGCGCCGCGTACCAATGAAAAGCTGACGAATCCGTTTCTGAGGGACACCAAAGCGCCAAGCCTCGACCTCATAGGGGATGACGCGGTAGCCGAGTTCGCGACTTTCCACCTGGACGCGGGTAAAGAACTCGCCTCCGGCGGCTGAGCGAAGGCCGGGAACGTTCTCCATGATGAAGACCTTGGGCTGGTAGTACTTCACGTAGCGCAAAAACTCCTGATACAGGTCCCGACGCGCGTCGTGAATGAGCCGGTCGCCATGGTTCGCACCGTCCACTTGGCGGGCTCTAGAGAAGCCCTGACACGGTGGGCCGCCGACAATCAGGTCCACCCGCTCCGGCGCTATGAGCGCATCGAGTTGCTGGGGACCGAATTTGGTCAGGTCCCGCACCAGCGCGTGCGCAACGTCAGGATGGTTCGCCCTGAACGTCTGGATGGCCGCGTCGTCGAAATCGATGGCAGCCAAGCACTTGAGCCCCGCCCACTCCAAGCCTAGAGAGAAACCCCCGCAGCCTGAAAACAGGTCCACGTACGTCAGTTGCCTGTTCAAGGCATCGAAGCGTGCCTTGTCAGTACTGTTTTTCGATGCCTGCGTCATGTGCTTACATCGTTCCTTGCATTCGATTCTCACATGTGGACATCGAGCAGCCATACGACCTCCTAGCTCGCCGCTCTCACCCTGGCGCGAGCCGCGAGCGCTCTCTCTCGGCGTGGCATCGGTCGGTAGCCGGTATCTGGCGGACGAACACGCGCTTCCTGACGAGCTCGCGGTCAATCTGCCCGATACCTACCAGAACAAGCGCCTAGCGCTGCTCTCCGACATACAGCGCGCAGCTATCGACTTCGACGAAGCCAACAATCTGTCGGGTGCGCGCCCCAATCGAATCGGAGCCCGACCCGCTCCGGCAAGCCCCGAAGTCCCTCTGAACGAGGGCCTTTTAGATTGAAGGGTTCAAACGCCATTGCAGTGAACATCATCAATTAACTCGCCACTGCCCCATTTGCCGCGCGTCACATTCGCCTAAAGGACTTGCCGAGCAAATCGTTCATACGCGTCGACGCGTCTTTTCCATTGAAGCGGGCGTAGTGCTTTTTGACCGTTGCGACGCGGTCATTGAGGACGACTGCAGCAGTCTCGAACTCGCCATTGCCCGCTTTGACAATTGATGTCCCCACGATGTGTCTGAAGCTCTGAGAGCCGATGCCCGCGGAACGCCAGAGGTGTCGGCGAGTCAGCTCGGAAATGCGGCGGCTCAGGTCCTTCCACGGAACGTGCGGGTCGCGTTGACGGACAGGCCCGCCCTCACTCGTCAAGAAGACCAAATCCGTGTCGCTTCGCAGCATGGAACTGCGATGCTTGAAAAGGTACCTCGCAATGTCCGGCCAAATCGAGGCTTGCACCGGGCAGTCGTAATCGGCATCACCAGCCGCACCCAACGCATTCTTGAAATACTTTGTCTTCCAGAGAATCCACCATGAACCGTCTCCCTTCTGGTAGAGATTTCCCGTGCCATCAGCCTTCCAAACCATGTGTGAATATTGCCTAAGACGCAATGGGTTGGAGGCAAGCATCTTTAACATCAGCATGTCCCTAGACCAGACGGCTTCACGCAACGGGCTCCCAATCGGCCGCTCGGCTTGAAGTCTATGAATCATGTCGACTAGCGCCTCCATTGGCTGTGGCAGGTCGACGATATGCTTGATTGGCAGGAAGGGGTCTCGCGTAATCTCGATTTTGCCGCGCAGAGAGAGTGTCATTTTTCGACAGAAGCTCATTTGGTTTGAGCACATCGCCGACCATTCACCGACCTGGTACTCTCGCGGCAGGGTCTCTCTCAACCAAGAGTTCTGAGGGAAGTATCCAATCTCCGGCCGCACAAGAGATGCTACCCACCCCAGAGATTCCGGCGCCGAACTGTTGTATTTGTTGCCGGCGCGAAGCTTTCTCCAGTTGAGGTAACGCTGAAACAATCCGGGTACAGCGAACCAAGCCAGAGTGTGCAGTTGGTCCGACGGAAGCCCCATCCCGCCCCTTTCAGGGCTCAAGCCGAGCCACCCGAGGAAGCCGCCGACCTTGCTCCACCCAGCTTTCGCTGAAGCTACCTCTTGGCCATCAATGAACATGTACCAATTGCTGGGAGTGTTCGGCGTCATCGGCAGAGGCGAAATTCTCCACATGCCTTTCGAGGAACGTTCCAAGGAAGGAACCTCGTCAGTCTTGTACCTAGTGAAGGCCGACCACTGACGACGGAGCGGAGAGGCTTCGTCGGGTCGAAACCAGTACTCGTCCTTAGTTCGAGCGCCAAGCGTTGCACGGTACTCGTTTGGACTCGCTTCGCCGGGGTAAGACCTAGTGCGCGGCGCCTGCGCGTGTCCAGCCAGCGAAGTCAGGGCACCGCCTTCAGTTCCAAAAAAGCTTTCGAGCCGGCAAAGCAGACGGGAATTGCCAAGACGAGGAACTTTGCCTCTCATCCATCCGACAAGCATGTCGTATGGCACTTCGCTTTGCGCGGCGACGTGCTTTACCGAGTTGCCCGCGAGTAGGGTTTTCAGAAGGCACTGAAAGGGCGTCGGCTTTTCGGCTTCGACAGCCCGCATCGTGTCGTCCTCGACAACCCAGTTGCGCCATGGAGAAAGCGCCGCGCGGGTATTGCTAATGCTTCTCGCGTTAGACGACGACGATTGAAGGAGTATTACGAGTCGTTCGAGCGCCTCCGGGTAGCCCGAGCGCATCTCCGAACCGACAACATCATCTTCGGACACACCATTGGCACGAAGGAAATTTCGCAGGGCGGTCGCTCGATTCGCCGCAGTTTGGGGGTTCACCTGTTTGGTGGTAACAAAGTACGCTTGCCTTTGGAGCAGCGCTTTGTAGCTTAGTGGTTCCATTCTTGTAGCTCGCTTTCGAGCCCGGGCTGCCTTTTCCGCCGTCTGCGAAGCAAGTAGAGACGTCGGAACGAAATACCTGCATGGCTTGTAAGTCGTTGACTTACTTGCCATTTCTAGACCCCCGCCACCACAGTAAGGAAGTTGGTGGGGGGTGTACTTGCAGGTAGACCGTTGATAAAGCTAACGCTGGGCAAAGTTTGTCTTCGCTCGGCGTGTAGCGCAGCCGTTTATATTGGTCTCGGCGCATTTCCCATGGCTCCGCAATTCCTAACGCCCAACAAAAAGCTCCCCGGCAAGGGGAGCTGGAATCACTGTGTTCGACTAGAACAGTGCGGGGTCTTTGCGTGCCGCCTCACCACGCCGAGCAAGCTCATCGCGAGCGTCAGCGTCGTCCACAGCGGCGAGCTGTAGCGCCCTGCTCCATCCGGCAAAGGCTTCAGCCTTGGGAAGGCCGGTTGCCTCACCGTAGAGCTGAACAACAAAGAGCTGGACAGCCTGAGATAGGCCTTCGAGCCCGTCTGGCATGAGACCGGCAACGCGTGGGTCAGCACGCATCCGCGCGAGTTCGTGACGCAACCGCTCGCGCACCGGAAAGTCGGCCGGGAAGACGAAGTCCTCGACGCCGATGACGCCGGCTAATACGAGTACGTATACCGGTGCGCAGTTGAGGTAATCCGCTGCTGCGCGCAGAACCGCCCGGTGAGCGTTGCTGATTTTTCCCTCACCGCGTCGCCATTGAGCAAAACGCTCATAGGTCACGCCGAGATGGCGGGCAAGCGCCGTAATTGACTCACCGCGGCGCGCGCATTCGACCAGTAGGAGATGGATAAGCGCCGGGTCCCTCGCTTGGGGCGCGAACCGACGAGGAGAAGAAGCAAATGGTTTCTGTGGCATTGAAGAGGCCTTGGGCGCAACGAATCGTTGCCCTCCGTCTAGAGACCTCTTTCCTAACCCGTCGCCGCTATGAAGTGACCACGGGACGTGGCCCTCTGGACGCTTCATAACGGTCAAAGGCAGAGTGGCGTTCCCGAACCATGGACATGAAACAGGTCACTCGCGTGTTGTTCGTCGACTTCGACGGCTGTTTGCACCCGCTGTCCACTGGCGTGGCGTCCTCTGAGTCTCCTTTGCATACGCCCCACTTCGGGTGGCTACCCGCCCTGGCCGAACTACTCCACGGGCACGAGGACGTCGCCATCGTCGTCCACTCAACTTGGCGATACATGTATGACGTCGAAGAGCTCCGCGGATTGCTGGGAAGCCTGGGCACCCGGGTGGTTGGCGTGACTCCGCGTGGTCCGCGATTCGACAGCGTCCTATGGTGGGTCAACCTGAGCCGGTGCGAGAGCTATCGAATCCTCGATGACGACGCAGGCGAATTCCCAGACCCCCCGCCGCTCGAACTCATCCTCTGCTGCCCGCTGACCGGCGTTACTGCTCCGGCGGTACATGCAGCGCTGAAGCGGTGGCTCGACGAGGCACAACCCTCAGGTCGCAAAGAGGATTAGTGGGAAGGCGATACCGGCAGACCATGGCGGATGACTTTGCACAACGGTCGCGTCCAGCGTACGACGCGTTCGCGGAAAACTACATGGGAGTGGCGATGTTTGTGACGACCCAAGGCTTTGAAGAGTTGGTGCCGAAGGCAATCGGAGGGACCGACGGAAGGTATTGGCGCGGCGTCATGCTCGCTAACAACGCGCCTTGGTACGTGGTGACTTTCCGTCAAGAAGCGCATGGCTTCTCGTGGCCTCAGACGGTGCTCGTGACGTGGGAGACGACGTTGTTGTCGGTCCTTGACAGCGCGACTGCTAACGCTGTGCTGTCGATACATTGTCTTGGGCCCAACCCTGCGCGGGAAGGCGCTTGGCTGACGCTGGAAATTGTGGAGTTGTGGCGGCCGGCAGGCGGCGAGGCTGACGAAACGGGTCCTCTGCTCTTCCGCTTCGCTGGCGAAGGCGGCCTGCGTGACTCTTTCGACGGCGCCGCGCTTGCCCCTCTGACTGGACGAGACCTGCTGTTCAGGGTGTCAACCGCAGGGGTCCGTGGGTAAATGGGCCTGCCGGCCCAAGACGACCTCTGACCGGGCTTCGAGATGTGGCACGAGTTGGCGCGTTGCTCGACCATCAGAAGTCTCGTGGAGGAGTCCCAGGGATGAGCACCGAAAAGACACTCGATGAACGCTGGTCCGACATGTCCGACCAGTATCTGAAAGACGCGGCGAATGAGGGCCAGTCAATGCACGGGCGCTGCACCTGCGCTTTCGACGCTGGGTACTTCGCGGTTCTTCGCTCGCTCGACCAGGGCTCGCAGTACAAGTACAAGTACGAGCACCCGGACATTGCTGTGCTACGAGATGTCGGTGCGCTGAGCGACGGCGACATCGGCCTGGCCCTGAAGTTCCTCACGCACCGCTACGAAGCGCCGGAACTCATGCCGAGCCTCGACGAGCTGCTGGCTTGGACGCACAAGATGCGGGCCTTGGCAGAGGCGAAGAGGAGCGTCGTTGCCTGGGGTCACTCCGAGCGTGCACGCCTACGCGCGATGGTCGAAGACGGCTTGTCGAGCGGGCCTGCAAGACCGGATATCAAGGAGGACTGGAAGGAGCTCGTCCTGGCAAGCAAAGCCAAGGTGCCTTCAGCTATGGCAAGTCCAACCACTGTGCTCGTGATGAGCGACCCTGAAATCATGAACGGGAGTCCGGTGTTCGCTGGCACTCGGGTGCCCGTCGACAACGTGCTCGCGTCGCTTGCTGTTGGCATCGACATGAGCCGTATTCGAGACTCGTACCCTTTCCTCACCGATGCTCACTTGCAGGCCGCGCGCGCCTACGTCGAAGCTCATCCTCAGCCAAGTCGTCCGATGGGTGTTGGCGAGGCTCACCCGGATTGGAAAGTGACCGAAACGGGGGTGTTGCGGGGAACAAGCACCGACAACCTACCCCTCCGCTTGTCCGAACTCACGCCCGAACTGGTGGCACGTATCGTCGAGGAGTCGGTTGGCGCCGCCTCGGACGAAGAGTCGACGACGCTGAGCAGCTGGTGCATTTACGAAGCACGCCTGGCACACACGCCCAACACCTTATCGCGCCACTTGGTGGGATGGGCAGAAGAGGCGCACGAAGGTCGGACCTCGTCCGCGGTCGTCCAGCTTAATGCGGGCGCGCGGACCGCGCGGACCGAGAGTGGCCGCCTCTACCGTCTACGCGGCAAGCCTGGGCTTGGCGGCGATGCGCACCACGTTTGGAACCAGTTCGTGCGCAGCAACGGCGCCACCGACATTCGTGACATTACCGACGAAGTGTTCAGCCTCATGGCCCAGCTCGGCATGTCAGAGGGGGGAGACATCGCGTTCGAGCCTCCGAAGGCACGTTTCGAGTCGCCACCACCCGACCTCGACGACGGTGACTCGGGCGTTCCTGCCGAGGACGCAATCCTCGGGTTGATGCAAGCGCCTTGCGGTGGTCTGGACTCAGGCACGGAGTCCGACAGCGCAGTCGAAGCCGAGCATGCCGGGACAGTGCTCCTCAAAGACGCCATCGAGGGGCTCGAAGACGTAACTGCGGTCCGCGTGCTGGACGAAGCAGCGCTCGATGCGCTGCTCAGTGCAGACACCCCCGAAAGCTGGCTCGCTGAAAATAAGGACGCGCTGGAAAGCTCGAACGAATTCGTCGGCAAGAACGGATTGCCGCTCGGCAATCCCAAAGACCAATGAAAAGAAGGACGTTGAAGGACTGGGCAGTCTTCGAGTGCCAATGGCCGAAAGGCACGGGCGCGCCGACGCGCCATCTCGTAGGCACCTGCTTGGGCGAGGCCCGCTGCTCTTCTGCCGTCGTCATCGATATCCCGGCGCGTAGCGGCATCTCAACCAAAGGCAACATCTACGCGCTTCTTGGCGAGCCGGGGCTGCGCCTCCATGCCATTTTTCTTTGGCATGCCTTTGTTGAGAGTAACCGTCCGGTCTCGGTGCGTGAAATCACCGAAGAGCTGTTTCCAGACCTGGTGGCTCAGCTCAATGGGCCCGAGTCGGTTCCAGGCTCCACGGTCGAGGAAGCTTCAATCGCCATGCAGGGAGCCGGTGATGGCGAGCTTGCTGAAAACAAAGACGCCCTGCAGAGCGCGGCGGACTCGTCATTTCTCGTCGAGGGGGAGGTCGTCGAAGTTCTGGCCGGCATTGGCCTAGCCCACGTGCGTGCGGCAAACGGTCTTGTCTATGGGCTTAACCGCAAGACGCCAGGCATCGCATTCGATGCGCTACAAGCCGGGCAGCGAGTGCAGTGCCAAGTCGCCGCCAAATTTCACCGCGTTCTGCACGCCGCGTTGGTCCCTTAATTCGTCCTCAGAGCCAATTTCGACCGTCTGTACAGCCTCCAGTGACCAATTCGAAGCCACCCGCCTTGCGCGCCCTGTTCATCGACTTCGACGGGGTCCTGCATCCCACCCTTGCGCGCGGCGCTACGACCTACGGCGATGGGCTCATCACGACTACGCACTTCGGCTGGGTGCAAGCGCTTGAGGAAGCCCTTCGCGGCCATGACGATGTGCGCCTCGTCGTCCACTCCACATGGCGTTATCAGTACAAGAAGCTCGAAGAGCTTCGCGAACTCCTCGGCGTGCTTAGTCGACTCGTCGTCGGCCCGACGCCACTTGGGCCTTGCTACGAAAGCATCACATGGTGGCTGCACTCAAATCCGAATTTCAGCGACTACCGCATCCTCGATGACGACCCAAGCGAATTCCCGGTTGCACCGCCGCTAGAACTCATTGTTTGCAATCCGCTCACAGGCGTCTCGGCTCCGGACGTGCTCCACGCGCTGGGCGTTTGGCTCCGAGCATGAAACTCATACAGCCGTGCAGGCCATCTATCCTCAAGGGTGGTGGTGCCGACTGCTTGCGCCGTCACCTGTGCGGGGGCCCTCGGAAGGTTGGTAGTAGTGGCACGACGCGATTTGCTTAGAACGACGAGGCGGAACATGAAGGTTTTTCTGTTGAGCGGTGCGACTGCATTGGTGGGAGGAACCGAGTCGTGAGCACGAAGGTCAGCATCAAAGGGCGAGGACGAGGCTCGTTCGCCCCCTGGCAGGGAAACCTTGAACTCAGGCACCGCCACGAGCGGCTCTAAGCCAGCAAGAGCTGGGGCGTCGGTATTGGCAAGTGCCGCGGAGACCTCGGGCAGGAAGCCGTCCGCAGCTTCCCATGCGTGCGCCAATGTTCGCGCCGAGTACCGAGTGCGCCACTGTTTCTCAGGGTCGGCCAGTAGAGCCTTCCAGCTCGCAGGACCAGATGTGAAGTGAAGAATGCGGGCCAAGACTGCTTCATGCCCAACAGGGCAGGTTCAGTCTACGGCGAGGCGGTCATGAGAGCTACTGACGCCCAGTGAAAGCCTGCGCAGTGCGTCACTGCGCCAACCATCCGGCGAGGAGAGCTCGGCATCGGCAAGCGCATGGTGCTCGCGTAGCGGTTCACTGGATGCATAAGAAGCCATCGTCGGAAAACTCCGGAAGGTAAGCTGACCTCCATGGTCGGTAACAGCTAGCCATCCGGCTCTGCACCCGTCCAAGCCGACGTATTTGCCCAAGGCCGTGCCTCCGTTCACTTGATTGCCAGTCAAGGCTCAGGCCGCTCGTCAAGGCACGCAATCAGCAAGCAAGAGGACGACAAGTCGACAGCTAAAACATACAAGGGGAGGCTCACACAGTCGCCGGAGCTGTATGCGCTTGCGACGAGCCGCTGGCGGATGTCTTTCGGAATCCGCGGTTGCTTCAGCGAAGTGAGCTACGGCTGACAGGGACGTGTCCGCACTTTGAAGTCATAGGAGTTCTCAGTGACAACCATTGCCTCAACTCTGTCCAGACGTCGGGCGCTTGTTGTCGCTGCTTCGGCGGTAGCTTCGACCTCGGTGAGTGGATGCGCGTGCTTGTTTGGAATCAAGCCCGTTTGCCCAGAGTCCCCGGAGGTGAGCTATCCGAAGGGCCCATTGACCATCGATGCTCATTGCCACGTGTTCAACGGCACCGACCTTCAGGTCAGGGATTTCCTGTCGAAGGTGGCAATTCAGCAGAAGGGAGTTCTGGGGTACGCCGCAAACCTCCTTGCTGGCATTCTGCAGGGGCTGAATTGGGCTCTCGCGCCCGATGGGCAGTCAGAGCTCGACGAGTTGAAGGGTGTCGCTCAGTCGCTGGAAACTTGCGCGCGTCCAGAGGTCGCGGCCCGCGTGGGTGCGTTGCGTCAGAAGGCGTACTCCGTCGGTCGAGGGCAGTTGCGAGCCGCGCTGCGGCTGTCAGAACGGTACGGTCCGGAGTTGAACGCGTTCACCAACAAGCTATCCCCCTTCGGCCTCACTGCCGAAGCGAGGGCACGTTTCGAGGTCATCTCGGAGATTGAGAGCCTGCCCGAGGACGTCGAGCAGTATCGGGCCATGCGCAAGTCAGTACAGCCCAGCGCACTTTCGGTCAACGGCGAGTCTGCCTCGGGCCTGATTCACTTCGTTCTCCAGAACTTTCAGTACCGATACGTCAGCGTCCATGACTACCTTCGCACGTATGACGAGCCCGGGGTGCGCGTCGTGGACCTCATGTTGCCGAGCATGGTCGACTACGACTGGTGGATATCACTGGGTGGGGAAACGCCCACGCCGCTCGCCAAGCAGGTCCAGGTCATGGAGCGAATTTCGGTCCTCACTGGCGGTCGTGTCCACGGGTTTGTCGCGTACGACCCGCTGCGACAGGTTGCTAGCGACCTCGGCTTCGGAAAGGGCGACCCGCTTGCGGTTGTGAAGGATGCCGTCGACAACCGCGGTTGCGTGGGCGTGAAGCTGTACCCACCGATGGGCTTCGCCCCGTACGGCAACGCGAAGGTTCAAGCGACCAAGGGTCCGCACTTCTGGGCGCGGAAGTGGCTGCCGCACTGGACGGACAGGCCCGACCTCGGTCATCTGCTCGATGGCGCGATGAGCAAACTGCTGCACTGGTGCGAAGACAACCAAGTGCCAGTCATGGCCCACACGAACCCGTCCAACGGGGTGACGAAGGACTTCGAAGAACTGGCCGGACCGTCCTACTGGGAAGCGGCGTTGGACCTAGTGCCCAAGCTGCGCGTCAACTTCGGCCACTTTGGCGACACGTCGATTGTCGAGGACGGGCAGGACGGCGTCCGTCGGGCATCCGAGTTTGCCAAGCTGATGACCGCACACGGCTCTTCACGGCCAGGTTCCTTTGCCTACGCGGATGCCGGCTACTTCGTGGAAGTGATGAACCGTCGGCCCGCAATGCTGGAGGACTTGCGACGACTCTACGACGACACAGCGCCGAAGCTGGATGCATCGCTGGCCAGCAGATTCCTCTATGGAACCGACTGGGAGATGACGCTGACGGAAGGCGACGTCAACACCTACATGTCGCAGTTCGTCGAGCTGTTCAACTCCATGGAGCAACGGCCCGCACTCCAGGCTCAAGGGCTGGACAACCTGTCGTCGCGATTCTTCGGCATCAATGCGGTCGACTTTCTGGGCTTGCGCAAAGGCGGTGCCGCAAGGGAGCGGCTGGACCGCTTCTACAAGGGCAACGGCGTCCCGACGCCGGATTGGATGTCAAAGGTGGACAAGCTGCAGAGCCCCTTCCTTGCCGGATAGGTCAGGCGCCGCTCCGTATCCCGTTGCCGCGTGGGTAGCGACGACTCGGCAGCCAAGTGCCTGTTGGCTATTCTCCGGCTTGGAACGCGAAGGGGTATGAGGCTTGGCCACAACGAAGACTACAACGCCGGCCCCGTCCGGAAATCGATTTGAGTACTACGCCCCGCCGGCCGCTGTTGCCGGGAGCACGGCGCCGACGAAGACGTTCGTATTCACTAAGCTTGGTAGTGGTGCAATTGAAGCGCCTGCCACTAAGGTCAAGAAGCGCTATCCAAAGGCGACGACAGCTCCATTCGGGACGATGGGCCCATTGGACGAGCATCGTGAAATCAGCGACGCCGATTGGGTGTCGGCCGCCATCGAGTGCGGGTACGGCAAGGAAGGACAGTGGTCTCCACAGCTGGCACTTGGAAAGGCGCAGCGCCTTCAACTGAAGCGCTATCTCTTGCTACGGCACGAGATGGCGACCACGTGCATGGAGCTCGACTCCAACAACGCGCGCTCCCTACGAAAGTTCGCCGGCAAGCTGGAGAAGTCTGAGCTTGGCGCGTTATCTTTCATCGCTGGAACGTTTGGCACCTATCTGGCGGCAAAGTACTGGCTTGAAGCGGCGGGCGAGAACGTTTCCGCCTTCCTGCACTACGACATCTATACCAAGGCCACTGCAACGCCGGTCAAGGTCTCGTCCGCGACAAGTGCCGGGGGCTACCCGGACTTCCTTGTGGAGTCAGACAAGGGCGGCTGGCATGTCTTCGAAAGCAAAGGGGGTAGGAGAGAAGACCGGTGGCAGCGGCTCGCTGAAGGACTGAACCAACTGAATGGTGTGTCGAGCGTTGGGTGGGATGGACAGCCGCTCAAGGCTCCGGTCTCTAAGGTCTGCGTACACACAATCTTTGAAGCTGACTGTCCCATCCACATCACGGTGGTGGACCCCCCTGACGGAACCGCACAAAGTGATGGGGACGAACCGTTGCGCCTTATCAAGTCTGTTTGCCGCGGCCTCGTTGCCCTTGAGGCCATCGACACGTTCCATGTCTTGGTCGGCTCACAGGAATTGAGTCCTGATGCGCGGCTCCCGGATTGGAGCGTTGGTCGAACGGAACGCTTTGGCGGATGGACAGTAGGAATCCGAACCGCGATGCTTCAAGGTGAACGGAGACTTCGGAATCGCGTCGAGGCCCACCTGTTGTTGCGCGAGATTCTTGCCGAGACGCTTGCTCAATCGGGTGCCGTCAGTGCACACCACATCGCGGATGAGTTCGCTCGTCGAGTGACGCCACGTATAAGGTCAGGAGAAGGTAACTTCTGGGTCGAAAAGTCGAGAGAGGCTATCCAATTGGTCAAAGTGGACGACGACGTCCTCGTTCAATACGCGAGAGTTATTGGCCTAGACGAGGTCGTCGGGGACAACTACTCCCCGAGGAGGGCACCTCCGGCCATACAACTAGGCCGTCCTGGTTCGTGGGCATTGACGCCCGGAGGCCTGTTGTTGTTGGCACCGTCGCGCGGAGATGTGGTCTGACCTTCGGGATGGTGCACGAATCGAAGACGGCTTCGGCTTGCATCGAAGCAGACTAATCGCAATGCCGCGGGCCGCCTAGCGCATAGCCGTCGGGGAATTCCTCGCCCACCCAGCGAGGTAGGCGAACTCCCCCGCATAGAAGACTTTCCCTGGCTCCTCGTGCCAGGCGGTCACGAAAACGTTTTCGAGCGCCGCTTCCTGAATTTTCGACAGACCGTCGAGCTTTCGAATCAGGCTGCGTGGAGCCTGCCACGGCTTGGCTTTGTCGCTACACCGCCACCATCTCACGTACTGTTGCAGTTCGAGGTTCGTGAACAGTCCTCTCATCGAGGCCACGACGCGTCTCAGGAGCGGCTCCAAGACGTTTGCCGGTGTGGACAGGAGGTTCTGCTCAGCGCCCTTGTAGCGGTCCAGATAGCGCTCCAGGTCTTGCTCCGAGACGGTGTAGTGACGAGCCGTCTCCCTGCCCTCCTCGACCTCAGCGGAGGTAGGCACTTCGCGCGTTACGGACTTGCGAAGGCCGGACTGGGTACCGCGTCTCTTTGGTGTGGGGGTCAGGGCAAGTTCCAAGTGGTTGTTGATGAGCGGAGTATCGATGGCTCACTTTTTGAATTACTTGGTAAATAGCTTTTTTGCTTTGGTAAAGGGTCAGACCAGCGCCTGACGCCAACGGATAAAAGCCCCGTCCTACACGTGTTCTCCCCTCCACCGGTGAACACATGACGCCCCACACCTTCCCGCGGCTGATGACCAAGGTATCCGTCTGCGAGCAGCTCAACGTCTCGCCGCGTACTCTCGAAGGCATGGTGAACTCGGACCAGTTTCCCAAGGGCGTGCGAATCGGCAAGCACATGTACTGGTCCGAGACGTCCGTGCAGAGCTGGACCATTCGGGTGTTTGGTCCCCAGGAAGCCTGGACACCAATGGCTTCCCCGGCCCCAAAGGTTCGGTGAGCTCTGGGCGCCGGACCTGCAAGCGGCTGCCGCGTCGAGGCTTTTTGACGAACGCAGCGGTCCGTCAGGGCGGCCGCGCGTCCTCGTTTGGACGACTGACTTGCCTAGCCCCCGCCAACCTCGTCTCGTCTCGTCTCGCCGCGACTGCGGCGAGACGAGCAAACACCCGCCGGCTAAGCGCTTCGCCTCTGTCCGAAGGCGATGTAGACCACGTTGCCTGCGACGGCACCGTTCGCTTGGATGGCGCGGGGCACCTCGACAGCCTGCGGCGTGACGACCGCAGCCTCCAACGCGACAGGCTCCTGCCGAGCATCGGCATGCATCTCAGCGACGACGTCGGCCGCCTTCACGTTGACGTAGCGCTGCACCATGACCATGGTCTTCAGACCGGTTAATGCCTTCACCAGGAACACGTTGCCCGTCCTCAGCGCCATGCGCGTCGCAGCCGTGTGCCTCAGGTCATGCAGGTGCAGATTCGCAACCCCTGCTCTCACGCCCGCATCGTTCCAGGCCGCCTTCAAGGCCTCGTACGTGATGCTGACCAGCTTTTGGCCCGGCTCCGGGGAGCCCGCCAACTCGCGCAGGTTCTCCAGAACGCCGATGGCCTTGGGCGACAGCGGGACCTCGCGCTTGCCGGCCTTTGCGTCGCGCAGGGTCAGAATCTTCCGGCCCCAGTCAACGTCAGACCACAGCGCCTGCTCCAGCGGCTCGGACGCGCGCATCGCTGTCTCGGTCAGCAGTGTGAACATCGGCCCCACGAGCGCGTTGCGGCAGCCTTGGATGGCCGCGTCCAGTCGCGCCTGCTCCTCTGCAGACATCACGCGCTCGCGCCCGTTGTCGACCTTGGGCATGCGCAGATGCGTCGCGGGATTCTCGGACGGCGCGCTCCAGTGCCAGTTGTAGCGTGCGTAGGTGAAGAAGCTCCGCAGCAGCGCCCGCTCCAGGCCGATGGTGGCAGGGCTGAGCCGGTCCCGGCGCAGCTTCAGAATCAGCTCCTGCAAGTGATACGTCATCACCTCGGCGACCGGCATCGCGGCGAGACGCTTGCGCACCGGGTCGCTCCTCGACGTGGCGCGCTCCTGAGACGTACGGTGCTTGCCCAGCCCGGCCGGGATAACGCGCTCCGCCTCGGGCGGGCTCAAGGTGACGTCGAAGTAGACGAACTCATCGGCCTCCTCCGCGCCGACATCGGCAGGAACCGGCGCCGCACGCCAGTCGGCCGCTGGGACCGCTTGAACGACCAGCGTCCGCAGCCCGAGTGCCCGGAGGTACTTGCTGATGCGGTTGGCCTCCTGCCTCGCCCCCTTCATGAAGGGAAGGCGCTCGACGCCGTAGTCCTGCAGCGCCTGACCGAGGGTCGTCCGGTGCGGACCGTAGCCCTTGGGCTTCCCGAGTCCGGCGATTTCGGCGGTACGTCGGGCCATCTCCGCCTTCGCAGCGGTCTTGGTCTTCTGCTTGGAGACGAAAATTTCGTGGCCGCCGACGCGGGTGCGCATCGCCCAGCGCTTGCCCTCCAAGTACGGCTCAGCCACGGGACACCCCCGGCGACTGAAGGAAAGAGAGGCTCGACAGGCCGGTCGGCGCGGCGAGACGGGACCGGGCGGTGGCTCGGTCTGAAGAAAGGTTCCCATACATCGTTGACTCCTGAGGTTGGAGTCACGTATGCAGAGCGGATTTATCCGTTGGCCCGCATCCCAGCGTGGTCATGCGCAGTGGAGCGCAGTCATCGCCTGTTGCCCTTGCCAGAACCTTGCCAGAAATCGGTCCAAGCAGGCCTCTTGCGAGGTGCCATCCGATTTCGACCTTCGCTAACTCGTTGTCAGCGTTGGACTTTGTCTGGTGGCCAAGGGCGGAATCGAACCACCGACACGCGGATTTTCAATCCGCTGCTCTACCAACTGAGCTACTTGGCCTGAGCGACCGATTATATCGGCCGACGTCGAAACGGCCCTCTGGCTAA
>Ga0123338_10000663_pt1 | contig 34727 bp, 28 predicted proteins | sample grotaG_FD_89793 | JGI IMG/M metagenome (GOLD analysis project Ga0123338, IMG submission 89793) | Glacier valley bacterial and archeal communities from Borup Fiord, Nunavut, Canada, to study Microbial Dark Matter (Phase II) -... | ecosystem: Environmental > Aquatic > Freshwater > Ice > Glacier ...
ACGCCTATATCGCCCACCAGAAGAAAAAGATACTGGAATGTATCGATTTGGAGGATTTGGAAGCCGATATTGCTTATTACGCAACGTATGATAAGAGGCGCAAGAGGTTGAACCACATGGAAATATTACTTCAAATATCTGATTACCAGCATGAATACGCATGAAGTTAACGCCAATCCGAGTACTCGGGACGCCTTTTATTTCGTTTGCATCGTTTACGCCAATCAATAAAACACCCCTGCTGCATTTGCAAAAGCACATATTTCTTCGGTAAGATCACGTACTTTTGATGGTACACTCACTTTGAATTCAGCATGATAGCCTTCTCCTGATGCTATGATTGATTTTATTTGATTTGCGTTCATAATGGTTAAGAATTATAAAAAACAGCAAGTACTTTCAAATAGGCTTTGGTAATGATAAAGTCCTCGCCTCTGGCAGATATCCATTGTCCTATGGTTAAATTCATATTGGGTGCAATAACTTTCAATTAATTATCGGCAAAATTGTTTAGTGTCTCCATTAAAAAATGATCATCAAAAAGTCAGGTGGGTTTATGTTTTTTATAGTTGCTTATTTTATTACAACATCGTCCGGAAGAGCCGGAATTTCGTATTTTGCTTTAGCAATTACTGCTTCTTTGTTGGTCAAAATTGGAATAAAGGTCAGATCCGGTAGATATGATTGATTCGGTTTTCAATTTTCCCGACCCCGAGTCCTCGGGGTCAGGAATTTTAAATTGGCGGACACTGTCCCCCATATTGTAATGCTTTAATTATCTGAATCTTGTAATTGTTCAGACAGTGTCTGAACAATCGAAGTATTTATACATATAATTTAAATTAATAAAAGGTTTCGATGGCTTAATCTCCAATTATAGATATATATGGGTAGGCTAATGAAAACACTTTTATTGTTTCTACCGTAAATTGTCGCATTGTAGTACAACGTCAGTCTGAATTTATTGGAAGATGACTTTGGGGAATCTATCAAATAAGTGTAACTAATCCTTTGAGAGTCCTTGCTAGGTAATAGAAGTACTAATTTCTCAGAAAAGCAATCTATCCGCAATCTCACATCCTGTTATTCTAGCACTGTCGCTATTAAAAATAGCTTACCTCGCGCAATGATGCATTGAATATGATTCTTGACGACCTTAATTGGCTTTGCGACCTATTAACCTTGACACGATACCAGGGTTCATTTAATCATTGACAGCAATTCTTCCGCGTTCCTCTTTGACAGATAAAACTACCAATTTTCATAGTTGGCGTAGTTGGCGGAATTGGCGCTTTAGCTGGCAATCGTTCACTCTGTAGTAATCTATCCCGTTTGATGTATAGTTTTTTTTATAAATGCCACTATGGAAGCGTATAATTTATCCCGTTTTCAGTGTAACGTAATTTCACCAATCAATTAAGTGTACAAAATCATGTAATTTATAATAGAAATTGTGTAATACATTTTATATGAAACTGTCGAACTTTGTCATTATTAATTCATTTAAAAATATTAATTATCTAAAAATAGCACAATGAGAAAATTATTTTTTATAATAATGTTTGTCATTACAGTAAGTTTTGGCATAGGATGCAAGACTCAACAAGGAACCACCAAGGGTACTGAGGGCACAACATACCAGAATGATACCAACAATGGAATGGATACTTCAGGTAGCTCCAAGGGTACAACTCAGAGTAAGAAGTCAATGAAGAGTTCTTCGACCAAGTCTCAGGGAACTTCGGGTACATCCCAGGGAGGTTCTTCTACTGGTTCTGGTTCTTCCACGAAATCTCAGGGGACTTCAGGACAAGGAACTTCCAGCGGAACTGAAACCAGCACTAGTTCTACAGGTTCACAGGGTACCTACCAGGGAGGTTCTTCTACAGGCACTGGTTCTTCTACAGGCACTGGTTCTTCTACAGGTTCACAGGGTACCTACCAGGGAGGTTCTTCCACTGGCACTGGTTCTTCAACCGGCACTGGTTCTTCCACCGGCACTGGCTCTTCCATGAACCAACAGGGAACTTCAGGTACCTACCAGGGAGGTTCTTCCACTGGCACTGGTACATCCACTAAATCTCAGGGGACTTCAGGACAGGGAACTGGTACTGGAACCGGATCAATGGGCACTGGTTCATCTACTAAATCTCAGGGGACTTCAGGACAAGGAACTGGAACTAATTCCACTGGCACTGGTACTTCTACTAAATCTCAGGGGACTTCAGGACAAGGAACTGGAACTAATTCCACTGGCACTGGTACTTCGACTAAATCTCAGGAAACTTCTACCGGCACTGGATCCACTGGTACCTCTACACAGGATACTGACGGGAATCAAAGTATGAGTCAAAATGATAAAGGATGGACTAAAATTGGGGAAAAGACTGTAAACATGTCTAAAGACCGTGATGAAATAGCGGTTACCGGATCAGAAAAATTTTCATCTATTAAAATTAAGGTTACTGATGCCGCGATGGTTGACTTGGAAGATGTGGAAGTTGAATATGAAGGTGGTAGCAAGCAAAGCATTGACATGAGTACTCCTCTTAATTCTTCTACAGGTGAAAGTCAGGTAATTGACTTAAATTCAGGTGAAAAGAATGTAAAGAAAATTAGTTTCGCTTATAAATCACGTGGTAATTCCAGTGATTCACAGAGTTCAAGTCCACAAGGGTCAAAGAGTTCTACAAGTTCAACTTCACAAGGATCTCAGGGTACAATGGGCTCAACTTCACAAGGGTCTCAGGGTTCACAAGGTTCTATGGGAAGTTCTCAAGGATCAAAATCTTCACAAACTTCGAAGAGTTCAAAAGCTAAGATTGAAGTTTGGGGATTAAAATCAGATACCGCACAGAAGTAATATTTCATTTATAATTTGGGTGTTTATATTTAATGAAGCCGTCCTGCTTAGTAGTAAGGCGGCTTTTTTATTGCTATGTAAAAAAATCACCACAAAAGAAGTAATATTTAATTTTAGTATATGAAAGTTTGTGTTTAATGAGGTCGACTTACTTAAGTGTAAGTCGGCTTTTTTTATTGCTTCGAAAAAAAAACATCATATATTTCAGATTTTACGATTTTAATTCCTCAATTTTCATTATATTTATTTGTGCAACAGTAGATAATATTTTTTGTAAAGACTTGAACATTTTATCCTTTTATTAGTTTCTCATTAAAATAAAAACTTAAACAATGAAACTAAATATCAAATACGATATAAACATGGCTTGTAAAGTTATTTTACAAGAACACATGGACAAGCTAGGTATACCTTATGAAATATCAGGTATGAATGAAATACAGCTCACTGGGACTTTGTCTCCTGATCAATATAAGGAATTGGAATTATCAATTGTTAGGTATGGAATTAAAATAATTGATAATCCTAAAAATGCAATTGTTCAGAAAATAAAAGAAGTGATTATAGAAATGGTATTCAAGGAAGATAAACTTCCGGAATCCAAAATATCTGCATATATCTCCGACAAATTGAATCTTAGTCACAGTTATCTCTCTAAAATATTTTCAGAATTAACCTATTCTTCTATTGAAAACTTTATAATACTTCAAAGAATTGAACGGGCCAAACAACTAATTATTGAAGAAAACTTAACACTGACCGAAGTGGCCTGGAAATTAAATTATAGCAGTACAGCTCATTTATCCAACCAATTTAAAAAAACAACAGGTTTAACACCAACTCAATTTCAAAGAATTGTTCAAAAAAGAAATAACATGGTTTTTAGCTAAGGAATTATCAACAAATAAACCACTTAATTAAATTTGCAATTATCTGCTTAATGGACAATAACAAATATAAAATAAAGTAGCTAATCCATAAAAATTCCTAAAAAACTAAAAATGTTTACCATGGAAAATGATATACTTTATGTTCTGCTTGCCGATGACGATGCAGACGATCGTCTTTTTTTTAAAGATGCAATGAAGGAAATTAATTCCGAAACTTTTGTATCGTTTGTAAATGATGGTTCTAAATTAATGTACTTTCTTAATCAACCCGATATACGCTTACCTAATATCATATTTCTTGACCTTAATATGCCCATTAAAAACGGGATAGAATGCTTAAAGGAAATCAGAGCCAACGAGAGGTTCAAAAATCTTGTTCTGGTCATTTATTCTACATCTGGCTCCGAACATGACATTCAGGAAGCTTTTATTAATGGGGCTAATATTTATATTAAAGAACCAAATAATTTTGCAGAATTGAAAGCTAATTTGGCCAAGGTGATTAATCGTTCTGTCCATTCAATACTTTAAGTTTAAATAAAGAAATAATTTAGTTGAGTTTTAAATAATCAAGTAAAAGTGAAAATTCGCAAGCATACTCTCGCATCTATTCTTTTGATAAGTGTTTTGGTAGTTTCAATATTTATACTTCTTTTTGCTGCAAGCATTTCATATAAGCAAATTCAATCTCTTAACGAATCAGGGAAAGGGGTTCTTCAATCATACAAAGTTAATCTTGAATTAGAACAATTAAAATCCTATGCCAAAGATGCCGAGTCAAACCAACGAGGATATTTGTTGACAAGAGATTCCATATTTTTACAATCATACCAGAGTGCTCTTAATCAGGCAAATCAATCATTACGCAATTTAAAAATCTTAACTTCTGATAATTTTCAATTAAGTAAGACATTAGACACTGTCTATTATTTAATCCACCAAAGATTTGATTTCCTGGCAACAGTATTAAAGTCAAATAGCTACAATGTATATGCCAATGATACCACTAGACGCATGATGGTAAAAGGAACAAAACTGATGATACTTGCTCAGGCAGAAGTGAATAAAATGATTGCTACGGAATTGCAGTTATTACGAACTCGCGAAATGGATCATGAGAAGTATATTAGATTCTCTCCACTCTCCATATTGTTTGTAGTCATTTTGGCATTATCCGTATTTATAATCGCTTACCATAAGATTAACAAAGACTTGAAAATCCTTACAAAGACAAACAATCAATTATTGATCAACAAAGAAATATTTGAGCATTCAGAGCAAATAGCGAATATTAGCAATTGGTGTTGGAATAAAGATGATAATAAACTTACCTATTCCAATAATTTGTATCATTTGTTAGGTTGCAAGCCATATGAAATTGAAGCTACTGGAAATTTTATTGAATTTGTTCATCCTGACGACCGTCAATTTGTATTTCAGTCAAGCCAGGTAGCATCTAACGATTTAAAAGGATCTGTAATTTTTTATCGTGTAATTCGTAAAGATGGAGCGTTGAGATACTTTAAATCCAGTTGGAAAATGATTACCGACAACTATGGGAAAACCTTCATCATTGGTGTGAATGCTGATATTACCGAACAAAACAATAAAGACAAAATGATTGAGGACAAAATAGCTGATCTGGAAAAGTCGAACAAAGAATTATCAGCTTTTAATCACATCGCAAGCCATGATTTACAAGAGCCGCTGCGTAAAGTTCAAACTTTTATTTCCAGAATAAGAGAAAAGGATTATGAAACATTTCCTGAAAATGTAAAAAATTATTTTTCAGGCATTGAAAGAGCAACCACCCGTATGCAAATGTTTATTGAAGATTTGCTCTTATATTCTCGTGCCAGTAATGTGGCTAAAGTATTTGAGGTGACAGATTTAAATATAATACTGGAAAACGCAAAACAGGAACTTTCCCAACGAATAGAAGAGAAAAATGTAATCATTCATTTATCCTCTTTTCTGCCAATGCTTAATGTAATCCCATTTCAAATACAACAGCTTTTTAATAACCTCCTGTCTAATTCAATCAAGTATAGCAAACTTGATGTTAGTCCGGTAATATCAATTGATTCCAACATGATATTTGCAAAAGATGTGCCTTTTTTTATTGGAAACTCAAAGAGTAAGTACTATAAAATTTCTATTTCTGATAATGGAATTGGATTTGACCCACAACATGCCAATCATATTTTTAACCTCTTCTACCGCCTGCACAATAAATCAGAATACTCGGGCACTGGCGTTGGACTTGCCATTTGCAAAGTAATTGTTGAAAATCACAAAGGTTTTATACATGCAGAAGGTATTCCAAACGTGGGTTCAACGATCATTTTTTATCTTCCAGCTTAAAAGCAAGTCCTTGTTTTTTCCTGCAGTAATCATGTAATATTTTGATGAAATATTGTAACACCATTCACTTCCCTTCATAGTAAGTTTGATAAGATATACTTGTAAAAATATTCACCTAAATTTAGATTAAATGAAACAAAATCAAAAAAGCCAGCAAGTAAAGAATACTAAAACTGGTAAAAAGCAATTCCATGGTAAAGAGGGTATTAATTCATCACAAAATATAAGAAAAAACGATGATGTATCTTCCGGTGATACTCAGGAGGAACCACCTAATCCTACAACTCCAGCGACACCTACTACACCCCGAAGAGAATATGAGGATCCAGGTCATGAGCATGATCATCAGTTCCCAACAGATATTCCCTTCTCACCTGAATCAGTGAAAGGGCTGCTGAGGGAATGAGACTTTGAATAAAAATAATAAGTAAAATAAGGTGAATGGAAAAATATGTAGGTTTCATTCACCTTATTTTATAAGTAACAAGTACGATATTGCACATATACAATACAATATTAAATCGTGTATTATTTTATTTGTTTTCATATATAAATTTATTAAATAAAATTTCAGTTGTACGTTATTTATTGATTGAAACGCTTGTTGGTAATTGGTTGAAGCAATTGTTTAATTCCTATATTTTATGTCTCTCTTACCTTCCGGTTTTTTTCCAACAATTTTCTTTTCAATCTTCACATTAACGGCATTTTCAGTAGGAGGAGCCGCTCCATAACGATCATCGGAATATACTTTGGTAAATTCAGCTCCATAAAATACAATCATTGACGAATAGGAAGTCCATAATAAAATAAGAATGATTGAACCTGCTGCTCCATACCCAGATGCGGGATCAGCATTTGCGAAGTACAATCCCAATGAAAATTTTCCAATTTCAAATAACACGGCTGTAATCATTGCTCCAATCCATACTGATTTCCATTTGATCTTTGCATCAGGTAATATTTTGAACATCATGGCAAATAATGCGGTAGTAATGGCCAATGAAACAACGAAATTGGCCACAACAAAAATAATCAATAAAGAAGGGGACAAGTACTCTTGTATCCAATTGCTGAATGCTGATAAAAGGGAGGAAATCAACAAGGAAATAAGTAATAAAAATGCAATTGTCACAATTAACCCAAACGAGAAAAACCTGCTTTGAATAAATAGCCAGATACCTGATTTGGTGATTGAAGGTTCAACTTCCCAGATAGTATTGATTGATTTTTGAAATTGAGCGAAAACTGCCGTTGCACCCAAAATAATTGTTCCAATACCCAGGATGGTTGCCCATACCGAATCTTTACTTTCCATAGAAGTTTTTACTATTGTCTGGATCATCTCGGCGCTGTCTTTTCCAACGGCACTAGACATTTGGTTATTCAATTGACCGCTCACAGCCTCAGCGCCAAAGAAATAGCCTGCAACAGTGATTACAACAACTAATAAGCCGGGAAGAGAAAAAATGGAATAATATGCAATAATTGCTCCTTCCCGAAAAGGGTCACGGTCGAACCACTTTATAAAAGAAGCCTTTAACAATTGGAACATTTTCATAACGTAGTTAATTAGAATGTTTATATATTTCATAATTATTTCCCTGTAGTACTATTTATACATTAAGTTCTTATTTTGCCTGTCTCCTCTTCTCTCTTTCTTTTTTCTTGAAGAAGCCTTTAAGCAAAAAATTGTGCTGAGCTGCTTCCAGGTCTTGATCCAGTTTCTGAGAACTGGTTTCCAGATTTATAATGGTTTGTTTTAAACGTGCTCCTGTTTCTTCATCGTGCAATAATACACCTACAGAAGTTTGTGGATTGTTGCTTATTTCCTTTAAATTACGAATGAAAATACTAGCCGTATCAGCCATTTGCTGTAAACGGACAACAGATAATTTAACAGAATTAAAAATAACAGTATCAGTAATTAGTTCATGGGGCAGCGAACCTTTTTTATTCATCCCTTCAGTAAAGATAGCCAACGAACTCATTAGTTTCTGTGCCTGAGCGGCTGTATTTTGAAGTGAAAGAGTGGCTGCATCGAGATGAGTATAGAGAGCCTCATCATTTAATAATTTACCAATTGTACCTTCTCCACCAGCAATCTTTTGACTGATAACCTTAAAATCAGTAGTGATAGTCAATAAATTTTTATTATTCTCTTGCAATGTATTGATCATATCTTCCGGTGAGACAGATTTTTCAACCCGCAAGGTATCGCCCGGATCAATTGGTGATGCTTGGGGAGTTCCACCATAAATAATCAATATCTTATTGCCGATCAGGCCATCGGTGCCCAGCTTTACAAATGCATCCTGACGAATAAATGGAACTGATTGTACGTCGATTTTCATATCCACCTTAACTTTCGATTCAGCATAGAACTGAAGATGGCTGATTGAACCTACTTTTACCCCTGAAAACCAGACGTTATTGCCAACCTGTAAGCCGCTCACATCATCAAAAAGTGAGGCTATTTCTATTTTCTTCTTAAACGTTTCATTCAGGTTTCCGATCACCAGAATCCCCAAAACGAGGAATATTAATCCAATAATGACAAAGATACCCACAATTATAGGTTTTTTATTGGGTGAATTTTTCATGTTCTATTGTATAAAATTGTAATTATAAAAAGCTTTAACATGTTCATCATTGGTATCAAATACCTCATTGAATTTTCCTATCCGGATAAATCTACCCTCCATAAACATCCCCACTCTGTCACCTGTTTCTTTTGCACAAGTAAGGTCGTGGGTGATGATGATAGAACTTGTATTGTATTTATGTTGCATCTGATTAATGAGATTATTGATTTCAAAACTGGTGATAGGGTCTAAACCGGCTGTGGGCTCATCGTATAGCATTATTTCGGGTTTAAGAATAAGCGTGCGGGCAATGCCAATCCTTTTGCGTTGCCCTCCTGAAAGCTCAGCGGGCATTTGGTTCACCTTGTCTTCTAGTCCCACGGCATTCAACACTTCTTCAACCGCCAGAGCAATTTCTTTTTTACTGATATTTTTTCTATTCATCTTTAAGGGGAACTCAAGATTCTGACGTATGTTCATACTATCATACAAAGCACTACTTTGAAAAGAAAAGCCAATACGCAATCGTAAAGCATTTAATTCTTTTTCCTCAAGTGTATCCACCTCTTGCCCCAACACTCTGACTTCGCCACTGTCGGGTTTGAGCAAGCCCACTATAATTTTAATTAAAACAGATTTACCGCTTCCCGATCTGCCAAGTACCACCACATTTTCACCTTTATAAACAGTCAGATCAACGCCTTTTAAAACATCAAGCTCTTCAAAAGATTTGTATAAATCTTTGATCGCGATCACGGGTTCAACGTTGCCCATGTTTGGGTGTATCGTTTGATTTTCCATTTTACTTAAAAGTATCGCAGCCAGTTAGAAACCTGGACAATTAACATTTCCTCCATAAATATCAGGAACATGGCCATTACCACTGCCTGGTTGGCCGCTTTGCCCACGCCCCGTGTTCCTTGCGAAGCGTTAAAACCTTTGTAACTACCAACGATACCGATCGTAAAACCGAAAATAATTGACTTTACAACAGAAGTAAAAAGATCTAAAAAGGTAATGGTCGAAAATGCATTCTGATAAAAAGCAATAAAACTGGTTCCTTCTTCTGCCCGGATATTTATATAAGAACCTATCAACCCTACAACAATACAATAAAATGAAAGGATTGGTATGGTGATTATGGTGGCCGTTACCCGGGTTACCACCAAATATTTAAATGGGTTAATGGCCGAAACTTCCATTGCATCAATCTGTTCTGTTACTTTCATGGAGCCTAATTCTGCTCCAATGCCTGAACCAACCTTGCCCGCACAAATAAGTGCGGTTACCAATGGCCCCATGGCTTTTAAAACGGCAATACCAATTAAGGAAGGCAACCATGAAGTTGCACCAAATTCTTCTAAAGAAGGGCGTGATTGCTTAGTGAATACTACGCCTACAATAAAACCCGTTAGTGTTATCAGTGGTAACGCTTTTAAACCTATCTCGAAACTTTGGTTAATTATTTCACCAAAGTGAAAGGGCGGTTTAAGGACTTGTTTGAAAAATTGCAGGCCGAATAGGTATGCTTTATAAACGCTCATGAAAAACTCGTCAAGCGTTTTGGATAACATATATTTATTGGTAGATGCGTTGATCACTTTTCATTTTATTTAAAATTTAAACCGTGGATTCATATTTACAAAACATGATTAAATCTGACATTCTATGATTTGTTTTCGTTCATCGTCCTTATCTAAAATTACAGCTAAGGCAGATTACTATTCGTACTATATATTATATTACAAAGATGAAGGTCTTGATGTTGAAAATAATTACACAATTAAGAAAATAAGTTACATAATTTCCATAATTTCTGAACAATGAAAATAATTAAAAAGTTTCTTTTAATTTTAAAATCTTAGAAAACTTCCACTTTACTTATATGGGGCTCAAGCAATCCTTTGGTTTGAGCGGCAAACTTTATAAAGCCAACCACTTCGGTAATGTACAATTTGGATATATTTAAAATTAAGTCAAATTGAGCATCATCCTTAATTTCACCTCCCATTTGTTTTATAAATCTATGGCCGTCTTTCTGCATTTTTTTAATAAAATCCAATGCGTCCTGTAAATTCAGATCGTAATTTTCTATAATATTTTCAATCCACCAACCGTGTGGAGCGATCAGTTTGATGGATAGTGATTTTTCAATATCCCGGGCTACAATTTGACCTGCCATGCCAACAATGATACAATGTCCATCATGAGCGAAATTGGTAATCAGATCAATGAAGGGTTGATTGTTTTCCAGCTCTCTACTGAATTGATTTTTAGTAAAATCAGATAAAATATCATCAAAGAATCCTTTGTCTCTTTCATTCAGATAATTCCTGAATCGATTGGTTTCCATATTTAATTCCATGGCATTTTCTTCAATAATCTCCTTGCTTAAAACCCTCCATTTTTTACAACTACTTTGTTTATCAAGTTCTGTAGCCAGCATTTGTGCAATGTTGGCCCCTGCACATTCCACTTCTCCTGAAATACAAATTACAGGTCCAGGTTGATGATTGACAGTGGGATACTTATTGTTATTCTGACGTATCCTTTTATTCAGGTAAACCATTAATGTATTGTTCATCGTGAAGGAATTTTTGGTTGTGTTAATTTACGAATTTTTTATTTCCCAACAGGCCTTTTATTCAGAAGATTTCAGATATTATAAAGTTATTTCCATTTAACCCAGATCAGCACAACGGATTGAATATTTAACCTGGCCTGATGTAACAATAGTTGGTTCAAAAAATAGATATGGGAAAAATTTTAAAACCATTTATCAAAAGTTATTTGCCTGTTCCTTATCCTGAAATAACCCACCGTGTAAGGTTGGTTCAATTCTATGTGGCTGTCAAATGGCCTGTTTTATTTTTGCCCATGGGCCCTTGCCAAGTACGTAGGGCCCTTTCATGCAAAGCTCTGATACACTGCCCTTATACATAGGATTTCCTTTTTCTTTTACCCCCCTAAAATGCCTTTTGCTTCTTTTCCTCAATCCTGGAATACCTGTAAGCCTATACCATAAAATTTGCTTAAGTAAGATTTCTGTAATATAACTGTAAGTTATCTGTATTGCATATTACAGATAGCTTACAGTTATATTACAGAAATCTTACTTAAGCAATAGTTTAAAGTATAGCAAAACCCATTTTGAGGGTTGGGAAATAAAAAATAAAAAGAGAGATGAAACATTTTCAAGGAGCTACGGGCACAAAAGTGGGAGTAAAAAAGAAAGCGGTAAGGACAGTTTTATAATCAAAGCAAACTTTTTGCATATAGCTTTTTATCATATAAGTTGCAAAATATTATAAATTCAAACAAATAAAACCGAAGTAGAAATATTCTGAAAACGATCAATTTTTTATCTGAACGACTATCTGGCCTCAAATCTCCGGAGTGAAATTTATAGGCAAATATGACAAACATATTTTATTGTTATAGCTTTATTTACTATAAATCAGATCATTATAATGTGAATGCGATTCTTTATATTCCATAAAGGTTATAAAGTGGTAATTTTTAACTATCTTTCACATCAAAATTTAAAAGCTATCCCTAAGATGTTTAATCCTGAAACCTATATTACCCGCCGCGAGAAGCTGAAACAGAAGATTTCAGATGGCATCATTTTACTTTTAGGAAATGTTGATTCGCCCATGAATTATGCGGATAACACTTATCCTTTCAGGCAGGATAGTTCCTTTTTATATTTTTGTGGGCTTGATTTTCAAAAACTTGCCCTTGTCATTGATGTTGAATCCGGCGAGGATATCATTTTTGGGGACGATATTCAAATAGAAGATATTATATGGATGGGGCCACAAATTGCTTTAAAAGAGAAGGCTGAGAAGGTTGGTATAAAAAAAACAGCACCCTATAAAAACCTTCACACGGTGATTGAAAAAGCTATTTCGTCAGGCCGTAAGGTTCATTTCTTACCTCCATACCGTGCAGAAAATAAGTTGTTGCTGAATGATTTGTCAGGTATTTCGGTCTCTAAATTGAAAGCTTATGCTTCACTGGAATTAATCAAAGCCATTGTCGGTTTACGCTCTGTGAAAGAAGTTCAGGAGATTGAAGAAATCAGGCAGGCGTGTATGGTTGGTTATCAAATGCATGTCACGGCGATGAAAATGGCAAAAGTGGGTACGTGGGAACAAACAATTGCCGGAACCATTGAAGGAATTGCCAATGCCGCAGGTGGGATGGTTTCATTTCCTGTGATCCTTTCTCAAAATGGAGAAACTTTACACAACCACGATCACTCTAAAATCCTACAAGAGGGGCGTTTACTGCTTGTTGATGCGGGTGCGGAATTGGGTTCGCATTATGCCTCCGATTATACCCGAACAGTTCCCGTAGGTGGTAAATTTACTCAACAACAGCGTGAAATTTATGAGATTGTATTGGCAGCAAATAACCGGGGACGCGAACTGACCCAACCAGGATCGACCTATTTATCAATTCATCTGGCTGCCGCTGAAGTGATTGCCTCAGGATTAAAATCACTTGGATTGATGAAAGGGGATATAAAAGAGGCGGTGAAAAATGGGGCGCATGCCTTGTTCATGCCCCATGGATTGGGACACATGCTGGGGTTAGATGTTCATGATATGGAAGATCTTGGCCAGATTTATGTTGGCTATGATGATGAAACCCGTCCGGTTGACCAGTTTGGAACTGCTTACTTACGCATGGGACGCAAATTGCATCCAGGCTTTGTGATTACCAATGAACCAGGGATCTACTTTATTCCGGCTTTGATTGAAAAGTGGAAAGCTGAAAATATTAATACGGATTTTATTAATTTTGACCGCTTGGAACGCTATCTTGACTTTGGAGGAATCCGCCTGGAAGATGATATCCTGGTTACTGAAACAGGCAGCGAAATTATTGGCAACCGAATTCCAATCACCCCTGATGAGGTGGAAGATGCAATGAATTAGGGAATTTAATTAGCTCCAATGACTACAATTTGGCTACTGATATTGAAATATCAGTTTTTTGTAATCATTATTTATTTAGCATACATATAATTCAGAAGTTTAACGTTTAAAACCCATCAATAGGCACAACAATATAATCTGTTAATTATGAAACAATTTATTTATTTACTATTAATTTTAATTCTTATGGGTAATATGTCTTGCGTGCAAGAGGCACCCAGAAGCAAGTCTTTTGATTTGGCTAACTTGGACACTTTGGTGAGCCCGGGAGCCGATTTTGATAGTTATGCCAATGGTGGCTGGAAAAAACGTTTTCCCATACCAGATGAAAAAAGCCGCTTCGGGTCATTCGATTTACTTGCTGATACCGGCGAAGTACAGGTTCAAACCCTGATTACTGAAATTGCTACAAAAAAACAGGAACCGGGAACCATTGGCCAAAAGATCGCTGATTTCTACAATATAGGCATGGACACTGCCATAATTGAAACCAAAGGATTGGCACCTATTCAACCCCTGTTTGATCAGATCAATACTGTTCAGACAAAGGAAGATGTGATGAAGGAAGTGGCTGATCTGCATTCCAAAGGAATTGATCCGCTATTTTCATTTTTTTCAGATGCAGATCAGAAAAATTCCACCATGGTGGTAGCATATATTTATCAGGGAGGATTGGGAATGCCTGACCGTGACTATTATATGAAAGACGATCAGAAGAGCAAAGATATACAGGCGGCCTATCGCGTGCATCTTCAGAAAATGTTTGTACTTACCGGCAGTGACGAAGGAAGTGCAAAAGCAAATGCTGAGCTGGTTTATAATCTTGAAAAACGTCTGGCTGGAGCTTCGATGACTTTACTGGAACAGCGCGATCCGCATAATATCTATCATAAAATGAGCCTTGATGGCATTCAGGGAATTTCTCCTGAGTATAACTGGATAGGGCATTTCCAAAGTATTGGCCTTCAGGATCCTGGTGAATTTATTGTTGCCCAGCCTGCTTTTGTTGCTGAAATGGGTAAAATGATCAAGGATGTTTCGGTTGACGATTGGAAAGTTTACCTGAAATGGCAGGTCGTGAACAGCTTGGCCGCTTATTTGCCCAAGGCTTTTGTAGATCAGAATTTTGATTTCTATGGAAAAACCTTAACCGGCAGTTTAGCACAGCGTCCGCGCTGGAAACGTGTTCAGGCTGCAACAGGTAACGCTTTGAGCGAAGCAATCGGCCAGATGTATGTACAGAAATATTTTTCTGCAGAAGCGAAGAAGCGCATGCTCGAATTGGTTGGAAATCTGAAAGTTTCTTTGGGTGAGCGAATTCAACAGTTAGCTTGGATGGGAGATTCAACTAAAAAGAAAGCCATTGAGAAATTGAATGCCATCAACGTAAAGATTGGTTATCCAGACAAATGGCGCGATTATTCATCCCTGGAAGTGGCTACTGATTCTTATGTTGCCAACGTTATACGTGCAAATAATTTCGACTTTAATTACATGATTGGCAAAGTAAATAAACCGGTCGACCCCACAGAATGGATGATGCCACCACAAATGGTCAATGCTTATTACAATCCGACGATGAACGAGATTGTTTTCCCTGCGGCCATTTTACAACCACCTTTCTTTTACCTCGAAGGCGACAATGCCGTCAACTATGGTGCTATCGGAGTGGTAATTGGACATGAAATGACACACGGATTTGATGACCAGGGACGTCAGTATGACAAAGTTGGAAACCTTACCGAATGGTGGACTACCGAAGATTCCAAATTATTTAACGAACGTACCAAAGTGCTCGCCAATCAGTTCAGCAATTTTACAGTTTTAGATACCTTGAAAGCCAACGGCGACTTATCACTGGGAGAAAATATAGCAGATTTAGGTGGATTGAACATCGCCTATTATGCTTTGCAAAAAGTACTGACAGGCAATAAAAAACCCATTGATGGTTTCAATCCTGATCAACGATTCTTCCTTGCTTATGCACATATTTGGGCACAAAATATACGTGACAAGGAAATTATTCGCCGTACAAAAGAAGATGTTCATTCGCTGGGGCGTTTCAGAGTGGTGGGGCCACTGCGCAACATGCCCGAATTTCACAAAGCTTTTAACATAAAGGAAGGCGATTACATGTCATTAAAGGAAAGTGACAGGGCTGTAATTTGGTAAAAGTTGAATTCCAGATCTAATTATTAAGAGAGACTATCTAATGATAAGTCTCTCTTGATTTTTCTGTTAATCAATTATTTGTATTCTTGGTATATATGAAGCATCTAATTAGCTATTTAAATAAGCTTTTCACTTCAATTTATAATTGTCTGGTTGTAAGATTCAACAAAGATAAATGAGGATAAAATTATGATACCATTGTTTAAATTGAACTAATTAACGACTGGCTTATTCACCTTCAGAACATCGGCAATAGCCTGTTCAAAAGTTGATTTCGGAAGAGCTCCCATGGCCATTTGCGGCTGGCCTTCAAGGGGTACAAACAACAATGAGGGGATGCTTTGTACTCCAAACATGGAAGATAATTCGCGTTCCTCTTCAGTATTCACCTTATAAATTATGAGATTTGTGCCATATTCCTTTTGTAATTCTTCCAGCACCGGGGCGACCATTTTACATGGGCCACACCAATCAGCATAAAAATCAATCATACAAGGAGTTGTTCCCTCAAATTTCCATTCCTTATTGAGTTCAAAGTTGAATACTTTTTCTTTGAATGTCTCTTTGGTCAAATGTTCTAACATGTGGTTTTAATTTAAGTTATACAAATAGTTACTTTTTTAGATATATACATATCAATTGATATGCCATAAAAAATTAAAGTGCTAATTGGGAACTAAAAAGTAAATAATTGTAATTTTGTCACGTCTTGAAAACAAATTGTCACCTTAAAAAGTATTAAATACGATTTTTCCGAAATTTATTACATGAAAAAACACCTTCAACATCCTATATTTACAGTTATCTCAGAAATAGCTGATCAACTGCATCAGGAAACCTACGTTATCGGCGGTTTTGTCAGGGACCTGGTATTAAACCGTCCCTCGGCTGATATTGATGTGGTGACCCTTGGCAGCGGTATTCAGCTTGCTGAAGTGATAGCTAAAAAATTAGGTCCACATATTCAAGTGAGTGTTTTCAAGACTTTCGGGACTGCCATGCTTAAATATCAATCCCTTGAAATTGAATTTGTTGGCGCACGAAAAGAATCGTACAATGAAGATTCGCGTAAGCCAACTGTTGAAAATGGCACACTTGAGGAAGACCAAAATCGTCGCGATTTCACCATCAATGCTCTGGCGATTTGTTTAAACAGCGATCGTTTTGGAGAGCTAATCGATCCATTTGATGGTATTCAGGATATTGAAAATAAAATAATCCGTACACCACTTGAACCTGGTATAACGTTTTCAGACGACCCTTTGCGAATGATGCGCGCCATCAGGTTTGCTACACAACTTGACTTCACCATTGAAGAAAAAACCTTTGAAGCTATTTCTCTCAACATTAAAAGAATTCATATTATTTCCAAAGAAAGGGTTTGTGAAGAGCTAAATAAGATCCTTCTTTCAAATAAACCATCTGTGGGATTTCGATTGCTTGATAAATCGGGTTTGCTTGAAATCATTTTTCCTGAATTGCACCGATTGAAAGGCCGGGAAGAAGTAAACGGAATTGGGCACAAGGATAATTTCTATCATACCTTGGAAGTACTTGACAGAATTGCTCCCCACACCAACAACCTATGGCTTCGGTGGTCTGCCCTTCTCCATGATATTGCCAAACCAGCTACCAAAAAATTCTCACCTCAATTGGGTTGGACTTTCTATTCCCACAATTTTATTGGATCTAAGATGGTGCCTGCACTCTTCAAAAAAATGAAGTTGCCGATGAATGAGAAGATGAAATATGTGCAAAAGATCGTTGAACTTCACATGCGTCCCATCGTACTCTCAGAAATTGTAGTAACTGACTCTGCCATTCGAAGGCTTTTGTTTGAAGCAGGCGATGACGTAGACGATTTAATGACGCTGTGCGAGGCTGATATTACCTCAAAGAATCCGGAGAAGGTCAAAAAGTATTATGGAAATTTTCAACTGGTTCGCCAAAAGTTGAAGGATCTGGAAGAAAGAGACCATATACGCAATTTTCAGCCACCTGTATCAGGCGAAACGATTATGGAAGTATTTGGACTTACTCCATGCCGCGAAGTGGGATTGATTAAAACTGCCATTAAAGATGCAATTCTCGATGGGATCATTCCGAACGAACAAACTGCTGCTTTTCAGTTTATGCTTGAAAAAGGAAAAGAGTTGGGATTAAAACCAGTGAACCTGGGTTCTCTCTAAGCATAGTTTCGGTTTATTGAACAGGTAACTTATTTTCAATCCTAAGTGATCGCCATCTCAGTAAAACGTAGGGCTTCAAAATGCCATAATGGCATTTTGGCATTTTGACAAAAAGATCAATACGCCCTCTAATCGAACTTACTTTATTTAATCATCAATTATTTACCATTTGAAACTTCAATAAAATTGGAAGGTGATCTGAGAAGCCTTCCTGGTACTTGAACCCTACATAAGTTCGTTTTGGCTTAACACCTCCATATTTTTTGTCAGCCTCCAGTAGAAATGCAGCATCAAATATTTCAGCTTTCAATAGATTCTGACAGCTATTACTTTTCATAAAATAATCGGAAACAATCCATTGGTCAAATGCTAGCCAAGAGTACCTGTTTTTAAGTGTTTGAACCTGATAATTCATCCATTTAAATGATAGATTAATCATTTCGCCCTGAATAGTTGGATTGTCTTCTTTCGTGGCATTCAAGACTTTGAACAGACTTTCATCTTCGGGCGTGTCGTTAAAATCACCCATACATATAATCTTTGCTTTTGGATATATAGATAGCAAGTCATGTATCGACTTTTTTAATACGCCTGCTGCCAGCCTTCGAAGACGCATTGTTTCCATGAGCCCACCATATCTGGATGGCCAGTGATTCACAAAAACATGTAGGGTGTCACAATTATGAAGCACTCCACTAACCTGAAGGATATCCCTGGTTTTAAATTTTAAATTCAGTGGGTCAATAACTGGAATCGCCTTATAATCAAAAGGCTTAAACAATTCAGGGCGGTAAACCAATGCCACATCGATTCCACGCCTGTCAGGAGAATCTTTATGAATGATCTTAAATCCATATTTACTCAGAGGAGTCTGTTTTACAAGCATTTCCAAAACCTTCTGACTCTCTATTTCACACAGGCCAACCAATACAGGTGCATTCCATTTTCCAGCAGCCAAAATAACCTTGGCCAGGCGGTTAGACTTGTCTCTTAGTCTACCAAAGTTCCATCTTCGATCACCACCCGGCGTAAATTCATCATCATTTGTAAGCGAATCATTTTCTGTATCGTATAAATTCTCTGAATTGTAAAACATGAAGCTAAATTCATCATTCAATTTGTTTGACTGAGAAAAGCAATTGGTACCACTATAGAAAAGCGACAAAAGAGTTAAAATTAAAACTTTCATATTGACGAATTTACCTTAGCGGGCTATAATATTGATAATAAGGATTATAAATCACTGAATAATATTGGAAATACCAAGTTGGTAAGATTTCTATTTGGCAATTTTTTCCTGACGCTCAAAGGCGCCAAGGTCAGGGCCTTTATCAATTAGCCGGTCACGACCTTTCAAATCGGTTGGCACCAGGCGCGCAATATTCACTTTGCCTGAATCTTTTGCAGGGCTCAAGGTGTCAAGTTCAAAGTTGAATTTCTTATAGGGATCAATAAATTTTGGATTGATACCTTTCAAAATGTTTAAATAATGTTCCTCATTGGATGTTTTGAAAGTATCTGCCACTTGAAGGATACACCTGTCAAATTTGTAATTAAACAAAGCATCATTTTTTTTATTCAATAGAAGTTCGTTCTCGTCAAATACATTTCCTGCAATAATACAGTTGCCAAAATTTGCTTTTACAAGATCACCTATATAATCAGGTTGATCTTTTTTGACACTCACGAAATTTTGAATCAGCAATGATGGAGTTGACCTTGCTTTTGAGGAAAAGCCACCCCAGTAATTGGCAATGGTCGAATGAGTAAACTCATAAGTTCCGCCAACAAGCAAAGCAACGGCAAAAGATCCACAATTAGTGATTAAACAGTTCTCAGCTACAATTTCAGATTTCAAGGCAAAAATTCCGGCATACGCCATATTCTGTATTTTTGTATTGGTAAGCTTAACCGTGGCAAAACCTTCATCTTCAATATTCCCAACTTGTAAGCCTATGTTGGCATTTTTTATTTCAACATTCGAAAATTCATTGTTCTTACTTCCTGAATAGAGCAAAATCTGGCTCCATTGATCAGGCACATTGGCATAATCATCTTCAAGACGATCACCCTGAAATATTATCGGATTTTGAACAGTTCCTTTGGCTACCACTCTGCCTTTTACATATAAGCCAGCATCTTTGTGGAAATAAATTTTAGTACCTTCCTCAATAATAAGCGTTTGATTACTGTCGACAAAAGCGTAATTATAAACCAAGTAAGGTTTTTTATTGGTCCAGGTAGTGCTTTTTAATTTTTGTTGTTTGATCAGGTTAAAATCCTGGCCCCACGCCACCAGATCAACATCCTGCTGGTTTAAATTAGTTTCAAACAAGATGGAATCTTTTACAACCAGGGGAAGATTCTGTCCACTTGGATCAATGGTGACCTCCACAAAAATGTATAAACTATCAAAAGGGGCAATTTCAAGGTCATGAACTTCGTTTGCAGCAACACCATTGATATTAAGCCTGAAGTTGGATGCTTCTGCTTTGGCCAGTTTAATGGAAGAAATTAATACCTTTTGACCGTAAGGATTAAAGATTTTTAAATTTTGTGTAGTTGACCCTAAAGTAGAAAATATGGTATCAAACATGACTGTATCAACAGAAAAACGGAGCTTAGCATCTGACGAAGAAATGTATTTTTCATCTTTACACGAAAAAAAGTATCCTAAAGTAAGGATCGTGATCAATATGTAGATAAGTTTCTTCAATTGTAATATTTTCTATGATAACGCTAATTTGACATACTTTATATATCAAAAGTAGTAAATGATTTTCACATTTTTTAACATTCATGCAAGTATCTGATAAAAACTATTTTTTAACAAACTTTATATTTTGAAGAATAATGATAAAGGCAGAATTTACGTTCTTTATAATACTATATTACAGGTAATTAAAAATATGTACTTATATAATTCAAACTGTATTAATTTATCAACAAATAAAAATTTGGATTGTCTTGCCAAATCTAATCACGAAAAAGATTTTGAAGTACTCATTGTTTTTTATCTTTACAAACGGAATAGATAAAAGAATGAAAATATATACAACAATTTTGCTTATCCTGATTTTGGCCTTGGGATGCAGTTCCGCTCAACAAAATCCGCCATTTCTTAAAATAACGAGTGATCAATGGGTGGATTCCCTGATGAACAAATTAAGTCTCGATCAGAAAATTGGACAATTGTTTATGATTCAGGCTTATTCAAATTTAAAAAATCCACATACGGAAGATTTACTAAAATTGGTAAGTCAGTTTCAGGTGGGTGGAATAATTTTTATGCAAGGTGGTCCATTGGCCCAGGCAAGAATCAGTAACAAACTTCAACAAATGTCGAATGTTCCACTGTTGGTTGCCATCGATGCCGAAACAGGGCTGGGGTTCAGGTTAGACTCAACCCTGAATTATCCGGTACAAATGGCTCTGGGCGCAATTACCAATGATTCGCTGATTTATCAGATGGGTTTTGAGATCGGAGAACAATGTCGCCTTCTTGGAATACACATGAACATGGCACCAGTTTGCGACATTAATATAAATCCGGATAATCCTATTATCAATTATCGCTCGTTTGGCGAAGATAAAAAGCAGGTTGCCCGCAAGTCATGGCTCTATGCCAGCGGAATGCAGGATGCCGGTGTATTGGCTACTGCCAAACATTTCCCCGGACATGGCGATACACAGATAGATTCACATGTTGCCCTTCCTGTAATTCAACGTACTAGAAGTCAGCTCGATTCACTTGAATTATATCCATTTGCATACCTTATCAATAAAGGAATTGGTGCTGTTATGACCGGTCATTTAAGTGTTCCGGCACTTGACCCAAATAAAAAAAATCCTGCAACCCTTTCATCAAAAATTGTCAAAATCAAACTTAAAAAAGAGATGGGGTTCAAAGGTTTGGTTATAACCGATGCCATGAACATGAAAGGCGTCAGCAACATGTATTCATCTGCTCAATCAGTAGTTAAAGCGTTGAAAGCGGGAAATGATATGGTCGAGATTGTACCCCGTTTGGATAAGGCAATTGCAGCTGTATTATTATCAGTCGCAAGCGGTGAATTATCATTGGAAGAAATAGATGAAAAATGCCGGAAAGTTTTAACCATAAAAAAATGGCTGGGACTTGACAAAAAGAAATTAGTAGAAACTACAAATCTGAGCCAGAAACTTAATGAAAACCGTTATCTTCTTACCAAACAATTGCTTCAGGAGCAGTCGATGACCGTTTTGCTTAACCGCAAGAACACATTACCACTGCAAAAACTTGATACACTGAAAATTGCAAGTTTGTCAATTAATTCTAATCAGATAACATCCTTTCAGAAGATGCTTGGGAATTATACCCAAATTGATCATTTCAATGTAAGCAAAGCGCCTACGGATGGAGTAATCGACAGCCTGTACAATCAATTGAAGCCTTACAACCTGGTTATTATTGGAATTCATGGCATGGGATTATATCCATTCCGACGCTTTGGAATCACCAATCAGGAGATCAGTTTAATTGAAAAACTCAAAAGCAGGAAAACAATTACCTGTTTTTTTGGAAATCCCTACGCGTTGCAGTATTTCCCGGCACTCTCAGATGCTCAAAGCCTGATTGTTGCCTATCAAGATGACAAGGGTGCACAAGAAATGGCTGCCCAATTGATTTTTGGGGCCACCAATGCAAGTGGAAAACTACCGGTTAATGTGAAAAATCTATATCCAATACACTTTGGAATTGAATTAAAAAATATCCAACGACTAAAATACACCCTTCCTGAAGAAGAAAAAATCAATTCAGTGTATCTTCAACATAAGGTTGATTCAATTGCTGAATCTGGAATAGAAGGCAAAGCATACCCGGGATGCCAGGTTTTAATTGCCAAAAATGGCAAAGTGATCCTGAATAAGAGTTATGGATATTTCACGTACGAAAATCAACGGGCAGTGCAAAATAGTGACCTTTACGATCTTGCATCAGTCACGAAAATAACTGCCCCTCTTCCAGCTATTATGAAATTGTATGATGAAAATATGATCAAACTGGATGTATCTTTTTCTAAATATTTTACTGAATTTAAAAAGACCAATAAAGCAAATATGACTGTCAGGGATATCCTGATTCATCAGGCACGGTTGCAGAGCTGCCTGACTTTTTGGCTCGAACCTGGAAAATCAGGCGAACTACGGAAAGGTGTTTTCAAGAATCAGCCGGAAGATCAATTTCAAGTTCGCATTTCAAAAACCTGGTATGAGAATAATGATTTTAAGAATCAGATCATTAAAGATATCATAAAATCTCCCTTACTTGCAAAAAAAGAATATTTATACTCAGATCTGGGCTTCAGCCTTTTCCCATTTATGATTGAAAGACTGACCGAAAAATCTTTTCAGGAATACTTAAGTAAAGAGTTTTATAAACCTTTAGGTGCAACTTCCACCGGGTTTAATCCATATGAAAGATATCCATTGGAACAAATTGCTCCCACAGAACAGGATTTGACTTTTAGAAAAGAATTATCACAAGGATTTGTCCATGATGAACTGGCAGCTATGCTTGGTGGCGTTTCAGGAAATGCAGGGATATTCAGTTCGGCAAACGACTTGGCAAAGGTTATGCAAATGTATCTGCAGGGTGGTTATTATGGTGGAAAACAATATATTTCAACATCCACAGTCAAAGAATTTACAAAAGCCCAGTCTTCTGAAATCAATAATCGACGTGCCTTAGGCTTCGAAAGACCAAATCCTGGAATCAGAGGCCTAAAGAACAAGTTTCCGGCAGCAGATGCAAGTGCAGAAAGTTATGGGCATACTGGATTTACAGGAATCTTTACATGGATGGATCCCGAAAACCATTTGTTATTCATTTTTCTATCCAACAGAGTTTATCCAACCAGAAAAAATTCAGCAATCACTGATCTTAATATTCGCCCTGCCATCCATCAGGCCATTTATGATGCCATTAAAAAAGGACTTCATTAATCCTTAATAATTGTTAAATATTTTTATTGAAGATTTTATAATCCTTTATGAAAATTACGCTATAGGCCTTATGAGAGATAAAGAAATTCAATGAATTAATTCTGTTAATTAGGTATTATGAATATGTATTATAAAATTTGTTACAAAAATATTAAAGTACTTCATTGTTATTAATACATTAATTTTTAACTTTAAACAGTCTTAAGTCAGATAAATAGTAAATAACCATAAAACTAATTGTCATGGAGAGAAAAATCACATTTAACGAATTACGTCACATTAAAGACAGTCTACCTTCCGGTTCCATCCACCAAATTGCGCAAGAATTTAATATTGAAGTTGATACCGTCAGAAATTATTTTGGAGGCGCAAACTATGACAGAGGTAAATCCGTTGGATTACACATTGAACCGGGTCCCGATGGTGGCGTTGTACTTCTCGATGACACGACGATTCTGGACAGAGCTCAAGAGTTAATATCCTCTCAACCTAATTAAAATTATAATCTCATATTTCGATAGACTGCCCTATCTTTATGGGGCAGTTTTTTTATGACTCATTTCATCTAATTTTCCATTAATAATGAAAAACCTTTTACTTCTATTCATCATTTGCTGTCTGACTCTTACCAGTTATTCCCAAAAATTACTATTTAACGGGAAAAACCTAAAAAACTGGGAGATTAACCTTGGCAGTCCAATTACAGGATTTGAAGAATTGGCAAAAAAAGCCACTCCTCAATCAACTTACCAAGTAGTTCAAATTGATGGACAAAAGATGATCCATGTTTCCGGCGAACTCTTTGCATCGCTTGCTACCAAAGCGGAATATGAAAACTACCATCTTCACCTTGAATTTAAATGGGGTGAAAATGTATACGGCCAACGCAATAGTGGATTATTGTATCATAGTTTTGGCCCATTTGGTGCGGCATTCGGAACATGGATGGCTACCATCGAACATCAGCTGATGCACGGAAGTATGGGCGATACTTACCTGATGGCCAATACCTATTGCGAAACCAAAGTAATTAAAACGGGAGATGACAAAAATTACATGTATGATCCTGAAGGGTTGCCCATATCATTCAGCGAAACCGACAATGGCCGTTCAGTTAAGAAAGCTTTTGACGCTGAGAAGCCCATTGGAGAATGGAATTCCATCGATTTATATTGCTTCGGTCAAACCTCCGTTCATAAGGTTAATGGCCAGGTGGTAATGGTCAATACCAAATGCAGCAAAATTGAAAACGGACTTAAATTACCACTTACCAAAGGAAAGATACAAATACAATCGGAAGGTGGTGAGTTTTTTATCCGCAAAATTGAGATCCAAAAGATCAAAGGAATTCCAGCAGAGTTGCTGAGATAAAACAAAAATTATAGCTATATTTAGAAAGACAAGCCCTGCGAAAGCGGGGTTTTGTATTTTACTTAAGCAACGCAACCCCTCTCACACTGAACTTTATCATGAATATTTTGTCTACTTATTAAAAAGTTCACAGATGGTGCTACAATTATTAAATACACTGGCCAATTTTGAACATTTGCGGGCAACGCACTATTCCTAAATGTTAGTTTAGAAATCCAAATTATGCATTTATTTATGGCACAGCAATTGAAGCTTTATATCTACATACTTTATAATATTTTCCATATTATATTGACAGAAGTTAATCAAACTAATTTGAAATAATAAAATTATAAATACGTACAAAACTATCATGTATGAAACGAATATTTTTAACCATTGCATCCGCAGCCATCATTATTTCTGCCTGTGGAAATAAAAAAGCAGATGCCAATAAAAATACTTTAAATAAAGTTGTGATCAGCAACACCGCAGTAAAGGCAGCTGCAACCAAAAACTCGGAACTTATTACCAAAGCTGAATTTATTGAGAAAGTATGGGATTTTACAAAGTCACCCAATGATTGGAAATACTTGGGCAGCAAGCCTGCGATCATTGACTTTTATGCCGATTGGTGTGGCCCATGTAAAATTGCAAGTCCGATACTTGAAGAAATCGGTGCAGAATATTCTGGTAAAATTCTGGTATATAAGATAAATACCGATCAGGAACGTGAATTGGCAAAGGTTTTCAACATTACCGGCATTCCTGCATTTCTATACATTCCTGCCAATGGGAAGCCAACTATGATGGCAGGTATTGGCAAATCGAAGGAAGAGACAAAAAAAATGTTTATTGATAATATAGAGAAGTATTTGTTGGTAAAAAAGTAAGTGAGTCAATAGAAATGCAGATGTTTTCTGAAATTTTTCAATTCGAATATAGGTAACAGGTTTGAATAACTTATGTAATTAGTATTATTAAAAAAATCAGCTATCAAGATAGATATAAAACAAAAACCCGGATTGAAGTCCGGGGTTCTGTTTTATAAAATAATTATCAATCTATTTAGCTCTTTCGATTGCAATAGTTTTGGTTGGCTGATCGCAAACATTAGAGGGTCCCCAGTACTGAATGGGTCCTGGATATACAAATGAAGTTTTGATCGCCCATTTTTCGCGGTTAGCTACCAGAAATTTAAACGCGGCACTTTCCAATTCAACCAATGCTTTCTGAATCACCGGTTTCATGTGTCCGTGACGACGTTCCATGTTCATCATCATGGTTACAGGTACACCACCTGCGATCCATTCAGCAGCAGGAGCTGTTAGGTTACTAACCGATGACATATAGCCTGTTTTACCTTCAGCAATAAGAAAGGACGCATTGTAACCCAACGAATAGCAATAATCGGCATCAAAGTTAGACGGAGAAGCACAACGGCCTTCATAGCCAAAAAAGTGATACTGGGTTCCGAATTTTCCTTTAAAATCACCCGTTTTTTTCATCTCTTTCAGTCGGCTTTTTACCATTTCACCCAATAGTTTTTCAGTTTCAATGAGCGACACCTGAACATTTCCATGTGGATCACGGTCAAGAGTTAACTGATCGGCAATTCCTGAAGGAAGTAAAGTATAAAGTTTTGCTGATTCAGGGGATAAAATTCCAGCCACAAAAGTGCGGCCTTCCACTTTATTGGTAAATGATTTAAATTTCTGTTCACTTTCTGACCCCTCAGCCAGCAAATCGTTCAATTCAGAAATCAATGCTTTCATTTCAGGAACAAATTCTACCAATCCTTCTGGAATTAAAGCGACACCGAAGTTTTCGCCATTGGTTGCACGTTTGGCAACAATTTGAGCCATGTAATCAACGATTTCACCCAAAGTTTGTTTTTTAAGTTCCACTTCCTCCGAAATCAATGTAATGTTTGGCTGAGTCTGTAAAGCACATTCCAAGCCAATGTGAGAAGCCGAACGTCCCATCAGTTTAATGAAGTGCCAGTATTTTTTAGCTGAATTGGCATCACGTTCGATGTTGCCAATCAATTCAGAATAAACTTTTGTGGCTGTATCGAAACCAAATGAAGTTTCGATCATGTCGTTTTTCAGGTCACCATCAATGGTTTTGGGACAGCCGATAACCTGAATACCAGTTTTTTGTGCGGCATAATACTCAGCCAAAACGCAGGCATTGGTATTGCTGTCGTCACCCCCAATGATAATTAAAGCTTTAATGTCCAATTCTTTCATGATCTGAGTACCTTTGTCGTACTGAGCCGTTTCCTCCAATTTGGTACGACCGGAACCTATAATATCGAAACCTCCTGTATTGCGGAATTGATCGATGTATGAAGAAGTCAGCTCAATGTAATTATGTTCTACAAGTCCACCCGGACCTCCAAGAAACCCATATAACCTACTATCAGGATGAAGGTTTTTGATACCATCAAAAATACCTGAAATCACATTGTGCCCCCCTGGTGCCTGTCCACCTGAAAGTATAACGCCCACATTTACAGCAGGATATTGTTTTTTCCCTTCGCCAGCTTCAAAAGTTATTAAGGGCATTCCATAAGTATTTGGGAAAAGCTCCTTAATTGTATCCTGATCAGCAACGGATTGTGTTTTTACACCTTCAACCAGTTTAACGGTCGATTTCAATGAAGTAGGAAGTTTGGGCTGATATTTTGCCCTTTCTGATTGTAATGCGCTAATGGTCATAGTTTTTATTTTTTGAGGAGGTTTGCTTTTAAACCAGTGCGAAAATAAACTAAAACCTTGGGTTTTATCACCAGATTGAAAGCATATTCGAACTATTTAAAGAAAATTTAAACAGATACGATTAACCAACTATAAAATCAGCAACATTGACTAAACTGCCGGTAGTTCCTTTATAAAACTCAATGTATTTGCAAAGCGTACAGGTTACTAAGGTAAACTTTTTGTTTTGAATATCAAAAAACCTTGAAAATCCTTTTCCTGAAGTACGGGCTTCATCCACTTCAGATTGAGTGTTTCCACATTTCGGGCATTGATACTTAAAGTGTTACATAATACAATAATTGAATATATTTTAAATTATATATGATCATTAAAGTACGTAATCCACTTATAGCCTACCAAATCAATATGTCATGCAAATAGATGTGTTTTTTCTGTTAATCAGGTATTTTTATCTTTTTCATTCTCTGCGGTATTGCCCAATAAAAATCCCCAAGGGTTTAAAGATTCAATATTGTCAAATATTATTTTTATAATTGCAAGAAGCGGGAGAGAAAGAAACATACCAGAAATGCCCCATAAAGCATTACCTGCCAAAATTATAATTATTGAGAAAAGTGCATTTATTTTTACTTTTGAAGCAACAATCGTTGGCACAATAAAGTTATTGTCAATTAACTGAATAAAATAATATATCCCTAGAACGTAAAGGGCATACATCGGAGATGATTTGGTTGCTAAAGCTACCAACATGGGCAATGCCACCGCTACTACACCTCCCACAAAAGGGATGATATTTACCAAAGCACCAATTATACCGAGCATAATAGCAAAATCAATTCCAAGAATTAAGAGTCCGACAGAATTCAAAGTAGCAATTATAGCAACTTCAATCAGCAGACCAATCAAATAGTGCTGAATTACACTTTGTGTTTGAGTTGTTATTTCACTAACTTTACTTTTATGAAGCGGCCCAAAAAGGCGAAAAATAAATTCAAGCAACTGAGATTTGTAATATAGAATTAAAAAAACGTACACAGGAATTAAAATTAATACCAATATCATATTACCAGCACTCAACAGAGTTGCTCCTATTAAAGCATTACTGGAATTTAATGCATCGCTTTGGGTTTTTAGTATCCAGTTATTGATTTCTTCCGGATTTATATCGAAATTAGCTGAAACCCATGTTATCATTTGACTAAACATATTGGTAAATTTTTCTACCAAACTCGGCCAAGACTCACTAAACTTACTTAATTGCGAAAACAGAAGAAGAAAAATGACTGCTATAATTAAGAATACAACAAAGATTGCCACAAAAATTGCAACTACCCTGTTAATCTTATACTTAATAAAGAAATCAACAATCGGCTTAATTACAATAGCTATAACCATTGCGAAAATCAATGGGACTATGATAGTTTGTAAATTATACAGGATAATAATTAAAAAATACAATCCAATAAGTATAAGGCTTGCCTTAGCGTAAAATGGAAATTTCAATTCATTATTTATCATGATTTTAGCGATTTATTTAGTTCTTTAAAATTGGTACAACTTTAATCTTCTCAATAAATTTAAGCATTTATTAAATCATAAGTATTACAGCATTTTTACAAAATTTTATATAATTTCGTTTATGCTTTATCTCACAGCTTGGATTCAGATTGATAATTTTCAATACATACCCGGTACATGCTTTGATTCAACTCGCATGAATAAATAATACGCCTCAAATGGGATTCAGGTTAACATGCTGCTGCATTTTTGGGATCACATGATATTGTTGTGGGCAAGTGTTTTCAAAACTAATATTCAGTTATGTTTTTTTGAAAAAAATCTTACTTTTTTTTATAAAATCTTAGTAACTTGAGATTAGCCCCGCAACCTTCATCTTATTTATCTTATAAGATAGATAAGATTGGGCTCTGAAGGTCATTGCCTTGTTACTATGGTTGAATTAAAAAAAGTAAGATTTTTTAAAATTTACCATTGACTTTGCTTTCCCCACAACAATTTCATGTGATCCCATTTTTGAAGATTGAAAGCCAATACGCATACTACTGTTTTGTAACAGTTAATATGTCGGATAAAATCTTCCTACACTCCTCACTTCCTATTTCCTATTTGCATTTTTCTCATTTTTTAAAGTGGCTGCTGATTGTTGGCCTAAATTTTATAATTGAGTTGGTTAATGGGGTTGAGGGTTAATGGGTTGGATAAATATTTTCATCTTGCCAAAATAAAATGATCTCCTTTTGGCAATTTATTTCAAAATGCGTTTTTACGAAATAGAAAGTGAGGAAATGAGGAAATGAGGAAATGGAAAGTTTCAGACTTACGTAGGATCATTGTATTTCACTTTTGAATGTGGTTCCAATGGGTTTCATTTTTGCAGATGCCAGAGGCGTCCTATTAGCTGTTACACGACACGACTTATATAAATATTGTATTTATTGGATATGGCAGTTTATTATTTAATACATCTCAAGCATAAGATAAAAAAAAAGCATCTTTTTCAAGATGCTTTAAAATACTTTTTCAGGATCAATTCAAATTCAGTTCAATATTACCGGTTTTATGTGAATGAAGAACTTCACATTGTGATGCAAAATTTAAAATAGCATCCAAACTACTTTGTGAAGGTTCCATTTCAATCTGATTAAAATTTAAGGTGCAATCTTCAAAATCATCTTCAAGGTGTTGTACAAATTCAACTTCCCCTTTTCCGGCCTGATAAGAACTGATTAAATAATTCAAGGTAAATAATTTATTCATAGGCATTATTGCTGTATTTATTGGTTACAGTGAGATAACGCCGTCAGAATAAGAATATTGTTATAACTATTAATTTTTTGTCAGACAAAGATTTTTTTTCTCAATCATTTTCCGTAAATTAATCAATGCGTAGCGCATCCGTCCCAAAGCCGTGTTGATACTAACATCAGTAAGGTCAGCGATTTCCTTGAAACTAAGCCCCTGAAAGTGGCGCATCATAATCACCTGACGCTGGTCATCAGGCAGTTCCTCAATCAAAAGGCGCACATCAGAGGTAATTTGCTCATAAACCAGTTTATCCTCAATATTCTCTTCCGAGTACTTGGGCGAATTGAAAAGATCAATGTTGCTGTCATCATTGGAAGTGGTGCACAGTAATTTCTCTTTTCTGAAATGATCAATTATCAGATTGTGAGAAATGCGAAGAACCCAGGAAATGAATTTGCCATTTTCAATATATTTCCCCGTCACCAACGACCGGATCACCTTAATAAAAGTGTCCTGAAAGATGTCTTCTGCAAGATGATGGTTTTTTACTATCAGTACGATGTAGGTAAAAACCCTTTTTTTATGGCGGGAAATAAGAATTTCGATTGCAGCTTTATCGCCATCAACATATTGTTTAACGAGCGAATTATCGCTCACCTCTTCTATTCTGAACATTACTCTAGATATTAGGTGACTGTTAATTTTTAATAATCAAAGAGTAGAGTTCTGTCAATAGGCAATAATTCTTGAATTAGAGTTAAACAATTTGTTAATTTTGTGCTTGTAAAAATGATACAATTTTTCGAGAAAAACAAATTTATTTATATTTTTAATAACATAACCAATGAATTTACCATCTTCGAATCCATCATATATCCAAATTAAAGGTGCCAGAGTTCACAATCTGAAAAATATTGATATTAACATTTGCCGCAATAAACTCATAGTAATCAGCGGGTTATCTGGCTCAGGAAAGTCATCATTGGCCTTTGATACTTTGTATGCCGAAGGCCAGCGACGCTATGTAGAAAGTTTATCATCTTATGCCCGACAATTTTTGGGCAGGATCAATAAACCGGAAGTTGATTTTATCAAAGGAATTCCTCCTGCCATTGCCATTGAACAAAAAGTGAATACCCGCAATCCCCGCTCCACTGTTGGTACTTCAACGGAAATTTACGATTATATGAAGCTCTTGTATGCCCGAATTGGTAAAACCATCTCTCCCGTTTCGGGAAAAGAGGTCAAGCAGCACCATGTAAGCGATGTCACGGGTTTTATACAATCATTTCCTGAAAACACCCGCTTCATGATCGGTGCACCTATAAAATTAAAGCACGGGCGCACCATGCTTCAGGAAGCTGAATTGTTGCTGCAACAAGGATTTTCACGATTGGAGATCAACAATGAAATCCTAAAGATTGATGAACTTCTGAAGGATAATCAACAGGTGGCAATCGGTGATTTATCTTCCAATATAGTGATTGACAGGGCAACAGTTTTAAATGATGAAGATAACCTCAGCCGTATTGCTGATTCAGTACAAACAGCTTTTTTTGAAGGCCGTGGCGAATGTATCGTTAAGATTTATGAAAACACATCCGTTATTGAAGAACATTTCTCCAATCTTTTCGAAGCCGATGGGTTCGTATTTGAAGAGCCAACGGTTCACATGTTCAGTTTTAACAACCCCATAGGGGCTTGCCCAACGTGCGAAGGATATGGAAAAATAATCGGTATTGATGAGGATTTGGTGATCCCCAACAAATCGCTGTCTATTTATGAGGATGCAGTTGCTTGTTGGAAAGGCGACAAGATGAAAGAATGGAAAGAAGAACTGGTCTTCGCGGCTGATAAATTCAACTTCCCTATCCACAAACCTTTTTACGAATTAACGAAAGATCAGCGAACCCTTTTATGGACTGGCAATAAACACTTCCAGGGACTTAACAAATTCTTCAAAATGCTTGAAGAAAACACCTATAAAATACAGTACCGGGTCATGCTTTCCAGGTACAGGGGGAAAACCGATTGCAACGATTGCCATGGCACGCGTCTTAAAAAAGAAGCCGGATATGTGAAAGTGGGTGAACAATCAATTCAGGAATTGGTCTTGCTGCCCATCAATGAATTAACTGAGTTCTTTGCCCACCTGAAACTTTCTGAATACGAGGCAAAGATTGCAGAACGCATCCTGACCGAAATAAATAACCGCCTTGATTTCCTCAATGATGTCGGCCTTGGATACCTTTCCTTAAACCGGCTATCGTCTTCATTATCAGGAGGCGAATCACAGCGCATCAACCTGGCAACTTCTCTTGGCAGTAGCTTGGTAGGCTCCATGTATATTCTGGATGAACCCAGCATTGGCTTACATTCCAGAGATACGGAAAGGTTGATAGTTGTTTTGCGAAAATTACAGAAACTCGGCAATACAGTGATCGTTGTTGAACATGATGAAGAAATTATCAGGGCGGCAGATGAAATAATAGACATTGGCCCCCTGGCCGGACGGCTGGGTGGAGAAGTTGTTTTTCAGGGGACCCACGACCAATTAGAGGCTTCGTCAGAAAGCATGACTGCCAAATATCTGACGGGAAGAGAAAAAATAGAAGTACCGAAGGCCCGTCGTCAATGGAATAATTTTATTGAAATTACAGGTGCACGCGAAAATAATCTGAAAAATATAGATGTAAAATTTCCACTCAACATCATTTGTGTGGTCACTGGGGTGAGCGGCTCCGGGAAATCGTCGTTGGTCACCAAGGTTTTATATCCTGCACTGGCAAAGATGTTTGGAGGTTTCAGTGAGAAAACCGGACAGCATGACCAAATCAGGGGCGACTTTAATTTGATTACCTCCGTTGAATTTGTGGATCAGAATCCAATAGGCAAATCGTCGCGATCAAATCCGGTAACTTATCTAAAAGTTTACGATGAGATTCGCAAATTATATTCTGAACTCCAAAGTTCAAAATTCAACGGGTTTAAACCCTCCCATTTTTCTTTCAATATAGAAGGAGGAAGGTGTGAAGAATGTCAGGGAGAAGGTGAAATTACAGTTGAAATGCAATTTATGGCTGATATTCACCTTACTTGCGAAAGTTGCAAAGGCAAGCGGTTCAGGGATGAAATTCTTGAAATCACTTACGAAGGTAAAAATATCTTTGATATCCTGGATTTGACCGTTAACGAGGCAATAGATTTCTTTGGCAGTAAACTTTCAACCTCAGCCAAAAAAATTGCCAAAATGCTTAAACCACTTCAAGACGTAGGGTTAGGCTATGTTAAACTGGGGCAATCTTCAAGTACTTTATCAGGAGGAGAAAGCCAGCGCATTAAACTTGCCTCCTTTTTGGCCAAAGAAAAAGGAAGCCCATCCTTATTTATATTCGATGAGCCAACCACCGGGTTACATTTTCATGACATCCGCAAACTGCTCGGTTCATTCAATGCCCTGATTGCCAGAGGCCACAGCATCATCATTATAGAACACAACCTTGATGTCATAAAATGTGCAGATTGGGTAATCGACTTGGGACCTGAAGGAGGTAAAGACGGTGGAAAACTTATTTTTGAAGGAAAACCGGAAGACCTGGTCAATATTCCCGGATCATATACAGGCATTGCATTGAAAGGAAAACTGTAAAATAAATGACCAGGGCGGCCCATTTCTAATTATTGGTAAAACGAAGGTGGACTCCGTTTACTGTAATAAATTCATAGTATTTTTATTACCAGAACATCAGGGCTTCAATCTTCTATAATAGATCACCTGACAGGATGGTTTCTATTGATTATTCTATCATTGAACAGCCTTTACTCACTACCGTGGATCAATCATGGTGGCTCTTGAACACACGTATATATTTATGCTTCATCTGTTTAACC
>Ga0123338_10000666_pt1 | contig 34664 bp, 26 predicted proteins | sample grotaG_FD_89793 | JGI IMG/M metagenome (GOLD analysis project Ga0123338, IMG submission 89793) | Glacier valley bacterial and archeal communities from Borup Fiord, Nunavut, Canada, to study Microbial Dark Matter (Phase II) -... | ecosystem: Environmental > Aquatic > Freshwater > Ice > Glacier ...
CGCACGCCTCGCGGTGCGCGACGCTCCAGGCGCTGGCGTAGCGATCGAGCGAGCTCGCCACGGGCTCGAAGCTCGACGGTGTGCTCGCAAAACCAGCGCGCATGATCTCGCGCTGGAGCGGATTCCAGCTCGCGAACGCGTTCGCGCTGCACGGCGTGGGCGGCGACGCGCCACCCGCATTCGAGGCGAGCAAGACCGCGGTCGCGATCGAGGCCGCGGCGACGATCGCGCTCGCGACGGCGATCGCGGCGGCCCTCGACCGCGGCGCGAGTGCGGCGAGGAGTGCGTTGACGTCCGCAAATCGATCGGCCGGCGCGATCGAGAGGCCGCGTGCGAGCGCCCGCCACATCTTCGCGGGGATCCCCGCGGGTCTCGCGAGTACCTCGCGCTTGGCTCCGGAGAATGGCCGTACTCCCGCGAGGGCCTCGACCACGACCATGCAATACGCGAACTGGTCGCTGCGGGCGTCCGCCCCCTGGCCCGCCAGTTGTTCCGGTGCCATGTAGGCCGGCGTACCGACGAGCCTCCCGAGGTCTGGTTCCCCCGCGAGGCCCAGATCGGTCACTCGCGCGCGACCGTCTTCGCCGACCAAGATGTTCTCGGGCTTCACATCGCGATGAACGAGACCCGCGGCGTGCGCCGCCGCGAGCCCGCGCCCGACCTCGAGACAGCGCAGAATGATGTCGGCGCGCGTCCGCGGCGAAGCGAGCCACGCGCGAAGCGTGCCTCCGGCGACGAGCTCCATCGCGACGAAGATCGACCCTTCCCAGCGCCCGACCTCGTAGACGGGCACCAGGTTCGGATGCGCCAGCTTCGCCATCGCGCGCGCTTCCCGAAGCAACTGCTCCTCGTCGCCGCCGCCGGCGCGGTAGTGAAGCAACTTGAGCGCGACATCGCGACCGAGCTCGGGATCGCCCGCGCGAAAGACCACCCCGCTCGCACCAGCGCCGAGCTCCTCTCCGAGCGCGAACCGGCCGATCCTGGTGCCGGGCTCCAGCTCCAGCAGTGGAGGCGTCACTTGCTCGTCGTCCCCGCGTGCGACCTCGGCGACGAGCACTCGACACCACACGCACTCGTCGAGGTGGGCCTCGATCCCCGGCGGCAATGGCTCCGCTCCGAGCGCGAGTGCGGCTTCGTCGTCCAGGCACACCATCGCGCCGATGATACGATCGCGTCCTGGCATTACCAGACCTACCGCTCCTACGATCGGCGTGGCCCGAGGTCTCGCTCGACGACGCGACGTTTCTGGCGTACGTCGAACGCGTGCGCGGTGACGAGCCTGTCGACACACTCGACTTGCCAACATTGTTTCTCGCCTGCGCCTGCCTCCAGCACGAGCCCCATGCCTTCGCCGCGTTCGAGGCGCGCTACCTCGCGACCCTGCCCCGAATGCTCTCGCGGATCACGACCGAGCCCACCATCATCGACGAGGTGCGCCAGCAGCTCTGGATCAAGCTCTTCGTCGGCGCTGCGCCCGCGATCGAGCGCTATCGGCGCGGTTCGTTCGGCACCTGGCTTCGCGTGGTGGCGACGCGGCTCGCGATCGACCTGCTGCGCGCACGCGGCGTCGCGGCGCCAACCCACTCGATCGAGCTCGCAACCGAAGGTGACGCCGGACTCGCGCTGCTGAAGCTGCGCTATCGCGAACAAGTCAGCGCCGCGTTCACCGCCGCGGTCGCTGCGCTACCGCGCACCGACCGCGCGATGTTGCGGTTCTGCTTCGTCGACAACCTCGGGCTCGACGCGATCGGCCGGATCTACGGGCTCTCGAAGTCGGCCGTGTCGCGCCGGCTCGCGCGCGCGCGCGCGATCATGCTCTCCGACGTGAAGCAGCGGCTCGAGGGCGAGCTCGGCATCGCAGCCTCGGAGCTCGAGAGCATCGTCAAGCTGGTGCGCAGCCAGCTCCACCTGTCGCTACCGCGCCTGTTGCAACCCACCGTCGCGTGATCACTCCGCGAGCGCGTGCGGATGACAGCAGCCCGTCAGAACTTCACGTCCGGCACGCGCTGAGCCGTGGCGTCGGCCTGGAAGTACTCCTTGACGCCGAACCCGAGCGCGCTGTTCGGGAATGTCACGATGGTCTGGTTGAAGCCGAGGACCACGTCGTTGAAACGCTTGCGCTCCACCGCGATCCGGTTCTCGGTGCCCGCGAGCTCGCCTTGCAGGACGGATTCGAACACCTCTTTCTCGTGCTCCGCGTAGCCCTTCACGGTGGCCACTAACCGCTTCGCGCTGGCGAACCAGGCCGTTGTAGCGGCTGACGCCGAGCAAGACCAACAGAGCGACAATGCCGCCGACGACGGGTCCGACGAACGTTTCGTGCAGTGACGAGCTCGATCATCTTCGCTTCGTCCTCGGCGGTCAGCGCTGGCCGGAGGTGCGCGGGTTCGGATCCTCTCGGCGGCGTCGATCTCGGCGAAGGCTCGACCTCGAGCCGACACCCATGGCCATGATGCTCGGAGGCGGCCGCGCGCAGTGTGCGGGCGCGCCCGCGACACACCCGAGCGCACACGTCACGGTACCAGAGCTCCAGATTAGGCCACCAGCCGCGCAGGTGCAGCGCGGATGGCATCGGGCTTTTCCGGAGCACTATCGCAGCAGACGCCAGCGACGCACGATAGGGGCAGCAGGCACTCCGCCGACGTGGTGCAGCCTTGCGCCCATCCGCAAACAACGTCGCATGTCGGGCGCAGTTGGGCATGCGTGTTGCTCTGTCCAACCTCATGAAGACCCAAGCGCTCACGAAACAGCTCGATCATCTGCGTGATCACCTCGCCAGTGACATGGCGAACATCGCGAGCTCCACCGGAGCTCTCGTGGCTCACAAAGCCTCGGGTGCGAAAAACCTCGTGGTCGATCGCGGTGGCGATGTCATCACGGCGCTGTCGAAGGTGATCAAGAAGAACCCGCTCGCTGCGGTCGGAATTGCATTCGGCATCGGCTATCTCGCGATGCGGTTCGTGCCGCTCCTCGGTCGCAGCTCTTCGCCCAAAGACTCCCGAGTCTAGTGCCGGCTAGTTGATCGTACGCGAGCCTGTTGACTGGCCCGTGGGCAGGTCGCAAATTCGACTCGGACGAACGCGCCGAGCGTCACTTGGCGAAGTCCTCGAGTGCGGTGAGCGCCGCCTGCAGATCGGGGCGCTCGGTAAGCACCGGCAAGATGGGGTCGGCCTTCCAGCTCGTGATGCGCTCGAGCGCGTTGCGAAGATGGAACTGCTTCGGATCGAGGTCTGGCACGACCTCTTCCCACATCAGCGGCATCGACACCGAGGCCCCCGGGACTGGACGCACGCTGTAGGGCGCGACAAGCAGCTGGCCGTGCGCGTTCTGGCCCCAGTCGAGGTAGACGCGCCCTCCGCGCGCCGAAGGATTGCGCAGCGTCGTGGCGAGCCTGGGAAACTGACGCTCGACAAGCAGGCCGATCAGATAGGCCAGGGTGCGCGCTTGTTCGAACGTGCATTGCCCGCCGAGCGGAATCAGCACGTGCAAGCCGGTCTGGCCCGAGGTTTTGACGTAGTTCGGGAGCTTGGCCGCTTCGCACAGCTCGTGGATCGCGAGCGCGAGCGGCACCACGTGTTCGCGCGGTGCGCCCTTCGGATCGAGATCGACGATCGCCCAGTCCGGCTTCTCGAGATCGACGACGCGACTCGCCCACGCGTGGAGTGGAATCGACCCGAGGTTCGCGACGTACGCGAGGCCGTCGGCGTCGTCGATCAAAATATAGTGGATCTCGCGCTGGCTGTGCTCGCTCCAGCGCAGCGTCGTGCGCAGCCACGGCGGCGTCCAGTCGGGCATGTCCTTCTGATAGAACATCTCGCCGGTGACACCGTCGGGATACCGCGTGAGCACCGTCGGCCGATCCTTGAGGTACGGCAGCGCGTACGGCGCGACCGAGCGGTAGTACTCGACGAGCTCGCCCTTGGTGATGTCCTTTACCCCACCAGGAGCTTGGTCGGCGGGCCAGAACACCTTGTGGAGGCGGGTCAGGCGCAGCTCGCGGACCTGCGAATCGACCTCGAGCGGCGCGGCATGATCGGGCTCGCGCGGCACCGGGCCGCTGTCATCCGATGTATCGCGTTCGATCGCCGCGATCGTCGAGACTGGCGCCGGGTCTTCGGCTCGGTCTTCTCGTTCGGTGGTCTCGCCGGTGTGACGCAGCGGCATGCCGCACTGCTTCGGGGTCTTGTCGCGGCGCAGGCGCTCGAACACCGGGAATCGCAGGGACGAATCGATCGGCCACTCGCGATAGCGGACCTGGACGACGAGCTCGGGCTCGATCCAGCGTGCATCGTTCGAGGCTTCGGGTCGCGGAAAACTCGGTTTCCAGGTCGGCTTCGCATCGAGCTCGGCCTTGATCGCGACGAGCTGCTTGTCGTCGAAGCCGGAGCCGACCTTGCCGGCCCACTTCCAGCGATCGTCGACCCAGACGCACACGTGCAGCGCGCCGATGCCATTGCGGGAGCCTTTCGGCGGCGTGTACCCGCACACCGCAAAATCGGCCTCGGGATCCGATTTCATCTTCAGCCAGTCGCGCGACCGCGTCGAGCGATACGGGGAATCGGCGCGCTTCGCGACGACGCCCTCGAGCCCGCGCGACACGATCTGCGCGAGCAGGGCTTCGCCCTGGGTCGGAATGTGCTGGCCGTAGCGCAGTGGCCCCACGGTCGGAACGATGCGCTCGAGCAACGATTTGCGGACGAGCAGCGGCAAGCTGCGCAGGTCATAGCCCGCGGCAGCGATCAGGTCGAACACGACGTACGTGACCGGATCGGCGAGCGCCGCGCGCTGGATCTCCGAGGTCTTGTGCATCTGCCCGCGGAACGACAGCTTGTGAAAGTCCGGTTTCCCTTCGGCGTCGAACATCACGATCTCGCCGTCCATCACGAGCCCGGGGATGGGCAAGGCGCGCAGCGCGCTGGTCAACTCGGGGTAACGTTCGGTCGAGTCTTGTGAGCTGCGATAGCGCAGCGCTGCCTGGCCCGCGCCGCCGAACGAGACCATGCGAAAGCCGTCGTACTTGAGCTCGAAGATCCATTCCGGCGACGAGAACGGTGCTTCGGCGGTGTGACACAGCATCGGCTCGAACGAGCCCGGTGGGAGCGGCCGCTTCGGTGCACCCATCGCGGCGAGCTCGCGGATGACCGCGGCGTGATCCGGTGCGCCGGCTTCGAGCTTCGTGATCGAGAGCCCCGAGAGCACCGAGGTCTCGGAGAGCGCGGCCTCGCCCGCGAGATACGCGAGCGCGTAATCATCGCGCTTCTTGATCAGTAACCAATCGTTCGACCCGCGCCCCGAGTTGCGACCGCGCGTGCCCTTGCCGGTGTGAACGAGCGTGAACGCGCCGCGCAGCTTGTAGCCATAGAGCTCGAACTTGAGCTCGCCATCGAGCACGCCTTGCGCCGGATCGCCGAGCGGGCGAAACAAGCCGCGGTCCCATGCGATCATCGGGCCCGCGCCGTAGTTGCCGGGTGGAATCACGGCTTCGAAGTGGACGTACTCGAGCGGGTGATTCTCGACCTTGACCGCGAGGCGCTTGTCATCGGGATCCATCGAGGGCGCTTTCGGCACCGCCCACGAGCACAGGACGCCGTCGATCTCGAGGCGAAGATCCCAGTGCATCCGGGTCGCATCGTGTTGATGGACCACGAACATCCTCGGGCCCCTACCGATCGTCGCAGCAGGGCTGCTGGTCATCGGTTCAGGTGTCGAGGCCGCCGTGCGTTTCTCACGGTAGCGATCCAGGCCCTCATCGGGAGAACCATCGTCTTTGGGATCGGGCGCCACGGACCGGTACAATATTCCGCATGCCCGCACGCTCGATCGGCACGGCCACGATTTCGTTTGGTTTGGTCTCGATTCCGACCAAGCTCTACACGACCAACGAATCCGGCAACGACATCCACTTCAACATGCTCCACGACAAAGACGGGAGCCGGCTCAAGCAGCAATACGTCTGCACCAAGTGCGGCGAGGTCGTCGACCGCGAGCACACCGTGAAAGGTTACGAGCACGCCAAGGGTCAGTACGTGGTCCTCAACACCGAGGAGCTCAAGGCCCTCGACGCGGTCGCGTCGCAGACCATCGCGCTCGAAGAGTTCGTGCCGGCAAGCGCGGTCGATCCGCTGTTCGTCGAGAAGAGCTACTACCTCGGCCCCGACAAGGGCGGCGAGCGTGCATACAAGCTGATCCGCGACGCGATGGTCGAGACCGGCCTGGTCGGCATCGCGTCGTACGCGGCACGCGGCAAGCAGTACATCGTGTGCCTGCGCCCGTTTCAGGAGGGCTTGATCGTCCACCAGCTGCGCTACGCCGAGGAGGTCAAGCCCTGGAGCGAGGTGCCGATGCCGGACCTACCGGAGCTCAAGCCGGCCGAGATTGGCCTCGCGAAGCAGATCATCCAGCAGATCCAGCACGAGACCTGGAACCCCGAGAAGTACAAGGACGAGGTCCAGGCTCGGATGATGGACCTCATCAACAAGAAGGTCGAAGGCCAGGAGATCACGATCCAACCGGAGGCGCCGGCCGGCAAGGTGATCGACCTCATGGCCGCACTGAAGGCCAGCCTCGGCATGTCGAAGGACAGCGACGCCGAGCGCAAACCTGCGATCGCGGCCGGTGCGGGTGACGAAGAGGAAGCGGTGGCAGTCGCGCCGAAGAAGAAAGCGGCCGGCAAGAAGAAGAGCTAGCGGCCGGAATTGTCGCCAATGCGCTCGGCCACGCGGCGAGGGCGAAGACACGCGTCGCGATCGAGCTCGCCTTCGGCCCGCGCGTGCCCTCCGTGGCGCTTGACGATCCCCGGTGCCCTCGAATCCGGCTTCCTCGTGGAGCAGCACCGATGCGCAGCGCCGGTCGCGAGTCGCTCGAACAGCGTGCGATAGGTTTCCCCTCCGACTTCCACCGCGCAGTATTACTGATTCGCCACGCCCACACCACGCGAACGTCGCAGGTCGATCGGATACGCTCGCGCCATGGCAAGTGTCGGTTTCTTTGGTCGGATCGCAAACCTGTGGCGTGGCTTCGTCGGCATCTGGATCAGCGACGTCGAGAAACAGCATCCAGAGATCGCGTACGAGAACGCGATCAGCTCGATGATCGAGAAGTACACCCAGCTCAAGAAAGCGACCGCCTCGATCATTCGGCGGCGCGAGGACATCGGCGGACGGCTCAAGGCCAGGTCGGCGGAGCTCGTGCAGGTCACCGCGGATCTGCAGACCTCGGTCGAGCAGAATCAGGCGGATCTCGGCATGGTCCTCATCCAGAAGCAGAAGGCGCTCTCCGACGAAGTTGCCGGGCTGGAGGCCGATATGAAGAGCGCGGTCAGCGATGCGGACTCGGCAAAGTCCTCGCTGGTCCAGGTCCAGTCGGACATCAAGAGCCTCAAGGCGGAGAAGGACAACATGCTCGCCAAGATGGCCTCGGCCGAGGCGCGCAACCGGATCCAGCAACAGCTCGACGGGCTCTCGGTCGACAACGAGGTCAAGGCCCTCGAAGGCGTTCGCGAGCACATCAAGAACACGATCGCCGAGGCGAACCTCGGCAAAGAGCTCGGCGAGAACGACCTCGATACCCGCCTCACGGCGCTGCGCGAGCAGACCGGGCAATCGACGTCGAAGTCGGAGTGGGAGCGCTTGCGCAACGCGGCGGCCGCCAAGGCCGGCCAGAAGACCATGTGATCGCACGTGGCAACTCTCCTACCTGACTCACCTGAACGGTCCGACTGGCCCCTCTGGGCTGAAGAGCTGAAGCGCCGCTACCTGCGCGGCGAGGCGAGCGTGTTCGTCGTCCACGGCAACGTGCACGACCTCGTCCTCGATGGTGGCGCGCTGGTCTCGATGGCCGATTATCTGGCGACGCGTGTCTTCGAGAAAAAGGACACCGTCATTCGCTATAACCTCTCGACGGGCGCTCGATTCGTGAAGAAGGGCGCAGCGATCGACAGCGCGGACCTGCTCGAGCGCACACCGGAAAAGGTGTTGCCCGCGCTCGAGAAGGTGTTGTTCTCGCAGACCAATGTCGGCGTGGTGATCGAGTACGCGGAGATGCTCGCGCCGGCCGGCGACGCTTCGTTCGCGAGCGAGAACGATCGGCTGAGCGTGGTGATGCTGCAGCGCTGGTCGCTCGCACCGCAGCTCGAGAACGCAGACAACATCGTCATCCTGATCACCGAGCTTGCCGGCGACCTCAATCCCAAGATCGTCGCGAACCCGCGAGTCTCGGCGGTCCGCATCCCGATGCCGACCGTGGACGAACGTCGCGCGGTGATCAGGCAGGTCAATCCCCAGCTCGAAGCGACCTGGGTCGAGCGGCTCGCCGACATCACCGCCGGGCTGAAACTGATCCAGATCAAGTCGATCCTGCAGCCGCCACCGCAAGGCGACTCCGATGACGCGCGCTATCGTTTCATCAAGACGATGGTCAAGGACGACGCCCGTGCGAAGAAGCTCGCCGCCGTGACGCAGGGAATGCCGCGCGAGGAGATCGAGCACTTGATCGGCCAGACCGCGCCGCCCGAGGTGCGCGACGAGCCGCACGAGGAGATCCTTCGCTTGATCGAGAAGCGAAAGCGCGAGGTCATCGAGCGCGAGTGCTTCGGGCTGATCGAGTTCGTCGATGCCAAGACTGACTTCTCGGTCGTCGGCGGCATTCCCGAGGTCAAGCAAGAGCTGATCTCGGTCGCGCGTAACATTCGCGAAGGACGGACCGCACGCGTGCCGATGGGCATGCTGTTCACGGGACCGATGGGCACCGGCAAGACCTTCGTTGCCGAGGCGTTCGTCAAGGAATCGGGGCTCACAGGCATCAAGCTCAAGAACTTCCGGTCCAAATGGGTCGGCTCGACCGAGTCCAACTTGGAGCGCATCCTCGGCGTCATCCACGGCATCGGCAACGTGATCGTGATCCTCGACGAAGCCGATCGTTCGTTCGGCTCTGGCGGCTCTGGCGGCTCCGGCGGCGATGATGACGGCGGTGACGGCGGTACCGGATCGCGTGTCGTCGCCCGGCTCAAGGAGTTCATGAGCGACACCGCGAACCGCGGGCGCGTGTTGTTCATCTTGATGACGAACCGCCCCGACAAGCTCGACATCGACATCAAGCGAGCGGGTCGCCTCGACAAGAAGATTCCGTTCCTCTATCCCCAGACCCCCGAGGACATCGAGGGAATTTTCAAGGCCTTGATCAAGCGTCACGGGTTGCAGACCACGATCGAGTTCCCTCGTGATCGCGCCGCCGTCTCGGCGAAGATCGTCGGTTATTCCAACGCCGATTTCGAAGCGATCGCATTGCTCGCGAACAATTATGCGGTCGACGAAGCAGGCAAAGAAGGAGTGATCAGCGTCCAGCACTTCGAGAGCGCGGTCGCCGACTATTTGCCTTCGCGTGACCTCGAGATGATCCAGTACATGGAGCTGCTCGCCGTGTTCGAAGCCTCGAACCGGCGAATGCTCCCCGACAAGTATTCACAGATGTCTGTGGATGACCTCCAGCGGCGGCTGGCTGACCTCAAGCTGCGTTGTGGCAACAGGAGATGACCATGAGTGATGACTTTCTTCCCGAGATCGAAATCCGAGCCGACCAAGCCGAGGCCATTGCCCGAGGCTTGTTTGCCGTCGCGCGAGCCGATGGTGGTGTGCACGAGCGCGAAGCGGCGATGATCAGCGAGTTCTTCAACTCGACCACCGATCACGCCTCGCACCTGGCCTCGCTCGAGCGCCAGCCCGTGCTCGAGCCGGCCCACCTGGCAGCACTCCTGCCATCGGCCGAGCTGCGCCAGCTCTTCATCAAATCGGCGCTGCTCCTCGCCTATGTCGACGGCAAGTACGCGCCGAACGAGAAGCAGCAGATCCACGCGTACGCGGCTGCATGTCAAATCGACCCGGCGGCGCTAACGAACCTCGAGTCTTCGGTGAAGGACTATCTGCTCGGCCATCTGTCGCACTTGAAGAATGTCGATGCCGTGGTCGCGGTCGCCAACGAGCTCGAGCGCTAGCCGCGCAGGGCGCCGAGCCGCCGGCCGGTGATCGGGGAACACGGGGTGGATTAAACCGCTATAGTCACGCCGATGCCCGAGCTTCCGGACGTCACGGTGTATGTCGAGCGGCTCGCCGCAAAGGTGATAGGCCAGCCAATTCGCGGCATCCGGATCCCGAGCATGTTCGTGCTCCGCACCGTCGAGCCGGCACCAAAGGATCTGATCGGGGCCAAGGTCACCTCGGTCGAGCGGCTCGGCAAACGGATCATCATCGGCGTCGACGGCGATCGCTTCATCGTGATCCATCTGATGATCGCGGGGCGGCTCCGCTGGAAGCCGAGCGCGGCAGGCGACGAGATAGCCAAGCTGCCCGGCAAGCTCGCGCTCGCGGGCTTCGACTTCCCGACCGGCACGCTGGTGTTCACCGAGGCGAGCGGTAAGAAGCGCGCCTCGATGCACCTCGTGCATGGTCGCGCGGCACTCGCGGAATTCGATCGCGGCGGCCTCGACGTCCTCACGGCGACCACCAAGCAATTCGCCGAGCGCATGCGGAGCGAGCGTCACACCGTGAAGCGATCGCTCACCGATCCGACCCTGTTCGACGGCATCGGCAATGCCTACTCCGACGAGATCTTGTGGGCGGCGCAGATGTCGCCGTTCCGCATGACGAGTGCGCTCGACGATGCCGAGCTCAAGGCCCTGCACACGGCCGCGAAACACCAGCTGATCCTGTGGACTGATCGGATGCGCGCCGAGGTCGGCGATGGCTTTCCCGACAAGGTCACCGCGTTTCGACCCGAGATGGCTGTTCACGGCAAGTTCGGTGAGCCGTGTCCGCGCTGCGGTACGAAGGTCCAGCGCATCGTCTACGCCGACAACGAGGCGAACTACTGCGCGACCTGCCAGACGCAAGGCAAGCTGCTCGCCGATCGCTCGCTCTCGCGGCTACTCAAGGAAGACTGGCCCAAGACTCTCGAAGAGCTCGAGAACCGACGAACCAGTACGAAATGACATCGGCGATGTGACGCACGCCTCGACAACCGTGACGTCCAAACGCCAAGCGCCTCGGGCCGTTCCCGGAGTGGTAGCTTGCAGCCATGGTCCGGATGTTGTTGCTCTCGATCGCGTTCTCGGTGGTCACCGCTTGCGGTGACGACGGCGGCAGTCCCGGCGATGCCGCGATCGATGCGGCCCGCTCGATTACCGCCTATACGGGCGAGGTCGTCGACTGGGACGAGAGTGATACTGCATTCTGCGGCGTGTTCGGCGCGAAGCTCACGGTTCATACCGATGCGACGCGCACCGCCACCACGAACCCGAACGGCCGGTTCAACCTGATGATCAACGCGGGCGCTTCGACCCAGATCGATGTCGTGCCGCCGACCGCCGTGTCGCAATGCGCGAGCGGCATCGGCCTGTACCAGCTGCCCGGCATCATGATCATCGGTGACGCGGTGCTCGCGACGGGCAAGCCGAGCTCGTATCGGATGATCGGGTCGGAGCGCATCTCGCCCTTCTTCGCCGGGCTCGGCTCCACGGCCTACGACACGAGCAAGGCGATCGTGTTCGTTCACATCGAGGGCACGCCCGCGGTCGCCGCGCTGACCGGCACGCACGATACGCCGGTCGCGTGGAGCGGCGCGGCATGGGCGAAGAGCAACCTCGGCGTCGATGTCGTGTTTCCGAACGTCGTGCCGGGGCCGGTCGGCGTGAGCCTCCAGGATCTGCCGAATGGCATCGGCGCGACGATGGTGCCCGCCGTCGCAGGCACGATCACCTACGTGACGCTCGTCGATCCGACCTGAACGTACGCGTTGTACTCGTGTGGATCATGCGCGCTGAACAGATCGAGATCCTTGTAGCTCGCATTTAGCTGGGCGAGCGCCGCCGCAGAAGCCCGCCGCGCCGCTGGATCGATCTGCATCAGGTTCTCGAACGTGCGCAGGCCGAACGGCACCGTCTTGCCACTGCCGTCGACGGTGTGGTGATGGAAGTACGCATCACCGGCGTGGACGCACCAGCGATCGCCTGTCTTGACGATCACGGCGGAGTGACCGCGGGTATGGCCGTGCATCGGTACGAGACCGATATCGGCATCGAGGCCGCGCAACTTCGTGATCGCGGGGAGGCCGCGCCACGTATCGCCTTGCTCCGCGTAGACCTCCCACTTCGGGCCGTGCGCGATGTGAGCAGGCAGGTAACGCCGCTTCTCCTTGCGGGTTGGCCGCGTGGTCGCGGCGATATGCTCGAGCGCGTGGAGATGAACCTTCGCGTTTGGAAAGTCGGCGATGCCACCGGCGTGATCGAGATCGAGGTGCGTGACCACGATGTGGCGGACATCGTCGGGCTTGAAGCCGCGCGCGACGATCTGCGCGAGCGCGGTCTCGGCCATATCGAGCTTCGGGTTGACCAGCATCTTGAACTGGCTCGGCACTCCGGTCTTTCCCTCGATGTCACGCGTGCCAAAGCCGGTGTCGACCAAGACCAGGCCGTCACGTTCGGTCTCGACGAGCAAACAGTGCGCGATCATCAGCCCGTGCCAGCCCTTGGCGCCGATCAGCCAGCCAGCGATCGGGCACATCGTGGCGCAGTTGAGGTGATGGACCGCTTTGACAGTCATCTTCGTTCCGCGTTTCTCATCGCGACGCCGTCGGCGAAGCGTGCATCGGTGCAACTTTCACGTGTTGGAGGTAGTCCGCAGAAGCGAGGATCGCGACGAAGCCAAGAGCCGCGACCAGGAACGGCACGGTGCGTGGCCGGAGCCAGGTCAACGTCGAGAGTAACCAGCGCCGAAGATCACCCGCGAGGACACGCGCTTGGATCTTCGGATCGCGCGAGCGTAGCGTCGCGACCGGAAACTCGACGGTGCCCGTTTGAAACAAGGCATCGGCACACGACGTGCGCAATTCGATCGGTGAGCGCGGCTTCTTCCCGGTACGACGACGCACGCGGGTATACGCCAGGACGCGGTTCTTCATCCGCAGCGGCCGCGTGGGCAACCAACCCGGCCCGATCACGTGTTGCCTTCCCGGCTCGGCTCCAGGTTGGGTGCGGCTTCACCGCGCTCGGTGAAGGTGCCGTTCTGTTGATAGGTCTTGCCACCGAGCCGGTTGAGCGCGACGCGCCCTTTCCACCCGAAGTAGCCACGTCCGAACTGGATCATGTTTTTCGGATCGAGGAACGGGTTCTTGAGCTTCCCGATCTCGACGAGCGCGAGCACCTGTTCGGCCACCGAAACGGGGCAGCCTTCGAGCCGGACGACCTCGCCCGCGATCTTGCTCTTCGCGCCGGCTAGCTTGACGAAGATGTCGGTCTGCGTCGCCGTGTGGGGATCGAGCGTCGAGCGATCCTTGTAGAGGTTCGGGATCGAGATGGGCTTGCCATTGATGTCGCCTTCCCAGTTCGCGCAGTCACCGATGAACACGACCTTCTCGCCAGGCTTCGCTGGAATCAGACCGTCGTACGCGCCGAACACCACGTGCATGTGCGGCATCTTCTCGTCGGTCGCTTTGTCGAACTGGCGCAGGATCTCGATCGCTTCTTCGATCGCACCCGGGCAACCGCCCCAGCAGTAGTCGCCATGCTCGGGTTCCGGCGGCGAGCCGGCATACGCCGAGATGTTCGTACCCTCGAAGTACTTCTCGACGCGGATCAAGCCGACCTTGAAGCCCTTCGCGCGCGCCTTCGCTTCCTCTAGCGTCACGTCGCCGGTGACCTGGATGCGCGCGAGGTCGGTCGTGCCGAAGCCGTGCTCCGCTGCGAGCCGGATGTGATCGACGGTCAACGGATCGACGTTGATGATCGCGCAGCACACCGCATCGAAAGCGACCTGGCTGTTGCCCATGATGATGAGGCCGAGGTCGAACGGGGTCGGCGTCAGCATCCGGCCCTCGCCAGCCGTGATGCCATCGATCGCGATGAACGACGGCTGGATGATGTGCTGGAGGTCGGCGATCTTTTCGTTGAGCTTGTGATCGTGATCGATCAAGCGATGCCGGTCATCCTGGATGCCGATGTAGTTCTTCATCGAGAACGTCACCGTGGTCCACGGGTGGGCCTTGAACTTCGGGCAGTTCACGAAGAAGTCAGCGCGCGCGACCGGCTCGGGCGTGAACACGTAGTCGCGCAGCCGGTTCGGGTGAGTGAGCGCGATCTCTTTTTGCTGGGTCTCCTCGAAATAGTAGCGGGGCAGCTTCAGGCGATCGAGCATCGCTTCCCAGCCGGACTCGCGAAATGCGACGCGACTCGGCACCGTGATCCCGCAGCGCTCGCCTACGGCGAGCTCGGTGATGTTCGAGCCGCCGGCATCTTGGAGCGCGCGCAGCACGCCTTCTCCGAACTCGGGCCGGGTGTACGCGTATGGGAACTGCGGGCCCGCCGCGACGAGGTTCGGCTTGAGCAGCGTCCGTCCGTGAGGGGTGAGGCCGAGCTCTTCGAGGCCTTCGCGAATGATCTGTTGGATCTTCGCTGGATCGTAGTCGCGACAACTACGGATGATCACCTTGGGGGCCGGGATCCTCATTCCCGGATCATAGCGCCGATCTTAGCGATGCGCGGGAGCGACGTCGTCGCGGTCGATCGGAGTCGGAGTCGGAGTCGGAGTCGGAGTCGTCGGCACGGCCGCCTTGGCCGCCTCGGCATAGCCGAGCCAGTTGTCGGCGACGTTGAGCTCGTTCGTGATGACCCGCGTTCCGACTTCGAGCTTCTCCGACGCCTCGTCGTTGATCTTCGCGAGCTCCGCGAGGTTGCCATCCTTGGCTGCGGCGGCAACGGCGGCATCGGCCTGCTTCTCGAGCTCGGATTTGCCATCGGCGCCCTTCGAGACGAGCGAGCGCAACTCGGCGAGCTGCTGGCCCGCCATCGTGATCGCCTTGTTCGCGGCCTCCCCGCCCAGGTACGCGATCTTGAGCTTGCCACCGCGCTCGACGATCGCCCCGCCGCGCGCGGTCAGCGCGACGACGACGGGCTCGTAGTATGCACCGATCGCGGCGGTGTCGGCGCGAAGAGCCGGCAGGTCGTTCGGCTTCGCGCAGCCGGCGACCGAGATTGCGACAAACAGGGTAAGAAGGCTGGAAAAGCGCTGCACGGCGAAGGGATCGCAGGTTCGCGGCGCTAAGGCAAGGGCTCGGCGGCGTCGCTCCACGCGCTCCCGTGACCATCGATCTCGTCGAGATACGCGAGGAGCTGCGCGTAGTACGGATGATTGCCGAGGGTTGAAGAATCGGCGACCACGAGCAAAAACCTCTTCGCACGTGTCAGGGCGACATTCATGCGGCGGGTGTTCGAGAGAAATCCGATCTCACCCGAGTCGTTCGAGCGCACGAGATCCACGATCACCGCTTCCTTCTCGCGACCCTGGAAGCCGTCGACGGTGCCGATCTCGAGGCCGGCCGCTCGCTCGTCACGCAACAGGTCGCGCAAGCGCCGCGCCTGCGCCGAGTACGCGGCGATGATCGCGATGTCGGACGCGGCCATGCCGCGCGAAAGCAAGCGCCGTGCCTCGGCCGCCACGCGCGCCGCATTGCCGGAGTTGAACGTACTCGGGTCGAGGTGAAAGGCGGGCAGGTTCTGGTTCGAACCGCCAGGCTCGAAATCGGTGCGCTCCTCGAGCCAATCCTTGCCCGCCGTGTCGATCAGCCATACCGAAGCGCCGCGCGCCGGGTCATCGGTGATGCCGAGATCCGCGAGCGTGCGCTCGGCGACTTCGGGCGCGGCGACGAGCTTGCCCTCGTACATCGAGCGCGATGGGAACGTCATGATCTGGGTGTTCATCCGGTGCTGTTGCGTGAGCATCACGGTCTCGGTCGTCGCGGCGAGCCTCTCGAAGATCGTGGTCGCGAGCACTGCCTCGACGCTCGGTCCACCAACGACGACCGGGCCGAGTTGATGAGGATCGCCGGCGAGCACGGCGACCTTCGCGCGGCCCAAGGCGACGAGCGTGAGCGGATCCGGGGCCTGGGTCGCCTCGTCGAGCACGACGCAATCGAACAATGTATCGCGGACCAGCGGATGGTTCGCGCCGACGCAGGTCGCGAGCACGACGTCGGCACGATCGACGATCGCGCGCTCGGCATTCGCGATCTCGCGATACGCGTCGCGATCGAGCGCGCGCGCTTCGCTCCACGAGCTGCGACTCAAAGCGCGCGCGGCGTTCACATCGGTGCGGCTGCCGCGTGCTGCCTTCGCACCACGCGACGCCATCGCGGTCTTGCGAATTGCGCGTGCACGATCGCGCCAGTCACGTGCGAGATCGAACGCGCCATCGGCCTCGACTTGCGCATCGATCGTGAGCGCGACCAGCGCGGGCGAGACCCGGGCTGGATGACCGAGGCGAACTGCCCGCAGGCCGGTCTTGGCGAGCCGGATCCCGAGGTTGTCAACGGCGGTGTTCGACGGTGCACAACACAGGACGCGCTCGCCACGCGCGACGCGCTGGCGCACGATCTCGACGAGCGTGCGGGTCTTGCCGGTGCCGGGAGGACCCCAGACCAGCGCGATGTCGCCACTCCGCAGCCCGGCGTCGACGGCGGCGCGCTGGCGCTCGTCGAGGGCAGCATCGAACGGCTTCCAGCTCACACCGGCGAGCGGACGAGGTGGGCGAGCGAGCGCCGCGACCTCGCGGACCCGGGCCAGATCCGAGGTCCCGATCGCGGCCTTCGTGCGCTCGATCGCCGCATCACCGCGATCGAACGTGACCTCCGGCGTCTCGGGATCGAGGTTGTAGTCGCGGTCGACCTCGTCGACGGCGCGATCGAGCATCAGCCACAGGCTCTGGTCCTCGCGGCGCTCGTACACGCCGCGCACCGCGCTCGGCTCGTCGGGGTGCTCTCCCCAGAACCGGATCGGGTCGCCCGGCGAGAGCCGGATATTGTCGAGGTCCGTCGAATCGGGCACCGAGACCCGCACCCGCACGCGTTCGCCGTACGCCGAGCTCTCGTCGATGATCCGCAACCGCGCGATCGCCATGCCGAGCGCAACTCGCTCGGCCAGTGGTCGGCCACTGCGCTCCATCGCGATCCGCGCACGCGCGGCGCCGCGCTCTGCTCGCCATGCGATGGCGAGGCTGTCTAACCATTCGGTCGTGGTCGCCACACTAGCCCTCGCCAGGAGCCTAGCTCCGATCCCAACGCGAAGGAATTGCGGCATAGTCTCGGCGATGCCCGAGTCAGTCGCTCCCGAGCGGTTCGTCAAGAAGACCACCTCGATCGCACAACTGTTCGCGAAGCGGGTGCACGACACTCCGGATCGCGAAGCGTTCCGGTTTCCGGTGGGTGATGACTGGCGTTCGATGACGTGGCGGCAATCCGGCGAGCGCGTCAAGGCGATCGCTGCGGGCCTCCTGGCCCTCGGTCTCCAGCGCGAAGACCGGGTGGGACTGCTCTCGAACACGCGGCTCGAGTGGCTGCTGATCGATCTCGGGATCCTGTCGGCGGGTGGCGCGACCACGACCGTGTATCCGTCGAGCACCGCCGAAGAGTGCGCGTACATCCTGCACGATTCGGAGACCAGCTACGCGTTCGCCGAGGACGGCAAGCAGGTCGACAAGCTGCGCGACCACAAGCCCGAGATGCCAGATCTCAAGAAGGTGATCCTGCTCGACGGTTCGCCCGACAAGAAAGATGGCGACTGGGTCCTCACGCTCGCGGACCTCGAAGCGAAGGGCGCCGAGATCCTCGCCAAGGATGCGCGCGCGATCGACGACGTGATCGATGGCATCGAGGAGCACCATCTCGCGACCCTGATCTACACCTCGGGAACGACTGGCAAGCCCAAGGGTGTGCGCTTGCTCCACTCGTGCTGGGCATACGTGGCCGATGCGATCGATCAGACCCGCCTGTGGTCCGATAGCGACGTCCAGTATCTCTGGCTGCCGATGTCGCACTCGTTCGGCAAGGTCTGCATGGCCGGCCACATCTCGTCGGGCTCGGTCACCGCGATCGATGGTCGGATCCCCAAGCTCGTCGACAACCTCGCGATCGTGCGGCCGACGCTGATGGCCGCGGTGCCGCGGATCTTCGAGAAGGTCTACAATCGGATCATCGAGAAATCAAAGCAGGGCAGCCCGATCAAGCAGAAGATCTTCGCGTGGGCCATCGCCGTCGGTAAAGAGGGCTCGAAGCTGCGCCAGCAGGGCAAGGAGCCGAGCGGCCTGCTCGCGCTCAAATTGAAGCTCGCCGACCGCCTCGTGTTCGACAAGATCAAGCAGACGTTCGGCGGTCGCGTGCGTTACTTCATCTCGGGCTCTGCCCCGCTCTCCGGTGAGATCGCCGAGTTTTTCCACGCGTGTGGCGTGTTGATCCTCGAGGGCTACGGCTTGACCGAGACCAGCGCGGCATCGTTCGTCAATCGCTCGAGCAAGTACTCGTTCGGTTCGGTCGGCATGCCGATGCCTGGCACCGAGTGCAAGCTCGCACCCGAGGACGGCGAGATCCTGATCAAGAGCCCCGGCGTGATGCAGGGCTATCACAACCTCCCGGATGCGACCGCCGAGACGCTGACCGCGGATGGTTGGTTGCGCACCGGCGATATCGGCGAAGTCGATCCGAAGGGCTTTTTGCGGATCACCGATCGCAAGAAGGACCTGATCAAGACCTCGGGCGGCAAGTACATCGCGCCACAGCACATCGAGGGCAAGCTCAAGGCGAATTGCCCATATCTGTCGCAAGTGATCATCCACGGCGACAAGCGCAACTTCGTCACCGCGCTCGTCACGCTCGACGAAGAGGCGTTGATGAAATGGGCGCGCCACAAAGGCCTCGCCAAGAGCTACGCCGAGCTCGTCAAGGGCCCGGAAGTCAAAGCGTTGCTCGCGCCGTACTTCGACGAGGTCAACAAGTCGCTCGCGAAGTACGAGACCGTGAAGCAGTTCTCGATCCTGCCGACCGACCTCACCGTCGAGGAAGGCGAGCTCACTCCGAGCCTCAAGGTCAAGCGCAAGGTCGTCGAGAAGAAGTACGCGCCACTGCTCGATAAAATGTACGAAGGTTCGATCGCTGCGGAATGAATTTCCGCCTGGTCTCACGCGTTCCAGGGGTTCGATGAAGCTCGCACTTGCCGCGCTGGTCCTCGCCACGTCGATTATCAACGCGAACGGTGCCCACGCCGACACCGTGGCCAAGGGTGAAGACTTCATCGGCGACGCCAAGCTGCTCTATCGGATCGCGGCCTGTGGCGGCAGCGATCCGGTCGACGCGAGCGTCCAGAAGATCGTCGATCGTCACTGCAAGTCAGTGATGGATCGGATGGAGAAGTTCCGCACACTCTACTTCGTGAAGGGCGCGGCGTTCTTCACCAAGCTCGAGCCAACGGATCTTCCAAGGACCGTCGTCTATCCATTCGGCGGTGGCGACTTACTCTCGGCGCTCGTTGCCTTTCCCGATGCGACCGAGATCACGACCATCTCGCTCGAGCTTGCCGGCGATCCTCGCCGGATCAGCAAGCTCACGCCGAAGGAGCTCGACAACAGTCTTGGCGCACTGCGCGCCGAGATCGGCGGCTTGATCTCGGTCGGTTCGAACACGAGCGAGAACCTCTCGCACCAGCAACAAAACGATCTACCCGGTCAGGTCAGCTCGTTCTTGCTCGGTCTCGTCGCCGGTGGCTACGAGCCGGTGGCGATGCGCTACTTCACGCTCGACGATGCGGGCGAAGTCCACTACCTCAGCCAGACCGAGGTCGATGGCGCCGACAAAGAAGCGCTCGCGCACAAGCCGAAGAGCCTCAAGCACGATTGGCAGAACCCGAATTTCTCGTCCGCTTTCGGCAACGTCGAGATCCAGTACCGCAAGATCGGCGAGACCGCGCTGCGCACGCATCGCCACATCGGTTGGAACCTCGGCGACGACTATCTCAAGACCCATCCGCAGCTCGTCATGCACCTCGAGAAGAAGGGGCAGGTCGCGGTGCTCGTGAAGGGTGCGAGCTACTTGCTGTGGCGCGGCGACTTCAAGCGCGTCCGCGATTACCTGCTCGATCACCTCGCCTGGATGCTGTCGGACTCCACGGGCATCCCGCCGAAGTTCGCCAAGAAGGCGGGCATGATCCAGGAGACCTTCGGCAACTACGAGGGGGCCTTCCTCGAGAGCGTGCGCGACAACCCGTTCGAGCAGGACATGCTCGATCTGTGGAAGGATCAGCGCAAGCGGTCGATCCCATTTCGGTTCGGCTACGTCGATGCGAACAAGCAAGCGCACCTCATGGTGACGCGGCCCAAAAAGTAGCTAGCCGAACCAGTAGCTCAGCTTGATCGCGAGCGTATGGATCGCTGGCTGCGTGAACGCGTCGCCGATGGTGCCGTGGAGCGGTTGCGCGACCGTGACGGGGACGCCGCCGCGATCCTGTTGCCAGGCAACATAAAGCGTCGAGCCTGGACGGAACTCCCAGCGAAGTACCGCGGTCGAGCGCAGTGAAGCGACCGAGTAGTTCGGCTCGTCGATCTCGAACGCGCTCGAGCCATCGAGGATCGTGCGCAGCGCGGGTGCATGGAAGGTCTGGGCGTACCAGCGCACGTCGGCACCACCGGCATGCGTGAGCTCGCCGATCTGGTCGTACTTGCCGACCGAGACGAACGGCTGCGCGTACAGCGTGATGACGAGATCGGGAGACAGAGACCACGTCGCGCGCAGCTGGAGCGCGGCCTCCTTGCGATGGAGGTGACCGAACAGGTAGCGCGCGCCATATGTGTCCTCGCCACCACCCGCAATCGTCACGGTCTCGAGGTACTGCCGCTTGGTCTCGATGACCTCGACGCGCGGCGTGACATCGAGACGCAACGCCGGGCTCACTCGCGTCGCGAGGGTGAATTGCGCCTCGACGCCGGACTCGAGGGTCGGACTCCCGTGCAAGACGACATGGGTGCTGAACTGATTCGTACGGCCCGACGGCGAGCTCACATTCCAGAACGCCTCGGCCGAATATCCGACGTGCATCAGCGGGCCGCCGCGCGTCAGGTCTGGGAGGTCGCCTGGCGTGGTGCCACCGAGCAGCAGCACCGAGGACCAGAAGCTCGGTCGCGTCGCGCCGATATTCGCGTTGATCGTCGCCGGCTTTTGCTGGCCGCCGAACGTGAATTCTTGATCGACGTGACCGCCGACATGCCACGCGTAGAAGTGCTCGGTCGGAATCGTCTGCATGCGCGTGAGCTCTGCCTCGAGCTCGATGCCATCAGCTTGATGCAAGACGCCGAGGTCGTTGAGCTCCCAGCCAGGCGACTTCATGCCGACCCCCGCATCGCCGATCCACAAGCCTTCGCGCTTCGTGATGTACGCGCCGCCGTTCCATCCCATCAAGCGATGTGCCGTGGTGTCGAGATGGAGATAGCTTTGATCGGGGCGCTGGAAGTAGTGCGCCGAGGTCTCCTCGATCGTGGTGATCGCTGCGGCGCTGCCGAGCACGCCGGAGATCCCGAGCCACGGAAAGAATTCCCATTCGCTATCCCCGGTGCGAAGGAGCGCATTCGCGGCGGTCGAGAACGCCGTATGATCGAGCAATGGCTCGAGCCCCGTGCCGCCGAGTGCGCGCTGGACGAACGTCGCGGTGACCCCGGCGATCGAGGTGTCGTTCAGCTGCTGCTCGATCCGACCTGCACTCCAGAACGTGAGCGGCGAGACGATCAGGTCTTTGTGGCGACCCGCGACGATCGCGCTCGCGCTGGTCTCGTCGGTCACGGCGGTGACCGCGACGAGCGACGTCCGCGGTGCGACGTAGCCGCCTGCCGCGGCGGCTCCGAGGATGCGGACCGAGGTCGGCAGCTCGATCGCGTCGTAGGTCGGCAACCGCGAGGGCAGCCCACCGATCCGGCGGCTGTAGAAGTACGTCGCTTCGTAGTTGTGAAACTGCGAGTTGTTCTCGACGAAGAACGGCCGCTTCTCGTCGAGCTGGACCTCGTACGCGGTGAGGTTCACGAACGCTGGATCGGCTTCGACCTGGGCGAAATCAGGATTGACCGTCGCGTTGATCGTGAGCCCGGGCAGGGGCCGCAGCTTCGCGTCAAGGCCTGCTTCGATGCCGGCGAACGCACGGTGCATCGGCGGCGCGACCTGTGCTTCATCGATCGACCCGCGTGCCGAGATGTAGGGAAGTAGCTCGAGGTTCAACCCGGGGTGTAGTGGCGGCAATGCGACGAGCTCGCCGAAGTAGCTCGCCCACGCGGTGCGGTCTTTGGGGACCGCGCGCCAGAACACATCTTCGTTGCGGCGGGGAAGGTACCAGTTGAAGTTGATGCCCCAGCTCTCCGTGGCCTCGCGCGGCAAGCGCAGTTGCGACAGCGGAACCGCCATCTCGGCGGACCAGCCATCGGGCAAGAGCTCCGTCTTCGCGATCCACACCGGGTTCCACGACATGTCGCGATCGCCCTCGGTGTCGTCGGTGTGGATCCAATCGGCGCGCACGCCGCGCGCGGTCACCGCGAACGAGTACGCGAGCCGCTTGGTATGCATCGGATCGATCGAGACGATGAAGCGCTCCGCTTGATCGGTGACATCGCGCTCGGTCAGCGCGTCGTCGATATCCTCGGGCCCAGCCGAGAACATGCGCGCCGCGATGTAGAGCGTATCGTGGTCGATCGCGACCGCGACCTTGAGCGGGTGCGTCGGCTTTGCACCGTAGGCCGGCGACTTCTGCTCGAAATCGCTGACCCAGCACGCGTGCTGCCAGACCTCGTCGTCGACCCGCCCGTCGATCTTCGGCGTGCCGCGCGCGGCCCGGATCTGCTTGCTGCTGTACTCGCAGCTCGCGTGCGCGAGCCGCGCCGCGATCGCGACAAGCACCAGTGCCCACCTCATAAGCTCCGCAGCTTATCGCAACATCTCGACGACTTTGAGCGCTGCCCAGACCAGGGTGACCAAAACTAGTCCACCAACCACGATAGTTTCGATCAGACGACGCTTTGGTGGACCGTGGCCGACATCACGCCGCGCGACCTCCGCGATGCGCGCCGCGCTCGTCGAATCGAGCTCGGGGGTCGCCAGGCCTCGCGCGAGCTTTGCAAGGTCAGCTTGGTCGCTCGGCGTCGTTGTCGTCGTCGGCGTCGGCGGCGTCGTCGTCGTCGTCGTCGTCGGCGTCGTTGGCGTCGTTGGCGTCGTTGGCGTCGTTGGCGTATTCGTCATCGGTGTTCTCCCATCAGCTCGGCGAGCTGGGCTCGCGCGCGGGCAAGGCGTTGGCGGATCGCATCAGCACGGACGCCGAGGATCTCGGCGACCTCGGCCGGTTGTAGCCCTTCGATGCCGACGAGCAAGGCGACTTCGCGATACGCGGGTGGCAGCGCCGCGAAGGCGCGCTCGAGTGCGACCTGGGTCTGCGAATCGGCGAGCGCTTCGAGCGGAGAGCGCTCGGTGCCGGCCGGTTCCTGCGCGGGCAAGTCACCCGCGAGCTGCGCGCGGACCGCCTGTGCGCGCCCCCAGCTCTGCACCAACCGATGGGCGACCGTGAACAGCCACGCGCCGAGCCGGGTGTCGGGCTCGAGCCGCTTCGCGTGCTGGGCGAGCCGCAAGAAGGTCTCCTGTAGCAGATCCTCGGCGACCTCGCGCCGCCGGGTCATCCGCACGAGGTAGCCGTAGACCCGGCGGCGATAGGCAGCGAACACCGCATCGAACGGTGCGGTCTCGCCCCTGCGCAGGCCGGCGACCCAATCGCTCTCGGATGTCGGTTCCACGCCGCTACAACGCACGCCCTTCGCAACCGTGACAACTTTTGCATGTCACGCGGCGCGCTCTCGCGCGTTGGCTCTCGCGATGCTCGAGTTTTTTGTCGCCGGAGGCTGGATGATGTTCGTGGTGCTCGCCGCGGGCATCCCGATGCTCGTGACCGCCGCGAAGTTCGCGCGAGATGCGAGCACGCATGGCCTGTCACTCGTCCGCACACTCGGCAAGGCGGTCGCGTTTGCCGCGATCACCGGTGTGATCACGGATCTCGCCAGCACGGCCAAGTCGATCGCGACGACCCCCGAATTTAGCAAGCAGCCACTCGATTTCCTGCTGCTCGGCTTCGCCGAGTCTATGGCTCCTGCCGTGCTCGGGTTTTCGCTCATCACGCTTGCCTGGATCCTCGTCGCATTCGGCGTGCGGCGGATGCCTGCCCCGTAGCCGTGGGTTTGTTGCCCGAGTGGATCTCGCGTGTTACGCGTGACAACCCGCGTGGCAGATTCTCCGACGAAGCCAACTGGGACCTCGGCCGGCGCCGGCGTCCTCTACATCGCATTCGCGAAGCTCTATTTCATGATGGCGGGGCTCATCGTGGTGTTCCGCCTGCCGGCGGTGCTGAGCCAGGTCCAGTGGGGCAGCTACAGCTTCGTGAACTCGCTGGTGTCGCCGGTCAACAACGTCTTGAACACCGGCACGATCCAGACAGTGTCGCGGTTCGCCGCGCAACAACCCGACAAGGTGCGGCTGGTCCAGAACGCGGGCATCCGCATGCACCTTCGCTTCGGCCTCCCGCTGATGGTGCTCTACGTCGCCGCCGCGCCCGTGATCGGCTGGATCTTCCTCGACGCGTCGAAGGTCGCACCGGTCGCACTCGGCGGGCTCATCCTCGGCGGCAACGCGTTCTACACGGTGTTCGTCGGCACCGCGAACGGCCAGCATCAGTTCCGCAAGCAAGCCGCGTTCGACATCACGTTCGCGACGCTTCGCACGATCGGATTGATCGGCATGGCGATGATGGGCCTCGGCGTCGTCGGCGTGATGGGTGGCTGGGTCGTCGCCGTCGGCATGATCTTGATCATCGCTGCGGTCTCGGTCGGCCTGCCGGGTCGCGTCGCGAAGGCGGATCGGCTGCCCGTCAAGCCGATGCTCGCGTTCTTCCTGCGCCTCGCGGTCTATCTCGCCCTCTTTAACGCCCTGATGTTCGTCGATACCTGGTTACTGAAGCGGTTAACGACCTCGTACTACGAAGCGCATCACCTCGAGTACGCCTCCGCACTCGATCATGTCGCGCCCTGGGCCGCGAAGGCGACCGGCTTCCATCCGAGTTCGAGCATGCTCGCCGACGTTCAGGTCGGCTATTACGCCGCGGTCCAGAACCTCGCGCGATTGCCGTACCAGTTGATCATCGCGGCGACGTTCGTCGTGTTCCCGCTCGTGTCGCGCTCGACGTTCACCGAGGACAAGGACACCACGCGCCGCTACATCGAAGTCACCGTGCGTTACTCGCTGATCTTTGCCTCGACGATCGCGGTCGCGATGGCGGCCAATCCTTCGAACGTGCTCGGCATCGTCTACGCGCCGGAGTACGCGATCACGGGCGGCCGTGCGCTCGCGTTCCTCGCGCTCGGCAATATCGCATTCTCGGTGTTCGCGATCTCTGGCACGATCCTCAACGGTGCGGGCTTCACGCGCCACGCGACCGTGACGGCCGCGATCACGCTCGTCCTCGCAGCCGTCGGCAATTTCATCGCGATCCCGATGGCGATGAGCTCGGGCAATGTGCTCGAGGTCGCCGCCGCGGTGACGGCGGGCGCGATGGTCGTCGGCGCGGTGCTCACGGGGCTGGTGGTGAGAACGCAGCTTGGCGCGTTCCTGCCACTGCTCAGCCTCGCGAGGATCGTAGTGGCGGGGTCCGTCGCGATGGTCGTCGGTCACTTCCTACCGCTGCACGGCAAGCTGATGTCGCTCATCGAAGCGGCGACCGTCGCCGTGATCTTTCTCGTCGTGCTCGTCGTGACCCGCGAGCTGGGGGCACGTGATCTCGAAGCCATCAAGGCCGTGCGCAAAAAGCGCGCGCCCGGAGGAGAACCCACATGAAGTCCGCGCTAGCCGTCCTGATTCTTCTGAGCGCCTGTGGCGCTGCCCCGGCCTCCGACACGCTCGCCGAAACGGTGCGCACCTACAACGAAGGGGTGCGCTGGGGCCGGTTCGAGGTCGCTGCGGTCCACCTGCCGGCCAAGGAGCGCTCGAAGTTCGTTGACGAGAACGACGAGCGCGCCAAGGACCTCAAGATCACCGAATACGACGTGGTCAACGTCGACCAGAAGGGCTCCAAGGAGGCCAAGGTCCACATCAAGATGAGCTGGTACAGCGACCGCGAAGGCACGCTGCACGAGACCCACGCCGTCCAGACCTGGGAGAAGAAGGGCAGGGAGTGGCTCCTCGTCGACGAGAGCCGTACCAAGGGCACGGAAATGCCCGGGCTACCAGAGCCTTTGATGACCGATGCGGACCGTCCCGACGCCTCCGCGAAGGCGGACTAGGCATTCGCGGTGGCCCCCGGGATGGCGTAACATTCCTCCCGGGCAGTGTCGCAAAGCGACTTCGTAAGCCGCGGCCAGGCTCTGGTCGCCGCGGGACAGTATCAAGAGGCCGTGAAGGTCTGCCGGCTGGGATTACTCGGCCGGCCGACTACGGTCGAGGGCCGCGTCGTGCTCGGATCGGCGCTGCTGGCGCTCAAGCGCTACGACGAAGTGCTCGCCGAGATGCGCGTCGCGCTCGAGCTCGATCATACGGCCGTGCCGGCACATTCGCTCAAGGCCGAGGCGCTGCTCAAGAAAGGCGACACCGCGGCGGCGATCGAGGCGCTCGCCACCGCCCAGCAGTTGTCGCCCTCCGACACGCGCGTGCAGCAGCTGCTGTTCGAAGCGCGGAGCGGCATCCGGCCTCGCGCCAACACAGCGCATCCGGCGGTCGGCTTTGTCGGCGGCGGTGATACGAAACACCATCACAGCGGCGGCGATCTGGGAACCGACGATCCAGAGGATCCGGCCGCGACGGAGCATTTTACGAAGCCCACGTCGCTGTCTTCTCCCGGCGCACCCCGCCGAACATCGTCACAACGCGTGGGCGAAGGCCCGCTTCCCACGCCACGCGATCCGACGCCGCCGCCGGCGGTGCTCGCGGTCGGTGACAAGTCAGGCACCGTCGAAGTCGATCCGGATCTCGAGGGTGTCGAGCTCGATAACGATCTCGATTTCGATGATCTCGCCGCGCCTCCGTCGGCGACGGCGATGCCGCCAACCCAGACTGCCGCGAGCGCGCGCGGCATGGTCAAGCCAATGCTAAAGCCCGCTGCGGCCAAGGCCGCGAGCGTGCCGCGCGCGATCGCGCCGCGTCCGCAACCGCTGATCCCACTCGACAAGAAGACGCCGACAGTGGATCTCGTCGTCGAGGACGACAGCGATATTCACGAGGTCAACGAGACCAGCCCGGTGACCAAGCAGGGCGGGCGCTCGAGAGGCACCGCCGTGCGCAACGCCGTCGCCATGCCGTCGGGGCCGATCGATATCGGGCCCTCCGACCGTCCGTCGTTGCGGGTGATGGCCGCGCAGCCGTACCATGTCGCACGGCTCCCCGGCTTGCCTCCGCAGCCGCTGCCGCCGCCGCCGCGCCCGTCCTTTGCCTCGGCCCTCCCGACCATGGCCGCGATGGAGCCGCCGCGACCGAATGGCCTCGGTGGTGCCGTGCCGCCGCCGAACCAGCTTCCGCCTGCGCAGCGCCAGACGATGATCGCGAGCGCAGCGGTGCCACCTCTGGGCGGGTTCCCGCCTCCGCACCCGAGCGCGACGGCACCAAACTGGAGCGCGCGCGCGTCGGATCCGCGCTCGCTCGCGGCAGCAAACGAGCCGACCGCAATCGCGCAAGCGAACGTCATGCCGCAGCACCAGCTGGCGCCGCCGCTGGCGTACATGCCGCAGCAGCAGCAGCCGCAGCAGCAGCCGATGGATCCGGCGCTGCATGCGATGTTGAACGCGGTGCCGGGCGACGAGAATCCGATGCACAAGCGGACCGGCACCCGCAAAGCGCGCTCGAAGCTGCAAGTCACGCTGTGGATCTTCGTCGGCATCATCGTGATCGGCGGCGGCGTGTTCGCGGGCTTCCAGATCCGTGCACTCCGGTTGAAGAACCAGATCGCGGCGGCGCGCCGCAATGCGATGGAGCTCGCGAAGAACGACACGTACTCGGGCTGGGCCGCGGCGCGCGACGAGCTCTCGCGCATCGTCCAGGCGAGCGGCACAGCCGAGAACCAGGCGGCGCTCGCGCGATCGCGCGCGCTGATCGCGTACGAATTCGACGACGGCCTCAGCGATGCAAAGATCACGGTCGACGCGCTCGCCGACAAGACCAGCGTCGAGGCGAACATCGCGGCGGCGTATCTCGCGCTCGCGCAGAGCGATGCGAAGGCCGCGCAGATGGCGGCGCACAATGCGGTCCGCGATGCACCGAACAGCGCCGAGGCAAATTACGTGGCCGGGCAGGCGGCCTTGCTCGCCGGCGACCTCACGGCCGCCGTGAAGGCCGGCAAGATCGCGGTCGACAAGGAATCGCGGCTGCTCTATCAGATCGGCCTCGCGCGGATCTACGCGGCGGCGACGAACTGGGGCGAGGCGCTGCCCGCACTCGACCGCGCCCTCGGCGTGATGCCGGATCAGCCGTCGGCGGTGATCGAACGTGCGATCGTAGTCTCGAATAGCGGCAAGCTCTCGACGGATAGCAAGCTCGCCGATCAGGTCCGCACCGAGCTCGCGAAGCTCCTCGGCGACAAGAGGGCGGGGCTGTCGCCGGCGCAGCTCGGCTTCGGTCATCTCGCACTCGCGCAGATCGATTTCGATCGCGGCGATGCGACGGGCGCGAATACCGATGTCGGCGTGGCGGCCGCGCTCGGCCTGGACGATCAGCGGTTCGTCGAGGAAGCGGTCGAGACGCTTTACATGATCAATCAGCTCGCGCACGCGCAGAACTACGTGAAGTCCGCGCTCGCCGCGTATCCGCAGAGCGCGCGCCTGCATCTGTCGCTCGCGCTGATCGATCTGGCGCAGAGTCAGGCCACCGCGGCGCTCGCCGCGCTCAAGGGGATTCCCGATGCCGACAAGCTGCCGGCGGTACGCGCGACGCGCGGTGCCGCGAAGCTCGCGGTCGGCGACATCGATGGTGCACGCGTCGATCTCGAAGAGGCGCAGAAGGCCGCGCCGAAGCTCGAAGCAGCGCTCGTCGGTCGCGCATGGCTCGAGCTCGCGCAAAACGATGCGGACGCGGCCAAGAAAGCGCTCGGCGACCTCGCCGGCGAGAAGCAGAGCGCTTCGCCGGCGGTGATCACGGTGAATGCCGCGATCCTGCGCCGCGATCCGGCGACCCGCGGCAAGGCCAAGACGATGCTCGAGACGCTGCTCAAGGGTCCTGCGGGTCCCGACAGCGCGCGTGCGCAGCTCGAGCTCGCGCGCGTCTATCACGACAACGGTGATTTCAGCGCGGCGCGCACCGCCTACGCGTCCGCGAGTGCGACCGGCAACTTCGATGCGCAGCTCGAGAGCGGCTTGTTGCTGATCGAGAACAGCGATCCGAACGGAGGCCGCGAGACACTCGACATGCTGCTCAAGGAAGCCGGCGATCATCAGGGCGCGCAGCTCGTGCTCGAGACCGCGCGTGCGCGCATGCTCGCGGGGGATCACGAGCGCGCGGCGGCCTTACTCGCTTCGGCCGACAAGCTACCGAATGTGGTCAAGTGGAAGGTCCAGCGTGAGCGCGGTCGGCTCTATCTTCGTCGTCAGGACTTCAAGGCGGCGCTGACCGAGTTCGGCACTGCGCTCGAGGGCTGTGGCAGCGATGCCGAAACGTTCCTGCTTGCCGCCGATGCCGCCAGCTCCGACGAGAAATCGGGTTTGACCGACAAGATTCGCACGCTCCTTCCGACGCGGCTCAAGGGCCAAGCCGAATCGCAGATCGTAAGTGGTAAGCTCCTGCTCGCGACCGGCACGCTGCCCGAGGCCGAGGCCGCGTACAAGTCCGCACGCGACCAGCTCGGCACCGAGAAGGCGTCGCCACGTCGGCTCGCGCAAGCGAACTATGGACTCGCGGTCGTCGCGTACGGTAGGCAGAAAGATGCCGAGGCGCTGCAGTTCCTTGCCCTCGTGATCACCCAGGACCCGTCGATCTACGACGCATATCTGTTCGCCGCCGATCTCGGCAAGGACAAGGTCAAGGCGTTCGAGATGGCGAAGCAGGCGGTAAAGTTCAACGCCGATTACCCGCGTGCCTGGCACGTGCTCGGCAAGCTCGCCGCGAAGAACAACGACAAGGCGACGCTCGCGACCGCGATCGACAAGCTCGGCAAGCTCGCGCCCGGCAGCGAAGAGCTCGTCGAGCTCCAGAAGACGAAGCTAAAGTAGCCGGCGCTGCGTCACGTCACGTCACGTCACGTCACGTCACGTCACGTCACGTCACGTCACGTCACGTCACGTCACGCTACTTCATTGCGAAGACGACCGCGACCGCTGCAGTTGCGGCGAGCACGGTCATCACGATGATGATCAGCAGCCACGGCATGGGCTTGTCGGCTTTCTTGCCGTGCATGCCCGTACGGTCGGGCTCGAGCATCTGCTCGAGCGACTCGACCTCGCCACCCGTGGTCGGGGTCGGAGTGTTCGGGATCGTGTTGCGCGGCTTGTTGGCCGGCGGCTTCGTCGGCTTCTTCACCAGCGGTGCAGCGTGTGCGCCCTGCGCATTTTGCTGCAGGCCCATCTCGCCGGCCCATCCCGCCGTATCGACGAACGTGCTCGGGTCGAGGCTCGTCGCGCCTTCACCCGGATTCGAGCCGCCCGCTTCTTCGGCCTCGACGAGCGAGGTCATCTTGTTCATCTCGTCGCTGATCAGCGCGTCGATGAGCGATTCTTTCGGCTCGGCGGAGCGCTTGCGCATCTGCTCGACCTGGGTGTCACGGACGAGCGTCGCGATATCGCGCGACGATACCTTCATGCGGTGCGAGAACAGGTGCTGAGTCAGCGCGTCGCCGAGATCGGCCGCGCTCTGGTAGCGATCCGCGACGTCGCGGGCGAGCGCCTTGCGAATGATCTGCTCGAGCTCCGGATCGATCTCCGGGTTCAGCGCGCCGATCGAGGGCACGCGCGCCTGGCGAACGAGCTCGACGGTCTGGTAATCGGATTCGCCGTAAAACAGGCGACGACCAGTGAACATCTCCCACAGGATGATGCCGACCGCGAACACGTCGGCGCGATGGTCGACTTCGAGACCGCTCGCAGCCTCGGGCGAGAGGTAGCTGAACTTTCCCTTCACGACGCCTTGGTCGGTCGATTCGATCTGGGTGTTCGCCTTCGCGAGACCGAAATCGACGAGCTTGATCTCGCCGTTCTTCGATAGAAGGATGTTCGGCGGTGAGATGTCGCGATGAACGATGCCGAGCGGCTCGTTAGTCTCCGGGTGCTCGAGGAAGTGCGCGTAGTTCAGCGCCTTGCAGCACTCGGTCATGATGTAGATCGAGGCAGCGACGTCGATCCGCTTGTTCTTCTGCTTCGAGCGCTCGATGAGTGCTTTGAGGTTGCACCCGTCGACGTACTCCATGACGAGGAAGTACGCGTTGTCCGGCGTCTTCGAGATGTCGAAGACCTGCACGACGTTCGCGTGCTGGAGGAACAAAGAGAGCCGCGCCTCGTCGAGAAACATCGAGACGAACTTTTGGTTCTTGGTCAGGTTCGGAAGAATGCGCTTGATAGCGACAGCCTTCTTGAAGCCTTCCATCGACTCTGCGACGCCGCGAAAGACCTCGGCCATACCGCCGTGGTCGAGTCGCTCGGTAATCGTGTATCGATCGCGCATCAGGTCCCGGGGCGCTTGGTCGCCGCCCCCGAGGAAATAGTATCAAAAGTCACGAGCAGCTACAAAACGGCGACCAAGTTCCGCGCGGCTTCACTCCGAAGCGACCGCATGATCGGCCTCGACCTGCTCCTGTTCGTTCTTGCATTCGAAGCACAAGGTGGTCACAGGGCGCGCCAGAAGGCGTTTGAAGCCGATCGGGTCGCTGCAGTCCTCGCACTCGTCGATCTCCCCCACCTCGAGCCGGCCCATCGCCTTTTGGACCTTATTAAGTAGAAATGAGTCGCGATCATGGAGCCGGAGCTGGGTGGAGTAGGCCTCCTCCTCTGCCGATTCGTCCATGGAATCCCGGCCGAACTTGTCTCGGTCGCGGTCCATCGTGAATTCGAGACCCAGCTTGGCGTGGTCGCCAAGGCGGACCAGCTCGGCTTGAAGCGCGGCTTTCAGCTCGGACGTCTGCTCGGCAGTCAGCATGATGACCGAGTCTTAGGCCTGACGCGCCACCCGTCAATCGACGAAGTCGACTCGAAACGTGATCTCGTACGAACGTGCGCTCACGCCTCGCTTTGCTTGTCAGCGCACGGTTCGTAGGGTTCGGTTTCTACTTCTTCGCGGGGTCGCTGTGGCTGGCGTCGGCCGCCGCCTTGCCGGGTTCGGCCTTGGCCTTCGCGGACTTCATGATCGGAGCGCTGTCGCCGAGCACGCTTGCCGAGCTTGCAGCCTCCGGGAGGTACTTGTCGAGCTTGCCCACATACCAGGCGCCGCTGAGGAGCAAGATCACGACGAGGAACACCCATCGCTTCCACGGGGTCTTCTTGTCCGCGAATGGATCATCGAGCGAATGCTGCGCCCCTTGCGGGAGCTTGGCGAGCTCGGTCAATGCAGCGCCGAACGGCACGTTGATCTTCGCGCGGCAATTGATCGCCCAACCGTTCGCATCGAGGATCGGACCGAGATTGCGGCGGCGCAGCTTCAACCACGCGAGCAGCATCGACGGGCCCGAAATCAACAGGAGCAGCGCGATGATGCCGAGCGGTAACCACGAGCCGAGGCCAAACATCGTACCGAGCAGGGCGCCGATCAATGTACCGATACCGCCGATCGCGAGGCCGATCGCGGCGATCGTTCCGAGATCGAGCTTCTTGGGCTCGGGTGGCGGAGCTGCCGCTGCTGCAGCTGCGCGCGGAGCGACGAGCTCTTTCTCGGCGGTCACGGTAGCGTCTCTCGTTTTTTGCAAATGCGCCGTCGCTTCCGCGTCGGCGGCCTGCGCGCGCTTGGTGACGGTCTCTTCGATCACGCGGACGAGCTTCTTGTACGGCGACCAGAACGCCTGACGGACGCTGATCGGGTTCGAGACCACCTTCGTGATCGTCGCATCCCATCCCTGATCTTGGCGATCGTAGAACACGCCGTTGCGACCGACAAAAATGTTCTCTTCGTCGCCGTTCGTGATCGCGGCGGCAATCTGCTTGGTCACGCCCTCGCGCGTGATGTCGCAATACGCGAGGAATGCATCCGAGCTACCGGCGAGCGCGCTGTGCTTCGCGGCGTCCATCACGGGCACGCAGAGGTGAAGTGCGCGCGCGTCGAGGTAGAGCGTGCCGGCCTGAAACACGCCGTCTTGCTTGCCGTAAAAGTCGGAGAAGTTGACGAAGTTGCGGACGATCCGACCGAAGTCGCGCTGATAACGCACGACGCGCATGACCGCATTGATCTGGTCGTACTCGGCGGCCAGCGAGGCATCTTCATCTATTAACGCGGCGAGCTTCGCGCGAAGCTCTGGTCGTGCGAGCTTCTCGAGCCACGGGGTCTCGAGCTTGGCGGCGGCATTCGCCGGTTGGGTACCCTGCCATGCCTCGTACGCGCCGAGCTTCGCGTTGATCGTGTCGAGGTCGGCGGGCGTGAGGACGTCGCGCGGACCGACCAGCGGCTCGACCACGTGGTCGACGAACGTGGCGATCTTCGCGGTCCAGGCCGGGTTGAGGCCGGTCGTCAGCGGCAAGCGTGCGGCCGGGCCGACGGCGGCGAGTGGCAGCTTGGCGAGGTCGGCGTCACCGGCCGAGAGCACGTGCAGAGAGAGGCTCGCGAGCTCGGCGTCTTGGGCGTTGAGCGCGGCGGTGCCGCGTGGTTCGTACGCGGCGACGCGGCAGCGCGTGAAGTAGTCTTCGATCTTGGCCTTGACCGCGCCGAACGCCTCGGCGGCGGCGGCGGTCGCGTCGTTCAGCGGTTGGATGACATCCGTCTTGCCGGCGGCGAGCCACGCAACGCGGTCGTCGACGGCCTTCATCATCTCGTCGGCTTTCGCCTTGTCGATGCCAGGCTTGCCGCTGCGATCGGTGACCGAGCCCACGCTCGCGACCGCGTCTTCGATCAGCTTCTTGAGCTCGGCGTCGTCGGTCGATTCTGGAATGACGATGCCATCGCCATTGAGCTTCGTCTCGGCAAACGCCTTCGCGATCGCATCCGCATCGGCGATGGTGATCAGCTTGGCGTCGGCCTTGCCGAGATCCTTGAGCATCCGCTGCGCCGCCGCGACGACCTTGTCGTCCTTGAGATCGCTGAGGTCGACCTTGTCCGCGCTCTTCAAGACGTCGTCCGGATCCTTGAACGTGGCCCCGATGAACACGACCTCGCGCTGGATATCGTGGACGCGGATCCGGCCATCCTTGTCGGTATCGATCAGGTTGAGCGTCTCGACATCGAGATCGACGCCCTTGATCGGCATCGCGAGCGCAACCCATAGCTTTTGATCGAGCTCGACCAGGGAGGTCAAGTCCTTGCCGTCCCGCAGCGACACCTGATCCACGCCACCCGATCTGAAGAAATGCCAACGATGAGCCACTGGCACGCAACGTACCGAAAAACCCTATTCCCTGAAACCTCGCGCCTGCACGGTTGTCTAGCTTCAACCTGAACGCGAGCCAGGCGCTGTGGCGTGGTTTACCGTGCGCTTTCGGGCGGTTCCCTACATTTCGCGAAGAGTTCACGGAATGGATCGTTACCGACCGGCGTTCGTTGGACACAGAGCAGCAAACCCGTCTTGTCCCTTCTGCTTGTCCCTTCTGCTTGTCCCTTCTGCTTGTCCCTTCTGCTTGTCCCTTCTGCTTGTCCCTTCTGCTTGTCCCTTCTGCTTGTCCCTTCTGCTTGTCCCTTCTGCTTGTCCC
>Ga0123338_10000671_pt1 | contig 34499 bp, 32 predicted proteins | sample grotaG_FD_89793 | JGI IMG/M metagenome (GOLD analysis project Ga0123338, IMG submission 89793) | Glacier valley bacterial and archeal communities from Borup Fiord, Nunavut, Canada, to study Microbial Dark Matter (Phase II) -... | ecosystem: Environmental > Aquatic > Freshwater > Ice > Glacier ...
AGATACACGCTCGAGTCGTCGTCGCTCAGGGTCTGCACCCACAGCTCGAGCAACAACTCCGGGCTTTGCCGTGCGGGCGCGCCCTCCCACTCGAGGCACAAACGGGCCAGTACCTCGGCGTCACGCGCTCGAGCAGGTCGGAGGGTCAGGGTTGGGGGCATAGGAAGTTAGGTGGATGGGTTATTGGTTATTGGTCATTGGTTGGTTTGCTTTTTACGCCCAACATCAAAATGACCAAAAACCAATTACTAAAGACCCGCGAGCAGGCCCGAAAGGTGCCGTTCTGCTCAAGACGCCGGAGGCGCAAAACTCGTCACTAGATTTAGACCATCCGAATCAGTAGCCGCCCGCACGACGGGCACTTGGCCGCTGGGGGTTTACCACTCGAGGCTTTTTGCTGAATCGCCACCGGAACCTGCGCGTTACAGCCCGAGCAGCGACCCTTTTCGATGGGAGCCAAGGCGTTGGGCCGCACCCGGCGAATCATCTCGTATTCGGTGACGGAGCGCTTGTCGGCTTTGGCCAGTTCCGCCATTCGCAGGTCGCGCTTGACTTTGCGGCCTATAAAATCCTCGTCCAGGGCCTTCACTCGAGCGTCGTTGTCGTTTTCCAGGGTCTCGAGCGTTGGAGACATGCCCCGGTGCTGACCGTGCATCTCGGCCTTGCGGGTCTCGAGGGTTTCGCGGCGTTCGTACAGCGGCTCGAGCATTTCCTCGAGTTCGTTCAGGCGCTCACTGAGCTGCTGAATGCGGTTTTCAAACTGGGACTGCGCTTTAGAGTCGAACGCGTTCTTATCCTGCTCCTCGCGGGCGCGGGCAATCTGGTCTTTGAGACCACCCTTCTCGAGTTCGTCACGGCTGATGTCCTTACGCAGTCGGTCCAGGTCCTCGAAACCACTCGAGATGTGGTCGTTGAGCGTGTTCATCTGCGCCCGCAGGTCGAGCAGCTCAAAGGGGAGTTGGGCCTCGCTGGTCTTGAGGGTATCCAGCTCGAGGTCGAGCTGCTGTACCTCGTACAATTGGCCAAGAAATCCAGCGGAATCAATCATAGGTTTACTGTACAACGTCAGAAAGGTGAGGGCGTGGGGGCAAGGCTAAACTCGAGGAGCTTTTACACGCTCTAATCTCACAAAATATGCGCTCGAGACGGTGAAAACCAGGTTCTTCGCCCGAGGCTGGACCTTTTTTAGACTCTCATCAAGCCGAATTTTCGGCGCTCGAGCACCCAGTACAGCACGCTCAACGAGGCCGCGTAGCACAGCAGGGTCAGCGCAAAAAGCAGATGGAAGGCGCTCGAGAACTCGAGCCGGGAGCGCACTAGGCCAGAAATCAGATTGCTCAGCGCAAAGGCCGCGCTCCAGGCCATCGGGCTGAGCGCGGCAAAGAGGGTCCGGTCCGCCTCGGAGAGCTGGCGCATGGTGTAGGCCGAATAAACCGGCCCTGAGGCGTTGGCCAGTGCGCCGCGAATGAACAGGCTCGAACCCACCAACAGCAAACTGGGGCTAAATCCCAGCACCGCCATGAACGGAAGCGAAAGGCCCTGCACCAGCAAAACCGTGCGAACCTCGCCAAACCTGCGGACCAGCGCGGGCTGAATCAGCGCGGTGGCGGCGGTGGTGAGACTGGTCCAGGCGAACAGCGCGCCCAGGCTCGAGTAGGAGATGTGGAACTTGCCCTCGATGAAGACGTTGAGATAGGGAATAGTGAGGCCCGCGCCTAAACCCAGCAGGGTCGTGGGCAGTACGAACGCTAGGACCTTGCGGGGCTGCTCGAGCCGGGAACGGCGGCTCAGTGGTTTCTCTCCTCGAGTGTTAGGAATGAACAGCAGCGGAATCAGGCTCAGGAATTGAAAGGCCGCACCACACAGCAGCGCCACCCGCAACGCCGCCTCGCTCTGAACCGAGATGCCCGCCGCGCCCGCGTAAAGCTGTGGAATTAAGCCGCCCAGCAAGTTGCCCAGAAAACCGGCACCCGTGACCAGGGCCAGCTCGAGCGAGAACAACGGCACTCGAGTAGCGTCGTCGGAATGCCGGGTCATAAAGGGCGCGCTGGCCACCCCGATGAGCGCGGCCCCCGCCCCCTCGAGCAGCACCGCCAGCCCGATGGTAAGCGCGGAGCTGCCCAGCGCCACCCCCAGCAGACCCAGCAGGGTGAGCACACCGCCCAGTTGCAGGGCGGGTCAGTCCGATTCTCGAAGAGAGCACCGCGCCTGGAAGCGCCGTGACGATGAAAGCCAGAGAGGGGAGTGCATTGATGACGCCTTGCAAACTGGCGGAGACCTCGAGCGCCTGAAGGTAAAAGTTGAGATAGAGCTGAAGCTGAGCCGCGCCCATGCCAAAGATGAAAGTGGAAAATAGAAAAAATAGCGCGGGGCGAGAAAATTTCCAGTGCATAGGCTTGAGAAGTTTAAGGCCCAGGAGGGGGTTTGGATACGGGCGTAAAATTTAGACTTGAGGCGCTGAGGGTTGAGTGGACTGTGAACCCATCCAACCGTCTCGAATATCTGGTCTCGAGTATCTGGCCTCGAGCGTTCAAAACATTCTCGCGCTCCCGCTCTACCGCAATACTCAAGAATTTCATTGCAATACTCGAGCTTTTCCCGCATAGTAAGCCTCAGTTATGCGCCTCGGCAAAGCCCTTACCCTGTTTTTTTTCCTATTTCTGGCGGGCATGGCGGCTTACCTCTCCCCCATCGCTCCGATATTGTCGCGCTGGGGAGCGTGGCCTAAAATGCCCGCACAGCCCGTCAATTACATCATCGCGGGGGTCGCGCCCAAATATCTGGGCTATCACCGCGCCGCGCCCGAGGATTACAGCGGCCTCACCGATACCCTGCTCATTGCGCGGCTCGAGCCAAGCACCAAAACCATTCGGCTGCTCAGCATCCCTCGAGATACCCGCGTCAATGTGAGCGGGTACGGCTGGGGCAAGGTCAACGGGGCCAACGTTCACGGTGGACCGCAGGCCCTGGTCAGCACGCTCGAGAGCCTGACCGGACTCAAAATAAAGGGTTACGCTTACCTCAGTCTCGAGGCCCTGCGCGATGTCACCGACGCACTCGGCGGCGTGCGGGTCAACGTGCCCTTTGCCATGAAATACCAGGACACCGCCGCCAAGCTCAATATCGACCTCAAACCGGGCCTGCAAACCCTGAGTGGGGTACAGCTCGAGGGATTCACCCGCTTTCGCCACGACGGCATGGGCGACATCGGACGGGTGGCGCGGCAACAGGACATGCTGCGGGCGGTGAGCGCCAAGCTGCGCTCACCGCAGGGCGTGCTGAACTTTCCCAAAGCGGCCTCTGCCCTCGAGAAGAACGTGAAAACCGACCTCGAGCGAGATGATGTTGCCTCACTACTGGGCATGATGCTGGCCCAGAGCGCGCTCGAGACCTACACCGTGCCCGGAGATTTTGCCTATTTTGGGGGCCGCAGCTACTGGGAACCGGACCGGGGCGCGCTCGAGACGCTGCTGCGGGAGAAGTTTTAGAATCGGGATTTGTGGGGCGATGGGCAATCGGCTGAACCCTGAATGAGTTGAAATTCTGCGCCTCGAGCCATTGGGTACAAACTATAGCCTTTCCCATAGATACCTGTTCTGTTTCAGGTTTCTCAGGTGAGCTTCGCTACTGGAAAAGAGTAGCGTTTCTCGCGGTAACGGAGGCTTTGGAGCGAGCAGGCCCGCTAGGTGCCGTTCTGCTCAAGATAGCAAAGCGGAAAAGTCGAAGTGTTAGCGGTAAACGCTATAGGGCGGCAAATTGTACTTTGCGCCCCAACTTCGTACAGCACTACGCTTTCTCAGAATTGGGACGGTTAGAGTGACCTTGAATAAAAACTCAGTGGAGGAATCTATGCACAGGATGCTGTTTGCCGCGCTCGCCCTCACCGCCGTCATGACCTCGTGCGCCGGAGGCACCACAACCCCCACCACGACCGTCTTCAAAGCGACACTCAACGGAGCCAACGAACGCCCAACTGCAATTACAACCGCCGGAACGGGAAGCGTCACTGCAACGCTCGATGTCAACACCAAGGTTTTGACCGTGACTGGAAGCTACGAAAAGCTGTCTGGCGCGGTGACTGCGCCCGGTTCGCTGCCCTCGGGCGCACACGTTCATGGCTCGGCGACCTCGACTGCCGAAACCAATGCTGGAGTTTTGTTTGACCTCACTGTGGCCCCCGGAGCGGTGGCGACGGAAGGCACAATCAGCGGCACAGCTACCCTCTCAGACGTGCAAGTCACCCAGATGAACGAGGGGCGTTACTACGTCAATCTGCACACCCCCACCAACGCTGGTGGCGAAATTCGGGGGCAACTCGTCAAGCAATAAGTCTGGAATCCAGACACACCAATAAGTCTGGAATCTAGACACACGGATTTCGTTTGGGTGTCCACCACTCGAGCGCAAACCGCGTGTCTGACCATAAGGTTTGTCGTCTGCTTGCCGAAATATACCTTTCAAATCCGCTCAACCCTCGAGCACCCGGTCCGGCTCGAGCACCCCAATCTCCTCGAGAACACTGTGGGGCAAGCGCAGCGTGAAGGTTGCGCCCTCGCCGGGACGGCTCTCCACCGAAACCTGACCGCCGTGTAAGTCCACCAACTGCTTGACGATGGCCAGACCCAGTCCGCTCGAGCTTTCTCCGCCGGTGGGCTGGGCCGAGAGCTTCTCGAACAATCCAAACACTCGAGCCTGGTCCTCGCTGCTCAGGCCGGGACCCTCGTCTTGCACCGCCAGATATACAAAACCGTCGCGGCCCGAGTGCAGGCGCAGCCTTATGGTCTTGTTCGGGGGCGAAAACTTGACCGCGTTGGACAGCAGGTTATCCACAATCTGCTCGAGCCGCACCGCGTCGCCGCGCACCCACAGTCCCGGCTTGATTTGTCGTTCAAAGGTCTGGCCCTCGAGTTGAGTGGGGGCGCTGTATCGGTCTACCCCCCTACCCAGCAGGGCGCTAAAATCTACTTTTGTGGTCTCGAGCTGGAATTTACCCAGGCTCAGTGCGGTGTGGTCGAGCAGGCCCGTGACCAGGGTCTGCATTTTTTCGGTGAGCTGGTGTACCTCGAGCAGGTGTTGCTGCTGCCCAGGGTCGGGCATCTCCTCGAGCATCAGTTCCAGGTAGCCTTGCAGCGCGGCAATGGGGTTTTTGAGGTCGTGCGACACGATGCCCACCATGCGGGTCTTGAAAGCGTCGGCCTCTGCAAGCTGCTGAGTTTTGGCCTGGAGCGCAGAATTGTGACTTTCGAGTTCCAGACGCTGTTGTTCGCGTAAATGCTCGGTCTGCTTGCGCTCGGTGACATCGCGCAGTTCGACCAGCAAAAATTCGGTTCCGCCCTGTTCATGAGGCAGAGGCCGGATGGAAACCTCGGCCTGGTGTGGTTGCGTGCTCGAGCGCGACAGTTTGAGTTCGCTCTGCACCGTAAAGCCCAGTCTGGCCCGCTCGAGATTGTGGTGAAGCTGCTCGAGCGACTGAGCCGGAGCGCCCTCGAACCACGGCATCTGAGCAAACGGGCGACCCCTCACCTGCTGTGAATTGAGTCCACTTTCTTCGAGCGTACCGGCGCTGACCTCGAGCACCACGCCCTCGGGGCTGAGCAGCGCCCGGATGTGCAGCGCGCCCTCGAACACCGACTGATAACGGCTCAGCTTCTGAAACGGCTGCTCGAGCGCCCTTAAGAGCGGAATAGCCAGCAATAGCAGCAGCGCGCCGCTGCCGATTACGATGAGCACGTTGGCGCTGCCCAGGCTCTCGAGCGAACAGTTGACGTTGGCCCTGGGCACGTAGACGCCCATGCGCCAGCGCAGGTTGGTATCGAGTTGCAGTGGCGCAACCATGCCCAGAAACGCCGTACTGCCCGATGAAAAGTCGTAGAGCTGCTCGAGCGACTTGTCCCGGCTTTGCTCAGGGCTTTGCTCGGGTTCTGGCTCGAGACTGCGCTTTAGACTGTGCTCGAGCAGAGCTTGAGCAGGGCCTGCCACGCTTTGCAGTTGCGGCTGACCCGCCGAGACCGGACCCCTGGCCTCGAGCGGCGAAGACTTGGAGGCGACGGTGATGATTTTTCCTTGCTCCGTCACCAGAAAAGCCTGACCCTCGGACCCCATGGGTAGGGTGGTGAGGTAGCGAGGCAGGTTGTCGAGTTGGATGTCCACCCCAATGACCTCGAGCAACTTGCCGCCTACCGTGCGGTGCGCCCTTGTAGCGGTAATGCCCAGTTGACCAGAGGTGTGAAACACGTAAGGCGCGGTCCAGCCGCCACCCGAGCGAGACAGCGCCAGAGAGTACCACGGCCTGCTCTGCGGACTGAAGGTGTCCAGGGGGTCGAGTTTGCGCTCGAGCAGGGTTAAATCGGGGTCGCGCGTCAAAATCTCCACCTGACGCACTCCCGCCACAAAATGAATCCACTTGCGAAAATAGCCCTCGGGCCGCCGCTGCACGAACAGAAAGCCACCATCTTTACCTGCCAAAAAGATGCTCGAGGGTTGGGGTTGACCGCGCAGCAAGGTCAACAGGGTTCGCTCGAGCTGGTCGGGGTTGCCCAGTGAAACGACCCCCGCATCTAGTTGGTCGAGCAGCAATACCGTGGTGTTCTGGGCCGGGGCAAGCTGGTGCTTGAGGTCGCTCTCGGCAGAAGTGACCATCTGACGGATGACCTCCTGCGCGTGCTGGGTGAGTACCCGCCCCTGATACGCCTGAGTACTGAGCAACACCACCACCACGGTGAGGAGCTGCAAAGACAGCAGGGTGCTGAGTATGGTGCGAATCAGGCGGCGGCTCGAGCGCAAACGTCCGAAAACGGAGTGGTAAAGCGTGTGAAACCAGCCCTGCCCTCCCGCCCCGGACGCCTTGAGTTGAGAATGCACTATAAAACCTCGCTCGAGCGGCTCGGTTTGTTCGTTTCAAAAAAAATGTAAAACCGCTGGCCTTAATTTACACGCTAGCGCTGAAATCCTATTTTTGAGAAACAGCCTAATTGTAATGTGATGCGAACTGGGCGCTCGAGCCACATCCATCCGGCTTACTTGACCTCGAATTCGCCCACCAGCACGTTCTCCTTCTTGTCCGCGAGGCGCAGGGTCAGGAGTTGCTCCTTCTGTGCCCTCGAGCCAAAGGCAGTGATGAGTTTAGCCTGCACCGTCACCGCTCCGGCCACAATCTGCTGGGTGTTGCCGTAGTAATCCACCTCGATGCGGTATTTACCCTTTTTGGCACTTTTCAGGCTGAATTCCTCGGGGCCGTACCCGCCGGTCATATCCTTTGAAATGCGCCCGCCCTGATAGCTCAGCGGGTGGCTGTAGTACACCTTTTCGCCGTTGGGGTCGGTTATCCACAAATCTATGTCGGTGTTGTCCGCGTCCCAGGTGAGCGCCACGCGCAGGTCCAGCGGCAGTTTGGCCCGCAGCCTGGAATCCATGAAGCGGGTATCCAGGGTTTTGCTCGAGCGGTCCACAATGCCGTTGAGTTCGTTAAGCGCGATGAGTTCGACCTCGGCAAAGCGCGGGTCCCACTCGCGGCTCACCACTTCGTACAGCGACTCGATGGCCTTCTGGTCTTGCTTGTTCTGGGCGTAAGCCAGACCCAGGTCGCGGTAACTCTGCGGCTCGTAGGGGGCCAGTTTGACCACCTGCTCGAGCACGGGAATGGCCAAATCCGGGCGCTTAGCCTGAAGGTAGCGGTAGCCTAAAATCCGCAGCACCGCGCGGTTCTCGAGCTTGAGTTCAGCCAAGTTGCTCAGCACGCGCAGCCCTTCCCTGGTGAGGCCGCGCTCGAGCATCAAATCCGCCACGTCTATGAAAAAGGCGGTGCTCTCGAGGTAGCTGGGGCGCTCGTCGAGGTAAACCCGGTACAGGTCAGCCGTTTTGGTGTTCTGCATTCGTTTGATATAAGGGGCGTCGGGGGTCCACTTCTTGAGCGCGATGCTGAGTTGCGGTTCGCTCGAGCCGCCCGAGGGCTTGGCCGCGCTGGCACTGTCGGTGGCTCGACTCTCAGCCAGATTTCCCGATGAAGCGGGAGCGTCCTGACTCACCATAGGCGCGGGCGCAGGGGAAGCCATCTCGGGGACGGACACAGCTCGGTTGGAAGCCGATTTTTTATCCTCCTCGAGCGGGGGCGCTTTACCTCTGGGAAAATCGGTTTTCCACCAGCTTTTGTACCTCTCAAGCAGGCCCAGCACGTACTGGCTGTGGTCGCGCTTCTTGCCCGCGACCTGCGCGGCCCCCTCCTGGCGCAACTTCTTATACTCGGCCTCGAGTTCGGCAGGCGGGGGAATTTCGTAGCGCACGTAGTCCGCAGCGGTATCGAGCACGATAAGAGAGGTCTGCGGCGTCACCAGCCCGAACGCCTGTCCCAGCCGCTTGATTTCGCCTGAATTCAAATCGGCCTCACCCTGCAAGAACTCGAGGGTGCTCGCGGCCCACTGACGCGCTATCAGGGTGCTCGAGTTCGGCTGTGAAACCACGGTCTGAGCGGATTTCCCCGAGACGGCGTACTCGAGGGTGACGTTCCCGGCCTCGGCACTGCGAATTCCAGAAATGTACCAATTCTGGGCGTCTTCCTGCACGCTGAGCCGTCTGGCCCCGCTCGAGCGCAACCCCGTGAGGCTGGCCTGCCCCTCGAGCAACACTTTGGCCGCCTGAGCCGCCGTGAACCGGGTCAGGTCCAGAAACACCCCCCCACTTGCGGCCAAATATTTGAGCTTGGCCGGGTCGCTCTGCACGCTCGAGGACAGCACGTAGAGCGGCACACTCGAGGGACTCAGGCGCTCGAGCGAGGCGTTGTCCAGGCCGTCGGTGAACAGCAGTCGCTCTTCGATTCCCACACAGCCCTTCACCGCCGCACAGTTCAGCGCGTCGTAGTTGGTTGCCCCGTCGTACACGGTCTTCTCGAGTTCGGCTCTGAGCGCCGACCAGTTGCCGCCCTTTACCGTAAAATTGAGCACGGGTTCGAGCACGTTGCGAAAGCGAATCAGGCGCACCTTGACGTTGGGAAAGCGCTTGAAATACGCCTCGAGCACCGCATTTTCGCGCTCGAAGTTGCGGCCCAGCCCCGAGAGCGAGCTGTCCCACAGCAGGTCCAGGGCTTGCACCGCTCGGCGCTCGAGCTTACCTTCAGGCTTGGGCAACACGGTCATGAAGTAGCGCTGCCCCGCGAAGCTCTGCTCGAAGCTCTGGGCCGCGCCGGGTTGCGGAATCCTCACCTCGAGCGTGCCCGCACCGCTGTAGTTCGCCCTGTCGAAGTTCAGCACTTTGGTGTCGAAATCCTGGGCCTCGAGCTGAACTCTGCCCAACTCATCAAAGCCCTTGAGCGTGGCCTGGGAGTTCTCTACCTTGAGTGCCAGCTTGAATTTGGGCAACTTGGCAAAGGCCAGCGGCAGGCGGTACAGGGTGTTAACGCCGTCCAGACCCAGCTTTTCTGAGACCTGAACCCGCACCTTGCGCGTGCCCTGAGCCGGCAGCGGGAAAACCCGCACCCGGTAATTGTTGCCCTGAGTCTGCTCGAGCACGGCGGGGTCTACCTTGCGGCGGCTGATGTCCTCGAAAACCTGCTGCGCCTTGGGTTTCTCAATCGAAACCGCAGCGCGCCAGTTACCGTCAAAATCGAGCGCAAAGCCGCTGACCCGTTGATTCTCGAGCAGCGGAAATTCCAGGTTGCCCTCGAGTGGACGACTGTTCGGGTTGTAAAACTCGAACTCGGTCTCGGTGATGGCGAAACCCCCAGCGATTTCGGCACTAATTCGCACCGAGCGTAATTCAATGGGCTGCTCGAGCTTCTGGGTCAAAATCATGCGCGGTGGCGTGGGCCGGGGCGGCAGGGGCTGAGGCGGCAGGGAACGGGGCGGGGCAGGCATCGCCGCTTGCACAGAGGACACCGCAGAGACAGACAACAGCAGAAAACTGCTGAGCAGGAAAGCGTATTTCATAGGTTTACCTCGCTCGAGCGGGGAAGGGGGGCCAGCTCGAGTGTAATGTGAGCAAGCTGACGGTGGGTGAACTTGGGTGATGGCTCGAGGGGAAAGTCAAATCAGGGAACTTTTCTGCTCGAGCGCCACTTTAACCCATAAATTGAACCGCTCCTACAAACCCGCTCGAGGAGGTTTCCATGAAGATTTTGGCCGTTGCCGCTATTTTTCTCGTCGCCTGCACGCCGTCCACCCCTCAGCTCAGCACGCTCGAGCAGGCCAAATTGCGCTGGAGCGCTCGAGGCTTCGGGGATTATCAGCTCAAGTATCAAATATTTTGTTTCTGTCCCCGTGAAGTGGTGCAACCCTCGAGCGTGGAGGTTCGGGGCGGCGTGGTGGTCAAAGTGACGAACCTCGAGACGCAGCAGGTACTGGATAGCACGTTTTATGGCGCGTTTCTTCCGGTGGACGCGCTTTTAACCCAGCTCGAGAAAGATTTGCCGCTCAAACCCGAGAGTTTTTTCCAGAGCGTTGATGTGACCTTTGACCCGGCACTCGGTTTTCCCAGCAAGATTGTTTATATTGAAAAACCCATCGTGGCCGATGCCAGCCGCAGCTACTCTTTGAGCGATTTAAAAGCGCTCGAGTAAGCTTGGAGACATGCGCCGCCCTTTCTGGAAGCAGAGAAGATTTTATGTTTTAACGTTTTTGGCTGCGTTTTTTGCATTTTCAGGCATTCGATACACCCTTCGCAGTGCAGGGATGCCTTCCGGCTGCCTACTCAACGAAGAAATGCGTTGGGCGAAAGAAAGATGGAAGCTGTTCGGTCCAGATAATTATGCCTATCTTTACAAGACTGAAGCCGCATTTTTGCATACCAGAGCTGTGATTTGGGTCAAAGACGGAAAATCTGCCGCTTATTTGAACAGGCTCGACCCTTTTTATAAGGGTGATTTTTCAGCTTCTGACTTTAAGACAGTTGAACAGCTCTTCGCTGAACTCCAAGAATCGGGATTATGCAATCCACAACCTGCGCTCAAACACAGGGTCAGGGTGACATTCGACCCTCTTCTGGGATTCCCAAGAAAAATCGAATCCAATTACGAGGGCCAACTCGATGTTTGGAGTGTACAAACCCTCGAGCAACTGAGTTTCTTACCATAAATGTCCCACTCAAACCCCGAACCCCACCCCTAGCCCCTCCTCTGCTCGAGCGTTATGCTACATTCCGAAAGCAAAAAGCTCATGGCTCATCGCTGATGGCTCATTGCTAACCCGGAGGTTTCAACATGTCTCGAGTCTTAATCATCGGAGCAGGTGGGGTGGGCGGCGTGGTCGCCAAAAAGTGCGCGCTCAACGATAGTGTGTTCACCGAAATCATGATTGCCAGCCGCACCAAAGCCAAGTGCGACAAGATTGCCGCCGAAATCGCGCAGTATTTCCCGCACTCGAGGACGAAGGTGACGACAGCTCGAGTAGACGCCGACAGCGTGCCGGAGCTGGTCGAACTCATCCGCAGCTATCAGCCTAAAATGGTCATCAACGTGGCGCTGCCGTATCAGGACCTCACGATTATGGACGCCTGCCTCGAGACCGGAATTCATTACCTGGACACTGCGAATTACGAACCCAAGGACGTGGCCAAGTTCGAGTACTCCTGGCAGTGGGCCTACCGTGAGCGCTTTGAAAAAGCGGGTCTGATGGCGCTGCTCGGGTGTGGCTTCGACCCCGGCGCAACCGGCGTTTTCACCGCGCATCACGCCAAGCACCACTTCTCCGAGATGCACTTCCTCGACATCGTGGACTGCAACAACGGCAACCACGGCAAGGCGTTTGCCACCAACTTCAACCCAGAAATCAACATCCGCGAGATTACCGCGAGTGGGCGTTACTGGGAGAACGGGGCCTGGGTCGAGACCCAGCCGCTCGAGCTGTCCCAGGACATCTATTACCCCAAGGTGCAGACCCGCAAAAGCTACGTGCTATACCACGAGGAACTCGAGAGCCTGGTGGTCAATTACCCCAGCCTCAAGCGCGCCCGCTTCTGGATGACCTTTGGTGACACCTACATCAAGTATTTGAGCGTGCTCGAGACCGTGGGCATGACCAGCATTGAACCCGTCAACTTTCAGGGCCAACAGATTATTCCGCTCGAGTTCCTGAAGGCAGTGCTGCCCGCGCCGGAGTCTCTGGCCGAGAATTACTCGGGCCAGACCTGCATCGGGGTACAAATCAAGGGAACGGGCAAGGACGGCAAGCCTAAGGTTCACTTCGTGTACAACGTCTGCGACCACGCCGAGACCTACAAGGAAGTGCAGGCCCAGGCGATTTCGTATACCACGGGCGTTCCGGCCATGATTGGCGCAATGCTGATGCTCGAGGGAACCTGGATGCGGGCAGGGGTGTACAACGTCGAGGAGTTCGACCCCGACCCGTTCATTGCCCAGATGAACGTGCAGGGTTTGAAGGTCGAGGAACTGGCTGGAATTGAGCTGGTGAAGTAGTTTTGCACACGCTCGAGCTACGCAAACTCGAGCCATGCAAACTCGAGCCAGAAAAAAGGGACACCGCTCGAGGGTGTCCTTTTTGAAATCCAAACGCTTATACCATCTTGCCTGCACTCCATTCCAGGTCAGAAAAGCACTGACCTGGAATTCCGTTCCTGCAAGATGGTATTTCAGTTTACCCGCTTCGCTGCGTTGGAAAATCACCAACGCAACTTGGTATTATTTCATGCTGACCAGATACTCGGACACCGCTTCGATGTCGGCATCGCTCAGCTTGGCAGATACGATTTTCATGGCGGTGTATCCGGGCACGGGCACGTCGGGCGCGGTCTTCTTCCAGAAGGTCAGCACCTCGGCCAAATAGTCTGGAATCTGGTGTCCAATGCGCGGCACCGCTAGTTCGTTCACGCCCTGCGCCATGCTACCGTGACACACCGTACAGGCGATGAGTCCATCCTTGGCACGGCCCATGTTATAAATCATAGCTCCAGCCGCAATCAGCGCAGGCTTGCTCGAGGGCAGGGCAACAGCGGGCTTGAGCGACCCGTAGTAAGCCGCCACATCGGCGATGTTCTGGTCGCTCAGCTTCCCCGCCACGTTGGTCATGATGGGATGCTGGCGCGGCCCTTTATAGTTGTAAAGCTGAATGATGAGGTAAGAGGGCATCTGAGCGGCGAGGCGGGGATACGCCACACTATCGCCACCGACATTGTGGCAGCCTTGACAAATCTGATTGACCATCTTGAGGCCGCCCTCAACGCTACCCTTGAGACCCATAGCCACCATCGGAGGCGGCCCACCTGCTGGAGGAGTTTGGGCGCTCGAGAGTCCGAGTACCAGCACACCGATAGCCGTCGTGATTGCCGCCGCCGTCCATGCTTTTCTGCTCGAGTTCATTCTCACAGGGCACCTCCAGGGATATTTGTCCTGATTGTATCTCAGAAGTGTCAGAAATGAAACATTCCTGTGTACAAGAACAACCCTCTCGAGCAAGGACCTCACTCAAGCCAGATAGCCCTCGAGCACGGGTACAATCTGCTTTTTGCGCGAAATGAGCGGACCTAAATCGGCCAGGTCGTCCTTCACGGTGGCGTTGAAAGCCCCCTCGAGCACCCGCTGTTCGTCCGGCCCCAGCACCAGGGTGAGGTTTTTTTCCTCGAGAATATCAATCAGGCTCAGGAAGATTCCGGCCAAGTTTTGCTCGTCCTTTTCGTCTTGCATGGCCTGAAGCAGTTCGGCTTTACGGCCCAGCGCGTAACTCAGATTGGTGCTCTCGAGCACGCCCAGTCCGTAGGATTTCCCGCCGAAGGTGAAGAGTTTGTAGTCGGTCCTCAGCATCTGCGAAGCACTCATGTCGCCCAGGTCACTCTTGGCCGCAAACTGCTCGAGCGCGTATTTCTCGGGGTCGCTCACCCCTGCAATCTGACCCAGGTAAGCCCCCATCTCGCGGTCGGTGGGCGTGGTGGTGGGGCTGTGGAAGTGCAGCGTGTCCGATAAAATGGCCGAGAGCATCAGATTGGCCTCCCAGACCTCGATGTGAACGTTGTTTTCCACATACAGCTTGGCCAGGATGGTTCCGGTGCAGCCCAGCGGCTCGAAGCGTAAATACAGCGGTTCGCTCGAGCTAAGGTTTATTTTGTGGTGGTCCACAATATGCGTGATTTTGAGTTCACCCAGGTTAGCGATGGACTGTGCGGCCTCGTTGTGGTCGGTGAGTGCGACCTCACTGCCCTTCTCGAGCGCCGGAACCGGGGCCGGAGCCTGAACTTTCGCCCGCTCGAGCACAAACTTAGTTTCGTTGTTGAGGTCGCCCAGGCGGTAAGCGGTGGCCGGAGTTCCCGTTTTGCCCAGAAAACTGGCGTAGACCAGTGCAGAAGTGATGGCGTCGGTGTCGGGGTTTAAGTGTCCAAAGACGGCTAGGGTCATGGGTGTAGTTTAGCGCTCTGGTGCAGGTATAGGGTCGGGGTTCTGAGTGGCACTCGAGAAAAACCCCTAAACTCGAGCACATGCCGCACATCCGAACGCTCGAAACCGTTCCCTTTCGCCTGCCCCTGAACAATACCCTGCGCTGGGGCGCGGCCTCGAGCCTGACCCATGCCGAGCACACCCTGATAAAAGTCACGCTCGAGGATGGCACTTTTGGGCTGAGCGAAGCCCTGTCCAGGCCAACCATTTACGGCGAAACCCCGCAGAGCATCGCCGGAGCGGTGAAGTATCTGGCCGGGGCGCTGGGGGGCGTGGACATCGAGGACGAGGACGCCATCGCTCGAGCCTTGGGGTCTCTGGCTTTCAACCACACCGCAAAAGGTGGGCTGGACATGGCCCTGTGGGACGCCCGTTTCAAGGCTCGAGGGCAGAGTCTATTCGATGATTTTAAAGGACCCAACAAACAACTCAAGGTGTCTTACATCCTGGGCATCTCGAGCCTGAGTGACATGCTGCTCGAGGCCCGCGCGGTGTACGCGCAGGGCGTGCGCGTGCTCAAGGTCAAGGTGGGGCGCGATTACGCTAAAGACCTCGAGCTGGTGCGGATTTTGCGGACCGAGCTGCCCGAACTCGAGCTATACGCCGACAGCAACGAGACGCTGAGTGTCGAAACCGCGCCCCGCGTGCTCGAGACCATGCGCGAGGCCGGTTTGCTATGGGTCGAGGAAGCCCTACCCGTTCACCTGTTGCGCGCTCGAGCGGACCTGAGAAAACTCGAGATTCTACCGCTCATCGCCGACGATTCGTGCTTCACTTTAAATGCCCTCGAGCGCGAACTGGATTTTGACACCTTCGACATCCTCAACCTTAAAACCGCGCGCACGGGTTTTACCGAAAGTTTAAAGATGCTCGAGCTGGCCAGAAGTGCAGGCAAATCGGTGATGGTCGGCTCTCAGGCCGGAAGCCTGCTCAGCACCCGCTTCGCCGCGCTGCTGGCTTCGCGTGAGGGGGTGGATAAACCGTCCGAGCTGAGCTTCTTTCTCAAACTCGAGTGTGACATTTGTACGCCTAACCCGGTGCTCAGGGAGGGAATTCTGACGCTCGAGGACCTGCGTGAGGTCGCGCTGGATGACGCGGCGCTCGAGCGTTACCGCACAGCTTGAGTTTAGACGCCCGTGAATTCTAACCAACCCTCCAACCGTTTTGGACAAAGCGGCACTGTCTTGGCCCAACTACAGCACGTCTTGAGCAGAACGGCACTGTCTTGGCCCAACTTCAGCACCTCACGGGCTGGGCCGCCTTCCGGGCCTGCTCGCCTATCAGGCTGGGCCGCCTATCGGGCGTCTTGGTCTGAACTGGAACTGAAGGGCCAGACCGCCTGTCCGCCTCCAACCCTCCAACCCTCCAACCTGTCTTGGACAAAGCGGCACGTCTTGAGCAGAACGGCACCTACCGGGCCTGCTCGCCTATCGGGCCTGTCCGCCTCCAACCCTCCAACCCTCCAACCCTCCAACCCTCCAACCCTCCAACCCTCCAACCTGTCTTGGACAAAGCGGCAGCTATCGGGCCTGTCCGCCTCCAACCCTCCCCTTCTTCCCGCCTTCAGGCAGTTCATGCCAAATCCACGCCGGGAGTGCTATAAAAGAGCAGGATGTCCGACCCTACCGCCCCCGTTCCTGTGCCTGCGCCCTCGCCAGAACCGCAAACTGCGCCGCCCACGCGGGTTCGCCCTCGAGTTCGGTTGCGTCCCCGAGGCATCCGGCCCCGGCACGGCTGGGCGTGGCTGCGTGGGGTGGCCCTGCTCGGCCTGATGGTGTGGCTGATGGGCTTCACCAACCAACCCTGGGCGGCACTCCTGGGGGTCTGGATTCTGGGCGTCATCGTGCTCGACGAGTTGGGCGGCGGTTGGTTTGCTTATCTGGGCATTCCGGTGGGCTGGCTGGCTTTTTTGACCGTGCCAGAGCAGTGGTGGACCGTGGCCCCGCTGCTGACCGGCTGTTTGTGGGTTTACCTGCTGGTCCGGCATTCGGGTGGGCTGTTTGCCCTGCCGCTGGCGGTGGGTGGATTTGTGACCCCGTGGTTTTTATTCCAGTTTCTGATGCCGCGCATAGACCGGGTAGGGCGGGCAGACCCACAATTTCGACTGCTGGTGAGCGACCCCTTCCCTCGAGTGTTCATCGGCACCATCCTGATGGGCGCGGGGTTCGTGCTACTGTACCACTTGCTGGTTTTGGTGCTGCGCCGCGCTCGAGTGAAGCGCACCTTCCCGGCCCTGCCCACCGCTCGAGGGGTTCCGGTTCCCACGCCAGCAGCGCCTACACAAGCAGCTCCTCCTGCACAGGCGGCTCCGACACCAACGCCTTTACCGCCCAAGTCACAACCCTAACCCCATAACCCAGACCCCATGACCCCATGACCCAAAAAAATACTCGAGACAACAACACAGGCCAGCGCGTGTTCATCGGCATTCTGATTGGGCTGGCAGTCGTGGTGGTGGGCGCGGTGGTGTGGCGCAACACCCAGAAAACCACCCGGAGTGTCGCCTCGAGCAAGGACGTCATCAACCAATTGGGCGTGCTCGACTCCGGGCAACCCACGCTGGGCAGCTCGAGCGCTAAGGTACAGGTGGTGGTGTTCGAGAACTTCAAGTGTCCCAACTGTAAAAACTTCGAGCAGAACATCTTTCCGAAGCTTAAAGCTAACTATATTGACACAGACAAGATTTTTTACGGCTTCAGAAGCCTGCTTTTTCTGGGTGAGGACGCCACCACCGCAGCCGAGGCCGCGCAGTGTGTGTTCAAACAAAAAGCCGAGCTGTTCTGGCCCTACGCCGAAATCGTATTCCGCGCCCAGAAAGACGAAAATCTGGCCTGGGCCACCCCCAGTTATCTCACTGAGATTGCCGAGAATGTGCCGGGTGTCAACCGCGAAGACCTTCGCAAGTGCATTGATGACCGCAGCGCTCGAGAGGTCGTGGCCGCAGACGACGCGCTGGCCCGACGGTTAGGCGTGACCGGAACACCCACGATATTTGTGAATGGTTTGAAGCTGGCTTCTTACGATTACGATACCGTCGCTCGAGCCATTGACGCGGCGCTCAAATAGATTTCTTTTAGAAGTGGTGACGAGTGGCCCGACACGTCCTGCACTTCCTGGGATTCGGACTTATGAGGGAGGTTAAATGAAACTTCGCTCGAGCACTTGAACTCTTCCAACCCTTTCGGGTTAAACTGACCCTCAATTATGAAGGTTACTGTATGAAAAGCGTCCCGCTGTATCTGGCCTTCGTGCTGAGTGTGCTCACCGCGCTGGGGCTGTGGTTGATGGAAAGCGTTCCCGGAAAACCCGGCTGGACCCAGCTCATTGCGCTGTTTCCAACGGTGCTGATTCTGGGCATCGGGGCCTACCGGGGCGACTCGAGAATCGGACTTTACGCTCTGGCGCTGTGCGTTTTAGGCGGCGGCGCGGCCCTGATTCAACTGCTCGTTCCCTCGAGCCTGCCACACTTTTTAGGGCTGAGCTTTCCACAGCTCGCCCTGATTGGATTTGTGCTGATGGCGCTGGTGCTGCTGGCCACGCTCGAGGGAGCCAAACCCGCAAGGGAGCGCAACTGGCCGCTGGTTTTCGCCGCCACTGTGGCTATTGTAGCCACCGGAGGCAGCCTCTTTTTCAGCGAAATCAGCCACTTTTTGCCCTGCACGTTGTGCTGGTATCAACGGGTCTGCATGTACTCGAGTGCTCTGCTGCTGACCCTGGCCGTGTTGCGTGGAGACCGCTGGATTGCGCTTTACACCCTTCCCCTGGCTCTGGGCGGCGGCGCGGTAGCGCTTTACCATGTGCTCGAGGAACGCGGTATCGTGCAAACCCTGAGCGTGTGCAGCGAGGGCATGAGCTGCACGGTGAAGTGGATAAACTGGCTGGGCTTTATCACCATTCCACTGCTCAGCCTGAGCGCATTTGTGCTGGTCGGCATTTCGCTGGCATTGGCGCTGCCTCGAGCCTCGAGCAAGGGCAGACGCTCGGCTCCGGTGCGGTGAGCGGTGAGTAATGAGCGGTGAGTAATGAGCGGTGAGTAATGAGCTAAAAACTCGAGCGGGAATGGGCGAGCTACCACTCGCCCCTACACCCTGTTGTTTGGTGCAACTTTTAAAGATTTTTTGGTTGACAAATCCCTGACTTAAAGCGTGCTATTGTCAGCTTAAGCAGGTTCCACCCTTTCTAACTCTCGAGCAGCAAAGGAGCAACGACATGAACATCCTCGTCATCGTCGCACTGGTCTTTATTGGAATCTTCATCTGGGTGGCCGTTAAAGGCCGCTGGCTGACGAGTGGTACATCCTCGAGCACAGTATTCTCGAGCGGCGACTCGAGCGGCTGGAGCTGGGATTCATCCTCGAGCGATTCGGGCAGTGGAAACTCGAGCGGCGTGGACTGCTCGAGCGACGGCGGGGGAAGTGATGGCGGCGGCGGTGGAGATGGCGGCTGTGACTGAACCGTTGTGAAGTGTGGGAAACAAAAATCCTCTCTTCTCGAGTACGAAAAAAGAGCGACTTCTCGAAGTCGCTTCTTGAATTTTGTGTCATTTCACCATCGTCTACCTGGGTGTGGACGCGGCAGATAAGCTAAAAGCAGACTCGAGAAAAGCGCCCTCTCAAATTTGAGAGGGCGCTTTTTATGTCGTTCGCGTGGTCAATAAGCCTACTTGGCCAGAAACTCGAGCAGGGCCGCGTTAACTTCTTCGGCAAAGGTCCACAAGATATTGTGTGGACCTCCCTTAATCACCACATACTCGCTGCCCGCAATGAGAGCCGGAAGGCGTGCACCGGTGGCCTTGATGGGCAAAATGCGGTCTGCGTCGCCGTGAATAATCAGGGTGGGCACCCCAATTTGGGCCACATCAGCGCGGAAATCGGTGAGCCAGGTGGGAACGCAGGCCAGGGTCGCTCGAGCAGACGCACCAGCGGCCACGTTGAAGCCCAGGTGCAGCACCTCCTCACTCACTCGAGTGCCGCCCAGCACGTCGAAGTTGTAAAAATCTTTGAAGAAACTTGTCAGGTAGGCGGGACGGTCCTTGACGATGGCGGCCATGATGCCGTCGAACACGCTTTGCGGCACACCTTCGGGGTTGTCCTCGGTATGCAGCAAAAAGGGTGGGATGGCTCCAATGAGCACTGCTTTACCCACCCGTGCAGAGCCGTATTTGCCCAGGTAGCGGGTCACTTCGCCGGTACCCATCGAAAAGCCGACCAGCACCACGTTCTCGAGGTTAAGGTGCCTAAGTAAGGCGTCGAGGTCGGCGGTGAAGGTGTCGTAATCGTAGCCGCTCGAGGGCTGGCTCGAGGCCCCAAAACCGCGACGGTCATAAGTAATGACGCGGTATCCGGCCCCCAGAAGAGCAGCTTCCTGGCGCTCCCAGGAGTGACCGTTGAGGGGAAAGCCGTGGATGAGCACCACAGGCTGACCGCTGCCGTGGTCCTCGAAGTAGATTTCGATGGGTTGAGCGTTTTCGTGACCGACAGTAACGTATGACATTTGCTCTCCTAATTTGATGAAACTAACGAACAGCTCGAGCATAGGAGGGCGCGGTCAGGGATTTATGAGGAATGACTCGAGCGGTCTTGGGAGTTGGACTTGGCAAGCTTTTGATGGGGTATAGTTTAACGACTCCGAGTGCTGCCAATGTTTCGCCTTTAAATAAAATGTATTAGGAGGATTTGTGAAACAAGTATGTTTCATAATTAGTTTAGCTCTTACATCTTGTCAACGTATAACACCAGATGAGTTTCCCGACTCGGCGGTATACTCTTGGCTTAGTACTTGCGCTATGGCCTCTGACTACTCAACCTTCTGTAAAGTCGCTCAAAAAGCTCAGGTCGCCTTGTACTCAACCGATAGCTATAATAGCGGCCCCACCTTAGTAGTCGTCTCGAATGTCGGGATGGATGCTTATCTAACCAAGTCGGGACAATCTGGTAGCGACCTGATTGGAAACGCAGACCTCGCATTGGCGTTTTTCAAGGATTATTTTCTTAAGGGTAACATCAACAGAAGCTTAACAATTAAAACCCTCAGCGATAAAACGGTGCAGGTTTCGAGCACCGCTTCCGGCGTAACGCTCAACGGCATTGCCGTGCAAAAAACGCAGACGCTCAGCTCGGGTGCTCCGCTGCTGTTCATCAATCAAGTTCTTTTTTGAGCGTAAGAAAAGAAGCTCGAGCGTGTGCTCGAGCTTCTTTTGTGCTTTAAACCCTCCTAGTCTCACGCCTTCAAATGCACCACCGTTACCCCATGCCCACCCTGGTACGGCTCGGCGTCGTGAAAGCTCTCCACCTTTTTATCGGTTTTCAGATAATCGCGTATCAGGCGGCGCAGCACGCCCTGACCCTTGCCGTGAACCAGCCGCACCGGGCTTTCGCGCAGGGCCGACGCCTCGGTCACAAAAGCCCGCACCGTCTCGATGGCCTCCTCGACGTGTTGACCGCGCAAATTCAGCTCGCGCTCGAACCTCGAGCTGCCGCCGCCCCCGGCTAGGGCCATGACCCGCACCTTGCTTTCCTGCTTGAGCCGCACATCGCGGCGGCGCACGTTGATTTTGAGCACCCCGAGTTGCACCACCAGCTCGTCACCGCGCATCTCGAGCACCTGTCCGCTCGAGCCGTAAGCCGGAACGTCCACCAGCGCTCCCACTTTCAGACCCTCGAGCACCGGTTCGGGCCGCACCACCGGGCGGTTTTTCTGCACCGTCTGGCGCAGGGCCTTGAGTTCCTCAAGCACGCGGGGCCGCGCCGCTTCATCTTCCCGCGCCCTGGCGCGAAGCTGGCGCACGTTCTCGACAGCCTCCAGATAGATGCTCTCGGCGCGGTCCGCCGCCACGCGCAGGGTTTCGTTGCGCTCTTCACCAATCTGCTCACGGGCCATGCTGAGGTCAGCTTGCAGGCGCTCGGCCTCGAGCCTGCGGGCGGTGATTTCGGCCAGTTGGGTGCTCACCTCGAGCCGCTCGCGCTCCAGGGTCTCGAGTAATCTCTCGAGCTTACCGCCTTCCGGCCCTAAAATGTCCTCCGCCCCGGCCACAATGCGCTCGGGCATTCCCAGCCTGCGCGCAATGCTGATGGCGTAGCTGCGCCCCGGCTGGCCGATGAGCAATTGATAGGTGGGCGCGAGCGCGTCCAGGTCAAAGCCCATGCTGGCGTTTTGCAGGCCCTTGGTTTCCATGGCAAACAGTTTTAAGGGCGCAAGGTGGCTGGTGATGATGCCGCGTGCATCGCGCTCGAGCAGTTCCCTCAGAATGCTCTGGGCCAGCGCCGCGCCCTCACTGGGGTCGGTGCCACTGCCCAACTCGTCTATCAGAATCAGGGTGTCGGGGGTGGCCTGCTCGAGAATGCAGTTCAGGTTTTTCAGGTGCGCTGCGAAGGTGGACAGGCTCTCGGCAATGCTCTGCTCGTCGCCAATGTCTACCAGAATGTCGGACACGATGGGCAGTTCCGCCGCTCGAGCGGGAACATACATCCCACAGCCGTACATCAGCGCAATCAGGCCCACCGTCTTGAGCGTGACCGTTTTACCGCCCATGTTAGGTCCGGTAATCAACATCATGCGGGTCCTCGAGTCGAGGGTGATGTCGCTGGGAACCGCGTTCTCGATGAGCGGGTGTCTGGCGCCCTCGAGCTTGAAACAGGCACTTTTCGCTCTAGTGGGGCGGGTGAGGTTCCACTCGCGGGCCAGCAGCGCTTTGGCGGCGGTCAGGTCGAGTTCGCCTAACGCCCACAGCGTTTCGTCAATGCCTTCCTCGGTGGCGACCATGCCGCTCAGCTCGAGCAGGATGCGCCGCACCTCGGCCTCTTCCTCGAGCGCCACTCGAGCCAGTTCGTTGCCCAGCGGCACAATCTGGGCCGGTTCTACGAAGAAGGTCTGACCGGAGGCGGAGCTGTCCACCACGATGCCCTGCACCTGACCCACGAAGCTGGCCTTGATGGGAATCACGTAGCGGTCACGGCGCTGGGTGATGAGGTTTTCCTGCACGAACTCGCCCCAGCGCTCCATGATGGCGCTGAGCTTGTCACGGATTTCGTTGCGTAGCGGACTCAAGCGCCGCCGAAGCTGGCGCAGCTTGGGGCTGGCGTCGTCGCGCACCCCGCCCTCACGGTCCAGCGATTGCAGGGCCTGCCGGGTGAAGGCGATGTGCTGCCCAATCGCCTCAGCCACAGGTAAAAGCGGTCCCCTCGAGCCAGCCGCCACGCTGCGGCGCAGGGTCATGGCGCTGTCTAAGGTGTAGGCCACCTCGAGAATTTCCGCGCCCGAGAGCACCTTGCCGTCGCGCGCTTTGTTTAGGTGTTCACGGATGTCCTGCACGCCGCCCAGGTGCAGGCTCACCCCGAACAGGGCGTCCTCGACCTGCTCGAGCGATTCAAAGATGAGGTCGGGGTTGGAGAGGGGTCGGATGCTTTGCGCCCGCTCGAGTCCGTAACGGGTGGCGCAACGCTCGGCCAGCAACTGGCGCACTCGAGGGAAGTCAAGGGTAGCGAGGGTATGGGGGTCGAAGTTCACGGCTTTGTGGGGTCTCCAGGGAAATGGGGGTCAAGCGGGGAAGCGACTAGCAATGAGCAATGAGTGATGAGTAAGAGAGTTGGGGTTTGAATGCCGCTCGAGCAATATTGTTTTATTATAAGGTTTTGGTTGTTCAGGACCGTGCTTGAAATGGCTTAGTTGAGTTGGGCTTAGTTTGGGTGAATGGCTCAGTGGAAGGTTAAGGGGCGCTCGAGTGGGAGACTGGGCGAGCTGCTGTCTTGGGCAAAGCGGCACTGTCCTGAGCAGAACGGCACCTTCCGGGCCTGCTCGCCTACCGGGCCTACCCGCCACTCGCCCCTACAAGGGTTTTGACTTGGTAGGGGCGAGTGGCAGCTCGCCCGTTCCCGCTCGAGCGTCCCTTCACCCCCGCCGCTGCCGCAGCGCTTCGTACATCAACAGCGCCCCGGCAATGCCCACGTTCAAACTGTCCGCCGCGCCGCGCATCGGGACGTTCACCTGCACACCTGCGGCCTCGAGCAGAGCCTTTGAGAGTCCTTCGTGTTCGGTCCCCAGCGCAATGGCCACCCCACCACGCAAATCGGCGTCCCAATAATCCGTTGTGGCGTGCGGGGTTGCAGCCACCAGAGCCATCCCCCTCACTCTGATGAACTCGAGCAACTCGGGCAGCTCGCAATTCACCACCGCCTGAGTGAACAAGCTGCCTTGGCTCGAGCGCACCACATTCGGGTTCATCAGGTCGGTTTGACCCAGCACAATCACCGCGTCCACGCCCACCCCGTCCGCCGTTCGCAGCAGTGCGCCCACGTTACCCGGTTTTTCCAGGCCCTCGAGCACCAGTAAAAGGGGATTCTCGGGCAGCTCGAGCGAATTTAGAGAACAGCCGAGCGGGAAGGCCAGCGCCACCAGTCCATCCGGGTTCTCGCGCATAGAAAGTTTTTCAAAAGCGTGCTTTGAAACCTCAACCTGCTCGAGTGCTGCTCCGCTCAAATCCTCGAGCACCCCACGCCCCTCATCACTGAGCAGTTGGGGGCAGAAGTAAAGTTTGTCGAGTTTAACGCCGCCAGACCACGCTCGAGCAATTTCACGCGCTCCTTCGATGAGAAAACGGTTCTCCCGAACCCTGGCGCGGCGGTCTTTGAGAGCGCTCACCGCCTTGATTTCGGGGTTTTGGGCAGACTCGATACGTTTGGATGACACTTTGGATATGGACATTATGGATATTGTAAGCTGCGAAGTATGCGGGCCATTAGCGAATGAGATTAGGTGTGTATCGAGCTAACCGGACGCTCACGACAAAACCACACCTCAATTTTTCGCCTGTAACCAGCAGCTCGAGCCAAAGGAGATTGTTATGAATTTACGCCTGTGCTACACGGTACTTCTCGCAACGCTAACTTTAGGAATTACGAAAGCTGAGTCGTCACAACAGGCTAAGCCTTTTACTGTACCGTACAGTATCAATTTTCAGGAATTTCCCGAAGCCAGTACGCTTGTGTCTACAGGTGGAAGCAGAAGTTTACCTGCTCAAAAGCAGGGACGTATAGCAGTAGACCCCCCCGAATGGGGTTTACAACCCATATTTTTAATGAACCGAGCGAGAGTGATTATCGGTATAGATGTTCTATTTTCCAGTAAGACTAGTCTGTTGTTCACCCAAACAAACACCGCTAAGGCTGCTTTAACGAGCACAGGTCCTGTTTTTTTTCTTCCTAATGAACAAAAGATAAAATTATATCAGAAGCTAGATACTCTTGAAGTTTTTAAAAAATATCTCCAAGCTCAACAAAAAGCTGGAGGATATGCTAATGTTCCTCCTGAAACTTTGTCCAAAGCCCAGGCAACTCTCGCAAAAATGATGCTTATGGAATTGGGAAATCCAGCTTCAAAGCAATCCAGCATACCTAAACCCGTTGATTTTACTTTAGTTAACAGAGCTTTACAAAGCTATGCCGAGGAAGTATATAAAGTAGCCTTATCGTATCAGGCAGAAAATAATGTGAGGACCTTGCCCACAATTGACTGCTCAAAAGGATATAAAGCTGGGAAATACAGTACGAAAGCACCGAATATTCTCTTTCACTGTCAGATTTTACTCGGCCCTGGGCAGCATCTTAAGGTTATCGTCACTTCTCCACAAACAGGGGGACGCTCCGAAGTTGGAAGTTAAATCACGCTCAATATTTCATCAATGTGCAACTCAATTTTTGGCTCGAGTCCTCACCCTCGAGTATAATTTCCCCCCGTGCGTCTCAGCCACCTGCAAACCCTAAATTACCGCAATCTCGAGGACGCCACCCTGGACTTTTTGCCGGGACTCAACGTGATTACCGGACCCAACGGCCAGGGTAAAACCAATCTGCTCGAGGCCATTTATCTGGTGCTCACCGGGTTCACCGAGGCCGGACGGCTCGAGCAACTGGTGCGTTTTGGGCAGAAAGAGGCGTATGTGAAAGCCACCCTCGAGCGCGAGGACGGACACAGCGTGCTCGAGGTGGGCATCGGGCGGGGTAGGCGAGTACAGAAAGCCGACGGCCTCAAGGTCAGTGCCCATTCTCTGCTGCGAGGCGGCGCGGTGTGGATTCGGCCCGAGGACAGCGAACTCATTCTAGGGTCTCCCGGCGGGCGACGGGCGTTCCTCGACGCGCTACTCTCGAGGTTGAGCCTGCGCTACGCCAGCATTCTGACCCTATACGAGCGCAATCTGGCCCAACGCAACGCCTCGCTGAGAAGCGGCGAACTTTGGGCGCTTGAGGTGTGGAACACCAAACTCAGTGAGCTGGGCGCGGAAATTCTGACCCTGCGGCGGCGGGCGGTGACGCGCCTCAGCGAGCTGGCCCAAAGCTTTCACACCGGGCTGGGCGGAGGCGAAGACCTCGAGTTGAAATTACTCGAGACCACCACCCCAGAAACCTACCTGTCCGATTTACAGGCCAAACGCTCTGAGGAAGTCGCCAGGGGACTCACGGTTTTAGGACCGCACCGCGACGACCTCGAGATTGTTCTACACGGCGTTTCGGCCCACACCTACGCTTCGAGAGGGGAAGCCCGGACCATCGCGCTGGCCCTGCGTCAAGCCGAATACACCCTGTTAGAGGAGCGGCACGGCGACGCGCCTATCTTGCTGCTCGACGACTTCAGCGCCGAACTCGACCCCTCGAGACGCCAGCACCTGCTCTCACTCGCTTTAAAGTCCCCACAGGCCATCGTCACCGGAACCGAGTCGCCTGACGGTGCGCTCGAGGGGGTCAAACGCCGCTTCACCGTGTTGGGGGGAAAGTTGGCGCTCGAGGGGGAGTAGTAGGTTATTCTGGGGGTGGGTGTTGAGTTCTGAGTCGTGAGTGTTGCGCCTCCGGCGTCTTGAGCATGACGGCACCTAACGGGCCTGCTCGCGGGTCGTTGGTTTTTGGTCATTGGTTGGTTTGATTTAGGGCGCTGTCTTGGTCTAAGCGGCACCTATCGGGCCAGACCGCTCAAGAGCAGACCAACCAAGAACCAACTACTAAAAACCCGCCGGAGGCGCTCCTTTTCAACCCACTCACCCCCTTCCAAAATGGCTACTAACCACATCTCCCAACTCCTAGGCAAAACCCTCACCCGCTACCAGCTTAAGGGCGGTTTCAAACGGGCCAGGGCCATTTTGGTGTGGCCCGAAGTGGTGGGCGGCGAGTTGTCCCGGCTGACCAAAGCGGTGTACTTGCAGGATAAAACCCTGTGGATAGAGGTTCAGGATTCGGTGATGGCACACCACCTTGGGCTACAAAGCCCAGTGTTTCTCGAGCGGCTGCAAGCTAGGCTCAGTGATAAGTCGGTGCTGGCGTTGCGTTTCCGGGTGGGTCAACTGCCCGAAGCCCCACCCCGGCGCGAGATTCCAGGGCCGCTGCCCAAGTCCGACCAGAAGCGGCTCGAGACTCTGGTTTCTGGCCTCAAACCCGACTTACAGGGCGCGGCGCGGCAGGCAGCGGAAGCGATTTTTAAGGCCAGGGCGTGGCGGGAGCGTCAGGGCTGGACCCCGTGTCCGGTGTGTGGCACGCATTCGGAGCGCAAACCCATCTGCATCGTGTGTCAGGATTTGACGGGCAACCCCCAGGTGCAGGCCGCCACCCTGACCCTCACCCGTGAACCCGATTTGCTCGAGAACGTGCTCAACTTTCCCTACCTATCGGCAGACGCGCTCGAGGTGGCCCGTTACAGCGCCCTGCGTCAGCTCGAGGGCGCGATGGACGAACTCAGCTTCGCGGTGGTGAGTTCCGGCGGAGACGTGACCCTGCGCGAGTTTCTCGAGGGGGCTGCCCACACCTGGCTGGCGCTCGAGTTGCGTCGGCCCCTGCTCAAGGTGAGCCGCCGCAACTACGGCAAGCTGCCCGAGAAGGTGGAAAACGTACTCTCGAGCGGGGCTTGAGAGCCTTCGTCCGCAGCAAACGTCGAACGTCGAACGCCTGGGACGGTTGTGGCGTTCGACGTTTGACGTTTGCCGAGCGCTTGCGCGACCTCTAAGCCAACTGGCTCTGTTCTCACTCAGTCTCGAGCCGTAGACTGAAGGCATGGCTCGAGACGAACATGACGCTGCCGCGCCAAGAAGCGTGCGGGTGGCGCTGCTGACCATTTCGGACACCCGCACCCTGACCACCGACGAAAGCGGAGGGTTCCTCGAGCGGGTACTCACCGAAGCAGGACACCAGGTACTCGAGCGTTCCATCGTTCAGGACGAAGCGGCACAGATTGAGCTGGCTCTGCGCCGCATGATGGGCACTGCCCAGGTGATTATCTCGAGCGGCGGCACCGGAATTGCGGGGCGAGATGTTACTATTCCGGTGGTCGAAAGTCTGCTCACCAAGCCGATGCCGGGATTCGGGGAGCTGTTCCGAATGCTTTCTTACCCCGAAGTGGGCGCGGCTGCCATGCTCTCGAGGGCGGTGGGAGGTCTCGCTGGAAACGCGCTCATCTTCGCTCTGCCGGGGTCGCTCAACGCGGTACAAACCGCCTGGAAAGGCTTGCTCGAGTCCGAATTGCCGCATCTGGTGTATGAGGTTTTTAGACAGACGGGGAATTCAGGCGCTCCATAACTCGAGATTCGACATGAAATTAGACCTTCAGCGCGTGCTCAAAATCTTTCTCTTCGCCTTGCTCTCGAGCGTGGTGCTGAGCCTGTTCGTGCGCGACCTCGAGCGAACCCCCGCCGACTGGTCGGTGCTGCTGCTCTCGCTGGCCCTCAGCGTGGGTCTGCTGTGGGTAGGTTTGAACGCCGTCTGGAACCTGACCCACCTGCTGCGGCACGGTCTGAGCGGAATTTACCGCGCCATGGACGACCCTCGAGTGACCACCCTGCTCCTCGGCGGCTTGTTTTTAGCCTTACTAGGGCTGGGCCTGGGTCAGGTCCCGCTCGAGTGGATTGGCTTGCTGCTCACCATGGTGGGCTTGGCACTCTACTGGCCCAAACTGCGAAAGCAGGGTCAGAAAAACCTCACTCATATTTCAGTGTGGCGCTGGACCCGCCGTCTGCGCCCGATAACTAAGCTCGAGCTGACTCCTTACGCCTACGCACCCAAGCTTGGTGTTGCCGGCAAAACCCTGGCCCCCCGCCTCGAGCTGAGCCTGCACGAGGGTCAGGTGTGGCTCGAGAATCAGGACAGTGGCAGCGTGCTGGTCAAGGGCCTGGGCAGCGCCGAGTTCAACGGCTGGTGGCTTCCGCGCAGCCGGGGCGAACGCAAACCACTGCTCAACGCACTCGAGAAGGTAGAGGCCGATTTATGGGTGCCCGATTATGAATCGGTGCGGGTCAAGGTGTGGTGCTGCCGCCTAGAAAACCCCCTCGAGGAATTCGTACTCGAGCAGGAGTTGGGCTTTGAAGTGGTGACCAGCGCTCGAGTGCTGAATTGATAGGGAATCGGGAATCGGGAAATGCAGGGGCAATTGGTCAATTGCCCCTGCATTTTTTGAGATTTCCATAAACCGTTATGTCTGGGCTTCTGCATGAGCCAAACGCTCGAGCCAACGATTCCCCATTCCCTATTTCCCATTCTCCACCAACACGCCCCTCGCTTTCCAAGCGCTGATATTGGCTTCCCACAGGCGCTGAAACACGCTCTCGAACTCGAGCAGGCTCGAGACCGGAGTCGCCTTGCCGTGGTGCTTGACCCGTGTGCGGTGGGTGTAGAGCAGTTGCTCGGCGTCCAGGTCGGGGTATTGCTTGACCAGCACCGAGGGGCTGCCCTCGAGCGTGGGGGTCAGGTGGGTGTTCCAGGACACCAGGGCCTGAGTTCCGGCCAGTTCCTCGCGCAGCCAACTGATGAGCTGTACGGCGGGCGTGTCCTGTTTGCGCTGTTCGCTCCAGCGCAGCGCCACCGAGGCGTTCTGGCTTTCGCACAGATAAGCGCTCAAAAAGCGCTGTCCGGTCAGGGCATCGAGGGCAAAGGTACCCAGAAAGCTCAGACCCGCCGCCTCGAGTTCGGCACGCTGTTGCCGCAACCTATACGCGTCGTCGGGGGTCGCGCCCCAGGTGCGCTCGGGAACGGCGATCAAATTGAGTTCAGTCTGAAAATTGTGCCCCAGCAAGGGACGGCGGGCTAGCCGCGCTGCCGAGAGGTCGGGCTGCATCTGACGCGCCGCGTCCACCCCCAGCAGTCTCTCCAACTCGAGCGGGGTGAGCGCGGCTAAATTGAGCCGCAAAGTCATGTTGACCTCAGTATAGCAAGTGTGAGTTCAAATGAGAAGTAGGCCAAATAGGGGTCGGCTTTTCTTTAGGTTTAGAGGTCTGTCTTGTTACGACCCTCGAGCAGCCTTCTCATAAAGCTCCCCGGTTATACTGCGGACATGTTAATGAATCAGGGTGAAAATGACCCTAATCAGGGTGAAAGCGACTACGTGGGTAAGCTCGAGCAGGCGGCACAACGCTTAAAAGCCCATATCGGCCCCATCGTCATCGTTTCGCATGTTGACCCCGACGGCGACGCGTTAGGGTCGTGTCTGGGCCTCCAGCGCACCCTGAGACAGATGGGCAAAGCCGCTCAAACCTACGCCAGCGTGCCGCGCTACCTGCGCTTTTTGCTCGAGGGGGACGATGAAATTCTACCCCCCGGCGCAATTCTCGAGCAGGGTGCGCTTTTAGTGGTGCTCGATGTAGATTCACACGATTCAAAGCGGGTAGAAGGTATTTCGCTCGAGGGAACCGAAACCAACTTCATTCTGAACATCGACCACCACGGCACCAACGCTAGACGCGCGCAGCTCAGCATCGTCGAGCCGAACAAAGCGGCCTGCGCGCTGATGGTGGCTGAATTGGTCGCACTGCTGGGCATTCCATTTAACGCGTCCATCGCCAACCCGCTATACACCGGCATCAGCACCGACACCGGTTCATTTCGCTTTACCAACACCACCAGTGAGGTGCTCGAGATGGCCTCACACCTGCTGAGCGGCGGCGCGGACCTCAACTTCATCAACGAGAGCCTATCGCAGACTCCGCACCACATGTACCGCCTACAAGCCCAGGTGCTGAGCACGGTGGAGTTTCTAAACAGCGGCCTGACCGTGATTGCACAGGTCAACACCGCCATGCTCGAGAAAGTTGGCGCGAGCTGGGAGGATGTGGAGTCTTTAGTCGGCGTGATTCGCTCCGCCGAGGGCACCGAACTGGCAGTGCTGTTCAAGGTCTATAGCGAGGACAGCGTGAAGCTCTCGTTGCGCTCGAGGGGCCGGGTTTCAGCCCAGAACATCGCCGTTAATCTGGGCGGCGGCGGTCATGTGGCGGCAGCAGGAGCCACGGTAAACGCGGGTTATGCGGAGGCTAGACGGCTTTTTGAACTCGAGGCGGTTAAAGAACTCTCGAGGGTGGGGATGCTGGGTTAGGGAGTGGGGAGTGGGGTGTGGGTTTTCAGGTATCGGTTAAAAAGATTCTAAGCTCGCGTTCCACCCCTCTCCAAAGAGCGCCAAAATCCGCTATCCTCGAGCTTCCTATTCACTGAATACAAGGAGCCAAAACTATGCCTATCCGCGTCACCGTCTGGAACGAGAACCGTCACGAGCGAAAAAACCCCAAAGTGGCCGAAATCTATCCGCAGGGCATTCACGGGGCCATTGCGTCCGCGCTCGAGCAGCAGGGTTATGAGGTGAAAACCGCCACGCTCGATCAACCCGAACACGGCCTAGGGGGCGACACCCTCGAGCAGACCGATGTTTTAATCTGGTGGGGCCACCTGGCACACGGCGAGGTGAGCGACGAAACCGTGGCTAAGGTTCAGGCTCGAGTGCTGGCCGGAATGGGCCTGGTGGTGCTGCACTCGGGGCACTTCTCCAAGATTTTCAAAGCTCTGATGGGTACCACCTGCGACCTCAAGTGGCGCGAGGCCGACGACAAGGAGCGCCTGTGGGTCGTCGCACCGGGCCACCCCATCGTCGAGGGCCTAGGCGAGTACATCGAACTCGAGGCCGAGGAGATGTACGGCGAACCCTTCGACATTCCGACTCCCGAGGAACTCATCTTCGTGAGCTGGTTTACGGGCGGCGAAATCTTCCGCTCGGGCGCGACTTATACTCGAGGGCGCGGCAAGATTTTTTACTTCCGCCCCGGCCACGAGACCTACCCGACCTATCACAACACGGAAGTGCAAAAGGTCATCGGCAACGGTGTGCGCTGGGCCGCGCCGTTAGCCAGTGCCGACCCTCGAGTGTTTGGGAATGCCGTGGCGCTCGAGAAGTGATGAGTTTTGAGTTTTGAGCTGACGGCTCGAGGGGTGGGAACGACTGAAAATTTGTTCCCGCTTTTGTTTTGGCTCGAGCGCCAGACCTCAGATTTAAGATTTCTGTCTTCAGCCTCCGACCTACCCTTTAACCCTCCAACCCTCCAACCCTCCAACCCTCCAACCGTCTTGGACAAAGCGGCACCTACCGGGCCTGTCCGCCTCTAACCCTCCTACCCTCTGCCTTATCCGAAGTTCCCCTATACTCGAGCGGTGAACATTCTGGCCGTCTTTCCCCACCCGGACGATGAAATTGGCTGCGCGGCGACTTTAGCGCACCACGCGGCTTCAGGCGACAGCGTGACCCTGGTCTGGACCACCTACGGCGAACTGGCCTCGCACTTTGCGGGTAAACCGCACGCAGAGGTCAAGGCGGTGCGCGAGGGACACGCCCGCCATGTGGCCGAACTCATTGGGGCGCAGGTGCGCTTTTTCGATTTTGGCGACACTCGAGTGAGCGGCTCGAGGGAACAAAATGCAGGGCTGGCCTGCCTGTACGCCGAACTCAAACCCGACGCGATTATCACCTGGGACGAAACGAGTCCCGGCGGCTCGAGCCACCCGGACCACCGCGCCACCGCCCGCAGCGCCTTTGACGCCATCACTTTGGCCCGCCTACCCGGTATTCTGGCCGAGTTTGGACACCCCGAACTCGAGGCACACCGCAAGCCGGTGCGCTTTTACCAGTACGGGCACTACAGCCCACCGCAACCCGGCTGGCCGCTGGTTCACATTTCCGTGAGCGAGGCGGCGGTGAACATCGGGGCTGAAATCCTCGAGTTTTACGCGCAGTTCTACGGCTGGAAGACGGACCGCGAGAACTACATTCGGGACCGAAAGGAGAGTGGAACTCGAGCCGGGGTCGAGTACGCCGACAAATACTTTCTGCGGCGTGGATACCATCCGGCCCTCGAGCGCCTGATTTGAGCGCTTCCATGACGTTTCCCCCAGCTTTCCTCGAGCGGATGCAAACCCTGCTCGGCCCCGAATTCCCCGACTTCGAGCGCGCGCTTTACGGCTCCCGTGTGAACAGTCTGCGGGTCAACACCCTCAAACTCGAGCCAAAGGCCCTCGAGCCGCTACTACAGACTTCACTTCGTCCAGTTTCCTGGTGTGAGGCCGGGTTTTACGTGTCCTACGAGGCTCGAGCGGGCAGTCACTCCCTGCACGCGGCAGGGGCGTACTACGTGCAGGAAGCGTCTGCGATGGCGGTAGCCGAGGTTGCGGAGCGAATGACGCTCGAGCCAGCCAACAAAAAGTTTCCGCTCGAGGGCCTGAAGGTGCTGGATTTGTGTGCGGCTCCGGGCGGCAAGTCCACCCATCTGGGGCAACTGATGGGCCACTCTGGTCTGCTGGTGAGCAACGAAATTGTCACTCCCAGAGCGCGGATTCTAGCCGAGAACCTCGAGCGGCTGGGCATTCGGGCCACGGTCATGAATGAGGACCCAGCGCGTTTGGCACGGGCCTGGGGTGCGTATTTCGATGTGGTGCTGGTAGACGCGCCCTGTTCCGGCGAGGGCATGTTTCGCAAGAATCCCGACGCCGCGCTCGAGTGGTCGCCCGACCTGCCCGCCACCTGCGCGCGCCGTCAGGCGGATATTCTCGAGGCCGCTGCCGATTTGCTCAGACCCGGCGGCCTGTTGGTATACTCCACCTGCACTTACGCCCCGGAAGAAAACGAGGGCGCGGTGGGCCATTTTCTCGAGCAGCACACCGAATTCGAGTTACTCGAGGTCTCTGGCTTCGCTCGAGGGCGTCCCGATTGGGCGGGTGGAAACCTCGAACTCGAGAAGACCGCCCGTCTGTGGCCCCATTTGCTCGAGGGCGAAGGTCATTTTGTGGCCGCCTTGCACAAGCTTAAGGGGAAGCTCGAGGGTGAGTTTTCCGAACCTCCACTCGAGGCCAGCGTGCCGCTCGACAAGCCGACCCAAAAATTGTGGAACGAATTTGCCCAGGTTTACCAGCTCGAGAAGGAGGTCATCACCGTGTTCAAGGGCGAGATTCAATCCCTGAACCCACTCACCCCGGCACTGGCCCGCCTGAAGGTAGTGCGGGTGGGAACCCCGCTGGCCGAACTCAAAACAGGTCGCCTCGAGCCACATCACGCACTGTCTCATTTGTATCCTCGAGAGGCAGATTTTCCCGCGCTGGACCTGGCTTTGGACGACCCTCGAGTGCAAGTTTACCTTCGCGGCGAATCGCTCGAGGTGGACCCGCTCGAGGCCCCCGAGGGCTGGATTCTAGTGCGGGTGGCGGGTCTGGCGCTGGGTTGGGGCAAGAAGGTGCGCGGTACGGTGAAAAATCATCTCTCCAAACACCTGCGGGTTTAAACGGGTTTCGGACGCTGTGGAAGGTATTTATTGCGGTTCAGAACGCCGTTGATGGGAATGCCGAAGAAAAGGATGGCTATGGGGGCTAGAAAAGCCGTCGCTCCCGGACCCATCTCTTGTAGACTCTGTGGCTCGAGGAGGGCGAACAGCTCAAAGCTCAGCCACAGGAGAACGTAAGAGAAGGCCAGCCAGCACACGGTGTCGAGCCACCAGGGTTTACGGGTTTACGTAGCCCCACCCGGCGACACAGCATCACCGAGAGGATTACCCAGCCATAAAAAAACAGGCTCGAGTATTCGGTGGAGCCTACTCTGAACAGGTGCATTCCCACCATAAAGACCACCACTGCAAGGGTATAAAAGCCCATTTCCCTGAACGTTCCGCGCAAGTCTTTCCACATGTTTTGAGCGTACTCCCGGCTCGAGCAAAGGGTGAGTGCCGGAAGTCATGCGCTCGAGGGTAGTGGCTCAGGATAGAATGGAGACCTGATGCCTATCGTTGTGACGCTCACACTCACCTGTCCCTCTTGCGCTAGCGAAGCACTCGTCAAATACGGCTTCACTTCCGATGGTCGGCAACG
>Ga0123338_10000675_pt1 | contig 34445 bp, 31 predicted proteins | sample grotaG_FD_89793 | JGI IMG/M metagenome (GOLD analysis project Ga0123338, IMG submission 89793) | Glacier valley bacterial and archeal communities from Borup Fiord, Nunavut, Canada, to study Microbial Dark Matter (Phase II) -... | ecosystem: Environmental > Aquatic > Freshwater > Ice > Glacier ...
CTGTTCGACCTCCTGCCGATCATCCTGTTCTTCGGCGCCTTCAAGCTCGCCGACAGCAACGCCGAGGCCGCTGCCCGTTTCGCCACCGAGCACTTCGGCTTCGCCGTCTCGGGCGGCAGCGTCGGCGCCACCGAGGCGCCGGTGCTGCTCGCAACCATCGTCGTCATCGTCGCGACGCTGTTGCAGATCGCCTGGCTGCTCTTTCGCGGCAAGAAAGTCGACACGATGCTCTGGGCCACCTTCGGCATCGTCGCCGTCCTCGGTGGCGCCACCGTCTGGTTCCACGACCCCACCTTCATCAAGTGGAAGCCGAGCGTTCTGTACTGGGCGATGGCTGCCGGCTTCTGGATCAGCGCGACGCTGTTCGGCAAGAACCTGCTGCAAACCATCGTCGGAGAGCAGCTCCGCCTGCCGGCGCCGATCTGGCAGCGGCTCAACCTCGCGTGGGTGGCCTTCTTCGCGCTGATGGGCGCCGTCAACCTCTACGTCGCGTACCACTACTCGACCTCGACCTGGGCCACCTTCAAGGTCTTCGGCTTGAGCGGGATGATGCTGGTCTTTATGATCGTGCAGGGGTTCTACATGATGAAGTTCGCCGAACATGAAGACGGCGACGACGAGACACGGCCGGGCAAGGTCGCGGTGTCGAGGCGCGATCCGCCGTGACGGTCGCCGCCACCGAGATCGAAGCCGCGCTGCGGCTCGCGCTTGCTCCCGAGTCGCTCGCGGTGCAGGACGACAGCCACCTGCACGCCGGCCACGCCGGTGCCAGCGAAGGCCGCCATTTCAGCGTCGAGATCACCAGCGCGCGCTTCGAAAACCTCGGTCGCGTCGCCCGCCATCGCCTCGTATATGATGCCTTGCGAGCCCTGATGCCGCGCGGGATTCACGCCCTCGCCATCGACGCCCGAGTGCCGCGACGAACCTGACAGCGCTCGGGCCCGGCAGGCCCTCATCGATGGCCGATCTTGCCCACACACCCAACCGCTCTGCCCGAAAGGCACCTTTCATGAAGAAGAGTTTCATTGTCGCCAGCGTCATCGTCGCTGCCGCCGCCGGACTGGCGCCGTTCGCCAGCCAGGCCCAGAACATCGCCGTTGTCAACGGCAAGCCGGTCCCGAAGGCGAGGGTCGATGCGATCCTCGAGCAGGTCAAGCGGCAAGCAGCCCAGCGCCAGCAACAACTGCCGCCCGACATCGACAAGCTCGTTCGCGACAAGGTCGTGACCGACGAGATCCTCGCGCAGGAAGCCGAGAAGCGCGGCCTCGGCGCTTCGCCGGAATTCAAGTCGCAGATGGAGATCGCGCGCCAGAGCATCCTCATCGGCATGCTGTCGAACGACCTCGACAAGAAGACGACGGTGGGCGACGCCGACGTCCAGAAGGAATACGACAAGCTGAAGACGCAGTCGGGCGGTACCGAGTACCGTGCCCGCCACATCCTCGTCGAGAAGGAAGACGACGCCAAGGCGCTCGTCGCCCAGCTGAAGGGCGGCGCCAAATTCGAGGATCTCGCCAAGAAGAATTCGAAGGACCCGGGCTCGGCCGAGAATGGCGGCGACCTCGACTTCGCCTCGCCGAGCTCGTACGTTCCCGAGTTCTCGCAAGCCATGGTCAAGCTGAAGAAGGGCGAGTTCACCGACGTGCCGGTGAAGACCCAGTTCGGCTTTCACATCATCAAGCTCGAGGACACCCGCGACGCCAAGTTTCCGCCGCTTGCCGAGGTCAAGGGCCAGATCCAGCAGCGCCTGGCGCAGCAGAAGGCCGCGACCTTCCGGGACGAGCTGAAGACCAAAGCGAAGACGGACTACAAGTTCGCGAACTGACCGGCGTAGCGGGCCGGTCATCCTGAGCAAAGCGAAGGATCTCCGCGCGGTCGCCCGCTGGGCTCTTCGCGCGCACGCTCAGACGATGCGGCCGGCCTCGATGCGGATCTGCTCGTCGCAGCGGGACGCGATGGCGCCATCGTGCGTCACCAGCACCAGCGTCGTGCCGGCCTCGCGGTTGAGCTCGAACATCAGCGCCATCACCGTTTCGCCGGTCGCGAAGTCGAGGCTGCCGGTCGGTTCGTCGGCCAATAGGAGCGCGGGCCTGACGACGAACGCCCGCGCCAGGGCCACCCGCTGCTGCTCGCCGCCCGACAACACCCGTGGATAGTGGCGCAGGCGCTCGCCGAGGCCGACCCGGCGCAGCATCTCGGTGGCGAGAACGCGCGCGTCGGAACGGCCTTGCAGTTCCAGCGGCAGCATGACGTTCTCGAGCGCGTCGAGATTGGCGAGCAGCTGGAAGCTCTGGAACACGAAGCCGAGTTTTTCGGCGCGGACCTGCGCACGCTGGTCCTCGTCGATCGTGAACAGATCGGTGCCGTCGAGCTTGACCGTACCGGTGGTCGGGGTGTCGAGCCCGGCGATGATCGACAGCAACGTGCTCTTGCCCGAGCCCGAGGCGCCGACAATGGCGACAGAACGTTGGCGCGGCAGGGTGAAATCGATCTCGTGGAGAATCGTCAGCGTGCCTGTCGAGTCCTGCACCTGCTTAGTCAGGCGTTCGACGGCGATGATCGGTGGGGACATGGATGAGTGGGTGATTCTTCGAGTGGGTCCGGCCCGCCGCCGCTTGCTGGCGCACTGTAGCGCGGCCCTCGCCGCCGTTGCGTTCGCCGCAGCAATGCCCTCATCGGCGCCGGCAGCGCCCTCACCGCGCAAGATCCTCGTCGTCGGCGACAGCCTTTCGGCCGAGTACGGTCTGGTGCGCGGCAGCGGTTGGGTCGCCCTCCTCGACCAGCGAATTGCGCGCGACCGCATCGGCGCCTCGGTAGTCAACGCCAGCATCAGTGGCGACACGACGTCGGGCGGTCTGGCCCGGCTGCCGACCTTGCTGCGCGAACATCGACCGGACCTCGTTCTCCTCGAACTCGGCGGCAACGACGCCTTGCGCGGCCTGCCCCTGACGATGACGCGCGCCAATCTCGCCGAGATGGCGAAACTGTCGAAGCAAGCGCATGCCAAGGTCGTGATCCTCGGCATGCAGTTGCCACCGAACTATGGCCGGGCTTACGGCGAGCGGTTCGCCGGCCTGTTCGCGGATGTCGCCCACAGCGAAGGGGCGGCGCTGGTGCCGTTCATGCTCAAGGGCGTGGCCGACATCCCGCAGGCCGAGGCCATGTTCCAGCCCGACCGCATCCATCCTCTCGCGAAAGCACACCCGACCATCCTGGCCAACGTCTGGCCGGTGCTCGAGCCGCTTCTGAAGGCGCCCGTCCGCTAGCGTTTGTCGGGCTCGCGACGATCGTCGCGGCGGTCGTCCCTGCGCTCGTCGCGACGCTCCTCATGCGGTCGCTGATCGCCGCGCGCTGCCCGCGGGTCGACCGGCGGCGGGCGTTGCGCCTCCGGTGGGCGCGCCGGCTCGACGGCACGCGGCGCCTCCGCCGCCCGCGGCTCCGGGTTCCGCGGTACCGACTGCATCGGCACAACGCGTTGTACATCAGGGGCGACGCGCGCTGGCGGCACCGGCGACGGCAGCCGCTGGGGCTCGACGCTGCGCATCGGCTCGGCGGCCCGCGGCGCTTCCGCACGCGGATTGACGCTCTGCGGCGGCGTCGCGCCGATCGGGCGCCCACCCGGGCGCCCTTCGCCGAACTGCGCTTCGCCGCGCAGGCGCGGGTTCGGCGGCACCATCTGCTGCGGCGGGCTTGGCGCATCGACGGCCGCGGGTTCACGGCCGACGCCACCGCGCGGTGGCCGGCCGATGCCATTCCCTTCCAGCCCGGCGATCGGTGGGCGCGGGACCATGACCGGCGGGGCAGTCTGCGGCACGGCGCCCACATCGCGCTGCCCAGGTGCCGTTGGTGCGGCCGCAGGAAGCGGAGGCGGCGACGAGGGCCGCACGCCGGCCGGTCCGCCGGCAAGGCCCGGTGGCGTTGTCGGTCCGGCCAGCGGCGGCGGTGGCGCTGCGCCTGCGAGTGCTGGCGCGTTCGGCGGGTTCGGCGCATTGGGTCGATCGCCTGGCCGCGGGTCGCCGATGCGACCACCATCGCGGCGACCGCCATCGCCCCTGCCTTCGCTGCGACCGTTGTCGGGCCGGCCCGGATCGCCACGACCGGCGAAGCTGCCGGGCGGTCGGCCTTCGAACGGCGGCCGCGCGAAGCCGCGACTCTCGGGCGGTCGGGTCGGCACGACCGGAGCCGCGACGGGCGCCTGCGTCATCGCCGCACCCGGGCGCGCCTCGGCGACCAGCGCACGGACCTGCGGGTTGTCGCGGAATTGGGCCGCGCTCGGGCCGACGGCCTCGCGACTGGCGACGACGCTCGCCGGCACGACCGTCACGGCGCCCGGGAAGCGGCGATTCACGAAGTCGCGACGATCGCCTTCGCCATTGCGGTTGTTGACGATGGTCGTGATCTGGGTGATGTTGGTCACGTGCGTGATGTTGACGTTGCGCACATAGGTGGGACTCGAGCTGTAGCTCGGCACGTAGACCTCGCGCGGCGCCAGCGGGAACCAGCCGACCGGCGGGCCGCCGCGGCCGATCGAGAGCGAGACGCTCACGCGCGGGCCGCCGACCCAGGCCACGAGCGCCGGGGCATAGACCGGGCGGGCGACGTAGGTGCCCGGGGCCCAGCACCAGCGCTCGCGGTAGTTGACCCAGCGGCCGTAGTGGAAGGGCGCGAAGCCCCACGGCGCATCGTCGACCCAGGTCCAGCCCCAGGGCCGCACGAAGGCCCAGTGGCCGGCACCGTAAGGAGCCCAGCCGGCCGGCACGACGCTCGGCGTCCAGATCGGGCCGTAGTCGGGCGTCTGCTCCCACTGGCCGTAGCGATCGAGATCCTCGGCGCCGGTCATCTCCGGCGAGACGTAACGCACCGGCGCGACGGCACGGTTTTCGGCGCGGTCGCGCTCGTCGATCCAGCTCGCGAAGCCGTCGCGCACCGGTTGCACCATCGTGTACTGCGGTGCGCCAGCGGCGTCGAGCCAGAACTGGGCGTGCTGGCCGGCGCTCACCGGCAAAGCGCTGTTCCTGCCTTCGAAGACGGCCTGACCGCCCCACACGGTGAGGTCGCTGGCCTGCTCGAGGCGATCGAAGCGGTAGCGGCCGGCAGAGCGGGCGCGAAAGCGGCCTTCGTCGGTGTCGAGTTCAAACTCGGCGGCAGCACCGGAGCTGCGCAAGCGGACGGCGGCGCTGCCTTGATGGAGGCGCACCACGAAGCGCGCGTCGTCGAGCCGCACGACTTCGAGCTCGCTGGCGGCATCGAGCCGCAATGTGGTCGTGCCGAGCGTGATCTCGGCGCGGGCGCCGTTGTCGGTGGCGATGCGGTCGCCGGTGGTCAGTGGCCGGTTGCGGGCGACGCCGATCCATTCGTCGGCATCGCTGCCGTAGAGCCAGACCTGGCCGCTGACCTCGCTCAGGCGGGCGACGCGGCCGGGCGGGTCGACATCGGCAGGCTGTGCGTGCGCGACCGTGCCGCCGAATAGCAGCAGGCTCAATGCGGCCGCAACGATCCGAAAGATCTCGGGAATGCGTGCGATGGCGGCCGCGCTGCGATGCGTTGTCGTGTTCATGCTTCGATCTCCAGGAGTCGCGCCACGCCGGTCGCCCGCGTGCAGCGCTGCATTCCTCAACGCCCCAGCCGCTAGCGATGCCGACCGCGCGGCCACAACCGACACTTTCCTTTACAAACCCGATCACGTCACGCGAACTCGACCTCCGTCCTCAGTCGTCGCTGTCCGGATCGAGGTCCGGAAAGAGCACGCTCGTGAAGCCGAAGCGGCTGAAGTCGCGGATCCGCATCGGGTAGAGCGTTCCAATCAGGTGATCGCACTCGTGCTGGACGACGCGGGCGTGAAAGCCGTCGGCCTCGCGCTCGATCGGCCGGCCGTCGAGGTCGACACCGCGGTAGCGGATTCGCGCCAGCCGCGGCACGACGCCACGCATGCCGGGCACCGACAGGCAGCCTTCCCAGCCCTCTTCCTCGACAGTGTCGATCGCTTCGATGACGGGATTGAGCAGCACCGTCTCCGGCACCGGCGAAGCATCGGGATAGCGATCGTTGCGGCTGAATCCGAAGATCACGAGCTGCAGGTCGACTCCGATCTGCGGCGCCGCCAGGCCGGCGCCCCGGGCCGCGTGCATCGTCTCGAACATGTCGGCGACGAGTGAGCGCAGCTCGTGTGTGCCGAAGCGCTCCACGGGCTGCGCGACGCGGAGCAGGCGCGGGTCGCCCATCTTCAGGATGGTGTAGATGGTCATGGCGTACCTTCGATCGACGGGACCCTGCTCGCACGCGATGCCTCGATCACGTCGGCGGGTGCCTGCACGAGCTCGATGAGCACGCCTTCGCCGGCAATCGGGAACTGCTCGCTGGCGCGCGGATGGATGAAGCAGATGTCGTGGCCAGCCGCGCCGGCGCGGATGCCGCCCGGCGCCATCCGCACGCCGTTCGCTTCGAGCCAGCCCACCGCGGCACGCAGGTCGTCGATCCAGAGGCCGACGTGGTTGAGCGGCGTCGCGTGCACGGCCGGCTTGCCGTCGGGATCGATCGGCTCCATCAGGTCGACCTCGACCCTGCCGGTACCGCTGCCGATCGTACAGATGTCTTCGTCGACGTTCTCGCGCTCGGAGCGGTAGCTGCCGGTCAGCGCCAGACCGAGCTGGTCGACCCACAGCGATCGCAGCTTCGCCTTGCTCGCGCCGCCGATCGCGACCTGCTGGATGCCGAGCACCGTGAACGGCCGGGCCGGCTGCGCGCTCATGGCGATACCGCCGCGACCGCGGTCTTGGCTTCGAACTCGAGGATCACCTCGTCGACGGCGACGCTCTCGCCTGCTGTGGCCACGACCTTCGCGACCACGCCGTCGTCGGCAGCAACGACGATGTTCTCCATCTTCATCGCCTCGATGACCGCGAGCCGCTCGCCGGCGCGCACCGCCTGCCCGGGCACGACCGCGATGGCGACGAGCAGCCCCGGCATCGGCGAGAGCAGGAAGCGCGACAGGTCGGGCGGCGGCTTGAAGGGCATCAGCGCGCGCAGCTCGGCGGCGCGCGGCGTCAGCACGCGGACCTCGATGCGAGCACCGTTGCGGGCCAGTCGCAGCGTGAGGCCGACGCGCTCGACCTGCGCCGCGAAAGGCGCGCCGTCGATACTGCCGCGCACGGCGATGTCGCGAAACGGGCTCGCGAGCGCGACGCTGCGGGCGCGGCCGGCGATCGTCACGACGGTGTCGGCGCCGTCCTGGCCAACCTCGACCGGCGTCTCCGTCGTGCTGCCGTCGGCCGCGCTCTCGACGACGACGAAGCGCTCGCCGATCTGCACTTCGTGACCGGCGAGCTGACCGGAGATGCCGGCCGATCGCACGAGACCTCGCCGATGCACGGCGGCGGCGAGCGCCATCAATGCGTCGCGTTCGTCACCGGTGGCTGACGCAGCACCGAAGCCCTGCGGCCAGGTTTCGGCGATGAAGCCGGTATCGAAATCGCCGGTCGCGAAGCGCGGCTCGGCGAGCAGCGCCGACTGGAACGGCAGGTTGCTCGAGACACCGCGGATCACGAACGCGTCGAGCGCGGCGCGCAGGCTGGCGATGGCGGCGGGGCGATCGGCGCCGCAGGCGATCAGCTTGCAGATCATCGAGTCGTAGTGGACCGGGATTTCACCGCCTTCGTACACGCCGGTGTCGACGCGCACGCCCGTCGTGCCCGCGTCCTGCGGCCGGCCCGCGAACAGGGTCTCTTCGGGCGGCCGGAACACGATCAGGCGGCCGGTGCTCGGCAGGAAGCCGCGCACGGCGTCTTCGGCATTGACGCGACATTCGATCGCCCAGCCGCGTCGCGCGATGTCGCCCTGCGCAAATGCCAACGGCTCGCCGGCGGCGACGCGGATCATCTGCTCGACGAGGTCGAGTCCGGTGATGCACTCGGTGACCGGATGCTCGACCTGCAGCCGCGTGTTCATCTCCAGGAAGAAGAAGCTCCTGTCCTTGCCGACGACGAACTCGACGGTCCCGGCCGACTCGTAATTGACCGCCTTCGCCAGCGCCACCGCCTGCTCGCCCATCGCCTTGCGCGTGGCGTCGTCGAGGAACGGGCTCGGCGCTTCCTCGATCACCTTCTGGTGGCGGCGCTGAATCGAGCACTCGCGCTCCCAGAGATAGACGCAGTGACCGTGGGCGTCGCCGAGGACCTGGATCTCGATGTGGCGCGGCTGCTCGACGAACTTCTCGATGAAGACGCGGTCGTCGCCGAAGCTCGCCGCCGCTTCGTTGCGGCACGACGCGAACCCCTCAGCGGCCTCGCGGTCGTCGTGAGCGACGCGCAGTCCTTTGCCGCCGCCACCGGCCGACGCCTTGATCATCACCGGGTAGCCGATCTTCCTCGCGATCTCGACCGCCAGCTCGGCGCTGGCGATGGCTTCGTTGTGGCCGGGGATGGTGTTGACCCGGGCTGCGAGCGCGAGCTTCTTCGAAGCGATCTTGTCGCCCATCGCCGCGATCGACGCGTGTTTTGGGCCGATGAAGACGATGCCGGCCGACTCCACGTCCTTCGCGAACGCGGCGTTCTCGGACAAGAAACCGTAGCCCGGATGAACCGCCTCGGCACCGGTCGCCCGGCACGCAGCGATGATCTTTGCTGCCTGCAGATAGGACTCGCGACTCGCCGCCGGGCCGATGTTCACGGCTTCGTCGGCAAGCTCGACGTGAAGGGCGTCGCGGTCGGCTTCGGAGTACACGGCCACCGTCGCGATGCCCATTCGCCGCGCCGTCTTGATGACGCGGCAGGCGATCTCGCCGCGGTTGGCGATCAGGATCTTCTTGAACATGCGTGTGGGATCCTGTCAGGCAACGGATGCGGCGAGAGCCAGCTTCGTCCGTCCGCCAGCACTGCTGTACGGCGCCCGGAACAAGCGCCCGAACCCCAGTGCGGACGGATCGACACCGGCGAGCTGCAAGACGTCCCAGAATCCTGCCGGTGAACTCGCGATGGCAGGCAGACCGAGCATCGCTTCCAGAGGCTCGATGACGCCATGCGTCAGCAGGCCGCCGCATGACACGAAGACCGCCTCAGCGCTCGGGTCGCGCCGCACGACAGACTCGCCGAGCCGGACAAGCGTTTCCGCGGGCACCTCGGCGACCTCGCGAACCGCGACGACGGAAAGACCTTCGATGGCCGTCACGATGAAGCCCTCGTCCACGAGATAGGCGACGAGCCGCTGGTTCAGCTCTTCGATGTACGAAGTAGCCACGGCCACCCGACGGACGCCGAGCGCCTTCATCGCGGCCACGACGGCATGGCTCATCGTCGTGCATGGCAGGCCGGTGGCAGCGGTCATCTCGGCGCGCAGCTGCTCGGTGAGCGCGGCCCCGCGGTAGAAGCTGATCGATGTGCCCATGAGCGAGACGGCTTCTGCGCCGTCGTCGCGCAGCTCCACGGCGAGCGAGACGATGCGGTCCACCACCGGCGCGAAGCCGGCCGGCGAGACACCGCCGATGCCGAGGCCTCGCGCAACGAAGTCGATGCGGTCGCCGTAGAGAATCTGCGCGTCGTCGGGCACCCGGCCATCCGCGGGCGGAACGATGAGGCCGATGCGCGGCCGTCTTGTCTTGCTCATCTCAGCTCCATGACTCGCTTGACGATGTGCCGACGAGACCGGTGTCGTAATACTCATGTCGAAATGTATTCCCCGGGGCCTGCTGCAGCTCCGCGTCGCGTCCTCACAGCGGTACGTTCGAGTGCTTCCGCCAGGGATCCTCGACCTTCTTGTCGCGCAGCATCGCCAGCGACCGGCAGATGCGCTTCCTCGTCTCGTGCGGCTGGATCACGTCGTCGACGTAGCCTCTCGCGCTGGCGATGAACGGATTGGCGAACTTGGCCTTGTACTCGGCCTCGCGCGCCGCGAGCTTGGCCGGGTCGCCCTTCTCGTCGCGGAAGATGATCTCGACCGCGCCCTTCGCGCCCATCACCGCGATCTCGGCGTTGGGCCAGGCGAAGTTGACGTCGCCGCGCAGGTGCTTGGAGCTCATCACGTCGTAGGCGCCGCCGTAGGCCTTGCGGGTGATGACGGTCACCTTCGGGACCGTGCATTCGGCATAGGCAAACAAGAGCTTGGCGCCGTGCTTGATGATGCCGCCGTACTCCTGCGCGGTGCCGGGCATGAAGCCGGGCACGTCGACGAAGGTGATCACCGGGATGTTGAAGGCATCGCAGAAGCGCACGAAGCGCGCCGCCTTGACGGAACTCTTGATGTCGAGGCAGCCGGCCAGCACCAGGGGCTGGTTGGCGACGATGCCGACCGCCGCACCATCCATGCGGCCGAAGCCGATGATGATGTTCTTCGCGTGCTCCGGCTGCAGCTCGAAGAATTCGCCGTCGTCGACGCACTTGTGGATCAGCTCCTTGATGTCGTAGGGCTTGTTCGGGTTGTCGGGAACCAGCGTGTCGAGCGAGAGGTCGATGCGCTCGGCGGGATCGTCGGACGGCAGGTGCGGCGCCTTCGCCTTGTTGCTCTGCGGCAGGTAGTCGACGAAGCGGCGCAGCATCGCCAGCGCGTCGACGTCGTTCTCGAAGGCGAGATCGGCGACGCCGCTCACCGTCGTGTGCGTGAGCGCACCGCCGAGGTCCTGGGCGCTGACCTCCTCGTGCGTCACCGTCTTCACGACCTCGGGTCCGGTCACGAACATGTACGAGCTGTCCTTGACCATGAAGATGAAGTCGGTCATCGCCGGCGAGTACACGGCACCGCCCGCGCACGGGCCCATGATCAGGCTGATCTGCGGCACCACGCCGGAGGCGATCACGTTCCTCTGGAACACCTCGGCGTAGCCGCCGAGCGAGGCGACGCCTTCCTGGATGCGGGCGCCGCCGGAGTCGTTGAGGCCGATGATCGGCGCGCCGACCTTCATCGCCTGGTCCATCACCTTGCAGATCTTCTCGGCGTGCGCTTCCGAAAGCGCGCCACCGAAGACGGTGAAGTCCTGGCTGAACACGAACACGAGGCGGCCGTTGATCATTCCGTAGCCGGTGACGACGCCGTCGCCCGGCGGCCGGTTGGCCTCCATGCCGAAGTCGTGGCTGCGGTGCTCGACGAACATGTCCCACTCCTCGAAGCTGTCGGCGTCGAGCAGGAGGTCGATGCGCTCGCGTGCCGTGAGCTTGCCCTTGGCGTGCTGCGCGTCGATGCGCTTCTGGCCGCCGCCGAGGCGGGCGCGGGCGCGTTTGGCTTCGAGCTGCTGGATGATGTCGTGCATGGAGTAGGTCGCAGTCAGAACGCTGCGTCGATGGTGGTCGCGGCGACCACGGGAAGGGGAAAGAGAGCGCCGAGGGCGCGCGCTCCGGCGACCTCGCGGCCCCAGAAGCGGCGCGAGCCGGGCAGGTGGCGCAGCGGTGAAAGCCGGCGGCCGGCGCCATCGACGAAGGCGCGCACGGCGGCCGGCTCATCGGCGAGGCGGATCGCGACGGCCGCCTGCAGTTCGGCAGCCGGCCGTTGAACCAACCACAGCGTCGAGTGCAGATAAGCGAGCCAGTCGCGGGCCTGCGCGGCGTCGAGCGACATGGCCTCGAGCGGGTCGTCTTCGAAGTCGATGGCGCCGAGGCCAGCATCGGTGGCGATGAAGTTGCGTGCGGCCGCGTGGCTGAGACAGCCGCCGCGCGCATGGACCTCGGTGAGCATGGCCAGGCCACGGCGCCAGGCTTCGAAGGCGCCGGCACCACCACGCTCGATGAGCGCAACCAGGTCGGGGCCCGCGAATTCGGCGATGACGAAGAAGTCGCGGTCGATATGGAGCACCTCTGGGACCGCGACGCCAGCGGCCCGAAGCGACTGCAGCCGTTCGATCTCGATTTCCTGGCCACGCGAGCCGCCGTGCGCCGGCACCGCACGCAGGACGGCGAGACCGAGCGCGGCGGCGAGCGCATCGACGGCGCGACCGCGCCAGCGGCTGCGCGGCGGCCGCTGCTTCTTGACGATGACGCGGCCGACGCTCGTTGCCACGGCGGCGACGCGAAAGCCGCTCGCCATGACCGCGGAGCGGATCGCTTCGATGTCGGCGTCGGTCATGCGCGCTCCGAGGCCGGGCTTGCGCGCCGCGGCTCGGCCCCGAACGCGGTGAGCATTCGCCGCGCCGCCACTGTGACGAGCAGGCGGCCGGCGTCGACATCGGCGAGCGTTTCGTCGAGGCTGGCACGAACGCGCGGATCGCTTCGGAAGGCCTGTCGCAGGCCGGCGTCGATGCGCTCCCAGAACCAGGCCACCGACTGCCCGCGCCGGCGCTCGACAGCGGCGCCGGCAACATCCTGAACGCCTCGGAATTCTTCGATCACGCGCCAGATCGATGCCACCTGCCCTGCATCGAGCGCGCTCATCGCCAGCGCCCGCGGCGACCACGCGGTGCCGGCGCGGCGGCTCGCCGAATGCAGCGCCGATTCGATCTGCCCGACCGCGCGCGCCGCCGCCATCGAATCGAGATCGGCCTTGTTGACGACGACCAGATCGGCGAGCTCCATCACGCCCTTCTTGATCGCCTGCAAGTCGTCGCCGGCGTTCGGCAATTGAAGCAGGCAGAACATGTCGGTCATGCCTGCGACGGCCGCCTCGCTCTGGCCGACGCCCACCGTCTCGACGATGACGACGCCGTAACCCGCCGCCTCGACGACCCGGATCGCCTCGCGCGTCGCCGCGGCAACCCCACCGAGCGTGCCGCCGCTCGGGCTCGGTCGCACGAAGGCGTGCGGTTCGACCGAGAGCCGCTCCATGCGCGTCTTGTCGCCGAGGATCGAGCCTCCTGAAAGGCTCGAGCTGGGGTCGACCGCGAGCACCGCGACGCGCTGACCGGCGGCGACGAGGTGCAGGCCGAGCGCTTCGATGAAGGTCGACTTGCCAACGCCGGGAACGCCCGAGATGCCGAGCCGGAACGCAGGCTGCGCTGGCAGCGGCAGTGCCGTGAGGAACGCGTCGGCACGTTCGCGGTGATCGGCACGCGTCGACTCGAGCAGGGTGATGGCGCGGGCCACGGCGCGGCGCTGCGACGCGGCATCGCCGGCGCCGATGTCGCGCAGAAGGGCGACGTTGCCAGCGTCCATCAGAGCAGCTCGAAGGCGCGAACGTCAGGCAGGCGATCGCCGCGGGTCTCCACGTCAAGACCGGGCTCGGCGGATCTGCTCGAGCACGTCCTTGGCGCTGACCGGGATCGGCGTGCCGGGACCGTAGATGCCCTTCACTCCGGCGCTGTACAGGAAGTCGTAGTCGCCGCGCGGAATCACGCCGCCGACGAAGACGACGATGTCGCCACCGCCCTGTGCCTTCAACGATTCGATGATCGCTGGCACCAGCGTCTTGTGGCCGGCCGCGAGCGTCGAGACGCCGACGGCGTGGACGTCGTTCTCGATCGCCTGGCGCGCGCATTCCTCGGCGGTCTGGAACAGTGGCCCGATGTCGACGTCGAAGCCGAGGTCGGCAAACGCCGAGGCCACGACCTTGGCGCCGCGGTCGTGGCCGTCCTGCCCGAGCTTGGCGATCATCACCCGCGGCCGCCTGCCTTCCGCTTCGGCGAAGGCGGCGATCTCGGCCTTGAGCTGCTCCCAGCCCTCGGCGCTGTCGTAGGCAGCGGCATACACGCCCGACACCTTCTGGGTGTCGGCGCGGTGGCGGCCCCAGGTGGCTTCGAGCGCATCGCTCACTTCGCCGACGGTGGCGCGCAGGCGCATCGCCTGCACCGAGAGATCGAGCAGGTTGCCGGCGCCGTCGTTGGCACACGCCGTTAGCGCCGCAAGCGCGGCGCGCACGGCGGCGTCGTCGCGACCGGCGCGCACGGAACGAAGGCGCTCGATCTGGCTGTCGCGCACGGCGTGGTTGTCGATGTCGAACGTGTCGATCGGGGCTTCCTCGGCAAGCTTGTACTTGTTGACGCCGACGATCACGTCCTGCCCCGAATCGATGCGCGCCTGCTTCTCTGCCGCGCTCGCTTCGATCTTCAGCTTGGCCCAGCCACTCTGCACGGCTTTCGTCATGCCGCCCATCGTCTCGATCTCTTCGATGATCTTCCAGGCGGCGTCGGCCATCTCCTGGGTCAACGACTCCATCGCGTAGCTGCCGGCCCAGGGATCGACGATGGCCGTGATGTGGGTCTCTTCCTGGATCACGAGCTGGGTGTTGCGGGCGATGCGGGCACTGAACTCGGTGGGCAGCGCGATCGCTTCGTCGAGCGCGTTGGTGTGCAGGCTCTGCGTGCCGCCGAACACCGCGGCCATGGCCTCGATGGTGGTGCGCACGATGTTGTTGTAAGGGTCCTGCGCGGTCAGCGTCCAGCCCGAGGTCTGGCAGTGCGTTCGCAGCATCGAACTCTTGGCTTGCCGCGGCTCGAACTCTTCCATGATCCTGAACCACAGGCCGCGAGCCGCGCGCATCTTCGCGATCTCGAGGTAGAAGTTCATGCCGATCGCCCAGAAGAAGCTGAGCCGGCCGGCGAAGGCATCGACGTCGAGGCCCTTGGCGATCGCGGTGCGCACGTATTCGCGGCCGTCGGCCAGCGTCAGCGCCAGCTCGAGCGCCTGGTTGGCGCCGGCCTCCTGGATGTGATAGCCGGAGATCGAGATCGAGTTGAACTTCGGCATCCGCGTCGCGGTGTATTCGATGATGTCACCCACGATCCGCATGCTCGGCGCCGGCGGATAGATGTAGGTGTTGCGGACCATGAACTCCTTGAGGATGTCGTTCTGGATCGTGCCGGCCAGCTTGTCCTCGGCGACGCCCTGCTCCTCGGCGGCCACGATGTAGCCGGCGAGCACCGGCAGCACGGCTCCGTTCATCGTCATCGAGACGCTGACCTTGTCGAGCGGGATGCGGTCGAACAGGATCTTCATGTCCTCGACCGAATCGATCGCGACGCCGGCCTTGCCGACGTCGCCGGTGACGCGCGGATGGTCGCTGTCGTAGCCGCGATGCGTGGCCAGGTCGAAGGCGACGCTGATGCCCTGCGCCCCTGCCGCGAGCGCCTTGCGATAGAAGTCGTTCGAGGCCTCGGCCGTCGAGAAGCCGGCGTACTGCCGGATCGTCCACGGCCGCACCGCGTACATCGTGGCCTGCGGCCCGCGGATGTACGGCGGCAGGCCGGGCAGCGTGTCGGTGGTCGGCAGGCCGGCCAGGTCGGCGGCGGTGTAGAGCGGCTTGACGACGATGCCCTCGGGCGTCGTCCAGTCGAGACGCGCGAGGTCGCCTTCGGGGGCCGATCGGGCTGCGGCACTTCGCCACGCGACGAGCCTCGCGTCTTCGGCTTTCGGGTCCGCTTCGGAAAGCTGGGCGGGCACAGCGGCAACAGGCGGTTTCATCGGCATGACACGTTCGAAGCAGCCGCGATTATCGCGGCCGCCGTCACAATCGCCGCCATGGTCCGCCCTGCCCTCAGCCTCGTCGCCTCGGTCGCCCGAGACGGCGGCATCGGCCGCGCTGGCGAGCTGCTGGTGCGACTTCCTGGCGACCTGCCGCGCTTCAAGCAGCTCACGCTCGGCTCGCCGATCGTGATGGGGCGCAAGACCTGGGACTCGATCGGCAGGCCGCTGCCGGGCCGTCGCAACATCGTCGTCAGCCGCGACGCGTTCTGGCGGGCCGACGGCGCCGAAGCGGCTCCGTCGTTCGACGCCGCGCTCGCCATGGCAGGCGACGCACCGCGCGCATTCGTGATCGGTGGCGCCGAGATCTACGCCCTGGCACTGCCGCTGGCCGACACCCTCGAGCTCACCGAGGTCGAAGCCACTTTCCCGGCCGATGCCTTCTTCCCGGCCTGGCCGCGGGCCGACTACAGGCAGACTCGCCGCGAAGATCGAGAGACGGTCGAAGGCCTGCGCTACGCTTTCGTCACCTACACAAGAATCGATCGGGGAGCCTGAGATGTCCAACCACGGTTTTCACGCCCACGGGCCGCACGACCACGAGCTCGAGCACCAGTCGCATGCCGAGCCGCACGGCATGGCCGGCCGGCTCGCGGTGGCCACGGCGCTCATCGCCACGATCGGCGCGATCTTCGCGTACATGGGCGGCCTCGCCCAGCTCAACGCCGGCCTCTACAAGAACGAGTCGGCGATCAAGAAGACAGAGGCCGCCAACCAGTGGGCGTTCTACCAGGCCAAGAGCAACCGCCAGTACCTCTCCGAACTCGCGGTGGAGCTCGTCCCGGAAGCGCGCAAGGAGTTCTATCGCAGCGAGGCGGAGCGCCGCAAGTCGGAAAAGGTCGAAATCCAGAAGAAGGCCGAGGACCTCGAAAAGCAGTCGGTCGAATGGGGCGAGAAGACGGAGCGGCAGATCCACGAGGAGCATCGCTGGCAGCAGGCGACGACGGCCTTGCAGATCGCGATCGCACTGGCCGCGATCGCCTTGCTCACGAAGAGCCGGCGCCTCCAGTTCGGTGTCTACGGCGTCACCGTGATCGGGCTCGTGCTCGGCGTCCTGGCCTGGATCCACATGTAGCCGGTGCGGCCGCTGGCGAGATGGCTCAGTCCTCGAGGCCGAGTTCCTGAATCTTGCGGGTGATGGTGTTGCGGCCGATGCCGAGCTTGTGCGCGGCCTCGATCCGCCGGCCGCGGGTCGCTTCGAGAGCCGTGCGGATGAGTTGCGCTTCGAACTTGCGCGTCAACGCATCCCACACCATCGGCTGGCCGGACCGCAACAGCTCGCGGGCATCGCGCTCTAGGCCAACCAGCCAGTCGCCATCGGCGCTCGGCGCCGCCGCGGCAGCGATCGCGCCCACCGGTAGCGCGGCCACGGCAGGGACTGCGGGCGCGGCATCGACCGGCGGCGGCATCGCCGAAACCGGTGCCACCACGGCGGCACGCGCCGTCGGCCGCGGCTGCAGCTCGGGCGGCAGATCCTTGGCGTCGACTTGCTGGGCCGGCGCCATCACCGTCAGCCAGTGGCAGATGTTCTCGAGCTGGCGCACGTTGCCGGGGTAGTCGAACTGCGTCAGCCGAGCGATCGCCGCCTCGGTCAGGCGCTTGCCTTCGACGCCGAGCTCGCGGGCGCTCTTTTGCAGGAAGAAGCTGGCCAAAGGCGCGATGTCTTCGGTGCGCTCGCGCAGCGCCGGCAGGCGCAGGCGGATGACGTTGAGGCGGTGGAACAGGTCCTCGCGAAACGAGCCGGCCTTGACGCGCTCTTCGAGGTCCTGGTGCGTCGCGGCGATGACACGCACGTTGCTCTTCATCGGGTTGTGGCCACCGACGCGATAGAACTGGCCGTCGGCGAGCACGCGTAGCAGGCGCGTCTGCAGGTCGAACGGCATGTCGCCGATCTCGTCGAGAAAGAGGGTGCCGCCGTCGGCCTGTTCGAAGCGACCGCGGCGCGTCGTCTGCGCGCCGGTGAAGGCGCCTCGCTCGTGGCCGAAGAGCTCCGACTCGAGCAAATCCTTCGGGATCGCCGCGGTGTTGATGGCCACGAACGGACCGCTGGCGCGCGGGCTGTGCTTGTGCAGCGCGTTGGCCACGAGCTCTTTGCCCGACCCCGATTCGCCGGTGATGAGCACGGTGACGATGCTCTGCGAGAGCCGGCCGATGGCGCGGAACACGTCCTGCATGGCCGGGGCCTGGCCGAGGATCTCCGGCACCTGTGCGACGGGCACGTCGGCGGCAGCGGCGTCACGCAGGCTCTCCTCCACCGCACGCCGGATCAGCTCGACGGCCTTCGGCACGTCGAACGGTTTCGGCAGGTAATCGAAGGCGCCGCCCTGGAACGCGCTGACGGCGCTGTCGAGGTCCGAGTAGGCCGTCATGATGATGACGGGCAGCAGCTTGTGCTTGGCCTTGATCTTGTTCAGCAGCTCGATGCCCGAGCCGCCCGGCATGCGGATGTCCGATACCAGCACCTGCGGCTCGTCGTCCTCCAGTGCGGCCAGCACGTCGCGCGAATTCGTGAAGCTGCGGACCGCGAATTCCTCGCGCGTCAACGCCTTCTCGAGCACGAACCTGATCGATTGGTCGTCGTCGACGATCCAGATGGGTCTCACGTCAAGAGCCGTCTATGGGGATGACGATCTTGAACACCGTCTTGCCGGGTTCACTCTCGAATTCGACGGTGCCATGGTGCTGCTGAATAAAGGTTTGGGCGAGCGTGAGGCCGAGGCCCGAACCGCCTTCGCGGCCCGATACCAGCGGAAAGAAGATTCGCTCCCGCACGCCCTCCGGAACGCCCGGCCCGTTGTCTTCGATATGCAATTCCAGTGCCAGACGATAGCGGTGCTTGCCGAGCGTGACCTGGCGGACGACCCGACTGCGGAGCACGATGCGCGCGTCGCCCATGTCGATGCGCTCGGTCAGCGCATCGGCGGCGTTGTGCACGATGTTCAGCACCGCCTGGATCAGCTGCTCGCGGTCGCCGCGGAACTCGGGAATCGAGATGTCGTAGTCGCGCTCGGTGACGAGACCGCGCGGGTATTCGGCGACGATCAGCGCCCGCACCCGCTCGCAGACCTCGTGGATGTTGACGTCGCCCACCACGTGCGGCTTGCGATGCGGCGCCAGCAGCCGATCGACCAGCGCCTGCAGGCGGTCGGCCTCGTTGATGATGACCTGCGTGTATTCGGTCAGCGCCCGCGACTCGATCTCCATCTCGAGCAGCTGAGCGGCGCCGCGGATGCCGCCGAGCGGATTCTTGATCTCGTGGGCGAGGTTCCTGATGAGCTCCTTGGTCGCCTGCGCCTGCTCGAGCGCGCGCTCCTCGCGCTCCTGGCGCGTTTGCTGTTCGATCTCGACGATCTCGAAGACGACGTCGCGCGAGCTGTCGATCTGGTTCACGGTGACGTGCACCGGCAGCGCTTCGCCATGGCCGCCGCTCGGGCGTTTGAGCTGCGCCTCGAGCCGGCTGGTGGAAAAGGTGTTGCGGCTGACCGCGGCAACCGTGTCGCGGAGCATCTGCGGCTCCACGAACCAGTCGAATACCGAGCCCCGCAACATGCTGCGGCGCGACAGGCCGAGCACGTTCTCGAACGAGGAATTGGCGAACACGCAGTCGCCTTCGGGGGTGACGACCGCGACCATCGTCGCCAGCAGATCGAGGGCGGCCTGGCCGGCCGCCTCGGCGGCGGCCGAACGCGGCTCGGGCGCTGCCAGCGCGGTCACTGCTGGCGCGGCGGCAGCTTCTGGAGCTCGCGGCGAATCGCTGCGATGTCGGCCTGCTTGCGCGCCAGCGCCGCCGTCATGTCGGCGACGCGATCGGTGTACTTCTGGAAGTTCTTCTCGTCGCCACGCCGCTCCGGCTGGCCGCCGTTGTATTCCTTCTGCATGTCGGCGAGCTTGTCTTCTTCGGTCTTCAACTCGTTTTCGAGGATGCGGCGTGCATCGCTGTCGCGCGCGCGCTGCGCCACCGGATCGATGCGCGTACCCGACGCACCCGAAGCGACCGGCACCGGGGTTCCGGCGCGGGCCTGCCCTTGCGGCTGCGGCTTGGTCGTCTGGATGATGGTGATCGGGGCGCCTTCGATCCTGCGGCAACCGAGCTTCTCGGCATCCTTGGCGGAAATGGTGTTCTTGTAGTCGTTGCCCGGGCATCGGTACATGACGCTGCCGTCGGTCGGCTGGGCGTGGCTCAAGGCCGGTGCCGCGGCTGCGACGACGAGCGCCGCCAGGCGATGGGAAAGGATGCGCATGCGTTCGTCTCCAGGCCTCTTTGAACGCGGCGTGGCATGACCACGCCGACAGGCGAACGCATTGTCTCGCAGCGGCGGCACGGCCCGCGGGCCGGCGCCATCGTTTGCCGACTACAACGAGTAATACATATCGAACTCGACCGGATGCGTGGTCATGCGAAAACGCGTGACCTCCTGCATCTTGAGGTCGATGTAGGCGTCGATGTAGCCGTCGGTAAAGACACCGCCCTTGGTCAGGAAGGCGCGGCCCTTGTCGAGGTAGTCGAGCGCCTGCTCGAGGCTGGAGCACACCGTCGGGATCTTCGCGTCCTCTTCAGGCGGCAGGTGGTAGAGGTCCTTGCTGGCGGCTTCGCCCGGATGGATCTTGTTCTCGACGCCGTCGAGCCCGGCCATCAGCAGCGCCGTGAAGGCGAGGTACGGGTTGGCGAGTGGATCCGGGAAGCGCGCCTCGACACGGCGGCCTTTCGGGCTGGCGACGTACGGAATGCGGATCGACGCCGAGCGGTTCTTGGCGCTGTACGCCAGCTTCACCGGTGCCTCGAAGCCCGGCACCAGGCGCTTGTAGCTGTTGGTGCCCGGATTCGTGATGGCATTGAGCGCGCGCGCGTGCTTGATGATGCCGCCGATGTAGAACAGCGCGAACTCCGAGAGGCCGGCGTAGCCGTCGCCGGCGAACAGGTTCTGGCCCCCCTTCCAGACCGACTGGTGAACGTGCATACCGGAGCCGTTGTCGCCGACGATCGGCTTGGGCATGAAGGTCGCCGTCTTTCCGTACGAGTGGGCGACGTTCTGGATCACGTACTTCTGCAGCTGCAGCCAGTCAGCGCGCTGCACCAGCGTGGAGAACTTGGTGCCAATTTCCATCTGCGCCTGCGCCACCTCGTGGTGATGCACTTCGACCGGGATGCCGAGCGACTCGAGGATCAGGCACATCTCCGAGCGCATGTCCTGCATGGAGTCGATCGGCGGCGTCGGGAAGTAGCCGCCCTTGACCGTCGGCCGGTAGCCGGAGTTGCCGTGCTCGTACTCCTTGCCGGTGTTCCACGACGCTTCTTCGGACTCGATCTTGCAGAAGCACCCCGACATGTCGACCTGCCAGCGGACGCTGTCGAAGATGAAGAACTCGGGCTCGGGGCCGAAGTAGGCCGCATCGCCCAGGCCCGACGCCTTCATGTACGCCTCGGCGCGCTTGGCCAGCGAGCGCGGGTCGCGCTCGTAGGGCTTGCCGTCGCCGGGCTCGACGACGTCGCAGGTGAGGATGAGCGTCGGCTCCTCGAAGAACGGGTCGATGTTGGCCGTGTCGGGGTCGGGCATGAGCTGCATGTCCGACGCCTCGATGCCCTTCCAGCCGGCGATCGACGAGCCGTCGAAGGCGTGGCCGCCGGTGAACTTCTCTTCGCTGAAGGCCGAGATCGGCACGGTGACGTGTTGCTCCTTGCCGCGGGTATCGGTGAAGCGGAAGTCGATGAACTTCACTTCGCTTTCTTTCACCATCGTCATCACATCGGCAACGGTCTTGGCCATCGATCAATCTCCCGGAAAGGTTGGATTCGTGTTCGTGTGGAGCGCAGCGCGACCTCCGCCCGTTGGCGGAGCACTGAAAACGCACGAAAAATTAGCAGAAAACATGCCAGTGCTTTCACTGGCGCGAGATCTCGGTCGGTGCGTGCGAGTGCCACAAATCAGTGCCACCACCAAGGATCATCGCACCAACTCGGGGCCGAATCGGACGCCCTGAGCTTCGAGCCCTGCGCGCATCTTCGTGAAGGCCGCATCGAGCAGATCGGCGTCGCCCTTGACGCCGAGCTCGATGTGGCGACCCCACTCGGGATGGTCGACGCTCGGCAGGCTGAAGACCTTGATACCCGGGAACGCGGACTCGATGTCCTCCATCAGCGGTGTCAGGGCCGCTTCCATCGCCCCGAAGACGATGACCGAGCGCTCGCGGGTCGCAGGGTCGCGCTGCAGGTCGCGGTAGTGCGCGTCGAGCACCCATTCGATCATCGGCCAGGCCATGACCGGGAAGCCCGGCACGAAGAAGACACCGCCGCGGCCGTCCCTGCCCGTGCGGACCGCGAAGCCGGCGATCTTGTTGTACGGGTTCGGGATGATCTCGGCACCCTCGGGAAATACCGCCATGTTGAGACGATGGCGGTTGTCGTCGCGTTCGGGCTCGAAGGGCCGGCCCTGCTCGCGGGCCTGATCGCGCATGCGCTCGATGACGAAGTCGCGCGCCTCGGGATGCAGAGCCAGCGGTACGCCGAGCGCGGCCGCCGCGCACTGCCGGGTGTGATCGTCGGGCGTGGCGCCGATGCCGCCGCAGGAGAAGACGACATCGCCGCTGGCGAAGGCGTCTGTCAGGTCGGCGCGGATCCGATCCGGGTCGTCGCCGACGAGCCGCATCCAGGACAAGGCCAGGCCGCGCCGGGCGAGGATGTCCACCACCTTCGGCAGGTGCTTGTCGGCGCGCTTGCCGGACAGGATCTCGTCGCCGATCACGATGAGGCCGAAATTCATGTCGCGTAGTCCTTGAGGGAGTGGTCGATTCGCGGCTCGGAGGGCGCGGCGAGGACGGCGGTGGTTCCTGCAGTTGCGCCACCACCGGTTCCAGCGCGCAGTTGCTCGAGCGCGGCCAGCAGGTAGTGCGCGAACCAGAGGGAGGAGAAGGCGAACACCAGCGTATAGAGCCAGATCGAAACGAGGATGAGCAGAGGCGCCAGCGCCAGCGTCATCGCGCTCACGGCCCACAGCAACGACGGCGCTGCGCCCAGGTAGCCGGCGACGACGCCCATGCCGAGCAGCGGCCAGCGTCGATCGCGCAGCAATTTGCGGCGTTCTTCGCTGCCGGCGTGATCGGCGAGCACATCGAAAGCGAGGACGCGGTAGGTGAGCCAGCCCCAGATCAGCGGCGGCAGCACCAGCACCAGCGGCGGCACGAACCAGAGCGGGATGCTGACGAGGAGCGCGAGCAGCGCGGCGATCGTGCAGCCGAGCGACCAGGCGAGGCTTTGCGCGAGGCCGCCGCCGTGGCGCCGCTCGAGCAGCGGGAAGCGCCGCAGGGCGACGAGGCGGACGATCGCCGGCGTCATCAGCACGGCGACGACGACGAGCGAAGCAACCACGAAGACCGGCACCGCGAGCACGACGACGACGAGCGGCCCGACGAAACTGCGCAGGCCGCCGGCGCCGACAGCTTCGAGCCACGAGAAGAAGGCCGCCAGCAGCGTCCAGTCCTCGAGCGCGCCGCGCACCGCGTCGACGCTCGGCTCCCAGTAGAAGTGTCCGAGCACGGCCGCTGCACCACCGACGATAACCAGCGGCGCGAGCGACAACAGCATCACCTTCGGATGCAGGCAGTAAGCGGCGGCACGCCAAAAAGCGTCGAGCAGTTGTCGGGTCGTGGCGGCCATCGGGAGCGGCAGTGTAGAGCCGTGACAGGGCGTGCCAACTCGTAACGCTTTCCGCTGCGCGCAGCGCCGGCGCGGGCCGAAGCCTGCCCCTCGGCTCAGCGTCGCTGCCTAGAATTTAGGCATGGGCGTTCACATACCTTCGCTGTTGCTCGCTGCCGCCGTCGCCCTGTTCGTGGCGGGCGCGGTGTCGGCATCGATCGGTGTTCGCCAACGGGCGCGACGCGGCACCTCGTGGTGGCTGGCGGCGCACGCGCTGCTCGTCGCCTCGCTGGTCCTTCAGGCAGCCCTGCCCCGCCACGACATCGGCGGCCCGCTGGCGGCGCTGTTGGCGCTGCAATGGCCCGTCGTCATGCTCGGCGGCCTGCGCCGCTTCTACTCGCGCGGCGCGGCGCTGGCGCCGGCATGGGCCGACGCTGTCGTCCTCGCCGTGGCGTCGGTGGCGGTGGTCGGCACCTGGCTCGCGCCCTTCGACGCGGTCAGCCCCGAGCAGATGCTCGGGGTCGCGATGCTGATGGCGACGCTGTACATCGCCACCGCCGTGTCGCGGCTCGAGGACTTCGCCACCACCTCGACCTTGAAGACGCTGCTCGGCGGCCTGGTGGCCGGCGCCAGCGTGCAGGCGGCCTGGCTCGCCTTCGCCTTCGCCGCCGTGCCGTTCGCGGTGGCACCCGCCGATGTCGGCGCCGCGGCGATGCTCGCCACCGCCGTGACGGCGCTGCTGGCGACGCAGCTCACGCCGGCCATGACCCACGAGCGCCAGATCGCGCACCTGCGAGCGTCGCAGAGGAAGCTTCGCCATCTCGCCGATGTCGATCCGCTGACGAAGCTGCCGAACCGCCGCCACTTCCACGAGCTCGCCGACATCGCCCTCAAGCCGGCGCCCGGCCTGGCCACCGTGCTGGTCTTCGACGTCGACCGTTTGCAGCGCATCAACGAGCTGCTCGGCCACGCCAACGGCGACGAGGCCCTGCGCCAGATCGGGACCGCCTTTCGCGAGACGCTGCGCCGCCGCGACGTCGCCGGCCGCTTGGGCGGCGACGAGTTCGCCGCGGTGCTGCCGCGGACCCGCGAGGCCGACGCTGCCAAGGTCATCGCCCGCCTGCACGCCCGGCTCGACGATCGCCAGGTGGCGCCGCGCATCGCCCGCGTCGTCCTCAATGTCGGCGCCGCGCAGATGCTCGCCGGCGAGTCGCTGGCCGATGCACTGCGCCGCGCCGAGATTGCCATGACGCTGGCGCGCGACGAGAACCGCCGTACCGCCGATCGACAGGCACCGATCGCCGTCGAAGCCGCCGCCGAGCGCCCCGCTGCGCCGCGATCGACGCAGGCGGCCGCGCTCAACGCGATTCCGATCGGCGAGGTCGTGATGGACGGCGCCGCGAGCTGAGCCGCCCTGCGGCGGCTCAGCGCACCAGGGCGAGGATCTCCCAGCCCTGTGCCAGAGCCTCGGCTCGCAGGCCGTCGTCGGGGTCCACCGCGACCGGCCGGCCGACGGCACGAAGCAGCGGCAGGTCGTTGCGCGAGTCGCTGTAGAAGACCGCGCCGCCGAGCGAATCCGCGTCGAGGCCGTGCTCGACCAGCCAGGCATGCATCCGCACCCGCTTGCCTTCACCCATGTTGAGAATGCCGGCGTTGCGGCCGGTGAAGACACCATCGATCCCCTCGAGCTCGGTGGCGACGATCGCGTCGATGCCGAGCAGAGCCGCGATCGGCTCGACGAGAAAGCGGTTGGTAGCCGTAGTGAGTACGACGGTGTCGCCGGCATCGCGATGCTTCGCGACCAGTGCGTGCGCCGCAGCCCGCAGCCGTGGCGCGATCTCCGCGGCCAAGAAGCGATCGCGCAGCGGCATCCAGTCCGCAGCGGTGCGACCGGCGAGCGTCGACGCGTAGAAGGCGCAGAACTCGGCGGCGCCGATCGTGCCGAGGGCATAGCGCTCGGCAATGTCGCGGTCGGCGGCGGCGAAGGTCGCGCGATCGAGGATGCCGGCCTCGATCAGGAAGGCGCACCAGAGCTGGTCGGTGTCGCCGCTGAGCAGCGTGTTGTCGAGGTCGAACAGCGCCAACCGCGCGCCACCGCTCACGGCGATCGTAGATGCCAGGCGCGCGGCCGGGTGAAGGCCTGGATGCCGTAGGTCGACAGCGTGACGCCGACGCCGGACTCGCCATGCCCCGACCAGGGCAGCCGCGGACTCACCCGGTCGCAGCAATTCCAGTAGACGCTGCCGGCGTTGACGCGGCCGAGCAGTCGCCGCGCCCGCTCCTCGCTCTTCGTGAACATGCCCGCGGTGAGGCCGTAGCGCGTGTCGTTCATGAGCGCGAGCGCTTCATCGTCGCTGGCCACTTTCTGGATGCCGATGACCGGGCCGAAGCTCTCGTCCTGCATCAGCGCCATCGTGTGGTCGGCGTGGGTGAGCACGGTCGGCTCGAACCAGCTGCCGGCACCTTCGATGCGCTTGCCGCCGGTTCGCAGCTGCGCGCCTTTGGCGACGGCATCTTCGACCTGCGACGCCAGCACCGCCATCTGCGGTGGCCGCGTGATCGGGCCGATGTAGGTTCCTTCGGCCATCGGGTCGCCGACCTTGAAGCCCCTCACCGTCGCGAGAAAGTGCTCGACGAAAGCATCGTGCAGCTTCTCGTGGACGTAGATGCGCTCGACCGAGCAGCAGCTCTGGCCGGTGTTGTACATGGCACCGTCGGCGAGCGACTCGGCCGCGACCTTCGGGTCCGCGTCGTCGGCCACGTAGGTCGGGTCCTTGCCGCCGAGCTCGAGCTGCAGCCGCACCATGCGCGCGCCCATCTGCGCCGCGATCTTCGCGCCGGTGGCCGCCGAGCCGGTGAAGAAGACGCCGTCGACCTTCTGCGCGAGCAATGCCGCGCCGACCTCGCCGGCGCCGACGAACGTGATGAACACGTCCGTCGGGATGCCCGCCGCATGCAGCAAGCGGTCGATGTGCAGTCCCGTCAGCGCCGCGAACTCGGAAGGCTTGTAGAGCACGGCGTTGCCGGTCAGCAGCGCCGGCACGAAGACGTTGCCGCCGACGAAGTACGGATAGTTCCAGGCCGAGATGTTGGCGACGACGCCGAGCGGGTCGTGGTCGATGCGCTCGGTCATCGAGGCATCGCTGAACACGGTTTCCGCCGCCGTCGACGCGGCGACCTGGGCGAGGAAGAAGTCGATGCGGGCGAGAAAGCCATTGAGCTCGTTGCGCGACTGCGAGAGCGGCTTGCCGACTTCCTGCGTCAGTGTCTTCGCGAGCGCCTCGAGCTCGCTCGCGACGGCGCCGCGAAAGCGCGCAATGCAGGCGATGCGATCGGCGAGCGGCGTGGCCGCCCAGGCCGGTTGCGCCGCGCGCGCGCGTGCGGCCTTGGCGGCGACGCTGGCGGCGTCGTCGCTCGGAAGCTCGGCGAGCTTCGAGCCGTCGGCCGGGTTGGTGATCGTGAGCGCGGTCATGGCGTCATGGCTTCCTGGCGGCGCGGGCCGCGTCGAGAAAATCGTCGAGCAGCGGTCGATCGTCGAGCGTGCCCTCGCCGCCGCGGTGGAACTCGGGGTGCCACTGCACCGCCGCCATGAATGAGCCACCGGGGCGACGGATCGCCTCGATCATGCCGTCGCTCGGGCAGCGCGCCTCGACGACGAGGCCGGGCGCGAGATCCTTGACGGCCTGGTGGTGGACGCTGTTCACCGTCGCTTCGGTCACGCCCTCGAAGACCTCGGCGAGCCGGCTGCCGCGCTCGAACACGAGCGGGTGCAGGTTGCGGTCGTAGAGGCCGGCATCGCGGTGGCGGACGGCGCCGGGTCGCATCGTGTCGATGTCCTGGAACAGCGTGCCGCCGTGGGCCACGTTCATCACCTGCAGGCCGCGGCAGACGCCGAGCACCGGCTTGCCCGCCTGCTCGAAGGAACGCAACAGCGCCATCTCGTACTCGTCGCGCACACGGTCGCCGCGCCACTTGTCGTGCTGCGCCGTCTCGCCGTAGCTGCCGGGCCACATGTCGGAGCCGCCTTCGAGCAGCAGCGCGTCGAGCCAGCCGGCATAGTCGTGGAGCGTCGCGTCGCCCTTTTGCGTGTCGCCGGTCGGGCACGGGATCATCACCGCGAGGGCGCCGGTCGACATCACCCAGTGCGCGATCGACTGCTCCACGTACTGCAGCGTCTTGCCGGTGAAGATCGGCCGGGCGACGTCGGAATGGAAGAAGCAGGCCGAGATGCCGACCTTGATGCGATCGCCCGACGCGGCGCTCACATCGCCTCCGCGAACAGTCGCTCGAAGTCCTTTGCCGTGACCGGCTGCGGATTCGTCTGGTGGCAGATGTCGGCGGTCGCGATCTCGACCATGCGCGGAACCTGCTCCGGCCTCACGCCGGCCGCCGACAGGCTCGGCGCGATGCCGATCGTCTGCTTGAGCTGCTTCAGCCAGGCCAGGAAGCCTTGCGCACCTCCCGTCACGCCGACGGCATGGGCGAGCTCCTCGAATTTCGCCGGCGCCGCGGCCACGTTCCAGGCCAGCACCGTGTCGATCATGAGCGCGTTGGCGAGGCCGTGGTGCATGTCGCAGACGGTGCCGAGGGCGTGCGCGCACGAGTGCACGGCGCCGAGATCCTTCTGGAATGCGATGGCACCCATCATCGAGCTCATCATCATGTCGGCGCGCGCTTCGATGTTGGCGGGCTCGCGAACCGCTGTCGCGAGCGAACGCGCCGCGATGCGCACGCCCTCGAGCGCGATGCCGTCGCACAGGGGGTGATAAGCCGGCGACAGGTAGCTCTCGACGTTGTGCGTGAGCGCGTCCATGCCGGTCGCGGCAGTCACCGCGGGCGGCAAGCCGAGCGTGAGCTCGGGGTCGGCGAACACGACCTTGGCGAGGATCAGCGCCGAGAAGACGACGCGCTTCACGTGCGTGTCTTCCTCGCTGATGACCGAGCTGCGACCGACCTCGCTGCCGGTGCCCGAGGTCGTCGGCAGGGCCACGAAATACGGCACCCGCTTCTCATCGATGGCGCGGACCTGCGGGTGGTCCCACACGTATTCCATGACGTCGCCCGGATGCGTCGCCAGCACGCCGACGATCTTGGCGACGTCGAGCGCGGCGCCGCCGCCGATGCCGACGACGCAATCGGCCACGTGCGCTTTGTACGCCGCGGCGCCGTCCATCACCTGCGAGCCGGTCGGGTTGCCGAAGACGCCGCCGTAGACCTTCGGCGCCAGGCCAGCCGCTTCGAGATCGGCCATGAGCTCGGCCATCAGCGGCAACGCCGCCAGGCCCTTGTCGGTGACGATCAGCGGCCGCTTAAGCCCCCTTTCGGCGAGGTGCGGGCCGCAGAGCTTGCGGGCGCCGGGACCGAAGTGGATGGTGGTGGGAAAGGAGAAGCGGGTGATCGTCATGGCGGAGTCACGAGATGAGTCGCGTAAGAAGGTCTGTGTGGCTCACTGCACGCGCAGCCAGCGCAGCTCGGGCGAGTCGCTCGGCCACTGCACGACGCGGATCTTCTTGTGCATGGCCCAGGTCAGCGTGCGTCGGTAGAGCGGCACCACCGCGATGTCGTCGGCGACCAGCCGCAGCACGGTGGTCACCATCGCGCGCCGCCGCGTCAGGTCGGGCTCGACGCGCATGGCGTCGATCAGCGTGTCGACCTTGGGGTTCGAGTAGCGGCCGGCGTTGAAGGTGCCGAGGCCCGACTTGTCGTAGCTGCGAAACAGGGCATTGAGGGTGCCCCAGGCGTCGGTCGTCGGCGTCCAGCCGAACTCGGCGAAGCTCGTCGTCCCGGTGCTCAGTTTCGGAAAGAACTGGTTGGTCGGCGACGAGCGAAGCTGGGTGCGGATGCCGGCCTGCGTGAGCATCGCCGTCATGGCCTGGCACACCGCTTCGCGCCAGGCGACGTTGACGCAATCGAGCGTGACCGAGAAGCCGTTCGGGTAGCCGGCCTCGGCGAGCAGCGCCCTCGCCTTCGCCGGGTCGAACGGCAGCCGCTTGTCGGCATCGACGGGCGCACCGTCGACGCGTGACGAGAGCAAGGCGCCGGTCGGCGAGCCGAGCCCGCGCAGCACTTTCTGGGCGATGAGTTCGACGTTGATCGCCTGGTACACCGCGCGGCGCACGCGAACATCCTTGAACGGATTGCGGCCCCTGACGTCGCTGCCCTCCAGCTCGTCGTGCCACTGGTCGAACACGAGGTACTGCTCGCCGAGGTCGGCCGTCTGCACGAGGGCGAGCGCGCCTTCGCTGCGCAGGCGCGGCACGTCGGGGATCGGCGGGTCGAGCACGAGGTCGGCGCCGCCGGAGATGAGCGCGGCGAGGCGGGTCGCGTCGGAGCGGATCGTGAGCCAGGTCACCTCGTCGACGTTGCCCGAGCGCTTCTCAACCCAGCCCCACCACTTCGGGTTCCGGCGCAGCACCGTCTTGACGTCGGGCTCGTAGCGTTCGAGGGCGTAAGGCCCCGTGCCGTTGGCGTTGCGAACGGTGAACATCTCCTGCTTGCCATTGAAGTCCTGGGCCAGGGCGGCCTTGTGCAGTTGCGCCCAGGCCTTGCTCATCATCGACACGTTGACGAGCTTGTCAGGCAGCACGGCATCGGGCGCCTCGAGGATGAAATCGACCGTCAGCTCGTCGATGCGCTTGGCCGCGATCACGCCGCGCAGGGCGAACGCGCGCTGCGAAGGCGGCGCCAGCGCGCGCTGGATCGAGAACACGACGTCGTCGGCGCCGAACGGTGTGCCGTCGTGGAATTGCACGCCGGGGCGAAGCTGGAAGCGCCAGGTCCTGGCGTCGACCGGCTGCCACGAGAGCGCCAGCGACGGTTCGAGGCGGAACTGCTCGTCGCGGTTCACGAGCGAGTCGTAGATTTGGTAGACGACGCGGCCGTGGTACAGCAATGCCAGCGAATGCGGGTCCATCGTCTGCGGATCGAAGGCGGTTGCGATCGTCACCGAGTTGGCGGCCTGCGCAACGCTGACCGGCGCAAGGCCGACCGCGGCAAGCACCAGCGCAGCGAGTCCGCGACACGTGGCAGTACGAAGCCGGCTCAAAGAACTCACTCAGACGATCTCGAAGTAGCGCTTCATTTCCCAGTCGGTCACGCCGTCGAGCCACTGCCGCCACTCCCAGTCGCGGGTGGCGGCGAAGTGATCGACGAACGCGTCGCCGAGCCAGTCGCGCGCGATCTCGGATTTCTGGAACACGCGCGTCGTCTCGATGAGCGTGCGCGGTGCCCGCGGCACGTCCTCGCCGCCGACGTTGGTGCCGGTGATCGGGGCGCCGAGCTTCAGGCCCTTCTCGACGCCGTGCAGCCCGGCCGCGATCACTGCCGCCATCGCGATGTAGGGATTGACGTCGGCGCCGGGGCATCGCGTCTCGAGGCGCGTGGCCTTCGGGCTGCCCGCCAGCACGCGAAAGCTCGCGGTGCGGTTGTCCATGCCCCAGGTCGGCTTCACGGGCGCCCAGAAGCCGTCGACGAGGCGCTTGTAGCTGTTGATGGTGGGCCAGAACATCGGCGCGAATTCCATCAGGCAGGCGACCTGGCCGGCGACGTAGCTCTCGAACAGCGGGCTCATCTTGCGCGGCGAATTGGCGTCGAAAAAGAGGTTGGTCTTGCCGTCCCGGCCTTCCTTCAGGCTCTGGTGAATGTGGCCGCTGCAGCCCGGCAGCTTCGAATTCCACTTGGCCATGAAGCTCGGCATGATGCCGAAGCGGGCGCCGATCTCCTTGGCGCCGGTCTTGAAGAGGATGGCGCGGTCGGCCTGCTCGAGGGCTTCGCCGAAAGCGATCGCCACTTCGTAGGTGCCCGGCCCGGTCTCGGTGTGCAGGCCTTCGATCGGTACCCCGAAGGCGAGCATCTCGTCCATCAGCGCGTTCATGAACTCGCGGCCGCGGTTCATTCGCAGCAGCGAGTAGCCGAACATGCCCGGCGTGATCGGCTCCGGCTTCACGCCTTCCTTGGCAGCCCACGACTGCGGCGTCTCGAGGAAGTTGAACCACTCGAACTCCATGCCGGCCATCACCGAGAAGCCCATCTTCTCGGCCCGCGCCAGCACGCGCTTCAGGGTCTGCCGCGGGCAGATCGGTGACGGCGTGTGGTCGCCGTTGACGAACTCGCCGAGAAAGAACGGCACGTTGCCGTCCCACGGCACCTGGCGCTGGGTGCCGAGGTCGAGACGAGCCAGCGCGTCGGGGAAGCCGTGCTGCCAACCGGTATGCGAAGCGTTGTCGTAGGTCTGGTCGGCCATGTCCCAGCCGAAGACCACGTCGCAAAAGCCAAAGCCGCCGCCCGGCGAGGGCTCGGCAGCGCCGAGGAACTTGTCGATGTGCAGGTACTTGCCGCGCAGCACGCCGTCGATGTCGCTGACCGCGACCTTGACCTTCTGGCTGCCGCTCTTGCGGACGGCGGTCAGTGCAGGATGTTCGGGTGTGGGAGTGGTCATGTGTACATGCTACACTGCTTGCAGAACACGGGAAACGCCATGCGCAACATCACCTTCACCGCCGATGAACAGCTGATCGCCGCGGCGCGCGAGCAGGCAAAGGCCGAAAGTTCCACCTTGAACGAGCAATTCCGCCTCTGGCTGGAAGGTTACGCTGCCAAGCGTCGGGCCGCGCGTGCCGTCGAAATCATGAACCGTATCAGCGCTTATGCATCCAGCGGCGGCAAGACGTTCAGCCGCGAAGAGCGCAATGAGCGCCGTTGACTTCTTCGACGCCAACATCATTCTCTACGGTCTCGACGCGAATGCGCCGGCGGTGAAACGGCGGCGTTCCGAGCAGCTGGTGGCCGAGGCGTTGAGCGAACGCTCGGCCGTCATCAGTTGGCAGATCGTTCAGGAGACGCTCAACGTCGTCACCGGCCGGTTCAAGTCGGGAATCAGCGAGGCCGACTGCGAGCATTTGCTCGCCGACGTTCTGATTCCGCTGTGGCAGGTCCAGCCGAGCATGGCTATCTTCAGCCGCTCGCTCGCCGTGCAACGGCGCTACCGCTTCTCTTACTACGACTCGTTGGTCGTCGGCGCAGCGCTCGAGGCCGGCTGCAAACGCCTGCTGACCGAAGACCTGCAGCACGGCCAGAAGATCGAGGGACTGCGGATCGAGAACCCGTTTCGGGTCTGAGCGCTGCGGCGGCGAGGACATCCTTCGCTGCGCTCAGGATGACGAGGTCGCGGCGGATCGCGACTGCGCCGGCGCACCACTCGCGATGCCGATCTCCCGCATCGCATCGGCGACGGCCGCGACCGCTCCGCGCATCTCGTTCGGCCCGATCGCCCCGATGCAACCGACGCGAAAGGTCTCGACTTCCGTGAGCTTGCCCGGATACAGGATGAAGCCGCGCGCCTTGACCGCTTCGTAGAAGGCGCCGAACTCGTAGGCCGGGTCGGCCGGTGCATGGAAGGTGACGATCACCGGGGCCTGGACCTCCGGCGCCAAGAAGGGCTCGAAGCCGAGTTTCGCCATGCCTTCGATCAGCGCGTCGCAGTTCGCCTGGTAGCGTTGCAGTCTCGCCGGCTGGCCGCCCTCTTCCCGGTATTGCCGCAAGGCTTCGACGAGCGCCGCCATCACGTGCGTCGGCGGCGTGAAGCGCCATTGGCCGGTCTTTTCCATGTAGACGTGCTGGTCGTGCAGGTCCATCGCCAGCGAGTGCGAATTGCCGGCGCAGGCGTCGAGCAGCTCTTCACGTATGAACACGAAGCCCATTCCCGGCACGCCTTCCAGGCACTTGCCGCTGGCGGCGACGAGGGCATCGAAGCGGATCTCGCGCACGTCGATTGGCAGTGCCGCGAACGAGCTCATGGCGTCGACGATCAGGCCCTTGCCGCGGCGGGAGCAAACGTCGGCGATCTCCCGCAGCGGGTTGCGCACGCCAGTGCCGGTCTCGCAGTGGATGAGGCCGACGTGGCTGATGCTGGCGTCGCCGGCGAGTGCGGCTTCGAGCGCGGCGGCCGAGACGGGCGCGTCTTCGGCGTGCGGAAGGATCGTGGTCTTGCGGCCCATCAGCGTCGCCAGCTTGCCGAGTCGCTTGCAGTAGGCGCCGTTGTCGAGCACGAGGACGTGGCCGCCCTTCGGCACGAGCGTGGCCACCGCGGCCTCGACGGCGAAAGTGCCGCTGCCCTGCAGCGGTACGACCACGTGCGTGCCCTCGCCGTGGACGATCTCGAGCAGATGCTTGCGCAGCTCGGCTGTCATGGCGATGAAGCCGGCATCCCACGAGCCCCAGTCGCGCAGCATCGCGACCTTGGTCCGCTGCGTCGTCGTCAGCGGCCCGGGAGTGAGAAGAATCGCGTCGCGGTCCATGTCCAAGCCTTTGGAAAAAATGTCATCCTGAGCGCAGCGAAGGATCTCGGCGCTCGCGTCGTCGAGACCCTTCGCTGCGCTCAGGGTGACATGTTCGCTCGGCGGTCACCGGGTCACGCTCCGCCAGGCCTGCGTGCGCCGCTCGACCCAGGTGCCGGCGGCGATGAAGAGCAGCGTCACCACCGTCGAGCCGGCGGTGATGAGTACGGCGCAGGCCGCCGCTGCGCCGGCTTCACCCGCCTCGTCGAGGTTGAGGATGGCGATCGCGGCGACCTTGGTGTCGGGCGAATAGAGGAACACCACGGCCGAGATCGTCGTCATGGCATTGATGAAGAAGTAGCGCGCGATGTCGATCAGCGTCGGCGTGCAGATCGGCAGCGTCACCCGCCAGAAGGTGGTGAAGAACGGCACTTTCAGCGATGCGCTCACCGCTTCGAACTCGGCGTCGAGCTGCTTCAGTGCCGTCACCGCGGTGAGATGTCCTGTCGTGTAGAAGTGGACGATGGTGCAGACGACGAGCAGCGCCAGCGTGGCGTACAGGCCGTGCAGCGGATTGCCGGGCTCGTTGAAGAAGAAGATGTAGCCGAGGCCGAGCACGAGGCCGGGCACCGCCATCGGCAGCATCGCGAGCAGGCGCACGATCGGTCGCAGGGCGTCGAAGCCGCGCGTTTTTTCGAGCATGTAGGCGCCGGTGAAGACGACGATGGTGCCGAAGAACGCCGTGCCGGTGGCGAGCTTCAGGCTGTTGAGGAAAGCGTCGCCGACCTCGGCATCGACGAAGCCCATCACGTAGTGCTTCCAGCTCGGCGTCAGGTTGTAGGGCCAGTAGGTCGCGAACGACGCGAAGACGGCCATGCCCAGCATCGCCAGCATGAGGGCGCTGATCATGAGGGCGTAGGCCAGCATCGCCGCATCGAAGCCGCGCGAGGGCCGCGGCCGCAGCGGCACGGCGCGGGCCGTCAGCATCGCCGTCTGCTTCCTCTGCACCAGCCAGTCGATGCCGAAGGTGAGCACCGCCGGCGTCAGCAGCAAGAGGCCGACGACGGCACCGCGGGCGAAGTCCTGCTGGCCGATGACGAGCTTGAAGACGTCGGTCGCCAGCATGTTGAAGTTGCCGCCGATCACCTTCGGGATGCCGAAGTCGGTCATCAC
>Ga0123338_10000677_pt1 | contig 34424 bp, 27 predicted proteins | sample grotaG_FD_89793 | JGI IMG/M metagenome (GOLD analysis project Ga0123338, IMG submission 89793) | Glacier valley bacterial and archeal communities from Borup Fiord, Nunavut, Canada, to study Microbial Dark Matter (Phase II) -... | ecosystem: Environmental > Aquatic > Freshwater > Ice > Glacier ...
ACGCCATGTGGCGATTTGTCGAGGACAGTGCGGCAGCGATGAAGTCGGCCGTCAAACGCGAGCGGGCGTTCCTGCGGATGTGGTGGGCGGTGCAGACGTCGGTCGCCACGGGCGCGGCGCTCTCGCTGGCACTCAGCGCAGCGTTGGTTGCCGCTGGCGTGATCTCGGTCGGAACGGCGTTCCTGCTGTTCCAGTACCTGCTGTTGCTCGAGCGCCCGCTCGAAGATCTCGTGCAACAGCTCGAAACCGTGCAGAAGGCCAACGGAGCAATGGTCAGAGTGATCGACCTGCTGGCCGTCGAGGCGACGATCCTCGATACTGGTACGACGACACCGCCCGCCGGCGCGCTGGCGATCTCTTTCGACCACGTGTCCTTCGACTACGGCGACGGCGATCCTGTGCTCTCCGACGTCGATGCAGTCATTGCCGCCGGGCGGTCCGTCGGCATCGTCGGGCGAACCGGCAGCGGTAAGACGACGCTCTCGCGGCTGCTGCTCAGACTGGTCGAGGCGGCGTCCGGCACAGTCGTGCTGAACGGTGTCCCGATCGCCGATATCCCGATGGACGTGCTGCGCCGACGAGTTGCCTTGATCCCGCAGGAGGTCGAATTGGTGGCTGGATCGATCCGTGACAACGTCACCCTGTTCGACCCCGCGCCGAGCGACGAAGCGGTGTGCACCGCACTCCGGCTCGCCGGCCTCGCACCACTCGCCGACGGCGACATCCACCGCCCGCTCGGCTCCGGCGGCGCAGGCCTGTCGGCTGGCGAGGCGCAGTTGCTGGCGCTCGCCCGCGTGTGGCTGCGCGACCCCGACCTCGTGGTGCTCGACGAGGCGACGGCCCGCGTCGATCCGGTCACCGAGGTCCGCCTCGAAACAGCGGTTCGTCAACTGATGTCCGGCCGCACGACCGTGATCATCGCCCATCGCCTGTCGACGCTTCGTCACGTCGACGAGATCATCGTGATGGAGCACGGCAGGATCGTCGAACACGGCGATCGGGCGACGCTGACCGGACTCGACGGCGGTCGCTTCCGCCGCCTGTTGTCGCTGGCGCTCGATACCGACGAAACTCCCGATCTCGAAACTCCCGATCTCGAAACTCCCGCTCTCGAAATTCCTGATCTCGAAATTCCTGAGATCCACGAGCCGACGGTGACGCCATGAACGTCTGGAAGCTCGCGTGGCGGGTGAGCCAGCACGAGCCGAGATCGTTCTGGCTCGGATGGGGTTTCTTCGTACTCTTCTTCACCTTCCCCGTCGCCAACGGCTGGCTGCTCGGGCGCGGCTTCCAGGCGATCTCCGACGGTCACACGGCGACCGTCTACTGGCTCGCGGCGCTGCTGATCGTCTGTGAGACGCTGCGGATGACGACGATCCACATCGGTGCCATCACCTGGACACAGGCGTGGGTGCACATGCAGAGCCTCGTCAGGGCGAACATGCTGGCTGCGCAGATGGCGAGCGGCGGGCTCGAAGCGGGCCAGCCGGTCGGATCTGCCGGTGAGGCGCTGACCCATTTCCGTGACGACACGGATGACGTGACGCAGTTCATCGACGGACTCGTCGATGTGTCCGCCGGCATCGTCTTCACCGTGCTCGCCGGCTTCGTGCTCGGCAGCGCCAACGGCGGAGCAGCTGCCGTCCTGGTGATCCCGCTCGCCGGTGTCGCCATGGCAACACGGACACTCGATCAGCGGATCAAGCGGTACCGCAGCGCCGATCGGTTGGCGACCGCAGCTGTCAGCGGGCTCGTCGGCGACCTGATGGCATCGGCCACGACGATCAAGGTGAACAACGCCATCGAGCCGTCGATCGCGACCCTACGATCGCTCGTCGATAAACGTCGTGAGACCGCGGTACGCGACCGCGTGCTCGACGAGGGCGTGCAGTCCTTCAGCCAAGGTGCTGCCGATGTCGGCCTCGGCCTCGTCCTCCTCGTCAGCGCCGGCGCGATGGCCTCGGGGAAGTTCGATGTCGGACAACTCGCCGTGTTCACCGCCTACCTCGGTTGGCTGAGTTTCCTGCCGCGAATGGTCGGGCGGGTGCTCGCCAGACGCAAACAGGCAGGCGTCGCCGTCGAACGGATGCGCTTCCTCGTCGCCGACGACCTGGCGTCCAACGTCGTCACCACCCGACCGCTGCCGATCGGGCACAAACAGGCCCGGCATCGTCCACACACTCATCGGCCTGATCGGGCGCCGCTGCGCACGTTCGCCGTACGCAACCTGTCGGCAGCGTTCGACGGCTCGGTCGTCGTGCACGACATCAGTTTCGCCATCGAGCGCGGCAGCTTCACCGTCATCACCGGCCCAATCGGGTCGGGGAAGACGACCCTGCTGCGAGCGATGCTCGGCCTCGCCCACCAGGCCGAAGTGACCGGCGAGGTGTTGTGGAACGATCGCCGGCTACTCGACCGCCAAGCGTTCCTCGTGCCGCCGAACTGTTCGTTCCTACCGCAGGTACCGCAGTTGATCTCCGACTCGGTCGCCGACAACATCGTCCTCGGCAGGATCAACGGTCAGGCCGATCAGACCCGCCTGGCGGTCGCACTCGAACTCGCGGCGATCATCGAGGACATTGCGGCGATGCCCGACGGAACCGACACGCTCATCGGCCCGCGCGGGCTTCGACTTTCGGGTGGACAACGCCAGCGGGTTGCCGCGGCGCGGGCCCTCGTCCACGCCCCGGAACTGATCATCCTCGACGACGTGTCGAGCGCCCTCGACGTCGAGACGGAACTGCAACTGTGGTCGAATCTCGCCGCCGCCGGCATGACGGTGATCGCCGTATCCCACCGTGCCGTCGCCTTCGACCGCGCCGATCAGGTCCTCCGCCTGGACGCTGGCCTGCTCGTCTCCTGATCGACGCCTGCCAACGCAGCTCACGTACACGTCTGGTACGCCGTCACGCCGGCACTCGAACGTCGACATTCGTGCTCTGGTCGCCGGGAACAGGGCCGCCGACGGACTGTCCGGACTTCTGTGGACCGAAATGCACCGCTGGCGGTGCATGGATGGACTCAGTTTCGGGTCAGGTGAAATCGCCGGCACTGTGGCGCAGGTTCGCCAGCCCTTCGAACAGCTGTTGAAGCGGCTTCTCACCGAGTTCCGTCTGCTCGAAGACGTCGCGGTTCACGGCCTCCGTCGCCATTTTCGCAGCTTTTCGACCCGACGGGGTGATCGCCGCGAGCGTCGTGCGTTGGTCGCTCGGGTGTGGAAGACGGCGCACCAACCCGTCGCGTTCGAGACGGTCGACAACGTTGGTGACGCTGGCCGGGTGCACTTGGAGACGCTGGCCGATCTTGCCGAGCGGCAGCTTGCCTGCGCGAGAAAAGCTCAACAGCATCAACACCTCGTAGCGGGCGAACGACAGATTGAACGGGTCGAGGGAGGCATCGACCCGCGCCAGCAGGATCTGGTGCGCGCGCATCACCGAGGTCACCAGCGCCATGCCTGCGGCGGCATCGGACCAGCCGGCGTTCTCCCAGTTCTTCCGCGCCTCGACGATCGGATCGAATGGCAGGGTCCGGCGGGGCACCGGTCGAGCATACGGGGCGTAGGTGTGGAGCTCGGATCGAGTAGGAACCCGCCCCCTGCCACCACGGGAATACTCGTTCGGGCAGCGATGCCACGGAAATACTCGATGGGCGTCTTCCATCTAGTTTGAGTTCAAAGTATTGTTCTGAGTATGAACGGAACGGACATCGATCGGGTCGGGGTACTGGGTTGCGGGTTGATGGGCTCCGGCATCGCCGAAGTCTGTGCCCGCAAGGGTCGCAATGTGGTCGTCGTCGAGTTCGACGCCCTGTTCGCCGAGCGCGGCAAGCAGCGGGTCGAGAAGTCGCTGCAGTCGGCGGTCAACCGCGGCAAGCTCAGCGAGGCCGACATGGACACCACGCTGTCGAGGATCCTGTTCACCGACGACTGGTCGGCATTCGCCGATCGTCAACTGGTCGTGGAGGCGGTCAGCGAAGACCCGACGACGAAGGTCGACGCCTTTGCCCACCTCGACAAGATCGTCACTGCGGACGATGCAATCCTCTCCTCGAACACCAGCTCGATCCCGATCATGAAGCTGGCGACCGCCACCCAACGGCCCGAACAGGTCGTCGGATTGCACTTCTTCAACCCGGTTCCGGTGCTGCCGCTCGTCGAGCTCGTTCCCTCGCTGATGACGTCAGCCGCAACGACGGCGGCGGTCGGCAGCTTCGCCACGGAGGTCCTCGGGAAGAACGTCATCCGCTCCCAGGATCGCGCCGGGTTCGTCGTCAACGCGCTGCTCATTCCCTATCTCCTGTCGGCGATCCGCATGCTCGAATCGGGCTTCGCCACAGCGGCCGACATCGACGCCGGGATGGTCTACGGCTGTGCCCATCCGATGGGGCCGCTGGCGTTGGCCGACCTGATCGGCCTCGACACGACGATGGCCGTCGCCGACTCGATGTATGCCGAGTTCAAGGAACCGCTCTACGCCCCGCCTCCGCTGTTGAGTCGCATGGTCGAAGCCGGGCTGCTCGGCCGCAAGTCGGGCCGAGGCTTCCACGGGTACGCAAAATGAGCCTCGACACGACTGATCGAACAGCCGTCCCGGAAGCGGAGAACGACGCAGTCGATCCGCACCCCGAACTCGTACACAACGAGTTGCACAAGCCGAAGAACCCGATCCGTTTCGTCACTGCCGCCAGCCTCTTCGACGGTCACGACGCTGCGATCAACATCATGCGCCGCATCCTGCAATCGCAGGGGGCCGAGGTCATCCACCTCGGCCACAACCGGTCCGTCGACGACGTCGTGCGTGCTGCGGTTCAGGAGGACGTACAGGGCGTGGCGATCAGCTCATACCAGGGCGGCCATATGGAGTACTTCAGCTACCTGCTCGATCGACTTCGTGAACACGGCATGACCGACGCACGTGTCTACGGCGGCGGTGGTGGGGTGATCGTCCCCAGCGAGATCGCCGAGCTGCACAAGCGTGGCGTCGCCCGCATCTTCTCGCCGCAGGACGGCCAACGCCTCGGCCTGCCGATGATGATCAACTCGATGATCGCCGAATGCGACTGGCCGGCACAACGTGACGGCGCCGTGTTCATCGAGGACCTCCTCGGTGGTTCCGAAGCCGCGCTGGCGCGCACGATCAGCGTGCTCGAATCGGGCCAGGCGAGCGAGCAACTGCTCGACGAGCTGGCGAAGGCGGCGAAACGTCGTGAAGTTCCGGTGCTCGGCGTCACCGGCACCGGCGGATCCGGCAAGTCGTCGCTCACCGACGAGTTGCTGCGCCGCTTCCGTCTCGATCAATCTGACAAGCTGCGGATTGCCGTCATCGCCATCGACCCGACACGCCGCCGCGGTGGTGGTGCGCTGCTCGGCGACCGCATCCGCATGAACGCGATCGACACCCCGCAGATCTTCTTCCGCTCGATCGCCACCCGCACCGGCGGTAGCGAAGTGCCGGCCGCTTTGGTGCAGATCATCCAGGCGGCCAAGGCATGGGGTGCCGATCTGGTGATCGTCGAGACCCCTGGTATCGGCCAGGGCGACGCGGCGATCGTGCCGTTCGTCGATGTTCCGATCTATGTGATGACGCCGGAGTTCGGTGCCTCGTCGCAGCTCGAGAAGATCGACATGCTCGACTTCGCCGAGGTCATCGTCATCAACAAATACGAGCGACGCGGGGCAGAGGATGCGCTGCGAGACGTCCGCCGCCAGTTCGCCCGCAACCGCGAGCTGTTCCACGCCGACATCACCACGCTGCCGATCTTCGGCACGATCGCCAGCCGCTTCAACGACGATGGCGTCACCGGCCTGTACCAGTACGTGCGCGACACGCTCGCCGGGCGCGGCCTCAAGGTCGACGCAGGTCAGCTCGCGCCGACGAAAACGAAGACGTCGACGGCCGTCGGAGTCATCGTGCCGACGTCGAAGCAGCGGTATCTCGCCGACATCGTCGAGACGATCCACACCTATCACCGCACGACCGAGCTGCAAGCCGGGATCGCCCGGCAGCGCCAGTACCTCGATGCCACGGCGGCAATGTTGGATGAGCACGGCGACGACTCGACCGCCGTCCGCTCGCTGTACGACGAGACCGACGCCAAGCTCGACCGCTCTGTCGACGCACTGCTGAAAGCATGGCCGGCGAAGCGAGCCGAGCTGACCGGCCCGAACCGACCGGTCCGCGAATCGCTGTCTGGTTCGCTGATCCCCAAGCTCTCGGTGCCGAAGTTCGAAGACCACGGCGAACTCGTCCGCTGGCTCCGTTCGGAGAACCTGCCGGGCTTCTTCCCGTTCGCTGCAGGTGTCTTCCCGCTCAAGCGCGAGGGCGAGGATCCTGCCCGCATGTTCGCCGGTGAAGGCGGCCCGGCCCGTACGAACCGGCGGTTCAAGCTGCTCTCCGAGGGCCAGCCGGCGACCCGTCTATCCACTGCCTTCGACTCCGTCACGCTCTACGGTTTCAACCCCGGCGAGCGGCCCGACATCTATGGCAAGGTCGGCAACTCCGGCGTGTCGATCGCCACGCTCGACGACATGAAGGTGCTGTACGGCGGCTTCGATCTGTGCGACCCGGCGACGTCCGTTTCGATGACGATCAACGGTCCGGCACCGACGCTGCTGGCGATGTTCCTCAACACGGCTATCGATCAGCAGCTCGACAGGTTCGTCGAGATCGAGGGTCGACAGCCGACCGAGCAGGAAGCCGCCGTCATCAGGGCGCGCACACTCACGACCGTTCGCGGCACCGTCCAGGCGGACATCCTCAAGGAGGACCAGGGCCAGAACACGTGCATCTTCTCGACCGAGTTCTCCCTCGGCGTGATGGCCGATATCGCCGAGTATTTCGTCGAGCACGACGTCCGAAACTTCTACTCCGTTTCGATCAGTGGGTACCACATCGCCGAGGCCGGAGCGAACCCGATCAGCCAACTGGCGTTCACGCTGTCGAACGGCTTCACCTATGTCGAGGCCTACCTCGCCCGCGGCATGAAGGTCGACGACTTCGCCCCGAACCTCAGCTTCTTCTTCAGCAACGGCATGGACCCCGAATACACGGTCCTCGGGCGGGTCGCGAGGCGCATCTGGTCGATCGCGATGCGCGACCATTACGGCGCCAACGAGCGTTCACAGAAACTCAAGTACCACGTTCAAACGTCCGGCCGTTCGCTGCATGCCCAAGAGATGTCGTTCAACGACATCCGCACGACGCTGCAGGCGCTGTGCGCGATCTACGACAACGCCAACAGCCTGCACACCAACGCCTACGACGAAGCCGTCACCACGCCGACCGCTGATTCTGTCCGCCGGGCACTCGCCATCCAGATGGTGATCAACCGCGAGTGGGGCCTGGCGATGAACGAGAACCCATTGCAGGGCAGCTTCATCGTCGAGGAACTGACGCAGTTGGTCGAGGAGGCGGTGCTGCTTGAGCTCGACCGCATCTCCGACCGCGGCGGCGTGCTCGGGGCGATGGAGACCGGCTACCAGCGCGGTCGCATCCAGGACGAGTCGATGCTCTACGAGCAGCGCAAGCACGACGGCACGCTCCCGATCATCGGCGTCAACACGTTCCTCAACCCGAACGGCAGCGAGACCTCGGACACGATCGAACTGGCCCGCTCCGACGACGCCGAAAAGCGCGACCAGATCAACCGTCTACACCGCTTCCAGGAGGAGCACGCCACCGAGCGTCCGGAGGCGCTCGAACGTCTCCGCGCCGCTGCGTTGGCCGGAGAGAACATCTTCGCCGTGCTCGTCGATGCGGTGCGTTCGTGCAGCCTCGGCGAGATCACCGACACCCTCTTCGACGTCGGCGGCCGCTACCGCAGAAACGTCTAGGCCCCCTCCCCCCATGAGTGTTTGTGCAGTCCGACCAGCCCACGTGGCTCGTGCGCACAACCGCTCGGGCGTGCGAGCCAACGCCTCCGGTCCGTCGCCGGGAGTGACGTGCAGGACCTGGAAACCGTACTTACCCGAAAGTAACATCAAGCTATGGACAGTTACGTTGCGCCGCTCGACGACATCATCTCTGCACTGCGCACCGTCGGCCTCGACGAGATCCTGACCCTCCCGGCATTCGAGGGCATCGACCGCGCCACCGTCGCCGACGTCCTCGGCGGCTTCGCCAAGCTCGCCGGCGAAGTCATCGCCCCATCCGACCGCATCGGCGACGCCGTCGGCGCGATGCTCGATACGGCAACCGGCGAAGTCACCGTCGCACCGGAGATCGCCAACGCCTATGCCCGGTATTCCGAAGGCGGCTGGACGGCTTTGTCGGCCTCGGCGGAGTTCGGTGGAGGAGGGTTCCCCGGCCTCATCGCCGCCGCCAACCAGGAGATGTTCGGCTCGGCAAACCTCGCGCTGTCACTCAACCCGGTGCTGACGCAGAGCGCCATCGAACTTCTGGAGCGGTGGGCGGACGAGCGCCAACGATCCGTCTTCCTCTCCCGGCTGATCGACGGGACGTGGACCGGCACGATGAACCTCACCGAGCCAGATGCCGGCTCCGATCTCGGCGCTGTCCGCACGACGGCTACGCCGATCGAGGGCGACCCGGCGAACGCCACCCGATACGCCATCACGGGAACGAAGATCTTCATCACCTGGGGCGAGCACAGCATGACGGAGAACATCATCCACCTCGTCCTCGCTCGCCTGCCGGGCGCGCCGGAGGGTACCCGCGGCATCTCACTGTTCATCGTCCCGAAGTTCAACGTCGACGACGCAGGCGAATTGCTCGAACGCAACGGGGTGCAATGCCTGGCACTCGAGCACAAGCTCGGCATCCACGCAAGCCCGACGTGTGTGCTGCAATTCACGGATGCGATCGGCGAACTCGTCGGATCGGTCAACGGCGGGATGGCGGCGATGTTCTCGATGATGAACCCGGCCCGTCTGGCGATCGGGCTGCAGGGCGTATCCGTCGGCGAGCGTGCGTTCCAGCAGTCGAGCGCCTTCGCCCACGAACGCAGGCAGGGGCGATCGAAGGACAATACGACCTCCAGCGCATCCGTCATCGCCGAGCACCCCGACGTCAAGCGAATGCTGCTCGACATGGCCGTCACGGTCGATGCCTCCAGGCTGCTCGTCTATCTCGCCGTCGCCGCTGCCGACGTCGCCAACGATCATCCGGATGCCGAAGAGCGTGCGCGCTCGCAGCGCCGAATGGAGTTGCTCACACCACTCGCCAAGGCGTGGCCGACGGACGAGGGCGTGCGCGTCGCCTCGCTCGGCGTGCAGATCCACGGCGGTATGGGCTTCATCGAAGAGACTGGAATCGCCCAGCGGTACCGCGACGCACGGATCACGCCGATCTACGAGGGCACCAACGGCATCCAGGCGATCGACCTCGTCGGGCGCAAGATCGCCCGTGACAACGGGCTGGCCGTCAACGAACTGCTCGACGAGATCAGCGTGACGATCGAGCGAGCCGATGGTATCGCCGAGTTGTCGAACGCAGCGAAGTCACTGTCAGAAGCCGTGCACCAGTGCCGCGCGGCGGTGACGTGGATCGTCGAACAGTTCGCCAACAACGCCGACGCCGTACTTGCGGGTGCCACCGTGTTCCTCGACCTGTTGGCGACGACCGTCGCGGGTTCGCTCCTGATCAAACAGGCCGCCGACCATATCGAGGACGGATCACCTGACGCGACCAGGCGGGTTGCCTGCAGCGAGTTCTTTGCCTTCGACCGCCTCACGCGCCTGCCGTCGCTGCAATCGATCAGCCTCGGCAACGAACTGCTGACTGCTGGACTCCGATAGCTGGGCGTAGGTCGTCGACCGAGGGAGCTCGTCCGATCCGGACCGGGGTAGCCGGTGTGGACCGGCGGGTCGGGGTGCCCGATCAGCTCGCTGGGTAGGACGGAAACTTCGGCGGGCGCTTGCCCATGAACGAGGCAACGCCCTCGGCGAAGTCCGGGCGGGCGAAGGATTCAGCCATCAACCGCACCCCCTCTGCCTCGGCCTCCGGCAGCGTGCGATGGACATCGCTGTACAGCTGCTGCTTGATGACGGCCCACGAGCCGGGGCTGGCGACAGCGGCCATCGTCGAGGCGTAGTCGAGGACCTCGTCCATGAACGTCGCTGCGGGGAAAACCTTGTTGACGAGGCCCATCGTTGCAGCCTCCTCGGCGAGAACTACCCGACCGGACAGCAGCAGATCAGTGGCGTTGCCCATCCCGACGATACGCGGGAGTGTCCACGAAAGACCCCACTCTGCGATCAGTCCGCGCTGCGAGAACGACGTCGTCATCTTCGCCCCGGCAGCAGCGAAACGAATGTCGCACATCATCGCCTGTGAGAAACCCATGCCGGCACAGGCACCGTTGATGGCGGCGATGACCGGCTTCGGCACCGTCGTGGTGTACCAGTGGTGGTCGACGCCAACGGCGTCTGCAACCGATTCGGAGCTGGCGATCGGACGCTCTGCATCGGTGCTGTCGCCCGCGCCTGCATTGCTCAGCGATTGCAGTCCCCTCATGTCTGCACCAGCGCACCATGCGCGGCCTGCGCCGGTCACGACGATGACCTTCACCGCCGGATCTTCTGCACACTGGCGGAGCAGACCGAAATAGGCGGTCCCCATGGCGCTCGTCCAACCGTTCATGCTGCCAGGACGGTTGAAGGTGATCACGCCGACGCCGTCCGGGTGGAGTTCGAAGAGAACAGGATCGTCTGCGTTGGTCATGCACGAATCCTAATGAGCACGCCCCTCCACGAAGCGGGTCGGCCGGGTTCGTCACCAGGTTGCTGGTCGTATATCGTCATGATAAATGCGTACGGGGTGTGCGCAAGGGGAACCGGAGTATTCGAGATGACTGATCTTCCAGACCACAATCGTCAGATGGTGCTGCGCGAGCGGCCGAAGGGCAATGTCAGCGACGACAACTTCGAACTCGTCACGGGGCCAGTTCCGACCGCAGGAGCTGGCGAACTGCTGCTGCGCAACCGCTGGCTCTCGTTCGATCCAGCCCAGCGCGGTTGGATCAATGACATTCGCTCCTACGTCCCACCGGTCGCCATCGGTGAGCCGATGCGCGCCTACGGCCTCGGTGAGGTCGTGACCTCCGATGTCGAGGGCATCTCCGTCGGCCAACTGGTGCACTGCAAGATCGACTGGCAGGACTATGTCGTCGTCGACCCCTCGAAGGACGCGACGTTCGAGGCCGTCCCACACGGTATGACAGACCCGACGCTGCTGCTCGGCGTACTCGGACTGACAGGACTGACGGCATATTTCGGCATGACCGAGATCGGCCGTCCTGGCGAGGGCGACACCGTGCTCGTCACCGCTGCCGCCGGTGCGACCGGTTCTGTCGCCGGTCAGATCGCCAGGATCAAAGGGGCTTCACGTGTCATCGGCACGGCCGGAGCACCTGACAAGCGGGCATGGGTCACCGACGTCGCCGGGTTCGACGACTGCCTCGATCACTACGACGAGAAGGTGCGCCGCAAGCTGTTCGATGCCGCTCCGAAGGGCTACAACGTGATCTACGACAACGTCGGCGGATCGCTGTTGGACGCCTGCATCTTCAATGCCGCCGTCAACGCACGCATCGTGCTCTGTGGGGCGATCAGCACCGGCTACCGTCCGGAAAAGCCGGAGGTCGGGCTGCACTTCTACCAACTGTTGACGACGCGCAGCGCCCGTATGGAAGGCTTCCTCGTCAGCAATTACGAGGACCAGTACGCACGCGCTCGTGCCGATCTCGCAGGTTGGGTTGCAGACGGCTCGCTCCATCACGAACTGGACGTGCTCGAGGGCCTGGAGAACGCCCCGGAGGGACTGCGCCGGCTCTTCGCCGGGAAGAACCTCGGCAAGCAGGCGCTCAAGCTGTAGACCTGATCCCCGTCCGGGTCGCTACCATTTCGTCCCGTGCCGAACGACGCTCGTGCCGCATCGCGGCGGCTGCTGTTGCTCGCCGGTACCACCGAGGCCCGTCAACTTGCCGAAGCGATCGCCACGACACGATCATCGCCACCGATCGTCGTGACCGTGTCGTTTGCCGGGAGAACATCGAAGACGACACCGATGGCGGGTGAGATCCGAGTCGGCGGATTCGGCGGGATCGATGGACTCGTTGCCTTCCTGCGCGACCAGCGCATCGATGCCGTCCTCGACGCCACACATCCGTTTGCGGCGATCATGCCGTTCCATGCCGCTGCGGCCTGCGAGTCGACGAACACTCCGCTGCTCAGACTGCTGCGCCCGGCGTGGGACATGACGCAGCGTGATCGTTGGGTTCGCGTCGCCTCGCTCCAACTGGCAGCTCGGGCGCTGCGAACTCTCGGGTCGAAGCATGTGCTGCTGGCGAGCGGACGTCAGGAACTCGCCCCGTTCGCCGCGCTCGATGATGTCGAGTTCACCGTTCGATCGATCGAGCCGCCCGATGTCAGCGGGTTCACCCATGCCGAGGTCGTGCTCGAACGTGGACCGTTCACCGTCGAATCGGAGATCACGCTGTTACAACGACGTTCGATCGACACGATCGTCACCAAGGACAGTGGCGGCTCGGCGACGATCGAGAAACTCGAGGCGGCACGGCGACTTGGCATCACGGTGGTGATCGTCGACCGCCCGCCATCGCCAGACGTCGCCACGGTGTCGACCGTCGACGAAGCACTCACCTGGGTACTGGAACACGCAGGTCCTTTTGAGCACGGCGTGGCGATGCCGGACGCGCCTGGGTGACGACGATCGACTGGTAGAGTCGGTCATCGACGGTGATCTCGGGCCGTCTCAACAGTGAAGTCTCAGTTCGGTGTGTCGGGCTATCACTTCGAAATCTCGATCCGATTGCAGTACGTCGAGGTCGGCTCGCACGGCGATAGCGGCGATCAGGCAGTCGTTGCACGCGCGTACTGTTTCGCCGGCCCGACGACACCGCCGATAGAGCGCTGCGGCCTGTTCGAAATCACCCAATGCTTCAATTGCCACAAACCGGCAACGCCCGAGCAGCCTGCGCAACTGCGCGGCGTGCGTCTCGTCACGGGCACCGGCGAGGACCTCCATCATGATGACGTCGGTCGTGTGCAATGAGTTTTCCGATTCGATGAGCTGACGAAGTTGACGGTGTACGTCGCCGCCTGTCGCCCGCAGGTACTCGACCCACGCAGAGGTATCGATCAGTGTCACTCAAACACCGCAACGTCGGCGACACGTAACCGTTCGAGGTCCCCGATCCATCCGCTGCCCTCCATCGCCACGGCCTCTTCGGGGTTCATCGCTTCGCCGACGAGGCGCCGTAATGCGTAATCGACGGCCGCTCGCCTGCTTGGCAGACCATAACGTCGCATTGCCTCGGTAACGAGATCCTCATCGAGTTCAAGATTCGTTCGAGCCATGACACCGTCATACACATCGATGTGTATGACGGTGTGCTTGTTGATCACGGCGGTGCAGAGCGTGACGACGCTTCGGGCAGCTCAGGTCAGCGGATATGAGCGTGGGGTGAACACCCGTCGGTGGCCGCCGAGGTCGTCGATGCGCGTCGTCGACGATCCGACGAGGATGACGGTGCGCATGTCGCACCGGCCGAGGTCGACGTCGCCGAGTTCGACGATCTCGATGTGTTCGTCTGGACGGCCGACATCACGGCCGAGGACGATCGGTGTCGACCGATCGCGATGGGCGCGGATGATCTCGAAGGCGACTGCCAGTTGTGTCGGCCGGCGGCGCGATACGGGGTTGTACAGCGCGAGCACGAAATCGGCGGCGAGCGCGTGACCGAGGCGTTTCTCGATGATCGACCACGGCTTGAGGTTGTCCGACAGCGAGATCGTACACCAGTCGTGCCCGAGTGGCGCTCCGACTCGCGCAGCCGTCGCCAACGCTGCGGTGATACCGGGGACGACGATGATGTCGAGCGCCGCCCAATGGGGCCGCACCTGTTCGTCGGTCTGTGCCTCGAACAGTGCCGATGCCATCGCGAAGACGCCGGGATCGCCCGACGAGATGACGGCAACCCTGCGCCCCTCGCTCGCCAGTTGCAGTGCGAATCGGGCGCGGTCGAGCTCCTCGCGATTGTCGGATCCATGCACGACCTGATCGTGGCGCAGCGCAGCAGGGACCATCGCCAGATACGTGTGGTAGCCGACGAAATCAGTCGCTTCCTCGAGGTACGTCGCAGCTTCGGGAACGAGCCATTCCGGTCGGCCAGGACCGAGACCGACGACGGCGATCCAGCCAGCGGCAGTCGGGTTGTCGGAGGATTCTGAAGCGCTCGAGGTCACCGCAGCCCGGCGACGGCACTCGGGATGACAACCATCGAGAAGTACGGGGCACTGGCGATATCGGCGTCAGCCAGCGGAGAGCAGATCTCGGCAGCGGATGTCGCCCGCTCGACGTAGTAGGCCCTGTCGAGCAGGCCGACGCTCTCGATCACGCTCTTCACCTTGACGAGATTGCGGCCGAGTTTGATGATCACAGCGGCATCGCAGGCCACGAGCGACGTCTTCAAATCGTCCGCCGACATCACGCCGGAGAGCACGCTGAGGAGCTCGTCGCCGCACGCCAGCGGACGCCCGATAGCCGCAGAACCAGCGGTCAACGAGGAGATGCCGGGGATCACCTTAGCGGTGAAACGATCCGCCAACCGGTTGTGCAAGTACATATACGAGCCGTAGAACAGCGGGTCGCCCTCACAGAGCACGGCGACGTCGTGACCGGCGAGCAGTTCTTCCTCGACCCTGGCGGCGGCCTCGTCGTAACAGCCGAGCAGCATCTGTTCGTATGACTGCGTCGGTGCCAGGCGCTCGACCGTGACGGGGTAGTCGAAGCGCAGTTCGCGGTGGTGCTCGGTGATGACATCCTCGGCGATCCGCCTGGCGTTGCTCGGGCGACCGCGTGCCGCAAAGTATCCGATGACGGGTGAAGCCGAGATCCGCCTGACAGCCTTCAACGTCATCAGTTCCGGGTCACCGGGGCCGACACCGACGCCGTACAGGTTCCCGCTGTCGACGCCGTCGCCATCACTCAGCTGCGCGCTCATTCTCGTTCGCACGCCACTGCGTTGACCGCCGCCGCAGCCATTGCGCTCCCGCCTCGCCTGCCGAGCACCGTGACGTACGGAATACCGGCGTGATGATCGACAAGTGCCTGTTTCGACTCAGCTGCACCGACGAAGCCGACCGGGATCCCGATGATGGCCGCCGGATGCGGTGCGCCTGCGTCGATCAGTTCGAGCAGCCGGAACAACGCGGTCGGCGCGTTGCCGATGACGACGATCGACCCGTCGAGCGCCGAACCCCACAGTTCCATCGCTGCTGCGGAGCGGGTTGTCCCGATCGCCGCTGCTAATCCGGCGACATGCGAATCACCGAGCGTGCAAACGACTGGATTGTCGGCTGGGAGCCGCGAGCGGGTGACTCCGTTGGCCACCATCGTCGCGTCGGCGAAAATGGTACAACCGCCTTCGAGAGCGCATCGTGCGATCGATACGACATCATCACTGCAACGAACGTCGCCGGCGATGTCGACCATTCCGCTGGCGTGGATCATCCGCACGACGAGCGGATGCACGGCAACCGGGAACGCCGACAGATCGGCCTCGGCCCGAATGATCGAGAACGACCGCTCGTAGATCGCCGCACCCTCGCGGACATAGTCGTACGTCGTCATCGATCACCCGCGTCGATGCGCTCGAAGCCAGACGCGTCGTTGCGGCCGACGAAGGTGACCGCCGCCGTACCGGAGAAGGCACACGACTTGTCACAGCCGCTGACATGAACGGTGCCGTTTGTCGCCGTGCTGACAGCGGCGACCGTCGCCGCGACAGTCGATTGGAGTCCGTGCGTCGAACGTTCGGCAATGATCGCGCGAGCTGTCGAGAGGGTGTCGAGTTCCGTCTGCCAGCATCCCGTCGCACCGATACAGGCAACGACGCCGAGGCTCGGGTGCGAGTGATCGATCGCCAGCCCGAGCTGCGCTGCACCGACTAAGACATCCGTCGCCTGTGCTTCGGTGGCGCACGCAAAAGCGATCGCCTTCCACGGAGTGAGCCGCATTTCCGCAATCCCGTGGTCGGCGCACAGTGCGCCGAGCCGTCTCAACGTCATCGGGTCGAGTCGCCCGAGTGGTACCGAGGTGATGGCGACGAAGGGAACGGTATCGGTCCGCCTCATCGCCAACACGCCGATCGGTTCGAGCTGCGCCGACGGCGGGTCGGCGATCACTGCGACCACAGATAGGGATCGGTCGGCGGGAGCAGCATCGGACGAGGCGACATCGGACTCCAGGAGCTGGGTGAAACGCAGTGAATATCCGAGTGCGCTCGCCAACTCGGCGACGAACTGCCCCGGCGTCGATACGGCGAGCACGTCGCGGAGGCGCGACTGCCGCCCGTGATGCGCACAGCGTGCGGCGACTGCAGTGACGAGACCGGCGAGATCATCTGCCGGCAGTCCGGCCTCACCGAGATGATCAAGCCAGACCATCGCCGTGTCAGTTCGGCGGAGCCGTACGACGATGTCGCCGCGCTGTGTCGCCGTTCGGCCGGCCGCGTCGTCGATGTGCACGACGAACTTGTTGGAGAGACCGGCGTAGCCGGCGAGATCGAGTGCGGCGACGATCTCGCTTCGGGCCTGCTGCTCGACAGATCCGGCGAACGGCGAAATCGTCACGGTCCGAGCTCCGTCTGTACCGAAACCGAGCCGCACCAGCTCGTCGACGACCGCCGTGACGTTCTCTTCACCGATCCCACGGAGTTGCAGGTTGCCGCGATTGGTCAGCTCGATCATCCCGTTGCCGTAACGTTCGGCCAGGTCGGCAATGAGACCGCACTCGACTGCGCCGACGGCTCCGCCAACCAACGAGATCCGCATCAGCATGCCATCGCGTTGGCTGCTCGGCAGCGTCAGCGTCGGACACCGCCCCGTTCGGCGACTGTGCGAAATGTCGTCGACTGCGAGTCGTTTTTCGAAGAGCACGGCCATCAGCCCCCGACGTTATCCGATTGCCGCCTGACGTAGGGCACCGTGCCCTACGTGACCCGCCACGCACCCTCACCCACCCCGAAACGGAGCGATGGAGCAATTTGTGGACACCACGTCCACTTACTACTCCAACCCTCAAGGGACCCCGGAGCGATGGAGCAGTTTGTCGACGCCACGATGCAGAAGTGACCCATCGCTCGGCGGCGGTCAGGTGACGACGACGGCGCGCTCGGCGGTGCGAGAGGCGATTGCTGCACTGACGAAGTGTTCGGCGATGTCCGGCCGGGCAGCGAGATGGATGTGCAGGTAGGTGGCGAGCATCGTCGAGGTGGCAAACCCTTCCGGACCCTGACCGAAGCGGCCGGCCAGTTGGAGCGCATCGCCGGGCGGCGTCATCGCCGAGTAGTGGAATTCGTGACCGCGCAACTCGGTGCCGGCCGGACCGAGCGGGTTGTCCACCTGCGCAACTGCGGTCCGATAGCCGAGCGTCAACCGCTTCGTCATCAGCGCCTGCGCCGGCACGACCGCTGCGAGATGATGGCCGTCGAGCGACTGCGCGAGCCACAGCAGGCCGCCGCATTCCGCCCATGTCACCAGGCCGTTGGCAATCCGGAGACGGATCTCGGCGAGGAGCGGGGCGTTGGCGCTGAGTTGCTCAGCCATCACCTCGGGGAAACCACCTCCGATGACGACGGCATCGATGTCGGCCGGCAGCGACGTGTCGTGCAACGGGTCGAATGGCACGATCTCGGCGCCGGCGGATGCGAGCGCCTCGTTGTTGTCAGGATACGAAAACGTGAACGCCCTGCCGGTGGCGACAGCGATGCGCGCCGAACCGACGCGACGCGGAGGCGGGATATCGCCGGCGGCAATCGTCGGGGCAGCACGGGCGATCGCTTCGATGGCCTCCATGTCACAGCCGGCCTCGATCACCGCCGACAACGCTGCCAGCGATGCAGCGATGCGCTCCGGGTCCTCTGCGACCGGGATGAGTCCGAGGTGTCGATCGCGCCACGAGAACCGTTCGTCACGATGCAGCGCACCGACGACAGCGATCGGATGAGGCGCAGCCGCAAGTGCCTCGCGGACCATCGTCTCATGGCCCGCAGAACCCAATTGATTCAGCACGACACCGGCGATGCGGATCCGGTCGTCGAACGTCGAGAACCCGTGGACGAGCGCGGCCACCGACCCGGCCTGCGCCGAGCAGTCCACGACGAGCACGACGGGCGCGTCGAGCAAGTGGGCGATGTCAGCAGTCGACGACAGCGAGCCGTCGGCTGCTCCGTCGAACAGGCCCATGACACCCTCGACGACGAGAATGTCGGCACCGATTGCGGCGCGAGCGGCAAGTGGGGCGATCAACGCCGGACCGCTCATCCACGCATCGAGGTTGCGACCGGGCCGGCCGCAGGCCAGCGCGTGATAGCTCGGGTCGATGAAGTCCGGCCCCACCTTCGCAGGCGCAACCTCGAGGCCGCGTCCCCGCAGTGCCGCCATCAGGCCGGTGGCGACGGTTGTCTTGCCGACACCGGATTGCGTACCGGCGACGACGAGCCGTGGGCCGAGCCCCATGCCGCAACTCACGCTGACGGTGACTTTTCCGAACAGGGGCAATTCATCGGCAGAGTTCAATATTCGATGCCCTTCATCGCAGTGATGCCCTCGTCATAGGCGTGCTTGATCTTGCGCATCTCCGTCACCGTGTTGGCGACCTCGATGAGTTCCGGCGGCGCATCCCGACCGGTGACGACGACGTTCGTCTTCGGAGCGCGGTCCCGAAGATGCGAGACGACCTCGGCGATGTCGACCCAACCGTATTTCACGGCGTACGTCAACTCGTCGAGGATCAACAGGTCGTAGTCGCCGGACGCCAGTTTCTCCTTGGCGACATCCCAGGCGTGGCGACCCTTGGAGATCGTCTCATCCATGTCCGTCGACTCCCACGTGAAGCCGTCGCCGAGCGTGTGCCATTCGATACCGAGGTGCTCCGCGAGCTTGCGTTCGCCTGTCTTCCACTTCCCGCTCTTGAGGAATTGAACGACGCCGACATTCCAGCCGCGCGCCCAGCCACGGGTCATCACACCGAACGCAGCGGAGCTCTTGCCCTTGCCGTGACCGGTGTTCACGAGGATGATCGATTGGCGCGCCATGCACCCATGATGGCGCACCACGGCACCCGTTGCGCATTGCGCCGACGGTCGCTACCTTCGCGGCATGATCCAGAAGGCCACCGGGGTCGGCCCCGCAGGTGACCACGGTGGCGATGGACTGAGCATCGCACGACAGTTGGACATCCCCGCCGAGCAGATCATCGACCTGTCGGCGAGCCTCAATCCCTTCGCTCCGGACATCACTGACATCGCCGCACGCGCACTCGCAAGCCTCGGTCGGTACCCGAATGCGCAGCGCGCGACAGATGCTCTGGCCGAGGCCGTCGGTGTGGACGCAGAACGTCTCGTACTGACCAACGGTGGGGCCGAGGCGATCGCCCTCGTTGCCGCCCACCTCGTCGATGGCGCTGTCGTCGAGCCGGCGTTCTCGCTGTACCGCCGCCACCTACGAACCGGAGACGATTCGTCCTGCGGCATGTGGAGGGCGAATCCTTCGAGCCCGCTCGGTCAATTCGCCGATCGAGATGACACGGCGACGGTATGGGACGAGGCGTTCTGGCCGATGACGACCGGGACGTGGACCCGTGGCGACGGCGACGCCTGGCGAATCGGCTCGCTGACGAAGCTCTGGGCATGTCCTGGCCTGCGACTCGGATATGTCATCGCGCCGACCGCCGCCGCTGCCAGATTCGTCGTCGAACGTCAGCCGAAATGGTCCGTCAACGGACTCGCGACGGAGATGCTGGTCCCGCTGCTCGAACGGGAGAACCTTGCAGCGACTGCGGCTCGTGTCGGTGCCCATCGTGCCGCCTTCGCCGAGCAGTTGTCGGACCTCGGCTTCTCGGTGGTCCCCGGCTCAGCGCCGAGGGCGCTGATCGCGGCGACGCCGGGACTGCGGTCCGATCTGGCGCCGTACGGCGTCGTCGTCCGGGATTGCGCATCCTTCGGACTCAGCGGCGTCCATCGCCTCGCACTCCCCCGACTCGCCGACCTCGATCGTGTGCTGACGGCGCTCGCAACGACAGCCAGGATGTGAACCTCGCCGAGAATGTCGTGCCAACACCGTTTCCGGCAGCCCACTTCCGGGTAGTCGACGAGCGTGAGCATCATCGCCTCCCCTGCGTCCGCTACGTCCTTCACGACCGAGACGTCTGGTTTGGGCAGCACCCCGTTCGGCCCGTTCACGATGAGATGGGCCGAGAGTGGTCCACCGGGCGCCAGACGGTTCCTCCTCCTCCACGGCATCTACGCCGGTGCCCATTCGTACGAATGGCGTGATCTTGTTCCGCTGCTGGCGCCGCAGGCTCGCGTCCGTGTGCCGGATCTTCTCGGTGCCGGTGAGAGCGACCGCCCGGATCTCGACTACACGAGCGACATCGTGCAGGCCGTCGTCGACAGGCTGATCGACGATGCCGGCCCCGACGTCCATGTCGTCGCCAGTTCGCTGACCGGAGCGTACGCGTTGAGGTCGCTCGCCCGAGGCGTGCACGCGGCCTCGCTGACGTTGATCACTCCCTCGGGCCTCGGCGCCAAACGCGAGCAGCAACGACAACGGCGTTCCCGCAAGCTGTACGACACTGTTCGACGCACCCCGGCTGGGGGCCTGCTCGTCGAGGCGCTCACGTCCAAGCCGTCGGTGACGTGGTTTCAGAAGAACAGGACATATCGGGATCCAACCGTCCTGACCGATGCCGAAGTCGTGGAAACGCGCCGTGCCGGCAGACTCTCCGGAGCGAGACACCTACAGCTCGCGTTCGTCTTCGACCGGCTGTCGATCGATGTGTCGACGGACGACATCAAATCCGTCGAGCCGACTGTCATCTGGGCGGACGGCCAGAAATTCGTTGCCGCCATCGAGGCCGATCGGTGGGCTGCTGGCGGAGCGCGCCTCGTCAGGGTCACGAGCGGCCTTCCGCAGGTCGAACAGCCGCTCTTGCTGTCCGGGTTGCTCCTCGCAGCACACTCCTGACTGCGCGGCACCGCCCCTGCGACGTCCGTCCACGAGATGGTTAACGTCTGGTGATGGACACTGAAGCCGAAGCTCCCGAATTGCCGACGCTCGACGAGGCCGCCGGGGAGCGCACGACACTCGTCGAGATGCTCGACTACTACCGTGCCGTCGTCGTCCGCAAGGTCTGGGGACTGACCGACACGCAGTTGGCAACGACGATCGCGCCGTCGGATCTGACGCTCGGCGGGCTGCTGCTGCACCTCGCGTTGGTCGAGGACGACTGGCTCGATCACCGCTTCCTCGGCAATGCCGAGGTCGAACCGTGGGCCAGTGCTCCGTGGGAGGACGACCGCGACTGGGAGCATCACATTGCTGCGAGTTGGTCGGCTGCCGAGATCCTCTCCCAGTACCGTCAGTCGGTCGCTCGTTCACGTGCTGTCGTCAGCGGTGCTTCGTCGCTCGACGCGCTGGGGGTCATCGGGAAGTCCGACGGCACGAATTTCAACCTGCGCTGGATTCTCGTCCATCTGGTCGAGGAGTACGCCCGCCACTGCGGGCACGCCGATTTCATTCGTCAAGGCATCGACGGTGCGACCGGCGACTGAATCGCCCGCTTACCGCACGCCGATCACGCCCAACAGTTGGCGCGCCGGCGTTGTGGGGTCGTTCGATGCCTTCCCCGGCAGCCAGATGGCCCGCAGTCGCCTGGCAAGATCGAGCCCGGTGACCGGCACGATCCGTAGTCGCTCGTCATCGACGATGGCGAGACGCGAGAGCACGCTCACACCGGCGCCACTGACGACCGCTGTCTTGACGGCAGCGGTCGAGCCGAGCTCCATCGACGTCGCCGGCTCGCCGAACCCTGCCCGTGCGAGCGCGGCAACGAACGATTCGCGGGTACCGGAGCCGCGCTCTCGTAGGATGAGCGGCGTCGACGCCAAGGTGGATGCCGACACCGGTGTTCGGCGTCGGGCCCAAGGGTGGTCACGGCCGACGACACAGACGAGTTCGTCATCGCCGACGAAGCGGCTGGAGAGACCGCCGATACTGACGGGCGATTCGATGAAGCCGAGATCCGCACGACCCTCGCGGATCCTGGCGAGTACCCCCGTCGAGTTCACTACCTCCATCTCGATCGAGACGCGCTCGGGTTGGTCAGGGAAACGAGCGAGCCAGCCGGGAATCAAGTATTCGGCGATGGTGTAACTGGCGGCGATCCGCAAGGCCGGACGGGCTCGCGATCGCAACGATTCCGCAGCGCCGACGAGTTCACGCGCCGCTGACAGTAACGTCTCGGACCACTCGGCGACCAACCTGCCATCTGGCGTCGGGCGGGATCCGGCTGAACTACGTTCGAGCAATCGCACGCCCAGATCGCGCTCGAGCCGTCGCAACCGCACCGTTGCAGAGGGCTGGCTGATGCCGTACTCGGCGGCGGCGCGACTTACGCTGGCGTATCGCACTGTCAGGCACAGCAATTCGAGCGAGACGAGATCGGGCGGTTTGACACTCACCACCGGAACACGATCGCACCCATCACCGTCGAGTCGCAGGCCGAGTCGGAGTCCATAGTCAAATCCTATAGCGCGAGAGCGAATCGTCGGTAGCGCCCGGCTGTGCACCGGCGGACACTGATCGATGTGCAGCTTCATCGTTCCAGTACGACGGCGACCGTCGGGTCCTCAGCGAGGTCCTCAGCGAGGTCGACAGCGGCAGCAACGGCGGCAGCTACGACCTGCACCGTCGCGCTGCTGCCGGGTCTGCTGCTCGTCGCTGTCTGCGTCGTCGTGGCATACATCGTCAACCAGCTGTTCGCCACCATCTCGCCGCTCGTCGTCGCCGTCGCTCTCGGAGCAGTCCTGACGAACATTCGCATGGTCCCCGAACGTTGCCGACCTGGTCTGCGATGGTCGACGAAGCGCCTCCTGCGTGTCGGGATCGTGCTGCTCGGATTTCGTCTGGCGCTCGACGACATCGTGAAGCTCGGCGCCCCGGCACTCGGCGTCGTGCTCGGCGTCGTCGCCCTGACGTTCACCGGAACGCAGTGGCTCGGCAAGCGGCTCGGCATCAGCAGAGGGCTCTCGCTGCTGGTCGCCACAGGATTCTCGATCTGCGGCGCGTCGGCGGTCGCGGCGATGGAACCGATGGCAGACGCCTCGGAGGAGGACGTCGCCTTCTCCATCGCTCTCGTCACGTTGTGCGGCAGCCTGGCAATCATCATCCTGCCGGGAATCGGCCATCTGCTCGGGTTGCGCGCTGACGTGTTCGGTTCCTGGGCCGGCGCAAGCGTGCACGACGTCGGCCAGGTCGTTGCCACCGCTTCGACGAGCGGACCGAAGGCGCTGAGTGCTGCCATCGTCGTCAAGCTGACTCGCGTCGCTCTGCTCGCCCCGATGGTCGCGATCGTCAGCGTTCGCCGGCGCAGGATGATGGCGACCGAGGCCTGCGGACCGGCCATGACTGGCACGGATGGCACAGATGGCACGTCTGGCACGGATGCCGAAAACGCGGCCAAAGCCGGGCGCCCTCCGCTCGTGCCGTTGTTCGTGCTCGGATTTCTTGCGGCAGCGGCGGTTCGCTCGTCGTCCGTGCTCGGCGCCGATTGGTTCCCGAAAATCCAACAGGTCGAGACGCTGCTCCTCGCCGGAGCACTCGTCGGCCTCGGCACTGCGGTGCAGTTCGCCAGACTCCGCCTGCTCGGCGTCCGTCCACTGATCCTCGGCCTGGCATCGTGGTTGCTGATCGCCGTCGCCTCGCTCGCAGGCGTCGTGCTCGTCCACCGCTGAGTTACGAGCAGAGGGCGCCAGAATGGGGTGATGATCGAGCGAGCCCGCCAAGTCGTCAGTGATGCTGACCGGATCGTCGTGCTGACCGGCGCAGGCATCTCCACGGATTCCGGAATTCCCGACTTCCGTGGCCCGAATGGGCTGTGGACGAAGAATCCGGCGGCCGAAAAGGCATCGGATCTCCGGCACTACCTCAATGATCCCGACGTCAGGCGCTTCGCCTGGCAGAACCGTCTGCATTCACCGACATGGAATGCCAAGCCGAACGCCGGCCACCTGGCGATCGTCGAACTCGAACGCCAGGGCAAGCTCGACCGAGTCGTCACCCAGAACATCGACGAACTCCACCAACTGGCCGGCAATTCACCATCGAAGGTGTTGGAGGTCCACGGCACGATGCGCTGGAGCCGTTGTTGGAACTGTGGGGACCGCCAGCCGATGCAGGCGATCCTCGAACGGGTCCGCAAAGGTGACGACGATCCGAAGTGCGAGCGTTGCGCCGACGTCGGAGTCGTCGGCATCATCAAGAGTGACACGATCTCCTTCGGCCAGGCGCTCGTTCCCGAGGTCATCGATGCTGCGTTGTCTGCCGCTGAATGCTGCGACGTCCTGATTGCCGCGGGTTCGACGCTGTCGGTCAGACCGGCGGCAAATGTCGTGCCGCGGGCCAGGGCGAACGGTGCAACGATCATCATCGTCAACGGGGAGCCGACGGCGATGGACCACTTCGCCGACGAGTTACTCCTCGGGCAACTCTCTGACATACTTCCGGCACTCGTGGTCCCCGGCCCGGAATGGTCCAGCGGCTGAGGCGTGGCTTCAGACCGGAGGCGCCTGGACGGCGATGACGAGGTCGAGATCGGCGCGACGCGGAGGCACGTAGTGCAACAGGCGAAAGCCGAGTTTGATCAGTGGCCCGAGGGCGAATCCGAAGATGATCGTGCCGACGCCAACTGCCCCGCCGAGCAACGCACCGACGACCAACGGCAGTCCATCGCTCACCCATCTGGCGACGACGAGCGGTGTCCCTCGTCTGATCAGCCCGAGCATGAACACCTCCGTCGGCCCCGCACCGAGTTCCGTCGTGATCACCAGGCACACGGCGACCGCCAGGATCACGGTCGCCCCCGCCATCAACGGGATGCGGACCGCCAGCGCCGGACTCTCCGGCACGAGCGCGTGGAACACGCTGATCAGCGGCGAGATGACGAACGTTCCGACGACGCTCGCCCAGCCGAGCCGGCCGCCGAGCGCCGCGCCGACCGCATAGAACACCAGTGACACGGCGAGGTAGACGATCGAGAACGGCCAGCCGAGTGCCTTGGTCGTCCCGGTGCTCAGTACGTCGAACGGTGCAACGCCGAGGTGCGCCCGCAGCAGCATGGCGATACCGAGAGCGACGAGCGGCCAACAGATCACGAGGCGCCACAAGCGTGTGCGCATCGACAGGGTGGGTGTGAGCGCAACGATTTCGGCGAGCGTATCTCCGTATCCCGCTGAAAGCCTGTGGTTGCGATGGCATCGCAGTTCAGCCGGGCGCGGACTCCGACGCGAACGTGGTTTCAGCTGCCGCGAGTCGACGATCGGCACGGCCGTCGATGATGCGCAGCACCATCCAACAGCTCCAGCCGACAAGTAGCGTGCCCCAGAACGAGATGAAGCGGTACATCATCACGCTCGTCAACGCCTTGCCCCGGCGGATACCGACCCGCGTCAGCGCCGCCGTCACGCCGGCCTCGTAGATGCCGATACCACCAGGGGTCAACGGCAGTGCGAGGATCGCCTGGCCGATGGCATAGGCGACGACCACGCTCGTGAACGTCAGATGGGCGTTCAACGCCCTCGCCGAGAGATAGAGACACGCGCAGTCCGTCGTCCAGTTGCCGAGTGAGAATCCGAACAGCACGAGCCAGTCCCTGCTGCGAATGTCGACAGCGGTCAACTTGGCGGCAAATGACGCCCACGCGGAGACCGGATCACCAGGCCGACCGCTGATCCGCCGTGACAGTCGCAGCAGTGGAAGCACGGCCCGGTCGAGATGCTCCGGTGCAGTCACCAGCAGCACGGTCACAACCATCAGCACAATGACCAGCAATGAGGCGATGACGCTCGTCATGTTGAGGCCGGAAGTACCTCTGGCACCGACGATCGAGAAGACGGTGAGGGCGATGGTCGAGATGATCGTCATCGTCGTCACCACCCAGCCGACGACGACCTGATCGAGTCCCCGACGCCGATACTGCTGATACGAGTAGGCGTTGGCGATCAACGGACCGCCAGGGACGGACAGCGCGATGGCGCTGCCGGCAGCGGCAACGGCTGCCGCTCTCCGCCGTGACAGTGTTGCGCCGGCTCGTCTGACGAGGCGGCGTTGCAACGCTGCGACGAGCAGCACCGACGCCACTTCGAAGGCGACCGCTGCCGCCAGCCGGCCGAGATGAATGCGGCGAATTCGTCCGAGCGCCGTCGTCACATCCGAGCCGTAGCTCAGTGCAATGGCGATGGCAATCCCGAAGGACACGACCGTCAGCGATATCCGCCAGCGACGACGCGTCCTGGTCGAACTCCACGGACTCAGCGAGACCAACAGGCGGAAATACTGGCGCTCGCTGGCGACGACGTCTACGGGTGCCTCTCGGGTCTCTGGCAACGTCACCCTTGCATGCTAAGTGCCGGGGCCGGGGGCCGGACCATCACCCGCTTCGGCTCACGCTGTTCTCGATGCCGAACTGTCACGCCGAATGGATCAAGCTCGAGGGTCGCCGACGCCTGCCACCGATTCCGCTGTGTCCGGCCCGGAGGGCTCAGTCGGCAGGAGACCCGGGACGACCAGCTCACCGCGCTCGAAGGCGTGCAAGCTGAGCACCCTCCACGCTCTGCGGACGTCCTCCTGACGGCTCGGTTGAGTGCTCACCGAGACTCGCAGCACGATGCGATCGTCGCCGATCCGGGTGATGCCAACCGTCTTCGGCGCACCGGTCAAGGCATCGCCGACACTGTCGACGAGTTCACCCGAGAGCGACTCGACGACGGCGGTGACGTCCGGAACACTCATCGTCCGGGCGACTTCGACATCGAGGTGGACCATCGGCGAGCGGGAGTTGTTCGCAGACCGTTGGACGTTGCCGTGAGGGATATGCCACACCCGTCCGTCTCCGTCGCGGAGTTGCGCCGATCTCAGCGTGATTCGTTCGACGGTGCCGGTCGCCAGCCCGAGGTCGACGGAATCGCCGACACCGTACTGATCCTCGGCGAGGACGAAGAATCCGGCAATCAGATCGCGGATCAGGGTCTGCGCGCCGAACGCAATGGCGCCGCCGATGACCGTCGCCGTGGCGATGACCCCGCCGATGTTGACTCCGAGTTCTCCGACGACGGTGATCACGGCGATCGTCCAGATCACACCGATCAACGTCGAGCGCATCACCGAGGTCAACGCACGCTGCCGGGAACCCGCCCGACCACTGTCACGTCCTCCCGGGTGACCGACCATGCGGTTGAGTGCGCGCTTGATCGGTACGCGGACGACAAAGGTGGCCACGACAGCGACCGAGACAATGATCAGGATGCGCAGCGGTGTCAACAGGTGTAGGTGGTCGAGATGTCGGATCCACAACGGCTGCTGTTCGGAGAACACGGTCACGAAGCTACCCGCAGCAGCCGACGACGTCGGTGCAACGGTGCCATCACAGCAGTGTGAGCTGCTCCGGGCGGACTGGCATCGTGTCACTGATCGCCCGGTCAGCGGGTTGCGGTGTGGGCCGCTGTGGATCATCCCGTGGGTTCTGCTCGGTCACCGGATCTGCGGGTGCGGCGGAACGATCGATCGTCGGCCATTCCGGTTGACGGCGCTGGATGGCGACCTGCTGGGCTGCCCCGCCGGCGTCGGCGACGAGCAACCACAGTTCGCTGACGACACCACCTGTCGATCGCTCGACGGCGACGCCGTAGGCGTTCAGCTGTACTCCATACCGCAATGCGAGTTCATGTGGCGCCGTCGCCACACTGTCGGTCTTGAAGTCGACGACGACGTACGAGCCGTCCGCAGCTTGGAAGACGGCGTCGATGTACCCCCACAGCGCAATCGGTTCTGAGTCGCCCACCGTCGTGCCGACGTACACCTCGCGCTCGCACAACGGTGCTGAACGCATTCTCGTGAACAGCGGACTGACGACCAGCGAATGCACCAGCAGCGCCACTCGTCGGCGAGCCGGTCCGACAAGATCGACATTGTCGCAGGCGCCGGCGACAAGCGCGTCGAGGCCGGCAAGCGGGTCGGCGAGGTCGACGAGTTGCATGACTTCGTGCACGGCGATACCGATATCGGTTCCGTAGCGACCGCGGCTTCGAACGACATCTCTACCGGATTGCGGATCCTTGTGCAGGCCGGCGTCTGCACCGTCCTCATCGCCTGCGGTGGTGCTGTCAGCGTTGCCGCCGCGACCGAACGACCGTGCAGAGAACCCTTCGTCGCCCTCCCGGTCGGTGTCATCGTGTTCGATCGATTGTTCGGCAAAGGAACCTTCGATGACCACCTCGTGCGCAGGCGCTGATGACGACGACTGCCGTTGGCGGGCAGCGAGGCCAGACGGGGTCCACACTCTACGCCTGTAAGGATCTGGTCGTTCGGCGAGCTCGTCGGAGGTGACAGGACGGAGGTCGACGATGCCGTTGATGTCGCCAAGGCTGAACGGCAGCTGCAAGGCGCTGCTCGACTCTGCACTCCACCGCTGGCCGGACTGTAGGTCTGCATATGGAGCGAGCCGCTCCGCTGCGTTCGGAGATGAGCGGCGCGATGTGTGCAGCGAGAGCACCAGATGATCCTTGGCGCGGGTCATCGCCACGTAGAGCAGCCGTGCCTCCTCGGCGAAGGCGGCAATGTAGTTCTTTCGGGGGTACCCGGGCGAACGTAACGACCCGAGTTTGAATTCGGCCCGCCCGTCGACCGCCGCAAGCGTGAAACTGTCTTCGAGCCCATTGTCCTTGGAACCGAGAGCTGCGACGATGACGATGGGAAATTCGAGACCCTTGGCGGCGTGAATCGTCAGGATCCGCACCGAGTCGTCATCGGTCTCGTCGGGGGCGATCTCCGAGCGATCGACTGCGTCGACCTTGTCCTCGACCCAGGCGAGGTACTCGTGGAGGGTGCCCCCGACTTCGTTGGTCCACGCCCGCGCCTCGTCCACCAGGAATCGAACGCGCCGCCATGTTTCGACCTCGGCCGAAGCGCCTTCGAAGCGGGCGGCCGCTACGCCCATCGACGAGTCGTAGATCGTTGTGAGCAACATCGCCGGGCTCATCTGGTGGACCGAGGCGGCCCAGCGTGCCACTTGCGAGAGCGCGGCTTCGACCCTGGCAACGCCGCCGGCTTCGCTGTCATCGAGCGCAGCCGGCGGTTCGGCGTCCGGCGATGACGAAGGCAGCCGCCACAACCCGCGACCCGCAGTCCGGCGATAGCGATAAGCGAACAGGTCCTCGTCCGAGCATCCGAGGATCGACGAACGAAGCGCCGTCACCAGCATCAGTTCATCGGACGGATTGTCGATCGCCCTGGCGACGCGTAGCAGCTCGTAGACCTCGCGATTTTCGTAGGCGAGCGTGCCTCCTTCGACCCTGAACGGGATTGCCGCCTGTCTCAAGCGCGATTCCAGCGTCGCCAAACCGGTTCGCCTGGCCACCAGTACAGCGATATCGGACCGCTTCGCCAGACGACTGGCCCACGTGAGCGGCCGTCCGTCGGGGTCACATTCTGCGGGCTCCAACACCCGCCAACGCTCGTCGATCACCCGTTGGGCCAACCCGACGATGTCTCCGGCTTCGGCCTCCTGCGCTGTTGCCGTGTCGGCGTGCAGCAGTGGCGTTCCGTCCTCGTCGAGGCCGAGCAGGACGACAGGTGGTCCCGGGTCGAGTTCGTCATCGGCCTGCGGCGGACGAGTTGGCTGCAGCGCTTCATACCGAACCGTCGGTTCTGGCAGTTCGAAGGAGCCATCGTCGCTCAACGCCTCCTGAACGGTCTTGGAGACCTTCGCCGGCTTGTCGAACCGTCGCTGCATCGTCGTGTTGATCCACGCAGCTACATCGCTGCGCGTGCGGAAGTTTGCCGTCAGCGTTGCCAGGTACCCGCCAGCGCCGGCGGCGTCGGCGAGTGAGCCGAACAGTTCGACGTCGGCATTGCGAAATCCATAGATCGATTGCTTCGGGTCGCCGACAGCGAACAGTCTCGGCGACAGCGCAGCGGTGCCATCGTCGCATCCCTCCTCGTGTCCATCGTCGGACCCGTCGGACCCGTCGGCGTCGCGGCGATCGGCAGCTGGGGCCGTCAGCAGGTCGATGATCGAGAACTGCACCGCGTCCGTGTCCTGGAACTCGTCGACGAAAATGCGGCGGTACCGGGCCCTGAGCTCGGAGCAGACGTCCGGGTGGGTGGCGATCAGGCGTTCTGTGAGGATCAGCAGATCGTCGTAGCCGAGTCGACCGTCGCGAATTCGCTGGCGCGCCCTGGCGACGACGAGGTCACGGAAGGCGACAACCACTCGCCTGATGACGATCTCTGCGGCGGAGCGCGTGACTGACAGGCGCAGCGCTGTCAGCCGATCCCGGTCAGGCTTCTTGGAAGCACCGCCGTTGCCCTTGACACCGAGTGGGTTGAAGGTCAGCGCCGAACGCAACGTCATCGGCGCTGACCGCGCCGTCTGGTGTGCAGCGATGGAGTCGACAAGCGTGGGCGCCGGTTTGGCGATACCGCCACAAAAGGCGTCGAAGGCTGCGAAGTACGCGCCGACCAGGTCGACGAGCGAGTCAGGTGACGGCGGGTCGATCGGTACGTGCTCGAACCGGTGCCACTGGGTGTCAATGACATCGACCACGCTGGCGAGCACGCCGAGCCCGGCTTCGGAGGCGATTGCCTCGAACGCCTCGAGTAACGGCCCGTCGGTCTCCGCTGCATCATAGACATCGGTGAGGATCTGGCGACGTCGATCGGCCGCCTCGGTCCGTGACGTGATTTCGTCGGCCGTCGTGAACTTCGGCGGCAGGCCAGCGTCGATCGGATAGCTGCGGAGGATCCTGGCGCAGAAGCCATGGATCGTCCCGATGTAGGCATCGTCGACATCGGCGATCGCTGCAGCACGCAACTTGTGGACGAGTTCGCGGGCGGCTTTGTCGGTGAAGGTGATCACCGCCACGTTCGCCGGTTCGACGCCACGTGCGATGGTCTCGGTGACACGCTGGACGAGGTGCGTCGTCTTACCAGAGCCGGCACCGGCGACGACGACGCACCTGCGGTCGACCCCGAACGAGATCCGCTGTCGATCTGCATCGTCTGACGTTATTGCGCTCATTCGACGTCGCCCTGGTCGACAGTGGGGGTCACGGCAGTCGAGTACGCGTCGGTGTCCGTGTCCGTGTCCGCTTCCGTGTCCGCTTCCATGTCCGCTTCCATGTCCGTGTCCATGTCCGTGTCCATGTCCGTGTCCTGCGCAGCACGTTGCTCGGCGGCGAAGACGTTCCACTGCTGCACGCGTGCATCGACATCGCCCCGTCCGAGCCCATCGGGCGTACAGATGAGACAGCGGAAGTCCCCGGCGATCGCCGGTTTGAAGTCGCCGTTCGACAACCGGGCGGCAGTCGCCGCCACCGGCTCGGAGAGGATGTCGAGTAACGCCGCATCGATCACCTTCGGCTCGACCCGCCCCCGTCGCAGGTACACGTATTGCCAGGCGACGATCGCCGACCCGTCACCGCCAACGTGGTCGTTACCTGCGAACAAATCGGAATGAGCCCTGACCACCGCGCTGTACAGGCTGGGTTGCAGTTTCGACCCCGCTTCGATCTCCGCCCTGCTCGTCGTTCTGGCCTTCGCGGCATTGCTCGTCTTGAAATCCGTGACCCTCAGGTGGTCGCCCACACGATCGATGCGATCGACACTGCCCTGGAAGACGACGCGTGCCGGACCGGGCACGTCGACGGGGTAAGCGCCGACATTGCCGCCGTCGTCGCCGAATCGGTATTCGACAGCGACGGGCGTGACGTGCTGCTGTGCATCGACACGCAAGGTGTCACCGATTGCCGCGAGGATCATCGAGCGTTCGATCGACCATGACGTGGCGTGGCCCAGTTTGTGCTCGGCATCGAGACGCACCGCCGCCTCGTCCAGCAGCGCCGCCGCACGGGCGATGCTGCGATCCAACTGATCTCCCTGCATCCACGCCGGCCGGATTGTCGGATCGATCCCGAGCCACTCCACAACCAGCTGTTCGAGCACGCTGTGGACCACGATGCCACGCTCGCGAGCCTGGATCTCGGTGATCTCGCTGGCATCGACGTCCGTGTCGACTCGGAGCACCTTGGTGATGAAGTACTGCAGGCCGCACGTCGCGTGCGTCTCGAAGTTGGTGATCGATTGAACGCGATCGTACGGATCGTGTTCCGGGTGATGTCCGATCAGTCCATCGAAAACGGTCGGCGCCGACTGCGAACGCGATGCCAGTGCAAGCGCCCGTCTGTGCAACGTCGAGGAAGCCGATGCGCTGTCGGCGTCACCCGAGCGTCTGGCCGCACATTCCCCGGCGGTCAGGGCTGCCATTTCCATCACACCGACACGATGCGATGCGTGCTGCGTCGGTTCGATGGTACCGAGCCATTGCGAGGCAAACAGTTCTCCGCCGCGACGCAGATCGGTGCGGGCGAGCGTCACGGTGATGTCGGCAGTACTGCCGATCGACGCGTACCAGGCTCTTCGCAGCCGATGGCGCTGCCAATCACCGTGTTCCAACACCGCAGCACATGCCGGCGTGAGTTCGCTCGGTATGACCAGGTCCTCGGTGCGGCCGGGCGGGAGCACGCCCTCATTGGCCCCGGTGATGAAGATGTGCCTGGCATCGATACAGCTTCCGTGTTGCAGCGGCAGCAACCGGACGCCGACGGTCGTGTCACCGGCCTTACGGACCTGCTGATCCAGCTCGGCGGCGATGATCCGTCGTAGGCTCGGTGCCGAGAACATCAACTTCGTGTCCTCGCTATCGAACTGGCGTAGCGCGGTCAACATGACCTCGACCTGTTCGCCGGCGCGCCGCTGCCACACCGGCACATCCGCCCAGTGATCGAGGCGCCATTGCAGCGTGCCGATGTGACGGGCGAGTTCATCGAGCAGCGCCGCCGCAGCAGACTGCCATGTGCTCGCTTTGGCGAATGCACCTGCGCTGCGCTGGATCGTCCGAACGAGACCGACGAGCGATTCCATCGAGCGCAGATCCGCTTCGTCACGCGGACCGGCGATGTCGACATCGAACGTCGGATCAGAGCGCTGCCTGCGAAGCCTGCTCGCACGTTGCGCCAGACGGAGACGATCGACCGCAGTGCCCCAATCATCGGCGACGACGATGTTCGCCTGGCGGCACAGGCGTCGCCAACGGGCAACATCACGCCGTCTCCCCGCCTGGCTCGGCCATATCGGCGCAACCGAGGCGAGATGCAACACGCGATCTCGATCACATCCGTCGAGCATCAGTCCGATGAGCAGGCGCACAGCCTGGCCGGCCATCGACCCGGCAAGCGTCTCGATCGCCGGTCCGCTCGTGAACACACCGGCGCGCTGGAGTTCTTCGCGCAGGCTGCGGGCGTAACCGCTGCCGGGGGGGTAGAGCACGACGATGTCTTCGGGAATCGTCGCCAGACTCCCGGTCACCATCGACACGATCCGCCTGACGACCCACCGGGCTTCCTCGTCCTGGTCCGGGCTCGAAACGGCATGGACCGCGGCCGGCGCACCGCCGAGCTGCGGTTCGCCGACGAGCCGCGTGAGTTGGCCGATGAAGTCGGCATCGGACGGTTCCGGTCGGCTCGCCACGACCCTGACGCTGGCGATCGAACGGATCAATTGTTCGACGAATGGCATCTGCGCTGGATGGACGGCATCGGTCGCGACAACGACGAGCGGTCCGCCGAGGTGTGTCGATCCGTCGGTGAGCGCTGCTGACGCCGCCGCCAGCACCGAGGCCTCGTCGCGGAAACCCTTTCGGAGCAGGCTCGCCCTGGCATTGACGGCGACCTCGACGATTGCCCTGCGTACGGCGCTGTGACCGGCGAGCGCGCCGACGATCTGGCCGAGCGGTTCTGCAAGGCGGATCGAACGCAGCCGATTGGCAACCTGCACCAACGCATCGACGGTCGCCGGGTGGTCTTTGACATCGGCCAGGGCGACAGGACAATGCCCGTCCAACTGGGCCTGAACGGCAGCACTGAGCAGCAACGGCGTGATCGGCCTGCCGGCGCGTATCCCTGCTGGCGCGAGTTCCAGCGCAAGGTCGGGAATCGTCGTGAAACGGATGCCGGCAATCCCCGTGACCGGGGTGGCGCCAACGCCATGGCGAGCCACTGTCGAGGGGAGCAGTCTGCGCAAGGTCGCCGCCGTCGATCCCGGCGGGGTCAGCACGTAAACGCGTCGGAGCGGGTGGCCGTCTTGCAGGTCCCGAACGGCCGCCGCTACCTGGTCGACGACGTCCCTGGCAGACGAGGTCCAAACAACATGCACGTCGCCCACCCTAAACAACCGGTGTGGCAGAGTTTCCCGGCCGTCCGGATTTCAGCGATCGTCCGCAAAACTGCCGAAGCGTGTGAGATTGCCGTCGACGTCGATATAGGAGCCTTGG